>WNFI01009157.1_pt2 | contig 36596 bp, 34 predicted proteins | sample 5400471 | NCBI WGS metagenome assembly WNFI01 (sample SAMN13153348, study PRJNA577476) | soil metagenome | isolation source: 100 cm saprolite on Douglas fir-dominated hillslope | place: USA:California | collected 2013-09-17 | reverse complement strand
TACCAAATACCGAGTACCAAGAACCAAATACCGAGGTTTTCCCATGCACTTCGAGTTCTCACAAAAAGTAAAAGACCTCCAGCAGCGCCTTACGGCGTTCATGGACGAGCACATTTATCCCAACGAGCAGCGTTTCTATGACGAGATCGAGCGTGATCGCTGGAAGCCAACGCGAGTCATCGAAGAGCTGAAGCCCAAGGCTCGTGCCGTCGGTCTGTGGAACCTTTTTCTTCCTGACGCCGAAGGCGGCGCTGGTCTCAGCAACCTGGAGTACGCTCCGCTGTGCGAGATCATGGGCCGGAGCGTGATGGCCGCTGAAGTCTTCAACTGCTCCGCGCCCGACACCGGAAACATGGAAGTGCTGGCGCGCTACGGAACTCCGGAGCAGAAAGAGCGCTGGCTGAAGCCGCTGCTCGCGGGTGAGATTCGTTCGTGCTTTGCCATGACCGAGCCTGCTGTGGCTTCGTCGGACGCCACGAACATTGAAGCGAGCATTGTTCGTGACAGCAACGACTACGTAATCAACGGACGCAAGTGGTGGTCATCCGGCGCCGGAGATCCGCGCTGCAAGATCGCCATCTTTATGGGCAAGACAGATCCTGCCGCGCCCAAACACAAGCAGCAATCCATGATTCTTGTTCCCATGGACGCGCCGGGCGTCAAGATCGCGCATTCACCACTGCATGAGGTGTCTTGGCGTAGCCGAGCGCGCGCTGGAAATCATGTGTAAGCGCGTGCAGAGGCGCGTGGCCTTTGGCAAACCCATTGCCGAACAAGGCACCATTCGGGCAGACATCGCACTTTCGCGTATGGAGATCGAGCAATCACGCTTGTTGACTCTCAAAGCCGCTTACATGATGGATACGGTCGGCAACAAAGAAGCGCGGGCTGAGATCGCCATGATCAAAGTAGTGGCGCCCAAGGTTACGCTGCGCGTTCTCGATCGCGCGATCCAGGCCCATGGCGGAGCGGGCGTTTCGCAAGACACGTTTCTCGCCGGCGCGTGGGCCAATGTCCGCACTCTTCGTCTGGCCGATGGGCCCGACGAAGTCCATACCGAAGCCGTGGCCAGGCTGGAGTTGGGAAAGTGGGAGAAACGGTCGGCAAAGTCAGGCTCGCACACTAACTAATATTGCCCATTTTGAAATAACCCGGGCCCCTGTGCCGAATTGGGACGCTTACGAATCTCATTTTCTGCACAACTTTGGCCCATTTCCTGGGTTTCTTGTGTGTTAGTCTTTTAAGTGCGAGCGCAAGAATTAGAAGAACTTTATTGACTCCGCGGGCCCCGCATAGATATGCTTAACACTCGCATTGCGATAATGACTTGGAGTGCAGATCAGTGATGAGAAAAGCAGCGTTCGTGTGGGTGTTTTTGGCTTCCTGCTGTGTGGCACTGGCGGGAACGAACGGTGCCATGCTCATGGGTTCCGGTTCTGTGCAGGTCAATGGCTCACCCGCGGCAAATTCTTTCACGGTTTTCCCGGGAGACAGGATACAAACGTCCGCCGGCGGATCGGCCGTCATCAAGTCCTCTGACGCGCTGGTTTCCATGGCCAACGACTCCGCAATTCAATACCAGGGGAATTCGCTGATATTTGAACGCGGCAACGTGTTGGTTACAGCGCCGCGAGGCCTCAGCGCCCACTTTGGCAACCTCGCTATCTCGTCGAATCCGGCCCAAAGCGTAAAGTTCCAACTCATCAGCGCCAACGGCGTTGATCGAATTGCCGCCCTTGACGGCGCTCTCAATATCACGGATGGCACTCACTCCGCCAAACTGGAGCCGGGCTACATGATGGTGCGTGCTCCCGCCAACGCACCCAACAGCAACACGCCGACCGGTAGAGCCGGCATTCCCGGATGGCTGACGGTGCTGATTATTCTGGCGCTGCTGGGTGGAATTTTCGGCGGTCTGGCGCTCGAAGGAGCATTTAGCTCTCCGCCTAGCCCGCATGTCCCGTAACTTGACTCGATACCTTTCCGGCGCTTGGTGAACACCAGGCGCCTTGTCATTTACCAACATTCTCTTCCGTCATGATTGATATCCACTGTCACATTCTCCCGATGATTGACGATGGCGCGCCGTCCTGGGATATTGCCAAGCAAATGTGCCGGATCGCCTATGCTGACGGCATCACTCATATCGTTGCCACGCCGCACGCGAATTCGCAATTTCAGTATGACCGCCAGGCGCACTCGGCGCGGCTCGCCCAGTTACAGATCGAGACGGAAAGTAGGTTGCGGTTCAGCCTGGGCTGTGACTTCCATCTCTCGTTTGAGAATCTCGAAATTTTATTCGCCAATCCTGGCGATTTCCTGATCGAGGGGACCAGGTATCTGCTGATCGAACTCAACGACTTCGGCCTGCCGCCGCACTTTGACCATCTGCTGTTTCGTATGCGGACGGATTTGCAAGTGGTCCCAATCCTCACTCATCCCGAGCGGAATCCTTTATTGCAGCGCGACCCGAAACTCATTCCGGCATGGGTGGATGCGGGCTGCCTCGTACAGATCACCGCAAACTCACTCACCGGACATTGGGGACGCAAAGCCAAGGATGCGGCGCTGTGGTTGCTGCAACGCCAGTTGGTCCATGTGGTAGCATCGGACGCGCACGATACACAGCAGCGCCCTCCCATACTTTCGGCCGCGCGCGAATATCTGGGCAACAAAGCAGGGGCCGATGTGGCGACAGCGCTGGTTGAAACCAACCCGCTCACGATCGTCGAGAATGGCCCGGTATCTTCCCTGCTCTGGGCGCCAAAGCTGTAAACCGGTCGTCCGGATAAACCGCGGCTACTTCCCTTTTTTCAACTTGCCCGTGCGGGCGAGAACGCGCCGGACTTTCTTGGGCGAAACCTTCAGCCGGGAGGCGACCCGGGAGATCTTCTTCCCTTCCCTTTCCCAGACGCGCGGGATCACGAGTTCGGCAAACTGCTCGGTCATCTGCTGAAAGGTTTTTTCGCCGGTGATTCCCTGGGACCACGAGCGCAGCAGCGGATCGATATTTCCGCGCGGCACAACTTTCTTTTTCAGCAGTTGGAGTTCGTCCCAAAGATCGTCGTAGTCAACGGACTTCAAGAATGACGTAGCCAGATCGCAGCAGTGCTTCGCGTCTTCCATGTCATTCACGCCGGGATTGCACGCCGTAAGGCCGCGCCACACATATGCGCGCGCCAACAGACGCTGGTTCTGCGTGTGTTTGGCCGCTTCCACCGCTTCGCGGGCGTAGTCGCGCGCTGCCTGGGCATGTTCCCAGGATTGCGCATCGCCCTCAATCTGTTCTTCCAGTTGCGCGTTCGCGATCGTGCATTGCAGCAGCCGCGCGCGAGCAATCAGGATGGGATCGTTCTCCTCTTTGCCGATGTTGTAAGCCTGCGTTGCCTGGGCCACTGCATTGTCCAATTCGCCGCTGTCGACATATAGCAGTCCGCGGTTTTCGTAGACACTGCCGATACCGTGATGGTGTTTGTGGTGTCGGTAAATTTTCTTTACTCTTGCGCCGGCGTTGCGTTTCTGCGTCAATCTGCTTGCTGATCTGGAGGGTGACCAGCCGTTGCACGTACGCGGTGTTCACCAGTGATCGCGCCAGATTACGATGCCGCGAGCTGCGCTTGCGAAAATGCGCAATAGCCTGAGCGAAGAACTTCAGGGCTTCGTTGTAGCGTCCCTTGCGCCGGACCATGCGCCCGTGCGCGGAGTAAATGTTTCCCAGCGTGATGTCATCGTCCGAACTGCGCAGGACCCCTTCTGCTTTTTCCAGGATCTTCGTGGCCTCGCGCTGGTGCCCTTTCTGAAAATACAGCCAACTCTCCAGCACGCGCATAACGGCGGCCATTTTTTCGTGACCCAGGGATTCAGCCTGGCTGCGTCCCAGTCCAGCCTGCTTCAGGGCTTCATCGTACTCGCCTTTCTTCCGGTGGCAGCGTGCGTTCCAGAAGTGTGCAATCGAGACCAATTCCGGATCGCCGATCTCATCCTGCATCGCCAGCACGAGGTCAAAATGCGGCATCGCGTCATCCGGATGATCACGCAGCAATGCGAGCAGTCCTTGCGCCATCCGCAGCTTCAGGTAGTCGCTGACCGCGAGATGTCCGCGGACGGTCGTGGGAAAGCGCGCCAGAAGCTGTGCCACCAACTCAGGTTCGCGATAGCCGATGTCTACCCATTGACCCACGCTGCAGACGAATGCCGCGGCATTCCTCTGCGTCGGATCGAGCGTGCTGAAACTCTGGGCGTGCGCATCAAGCAGCTCAATCCCGCGGCTCACATGGCGCGACACCAGGCTCTTCTTCAGCTCCTGAAGAAGACTGTCCGGAACATCAGAACGGCTGTTGATGTGTAGCGATGTGCTCACAACGGGCCCATCATATCATTGCGATCGAGCCCCGCATCCATACTGCAGCCGCCCTGACAGACGGCCTATCTCTTCATCCAGTTTCCAAGATCGGCGCGGATGAGTTCCTTCGTCCCTTCTCTCCCGGTCAACCGCAGCCATGCTGGGCCCTGCTCTCGTTCTACACGGATGTCAAAATCGAAGAATGGACAGCACAGATGCTCCCCGGCTACCCACTCCGCGATCTTCCCGAGCGTGGCCGAGTCTGGCGCAAACTCAAATTCATATCCGTTGGGTAACTCGCGAACGGACTTCACCATCGCGTGCACTTGCGGACTTAAGTCGTCAAAGTGGCGCTTTCTCTGCGCCGGAGTGAGCGCCAATCGGTCGCAAGCGAATGGCGACTCGTGACGGTTCGTGATTGTAGCTGCTTTGTCGCAGTCATCCTGGCAAAACGCGACGATGCCAGGGAGCATTCCGATCATGGCAAATATCGACAACAGTTTCATGTCTGTTTCTCCTTAAATAAAGTGCGGATCTTTCTTTGCGACGTTCTTACGGCTTGCGGGTGGAATGATCCTGTTCATGCGCAAATACTCCACCATTTGCCCGTAGTGATTCGAGGCGTGGGCCAGCGCATCCATCAAACGTCCGAGGCGCGTTCTTTGCCAGGTGCCGCTTGTGCCTGGGATGGGTTGGGTGATGTTCTCCGGCGTGATCGTGGCCGCCGCACGATGCAAACAGGCGAATGAGCCCTTCAGATATTCGATAATCTGCGCTTTTGTCTTGACCGAGGGAGGTGCCATCTCGCCTCGGGTTCCAGCGGGAGGCTCCTCGCCCAAGACTGGCGAGGCCAGCTGATAATTGGCTGCGGCAACGTGCTTCACCTGCTCGGCAAAAGTTCGCACGTCTGCAAATTCTCCTCCGGCCGGCGCAAACGAATACTTGTCTTCTGGCATGGCCTCCGCCGCTGGGACTACTTCATCCTCTATGGTCGTGATGCGGACCTCGAACACCTGTGCCGGGCCAACCGTCTCCGCCGTGGTTTGCGTCTGCGAGCCGCCGCTGGCTACCAGCAGGATTGCGTACAGAGTGACTGCTATTTTTTTGTTCATTGCCTCTTTGGTGCTCCTTCAATCAACACTATGCAAGTTCAAGCTGACTTGAAGGCAAGAGCTTTTTTGAAAAATATTCAGATTGGGATTCGAGGTCTCCCAGCACTTAAAGTCGGCTTTAAGTCAACAGATAATCTTGAGCGGGCCAAAAAAGAGCAGGACTCTCCGCGAGCGGAAGTCGCCGTACAATTCAGGGATGGCGCTCCTAACCATCTCCCAGGTGGCACAACAGCTTCAGCTACGCCCGTCAGCCATCCGCTATTACGAGCAGATTGGAATTCTTCCTACGGCGCAACGTATCAGCGGGCAAAGGCGTTACGATTCCTCCGTTCTGCACCGGCTGGCCATTGTGCAGCGGGCACGCCAACTCGGATTCACGCTTGACGAAATCCGAGAGATGTTTTTTGGCTTTGGCGGCAAAACGCCTGCTTCCCGGCGGTGGCAAAGGCTCTCGCAGCGCAAGCTGGCGGAACTGGACAAGCTCCAGGAGGAGATCAGAACCATGCAGATGCTCCTGCGGAAGATGATTGAGAAGTGTTCGTGCACAACGCTCGAACAATGTGGGCGAGGAATTTTTCTAAGTGAAAGGGGTCACACCGGGAAGCAAACGGGCTCCCGCAGCCGACTTCGTGCTGCGTCGAGGGCCTAGCCGCGCCGGCGCTCTTCCAGTTCTTCCGGCGTGCGCGGCCAGTCTTCGCGCAATAAGCGGCTGAGCGAACGGTCCGCCAGCAGCTTTCCTCCAGTCTGGCAGTGCGGACAGTAGTTGGTTTCATTCGAGGCGTAGCGAATCCGCTGGACCTTGTTGCCGCATCGCGGACACGGTTTGCCGTATCTCCCATGGACGGCCATCTCTTCGCGAAACGCCGTCACGTGCTCGGGGAATTTGTCGCCTGATTCCGCGCGTAGGTTTTCGGTCCACTGCGTGAGCGTCTGGCGCGTTGCTGCGAAAAGACGGTCAATCTGCCCGGCGGTGAGGCGTTGCGTAAGCGTCACCGGCGAAAGCTGCGCCTGAAACAGGATCTCGTCGGAGTAAGCATTCCCGATACCGCTCAACAATCGCGGATCAGTGAGCGCCCGCTTGAGCGTGTGATTCTCTAGCGTCAGCGCGGCTCTGAACTGTTCCAACGACGATGAGAGCACATCGATTCCTCCAGGATCGATGTTGTTGAGTCCAGCTTCACCGGCGACCACGTGCAGCGAGGCTCGCTTCCTGGTTCCCGCTTCCGTTAGCGTAAGCGTGCCGGAATCAAAGTCGAAAGCGGCGAGCGTGCGTCTTCCGTCCGGAGTGACGTGGCGCTGCTTCCAGTGCAGCCGGCCCGCGATCATAAGATGGAAGACCAGCCAAAGATCGTTATCAAAGCCAATAGCAATGCGTTTTCCTACGCGTCGCAACTCCGTCACGGTCCGGCCGTGCAGCGCCTCAACCGGCGGTTGAGCAGTGCGCAGCAGAAATGGGCCGCGGACCTCGGCGCTCTTGAGCACGCGCCCGCGAATGCGCTGATCCAGCGCGTTGATGTAAACAACAATGTCGGGCAATTCTGGCATTCACTCACTCGGCAGTCTGGAAGGGGCATAGCCTGCCCTGAGCTGCGGCGAAGGAACTTCAGCCGTGCTGCAAAAGCCCAAGGGGATCTAGGCTTCAGTTCCTGAGGCTCCTGCTTCTCCCGTCTCGTAGTCTACCTTCGGCCGACACGCTGCATCAAAGGTCGCATGAAAAGACGTGATTTTCTCGCCGGACTCGCCGCTGCCGGTGCTACAGTGCCCAGTGTTCGCGGCTTTGCTTTTGTTCCTCAAGGAGGCGACCAATATGGAAAACACCAAACTGCCTCGCGCAAGTTCGCCGGGCACGCTGAAAGGCGAGATGCTCTATCGCCAACTCGGGAGCACCAGAGAACAAGTCTCCGCGATCGGACTTGGCGGATTCCACCTGGGCAAGCCCGCCCTCACGGAGGCTGAGTCCATCCGCCTGATACATGAAGCCGTGGACCGCGGCATCACTTTCCTCGACAACTGTTGGGACTACAACGACGGCCAGAGCGAGTTACGCATGGGCAAAGCCCTGTCGCAGGGAGGCTACCGCAAAAAAGTCTTCCTGATGACCAAGATTGATGGACGCACAAAAGAAAACGCGAACGCCCAGATCGAGGAATCGTTCCGCCGCCTCCAGACCGATCACATTGACCTGCTGCAGCACCACGAAGTCTTACGGTTTGACGATCCTGACCGTATCTTCGCCGCCGACGGCGCCATGGAAGCGGTGGTCGCCGCGAAGAAGGCGGGCAAAATACGCTACATCGGATTTACTGGACACAAAGATCCCCGCGTGCACCTCTACATGCTGGAAGTCGCGCAACAGCACGGCTTCCATCTGGATACGGTGCAGATGCCGCTCAATGTGATGGACGCCCACTTCCGCAGCTTCGCTCATCTGGTGGCGGCGCAAGCGATGAAGCAAGGCATCGGGATACTCGGCATGAAATCACTCGGCGATGGCGTAATACCCAAGAGCAACTCAGGAGTAACTCCGATCGAATGCATTCACTATGCGTTGAACCTGCCGACATCTGTCGTGATCTGCGGAATCGACAAACAACAGGTGCTGGACCAGGCATTCGAAGCGGCCAAAACTTTCAAGCTCATGGACGACCAGCAGGTAGCGGCAATTCTGAGCAAGACGCAAAACCTCGCAAAAGCAGGCCACTACGAGCTATTCAAGACAACGTCGCATTTCGACTCCACAGCCAAGCATCCGGACTGGCTGGGAGGCGACACACCGGAAGTGCAAAAGCTGGCCCCACAGTAGGAGCCGCTACTTAAGCGGCTCTCAGTTCTTCGGGAACCTCGCTTCTCCGGCCGATCACGCCAATGGCGAGCGGGATGGTGGTGAGGCCTCCGACGAGTGCCAGCGCTATTCCAGCGGCTTTCCTTTGATCGTCAGTGAGACGGCTGGAAAGCAAGAGTCCGATCCCCGCGCCCAGCGCTACTCGGGTCCCGGCAATCAGGATGATCTCCGCTATGCTAAGTTTCCGTTCTATCATTCTCCACCTCGATTTGTTTGCCGACGATCAAACTCCACGACAGTCCGTCATGCCGCGATGGACGGGCGCTGACGTTTGGAAATCTCGGCAACGGTTTTCGATACTTTCTCCGGTTTGTCCTTCAGTGCCAGGTCCGCCTGCGAGACGATTCCGATGCACCGGCCTTCGCCGTCTACGACCGGAATACGCCTGATCTGGTGTTGCTGCATGGCTCGCTCGCACTGGTCGAGATTCTCGCCATCACGGCAAGTCACAATCTCGGCGCTGATGTACTGTTCAATCGTCGTGTTTTTAGGGTCATGTCCGTCCGCAACCGCTGAACAGCAGATATCACGGTCGGTAATCATGCCAATGAGTTGGAGCGATTGCTGGTCAGCAACTACGGGAAGCGCGCCAACATCTTCATCGCGCAAAATTCGCGCGGCCCGCTGGATGGTGTCAGTCGGAACGCAGCACACTGGATTCGGAGTCATTGCTTCGCGAACTTTCATAGAAACCTCCATGAGTAATATTTCCGCTAACGTGCTCTCGCTGGCTGGAACCTTTGAACAAATGCGGGCAGTCACGCTACCCGGCTCGATTGTTTGGCGTAGGTACCCATCAACTCCGCCTGCGCCAGAATGTGGCCTTTGATTGCGCCATTTAATTCGTTGTATGAGGCGCCGGAAGGAAGCGGCAGCTTGGTATCCAGGGCATACAGTTTCGCGAAGTACCGGTGCGTACCGCTCGGCGGACAAGGTCCGGTGTAGCCGATTTCGCCGCTGTCGTTCTTGCCTTGCATCCCCAGATCAGGAACTGTTTCCTGTTTGGGGACGTGTTCTCCGATGTGTCCGGTATTTGCCGGAATGTTGTACACCACCCAGTGGGTGAAGCCGCCTGGACGCGGCGCGTCCGGGTCATGTATCACAAAGGCAAAAGTTTTGGTTTCCGCGGGCGCATCTCTCCACGAAAACTCGGGCGAAACGTTCCCGCCCTCGCAGGTGTATTTCGCGGGTATTGGACCTCCCGCTTGAAAAGCAGAGCTGTTCAGTTGCATTTTCTCTCCCTGATAGATATTAGGAACCACGCAGGGAAGCCGCCAGTTGCCTTGTGTGATTGGGTTGATTCAGATATCCAAGACTCTGCCCAGCTTGCCTTCGCGACTTTGAATTCGGCAGTCAGATCACCGGCGAATGCACGCCATCCTGTTCCTCTGCAAGCCGCATCCACGTAAGTAATCAACAAGAGAGGAAAAGTTATGCCGGATCAAGAGACTCTGGAACAGGCAAAGAAAGACGAGCAGGAAGGAAAATCGCCCAGCACTCAGGCAGGTGAATTCGTGCGCGAAGAGATGCATCACATTCGCGAGGGGAAACACGGCGCGCAGTCCACCAAGCAGGCCATCGCAATTGGCCTATCCAAAGCGCGGCGTGCAGGCGTGAAGCTTTCCGCTCCAAAAAAAGGACGAGCAACCGCCCAGGTGCGAAAGAAGGCCGAGCAGGATATCCGCAAAGGACAAAGCTCAAGCAAGCAGAAAACTTCCGCCAAGCGTTCACGCGCAACGTCAAACGCGCTCAAGCGCGAGAGACATTCCGCTGCATCGCCCAAGAACCTCGCCAGGCAAGCGCGCAGCTCAGCGCGGACCCGCGGAGCCGCAGCTCGGCATCGCGCGGCAACAAAGGCCGTGCGGACCAAAGGCAAGACCGGTCTCAAACGAGCTGCCCAAAAAGCGGCGCAGACGCGGACCAGGCGCCGCGCCGCGTAGCATTTTCTTCAAGAAGGGCCAGGCCTAGGGCGAGACTGTCGCCATGTAGCTCTGAATACCACCACTTTGCGGGTTGTAGATGCCGATCAGGTTATTTGCGTAGACTGAATTACCGGTGCTGATTCCTTTGCTGCGCGGATTCGCAATCGCCACCCACGTGGGCTCGCCAAATGAGCCATCGGGATTTCTCTCAATGATTGCGAACGCGGCCCCAGCATCAGTCGTGGCTGCCAGCGAATAGCCAGAATCGAAAGCGGTGATCCCTTCAAAATGCGTGATCAAGCCGTACTGGTTATCGCCGCTGAAGGGCGTGAGATGGCTGATGGCGCCGCTCTTCGCGTCATAGTCCAGCATGAACCCAACATTGACTGCGCCATCCGTACTATAGCCGCCGACGACTGTATAGGAAACACTGGCGGCGCCATTGTTTTGCCAAATCCCATACGCAGTTGCCAGGTCGCCGATGTCCAGCACTTCGTACGCCCCGGTTCTTATGTTGTAGATGAACGCATTACCGGAACCGGCTTGGCCAGCTAGATCGTAGTCCCCGACGACCAAGTCTCCCATCGTACTATGCGGAATGGTATTAGCGACCTTAGCGCCCGCCACGGTCTCCGGCACATTGATTTGGGTCCATTTTCCCGAGCCATCCGGGCTACCTTCATACATCATTCCGTGGTCGGCAGGCCCGCTCTTAGAGTACTTATAGCTGCCGACCGCCCGGAGGTTTCCAGCCCCAATATTGGGATCGAACAACGATGTGTTCGGCCCATAAAATATCGACGACGTCACCGTCTGCCCGGGAAACCTCGGTTCCAGAAAAATGTATCCGGAACTGTCCGTTCCATAGAGCGGACCGCGATACAGCAATCCTTGTGGCTGGCCGCCAGAACTGGGTCGATAGCTTCCGGTAATAACGACAGGAGCGGTGGGAGCGCCGTCATCTATATCTTGCCGGATGCCGGTGACAGCATAGTCTGGAGCGAAAATGTTGTTATAGACGACTCCTAGGTTTCCCATGTGCAATGTACTATCATTGCGCCAGACTGGAGTCAAGAACCATTTTGGGAATCAGGCTGGATCTTGTAGCAATCTACTATGCTGTCCTTGTAGCTACAACATGATTTCTATAGTATGCATAGGCCAGCGCTTCCCACGTCATCCCCGAATGCGGATTTGCTTCAGGTTATTCTTCAAGCGATTATGGACATTGCTGATAGTTAGCAAGGTCCAAGACCTTATGGGGAAACTCAACCAACGCCTGCCGGTGAAAGTCCAAAGAGTCCACCAGGTTCTAATCATATTCATCTTGAGCGTTTCGCAAAAGGCCTGCACTAAGACAAACAGGGGGAACTAGACCGCAGCCGCGCTGCTGTCGTCTTCGCCTTCCGGATACTCCTCAAGAATTGTGTTTGTCCTGAAAGGCAGAACTGCTCCGCGAACTGCGCGGACCAGAGTAAATCGAACGCCTGTCCCGCACGTTCGGCAGAGCGGGAAGGACATATCTTTGCTTAGGGTAGCCTGGTGCATGAGGCGGTGCTGATCGTGCTCTATGGCGTAAATACCGCTGACAGGAACTTTGTCCCCCGGTATGTAGACGTGGCTCTGCACTGATGCCCAGTAATAGACGAAGCGGCGGCAAGGGCTATTCCAAGGCTGATCTGAACCGACGATTAGGATGGCGTTTGGGGAGCTTTGGTTGTCTTGGGGAAATCGCATGACGCAAGGGGGGTAGCCCCGGATCGGGACATCTGGTCATCGCGACATCGGGTCATCTGAGAGACATCGGAGAGAGCTGGGGCGTTGGCGCTTGTGACCCGATGACCCGATCTCCCAATCAGGGCTGCCATCCGCCTCCGAGGGAGCGGTAGATCTGCACCAGGGATTGAAGCTCTCGAAGCTGGGCTTGGGCCAGCGAGAGCTGGGCTGAGAAGTATCTGGTGTCACTGTCGAGGACCTCAAGGTAACTGGTCGCGCCGCCTTTGTACCTCATATTCGAGAGCTTCTGCGCTTCTTCGGCCGAGTGTGTGAGCTGCTCCTGCTGGATGCGGAACTCCTGGCTTTTGCGGTATCCGACGAGCGAATCGGAAACATCGCGAAACGCCTGCTGGACCGTGCGCTGATAGAACAACGTGGCTTCTTCGGTGCGGGCCTGGGCCAGCCTGACGCTGTTCCGGATCCTGCCGCCTTCGAATACCGGTTGCACCGCGCTGCCGCCGAGTGTCCAGAGCCCGGCTGGCCCGGCGAAGAGACCCGTCAGCGCGGAGCTTTGATAGCCGCCGGTGGCCGTCAGCGAGATTTGGGGAAAGTACGCTGCCTTGGCGACGCCGATTTGTGCGTTGGCCGCGATCAGTTGCTGCTCCGCCTCGCGTATGTCGGGACGGCGCTCCAGCAGAGATGACGGAAGCCCCGCGGGAACTTCCAGCGCATGGGGCTGGTCCACAAGCGGCTTTCCGCGGTCGATCGCTTGAGGATTCTTGCCCAGAAGAATGCTGATGAAGTTCTCCTGCTGCTCGATTCGCCGCTCAAGGTCCGGTATGTTGGCCGCCGCGGTGAAGACCAGCTGCTCGGCCTGGCGTACGTCGAGCATGGAGGTGGCGCCGCCGTCGGCGAGGATCTGGGTCAATTTCAGCGAGCCCTTGCGCGACTCAAGCGTCTGGCGCGAGATCTCGAGTTCAAGATCGAGCTCGCGCAACTGAAAATAGGCGCTGGCAACGTCACTGACTAACGAACTGATGACCTGCCGCCGCGCCCATTCCTGCGAGAGCAGATTGGCCTGGGCAGACTCCGTGGCTCGCCGGAATTTTCCCCAGAAATCGAGTTCCCAGGCCGCAGACAGACTCACCTGGGTAGCGCTGGTCTCGATGCTGGGCCGGCCGGCTGTCTGAGCAATGCGTTCGTTCGCGGCCGATGCGCCGGCGGCGACGGACGGGAACTGGTCCGCTCGCGTAATGCCAAGCTGCGCGCGCGCCTCGAGGATCCTTGCCGCGGCGATGCGCACATCGTAGTTCTGCTTGAGGGCGGTCTGGATGAGATCGCGCAAAGTCTCATCCTGAAATGCGTCAAACCATTTTTGATCGCCGAACGATGCCGCGTCAGACTTGCCCGCCTGGTCCGGCGACAGGCCTCGATATTCGGGAGGCACGGGCACCGCCGGCTTCTTGTAATTAGGTCCTACGGCGCAGCCCGAGCACAACAGAATGAGGAAACCGACAACCGATGTTTTGCTTCTGGCATTCATCTCAATCATCTCCCTGCGCCGGTAAAGGTGATGTGGTGGACGGAACAGTCGCGCCACCTCTCTTCTGCGAAAGCTTTTCTACGACCACGAACAACACGGGAATAATGAAGACCGCAATCAACGTCGCTGCCAACATCCCTCCGATCACGGTGGTGCCCATGATCTGGCGCGCGACCGATCCGGCTCCAGTGGCGGTCCAGAGCGGCACGCAGCCAAGCACGAAGGCGAATGAGGTCATCAGGATGGGCCGCAAGCGCAACCGCGCTGCGGCAAGCGCGGCTTCCGCGAGTGGCTGCCCGTTTTCATACGCGTCTTTTGCGAACTCAACGATCAAGATGGCGTTTTTTGCCGCAAGTCCGATCAGCATGACGAGACCGATTTGTGAATACACATCAGTTTCTATCTGGACCATATAGGGCGGTAGAAACGCCCCCAGCAAGACGCGGCGCAGCCACAGCACCATGAAGGCGCCGAAGACCGCGACCGGCGTGCTCAACAAGACGCTGAAGGGCAACGACCAACTCTCGTACAGGGCCGCGAGAATCAGGAACACCACCAGGAGTGAAAACCCGAAGATCACGGAGGGAGATACGCCTTCCTGGGCTTTCTTCTCCTGGAACGATATTCCCAGGTAGTCATATCCCATTTCAGGGGGCATGGTTTCCGCAAACACTTTTTCGAGCGCCGTCATGGCTTGTGCCGAACTGTATCCTGGGGCTGCGCTCCCGATGATCTGCGCCGAGCGGTACAGGTTGTAGCGCATGGTGAATTCAGGACCGGAGCGCGATTCAAATCTCGTCAACTCGGAAAGAGGCACCATGTCACCTGCGCCGTTGCGAACGTAGAACTGTCCGACGTTCTCCGCGCGGTTGCGGTACGCTCCCTCAGCTTCGACATAGACCTGCCACTGGCGGCCGAAGCGGTTGAAGTAATTGATGAACGAGCCTCCCATGAATGCCTGAATTGTTCGATAGACGTCTTTGATGTCAACGCCCTGCTTGAGCGCCTTGTCCCTGTCGACAGCGATGAACTGCTGCGGCACCCGAGGCAGGAACGTGGTGTTGACGGTGGCGAGTTCCGGCCGCTTTCGCGCCGCGGCAAGGAACTTGTTCACATTGTCGGCGAGAAATTCCACGTCCCTCCCCGCCCGGTCTTCGAGGACGAACGAGAATCCTCCGGAGGTTCCGACGCCGGGAATGGCCGGCGGAGAAAACGAAAACGCAATGCCCTGGGGAAGACCGGAGAGTTTTTGGTTCACGCTCTGGCGGATGAACTGGTACTGCTCTTCTCTTTTTTTGCGGTCCTTCCATTCTTTCAGAGTGACGAAGAAAAAGGCGTTGTAGCTCGAACGCGTGAGACTCAGCAGGCTGAAGCCGACAACGCTGGTCGTGGATTGGACGCCTGGAGTTTCCGCCAGTATCTTCTCGATTTCATTCGCCGTGGCCTCCGTCCGCTGCAACGACGAGGCGTTGGGAAGCTGGAGGTTCAGATACATGTATCCCTGGTCCTCGTCAGGAAGAAAGCTCGACGGCAGCTTCGTGCTGAAGAAGCCGGCAAGGACTCCGCATGCGATGAGCACAGCGAAAGCAATCACGCTCTTACGAACGAGCGCGCCGGCAACTCGTACGTATCCATCCCGCGCACGATCGAAGACGCGATTGAACCAGTCGAAGAATTTGCGCAGCAAACCGCCGCTCTGCTTGCGTGGACGCAGCAACATCGCCGAAAGAGCCGGACTCAACGTAAGCGCGTTAAACGCGGAAAGGAGAACGGAAATTGCAATGGTCACGGCGAACTGCTGGTAGAGGCGGCCAGTGATTCCGGGAATGAAGGCCGTAGGGATGAACACCGCGGAAAGCACCAGCGCGATGCCGACGACAGGCCCGGTGATCTCCTCCATTGCCTTGAAGGTCGCCTCTTTCGGCGACATACCTTCTTCAATGTGGTGCTCGACAGCCTCGACCACGACGATCGCGTCGTCTACCACCAGGCCGATGGCCAGGACCAGACCAAACAGCGAAAGGGTGTTGATGGAAAAACCAAACAAGGGAAAGAGGACAAAGGTCCCAACGAGAGAAACCGGCACAGCCAGCAGCGGGATGAGGGTCGCGCGCCAGCCTTGCAGGAAGATGTAGACCACGAGGATCACCAGAACGATGGCGATCAGCAGCGTCACCACGATCTCCTTAATTCCCTCGGAGACAGCGTGCGTCGTGTCCAGGGCAATCGTGTAATCGACGCCTTGCGGCAATCTCTGCTTCTGATCGGCAAGGAGCTTCTTCACTCCGTCCGCGGCCTGCACCGCATTCGAGCCCGGCAGTTGATACACGGCGATGATCGCGCTCGGCTTTCCGTTCAAATGGCCGATGAGCGTATAGTCTTGCGCGCCCAGTTCAACCCGCGCGACGTCCTTGATTCGCACAATGCCGCCATCGGGCGCGGCGCGGACAACGATTTGTTGAAACTCCTCCGGAGTAGTCAGGCGGCCCTGGGCACGGACGGAGTAAGTGAATTCCTGCCCTTGCGGCGCAGGCTCTCCGCCGATCTGACCTGCTGGATTGACCGTATTTTGCGACTGGAGCGCGGTCACAATATCAGGGACAGTAATTCCCAGCTTGGCCAGTTGATCGGGTTTCACCCACAACCGCATCGCATATCTGCCCGCGCCAAACACCTGCACGCTGCCGATGCCGGGAACACGTGTCAATTGATCGTTCAGGTTGATGTACGCATAGTTCGCCAGAAACTTCGAGTCATAGGCACCGCTGGGGGAATAGAGGCTGATCAGCATCAGAGGTGCGGTGAGTGTCTTCTGCACTGTCACGCCGAAGTTTGTGACCTCGGCTGGAAGCTGCGAGGCCGCCTGACTCTCGCGCAACTGAGCGAGGATCAGGTCAGTATTCGGATCGGTCTTCACGTCGAAGTCGACGATCAGCCTCGTCTCGCCGGTCGAGGCGTTGACCGAATACATGTAGTTCATGTTGTCGACACCGCTCATCTGCTGCTCGATCGGCGTGGCGACAGACTGCTCGACCGTCTGCGCATCGGCGCCGACAAAGGTCGTTTGCACCTGTACTTCCGGCGGCGCGATCGCCGGAAACAGCGATATGGGGAGACTGAGGATGGTGATCGCGCCGACGATCACCGTCAGCAGCGAGATCACAATGGCAACGATAGGACGATTGATGAAAAATTTTGACACGCTAGCCTCCTGCCTTGGCCGATTCAGCGGAGCCAACCCTTACGGGAGCGCCGTCTCGGACCTTCATCAGCCCTTCGACCACGACCCGCTCGCCCGGTTTCAGGCCTTCACTGACGATCCACATTTTCCCTACTCGTTCTCCGACGGTCACCGGCCGGATACTGACCTTGTTGTCGCCGCCAACTACCGCGACCTGATAGCTGCCTTGAAGCTCGATCACCGCTCTTTGCGGAACCAGCAAAGCGCCGTTTTGCGTTCTCACAGACGCGCGAATTCGTCCGTAGGAGCCTGGACGAAGAAGGTTGTTGGGGTTCGCGAAAACACCGGCAATCCGAATGGCGCCGGTCGCGGGATTTACCTGACGATCGGCGAAGTAGATGCTTCCAGTCCGTTCATAGACTCGTCCATCGGCGAGCAGCAGTTCCAGCGGTATGTGCCTTCGCTGTTGCTCCACGCTCTGCTCGGTGGGAAACCTGCGATGAAAATCCATGAACTCCTGCTCGCTTACAGTGAAATAAGCTTTGATCGGGTCCACCTGGGAGACAGAGGTAAGTACGGAGGTGGATCCTACGAGATTTCCGATCTGCACTTGCGCGATGCCGGCGATCCCGCTCACCAGCGACGTAACTTTGGTGAACTCCACGTTGAGTTCAGCCTGCTCGACGTTCGCTTTCGCTGCCAACACCAGGGCTTGTGCGCCGAGCTTCGCCTGGATCTCAGTATCAAGCTGGCTCTGCGCGATGGCTCGCGCTTTGGCCAACGGCGTGTCACGCTCGACATCCAAATTGGCCTTGCCAAGCTGTGCTTCCGCCTGGGCAAGTTGCGCCTTCGCCTGGTCAAGCGCGGCTTTGAAAGGACGAGGATCGATCTCGAACAGGACATCTCCTTTCCTCACCACATTTCCCTCTTTGTAGTTCTGCTTGATGATGTAGCCGGCAACGCGAGGCTGAATCTGTGCGTTTACGTATCCGTCCAGCGTTGCCACCCACTCGCTGTAGATCGGCGTGTCTTGCTGGACGACGGTGGCGACTTCCACGACTGGTGGCGGAGGAGGTGCGGACGCTGCTTTCCCGCCATTGCAGCCGCCGAAGAACAGGAGAAGACCTGCAAACAGCAGCACATGAAAGGCGCTGTAACGGGCTGACAATATGAAAGACATTTGCAATTACCCCCCGATCATCAAATGGGATTCCCTTGAGGCTGGCGGACTGGAAGTCTGGCTGTCCGATGCTCCTGCAAAGGATACAGCCAACCTCTCTGGCGATTCAAAAAATGCTTTTCAGTAGGCCGGGTTAGCTCACGGGTTCAGGTTTACGGCCTTGGCGGCGTCCGTCTTGCCGAGGCGTCAGGCCTTGGCGTTTGCCACTCGCGCGCGCGGCGGGCCTCGTAGGCTTTGAGATGGGCGTACACGATGCGGAGCAGTGGATTGGCGCCTTCTTCACCGCGCCAGAGCAGATCACCGACAATGTGGTCGGCTTCAATCGCACCGCCGCGCTCAATGTCGCGCAACATCGAAGCGGTGAGCAACGAACCTGCGGCCGTAAGCATTGCACGGACTCGTTCTTTAGGCTCCGGCCGCGGCGGAAAACCTTCGCGGCCGGCGATCGCGGCGCACTCGTCGAGCAACGTCATCGCGAGATAAGCGCCGCCTGCGGCCACAATATCGCCTACCGCGGCGCGCATGAGCGAGGTGATCCCGGCGCTGGTCGCGATGAACACCCACTTTTCCCACATTTCCTGCACGATTATCTCGCTGAAGCGGGTCTTGAAATTGGCGCTCGAGAATGCCAATGCGATCGCTTCCGCGCGCGCCGAGCGTGCGCCATCTCGCTCACCGAAAGAGAGATCGTGCGCGTCGTTGAGATGAACTATCTCACGCTGTTCGTTGAGGGTTGCAGCGATAAAACACTGGCCTCCGAGCACATGCGCGGGCCCAAACCTGTTGTCGAGCACATCCATGTGGCGCATGCCGTTGAGCAGCGGGAGGATTGCCGTGTCCGGTCCCACTGCCGGCGCAAAAGAGGCGATCGCTCCGTCCAGGTCATACGCTTTGCAGCTGAGCAGCACCAGATCGAAGCTCCCGCTCAGCTTTTCTGCCAGCACGGTTGGCGGCTTTGAAATCGTCGCGTTGCCGAATGGACTCCGGATGACCAGCCCGTTCGCGGAGAGTTCACCGGCACGCCGAGGCCGAACGAGAAAAGTTACGTCGCGACCGGCTTCGAGGAGCCGTCCTCCGAAATATCCACCGATTGCACCGGCGCCAACAACCAGAATCCGGATTTCGCCGAGACTCATTGATGTCTCACGCTTTGACCAGCGGCACGTTGACGAGATGCTCGCTCAAGAACCACACTTGGAGCTCATTGGTGCGGAGCACTTCGCTCACCACCAGGTCGTTGGTGCCATCGTCGCCAAGCAACGAAGCTCGGCGGGCCAGAATGCGGCTTTCGCGAATGATGACCTGGTGAGCGTCCAGCAGTCGTGACAATTGCACGGGAACTTCTTCGCGGCCACGAGGAGGGCGCTCGATTTGCGTGGTCTCTGCAACATCCGCGGCCATCGCGATGCTGACGCCGCCGAGTAATTGAATCCGTTCGGCGACGGAGTCAACCACTTCGACTTGCTCGCCATAGTGCTTGTCGTAGAGCAGATGGAGTTGATAGAAAGTTGGACCGGCAACCTGCCAGTGGGATTTTTTGTACAAGTCGCGAAGCGTCATGGTGTCCGCCAGCAATTGGTTCAATTGCGCGGTCATTTCCAGACGCACCGGCTCTTCCAGTTCAAGCGGTAACAGGTGGTTCACAGTTCCGTACGCCTGAATTTCACGGGCACGTTGATGAAGACGCGGTTGCGCGCTTATGCTTACAGTCGTATTGGTGTTGGTTTGCTTTTTTGCCATGGTCTCCTCCTGGTTCGAAATAGATGGTTGGCGGACAGCCGGTGATTCTTTTTTGCTCAAGCCAACCCTCACTATTCCATGAAACCGTATGCACCGCACACGCCGTGGTGCGCCACCAGGAGCGCTGCCAGCAAGGAATGATTTTTGAGGAAATTGGCAGGTTATAGGTCTTGAATTGGACTGCCGTCAGGTTGAAATGCGGTTTGGTCCTATAGGCTAAAGAATCAATTTATCCAGAAATTCGCCGATGTCTGGCGCGGTGCAGTTCGCGCTAAGTGATTCAGAGTTTTGGCTGCCCCCCAGGGATTCGAACCCCGATATGCTGATCCAGAGTCAGCTGTCCTACCATTGAACGAGGGGGCAGCAGGTTGCGGCAGGCCCAGTCAGAAGCGCTGGCTACTGTTAGATTCTATGATGCTGACCGGAGCGCGTCAATCGGGCGTGCGGCAACTGTTCCTCTTCCCTGCCGCGGACCACTTCCTTGACGGTGGTGCAACCCCTGCATCTTTTTTTTGGCATTTTGATTAAGCTATGTGCAGGCGGAGGGATGCTGGTCAAATGCATGTTTTATCCACGATTGCGGGCATAGTGCTGGTTGTAACGGTGCTCTGGGAGGTATTTGAGACCATTGTGCTTCCCCGCCGGGTTACGCGGCAGCTTCGTCTCACGCGGCTCTTTTACCGGCTTACATGGACTCCGTGGTCGGCGATTGCAGGCCTGCGCAAGAACAAAAAGAAACGCGACTCCCTGCTCGCTTTCTACGGTCCGATCTCTCTGCTGTTGTTGCTCGCCGTGTGGGCCGTGACCCTGATCTTTGGTTTTGCGTTTATCCATTTCGGCTTGAGTGAATTTGCCGGCGCGCTTCCCTCCGGGCGTTTTGGCACTGCTCTCTACATGAGCGGAAGTACGTTGTTCACGCTTGGCCTCGGCGACGTGACTCCGGCCTCCACGATATCGCGTTTTATCACCGTGATTGAAGCCGGAATCGGGTTTGGCTTTCTCGCCCTGGTGATTGGATATCTCCCGGTGCTCTATCAGTCATTCTCGCGGCGCGAAGTTACAATCTCGCTGCTCGATGCCCGCGCGGGCACGCCGCCCACGGCTTACGAGTTGTTACGCCGCCACACAGGGCCGGAGGGCTTTGAAGCGCTGACCGAAGTTCTACAAGACTGGGAGCGCTGGGCCGCTGACTTGATGGAGAGCCATCTCTCCTATCCGGCGCTCGCGTATTTTCGCTCTCAGCATGACAACCAATCGTGGCTGGGATCGCTGGTGGCCATCCTGGATTCCTGTGCGCTCGCCATGGTTGGGTTGGAAGGTATGTGCCAGTACCAGGCAAGAATGACGTTTGCCATCGCACGTCATGCGCTGGTCGATTTGAGCCAGATCTTTAGTGCGGCGCCAGCGGCGGATGCGACGCTGGTGCGAATGTCGGCAGAGGAGCTGGCCGAACTCCGGCGACGGTTGGAACAGATCGGCATCCGCTTGAGTGACCATGACGGCGCCGACGCCCATCTCGAAGACCTGCGGCGTCTCTACGAGCCGTTTGCGATTTCACTCGCGCGGCATTTGAAAATCGATCTTCCGCCGTGGTTCAAAAGTGAACCCGCCAAAGACAACTGGCAAACTACAGCGTGGCGGCAAACGCCCGCCGAGTGTCGCACAGCGTCTGTTGTCGAAGAACATTTTTAGAAGCTGCAAAAGTTTCCTTCTGGTAAAAAACGCGGCTTCTATGTAGTATTCCTGATTTCGGAGGTGAGCGTGGCTGAAACGGGTCTGCCGATCTTGCGGCAAGGATTGGGACGTACGCAACGCCGGGACGCCTGGTGGGCGGAAATCATTCCCGTCATTATTGTTCTGGGCGGCTTCGGTCTCTATGCGACGTTCCGCGCCTTTGAGGGTGCATTCTACGATCCAAGACTCTATGGCTTCGCCAGCCCTTATCTTTCGCCTTTTTATTCACCGCTGATTGACGTAAATCATCACTGGTGGCGCTGGTCTCCGGCACTGCTGATTCTGGGAGGTCCGCTCGGGTTCCGCGCCACGTGCTACTACTACCGCAAGGCGTACTATCGCGCATTTTTTCTCGACCCCCCTTCATGCGCGGTCGGCGATCGCGGACACAAGAGCTACAAAGGCGAAAGCGCGTTTCCGCTGATCATCCAAAACCTGCACCGCTACTTCTTCTATCTTGCGGTCGTCTTCCTGGCTTTTCTCGGGTACGACGTGATTCTTGCGTTCAATTGGGGCGGACACTTCGGCATTGGGCTGGGCACGCTGGTCATGCTGGTCAACATTGTTTGTCTTTCCCTCTACACGTTCTCCTGCCACTCATTCCGGCACCTGATTGGCGGGAAGCTTGACTGCTTCTCCTGCACCGCTATGAATCAGCAGCGACATGGACTCTGGAAAGGCGCCAGCGTGCTGAATGAACGCCATATGCTCTTTGCCTGGGTAAGCCTTTTCTCCGTCGGATTGACCGACCTTTACATCCGCCTGGTTTGCACCGGAGTTATCAGGGACCTCAAACTACTGTGAACAATAAATACGAAACTCACGAACATGATGTCCTGGTCATGGGCGCAGGTGGCGCGGGACTGCGCGCCGCCATTGAAGCTCTGGCCCAAGGCGCACGAGTGGCGGTTGTGTCCAAGTCGCTGCTGGGCAAAGCACACACGGTCATGGCGGAAGGCGGAATCGCTGCCGCCATGGCCAATGTTGACCGCGCTGACGACTGGCGCACGCACTTCCGCGACACTATGCGCGGCGGCAAGCTCCTCAACAACTGGCGCATGGCGCAGCTTCACGCACAGGAGGCGCCCGAACGCGTCCGCGAACTGGAGCAGTGGGGCGCGCTGTTCGATCGCACTCAGGACGGCCAGATCCTGCAACGCGCGTTTGGCGGACACACATTCAAGCGTCTATGCCATGTGGGCGATCGCACCGGACTGGAAATGATCCGCACGCTGCAAGATCGGGGCGTGACTCTGGGCTTTGACGTATTCATGGAATGCACCATCGTCAAGCTGCTGACGGACGGCAAGCGTGTCGTCGGCGCATTCGGTTATTGGCGCGAGCAAGGCCGTTTCGTGGTATTCAAGGCCAAGTCAGTCGTGATTGCGACCGGAGGAATCGGCAAAGCATGGCCCATTACCTCGAACTCGTGGGAGTACACCGGAGACGGAATGGCGCTTGCCTACGATGCCGGGGCAGACTTGAAAGACATGGAGTTTGTGCAGTTCCACCCCACTGGAATGGTGTGGCCTCCTGGCGTGCAAGGGATTCTGGTCACGGAGGCGGTGCGGGGCGAGGGCGGCATTCTTCGCAACAAGCTCGGCGAACGCTTCATGGAGAAGTACGATCCCAAGCGCATGGAGCTTTCCACTCGTGACGTCGTCGCGCGCTCCATCTATACCGAGGTCAAGGAAGGCCGCGGCAGCGAGCACGGCGGCGCCTATCTCGATATCTCACACAAGCCGGCGGAGTACGTAAAGCAGAAGCTTCCCAGTATGTATCACCAGTTCAAGGAACTGGCGGACGTGGACATCACCAAGCAGCCAATGGAAGTCGGGCCCACATGCCACTACGTGATGGGTGGAATTGACGTTGAAGCTGAAAGCGCTCAGGCTTCCCTGCCGGGCTTGTTTGCCGCGGGCGAAGCCGCTGCCGGACTGCACGGAGCGAATCGGCTAGGCGGCAATTCCCTTTCCGATTTACTGGTCTTCGGACGCAGGGCCGGTGCCGGCGCGGCGCAGTATGCTGGCAAGGCGCCAGCTGTCAACATTGACGATCAGCAGATTGCCGCAGCAGAAAAAGAGATGCTCGATCCTTTTTCGCGGACTGACGGCGAGAACCCTTACGCAGTCCACCGCGATTTGCAAAAGACTATGCAAAGCCTGGTTGGTATTTTCCGCACAGAGGAAGACTTGAATCAGGCCATGATCGACCTCGTGCAGCTGAAGCAGCGCGCGGCGCGCGTACGGGTCGAGGGCTCGCGCATGTTCAATCCCGGCTGGCACCTCGCCAAAGATCTCAAGTCGATGCTGACAGTGTCGGAAGCAGTGACGCGCAGCGCGATCGCGCGCAAAGAGAGCCGCGGAGCACACAGCCGCATTGACTATCCCAAGCTCGACGATCAGGTCTGGGGCAAACAGAACAACATCATCTCGCGGCAAGGCGACAGCATGAACCTGCGGCAGATGCCGGTGAAGGAGTTGCCGGCGGAGTTGAAACAGATATTGGCGGAAGATAAATAACAAACGAGTAGCGCGGAGGCCCAATGGCGGATGCAGTCTTACAGGTCTATCGAGGCGACAAGAACGGCGGACAAGCCAAGGAATATAGCGTCCCGATGGCTCCGGGGATGGTGGTGCTCGACGCGCTGCACTACATTCAAGGACACCTTGCGCCGGACCTCGCCGTCCGTTGGAACTGCAAGGCCGGCAAATGCGGCTCGTGTTCCGCGGAAGTGAACGGCCGTCCCAGACTTACCTGCAAGACGCGCATGGACGCGCTGCCTCTCGACAAACCGATCACGGTGTCGCCGATGAAGACTTTTCCCATCATCAAAGATCTAGTGACGGACGTCTCCTGGAATTATCAGGTCAACAAGAAGATTCCGCCGTTTACGCCCAAGCCGAACGTTGAGTGGAAGATGTATCAAGAGGACGTAGATCGGGTGCAGGAATTTCGCAAGTGCATTGAGTGCTTCCTGTGCCAGGACGTATGCCACGTGCTGCGCGACCACGACAAAAAAGAAAGCTTCGGCGGGCCGCGCTTCTTCGTGCGTGCAGCCGCTCGCCATCATCCCCTTGAAAGAGCGCGTGGTGGATGAATACTATGATCCTCTGTTGCGCCTGGTGCGCAAGATACGCGGCGCGTCCTGAGCAGGAGTGGGACAACCATGGACAAGCAGCTTAAGACCATCTCCAAAAGCGGCATTCCCGAAGCCCTGGCCAAAGTGCAGCACTATCGCTATCTCAATCAGCCGGAGGAGGCGGAGTCTATTTGTCGCGACGTTCTCGCCGCCGATCCGGAGGACCAACTCGCTCTTCGTCTGCTCGGCTTGACCATCACTGACCAGTTCACCGGAAAAATGTCTGACCGTTACAAGGAAGCAGAGACGTGCTTCGAGCGCCTCGGCAGCGCTTACGAGCGCTCTTATTACCTGGGGATCCTTTACGAGCGCAGAGCCAAAGCACAGCTGCTTGCAGGACAGGTCGCACGCACGCTGGTTCCGAACTTCGAGAAAGCCATGCAGTGTTTTGAAGAAGCTGAGAAAGCGCGTCCGCAAGGCAATGAAGACGCGGTGCTGCGCTGGAACCGCTGTCTGCGTCTGCTACAGGGCATTCCTCAGCCCGCTGAGGACAAAGAGACCGAAGCATTTGAGGTCCACGACACGCCTCCCCTGTAAGTACCGCCAAAAAGCATTGGGCGGAGACAATGTCCCCGCCCAATTTGTTTTTGTCGCGAGCTTGATTAAATTCGGTCCGCGATCACAGCTCTCGCTGCCTTGACATGTCCATTGCTTTGCGCCACCCCGAGTTGCTCGATCTGGTACTTGATGGTGTCGAGTAAAATCTCGTCCAAACTCATGGTGGGCGCATAGCCAATGAGGTTCTTGATTCGCGTTAGATCGGGGACACGCCGCATCATGTCCTCAAAACCCTCCTCGTACGCCTTCTCATAAGGAACAAAAACGATAGGAGACTCCGAAGCCGTAAGCTCCTTGATCTTTTGGGCCAGAGCGAGGATCGAGATTTCCTCCACCGACCCTATGTTGCAGACAGTGCCATAGGCTTCGCGCTGCTCGGTGAGTGCAATCAGCGCGGCCACAGCATCCGATATGTGGGTGAAGCAGCGCGTCTGCGAACCGTCTCCATAGACGGTCATCTCCCGCCCCCGGAGCGCCTGCCGAATCAATCCCGGGATAACCATACCGTAGCGTCCGGTTTGGCGCGGCCCAACTACGTTAAACAGGCGCGCAATGACCGTTGGAACCTTTTTTTCTTTCCAATACGCGACTGCCAAAAATTCATCGATCGCTTTAGAACATGCGTAACTCCAGCGGCCCTTGTCCGGAGGGCCCATTACCAGATCGTCAGACTCCCGAAACGGGACGTGATCGCGCTTGCCGTAAACCTCAGAGGTGGAAGCGATCAGAACTTGCTTCCTTTTCTTGGCCGCGAGCTCCAGGACGATCTCGGTGCCACGGATGTTGGTTTCCATCGTGCGAACAGGACTCTCGACGATGAGACGAACGCCAACAGCGGCTGCCAGATGATAAATCACGTCGGCAGCGTCGATCAGTTCCGTCATCACGGCCTGGTTGGTGACGGTGTCCAGAACGTACTGGAAGTTTTTACGGCCCTTTAGATGTTCAATGTTCTGAATGGATCCGGTTGAGAGGTCATCAATGACGCAAACCTTGTCGCCCCGTCCAACTAATTTTTCCGCCACGTGCGAGCCGATAAAGCCTGCACCACCGGTTACGAGAACATTCATTTACTCTCCCAGCGCGTATATATTTAGTTTCTTAATTGCCTCGTGTAACGATATCCCGCTGCCCAAAGTTTAATCAACTAAAAACGCACCGGTTCCGGTTAAACATGCTGGTGCACATTGGGGCCTTGCTGTAGTGATTCAATCAACGGCAAAGAGCCGGAACTCATTATATTCCGCATCCGTTGTTACCGGCAAAGGCAAGAACTCCCTAATGAACGCCAGTTTCGCCTTAGTATCTGAATCATCCTTGGCACGCCGGCGTAGGCACAGAAAAGCTGCCCTTTTTGAAGCTGTGCTCCGTCTTCATATACCAGTCCTGGAACATCAACACAATCCAAAATCGATCGGGACCGAAAAGCCCATCTTAGGACGTTCGAGAAGCTTCGCCGGAACGTATTTGTCCAAGACCTGTCTGAGGATCCACTTGCTGGTGCTGCCTCGCAGCTTGAAGCGGAGCGGAAGCCCCCAGGCAAACTCTACCACTCTATGGTCCAGCAGGGGCACGCGCGCTTCCAGGCTGACGGCCATGCTTGCCCGGTCCACTTTCGCGAGAATGTCGTCAGTCAAGTAGTTGAGCAGGTCCACCAGCATCATCATTTCTTCGATGTTGCCAAGCCATGCGGACTGGTCAATGCAATCATGGACGGTCCGCGGCTCGGATGAATCCAGCACGAAGTTGGAAGGATCGTCCCAATGCGATATGGACCGCAGAAAAATGTCGGCGCGGTCTTCAGCCTTGAGCAGATGCGCGACCTTGTGCACCTTGTCACCAAGCGCTGAGATGCGCGCTTTTTTGGGGACCACCGGCTTGAGCGATCCCAAAATGCTGTCAATACGATTTGGCGGAATAGACTCGAGAAGCTTACTGGTCGCCGCGCTCGCGAAATCGGGAAACACGCGTTTGAAATTCCAGAGCCGCCGGGTATAGAGATAGCGGTTGTATCCGCAAAACAGTTCATCGCCACCGTCACCGGAGAGGCTCACGGTAACGTTGCGCCGGGCCAGCTTTGAAACCAGGTAGGTGGGAATCTGCGAGGAGTCGGCAAAGGGCTCGTCGTACATTTCAGGCAGGAGCGGAACAACGTCCAGCGCGTCCTGGGGCGTCATGTAGAGTTCAGTGTGGTCCGTCCCAAGATGGGCGGCTACTTTTTTCGCGTGCGCGGCTTCGTTGAAGCGGTCTTCGTGAAAGCCAATCGTAAAGGTCTTCACCGGACGCGCACTCTGGGCTTGCATCAGCGCGACCACGACGCTGGAATCAATTCCCCCGGAAAGAAAGGCGCCCAGGGGAACATCCGCGATCATTCGCAAGCGCACGGACGCCAGAAGTTTCTTTTCCAACTGTTCAATGGCCTCCGCGTCGGAACCGGTAAACGGCGACTGCGCGCCCTTGCGCGCCGCGTCGGCTGCTGACCAGAACTGATGCAGCTTCGGTTCAGCGCCTGCCGCAGCCAGCGTCAGCCGATGTCCGGGAGGAAGTTTATACAGATCGTTGTAAATACACCACGGTGACGGCACGCATGCGAACCGCGTATAAAGGGCCAACGCATCGCGATTGATCCGGCCGTTGAAATCCGGATACTGGCGAATTGCTTTCAGTTCGGAAGCAAATACAAAGTCCCCATCCACTCGTCCGTAATAAAGCGGTTTGATTCCCAGACGGTCGCGGACGAGGTGCAAGGCAGCTTCCTGGCGGTCCCACAACGCGAAGGCGAACATGCCGACAAAGCGCTGTATGGCGGCATCTAGTCCCCAGCGCTCAAAGGCCGCGAGCATGACTTCCGTGTCAGAGTGCCCGCGCCAGTGCGCCGTGCCCAACTCTGAGCGAATCTCTTCATAGTTGTAAATTTCGCCATTGAAGATAATGGTGTAGCGCCCGGACTCCGAAACCATGGGCTGGTGTCCGCCGGGCGAGAGATCGAGAATGGCCAGCCTTCGAAACGCCAGCCCCACGCCGGAGTTCGGATCATGGAAGGTGCCAGAATCGTCTGGGCCACGATGAGCCAGCGCCGTGCCCATCCGGCGCAGGACCTCCTGAGGCTCTTCCCTTCCTCGTTTTGTCCGCCAGAATCCTGCGATCCCGCACATAAGAGATAGGTTTCCCGTTTTGCTTTTCGACAGTCGAGCAACCCGCTCAGCGGTCAATCCAATCTGAGCACGTCACTATTCAAACATATCATTTCACAAGCTGATTGGCTGGCAATCACGTGACGGTACTGGCCTTGAACTTCGGCGCGCGCTGTGCGAGAAGGCTCTGGTACAGGCTGAGCGTTTGGGCGGCCACCACTTCCTCGGAAAACTCACTGACGGCGATCTCCCGGCCGCGTTTAGCCATTTCCGCACGCATCGCAGGATTCTTCAGTAGTGTTTCGATTGCGTCTGCAAGAGCCTGCGGCTCGTATGGTGGAACCAACAATCCGTTAATGCCCTGCCGCACGATTTCGCGGCAGCCAGGTACGTCCGTGGTTACAATGGCGCGGCCGCTGGCTGCAGCCTCCAGCAAAGCTTTCGGGACGCCCTCCCGATGCGAGGGCAAGCAAACGACCGTGGCCTGCTGAAACAACCGTGGCATGTCGTCGCGGTGCCCCCACCACTCGACCGTTCCGGAATTTTGCCAATCCACGAGTTGCTTGACCGGAATAGCTGAGGGACTGCGGAGGTCAGTGTCGCCGACCATGACAAACCGCGCGACAATGCCGCGGTCCTTAAGCTCGGCAGCAGCTTCAACAAATTCGGGGATGCCTTTGGCGCTTAGCATCCGGGAGGGCAGCAGAACGATAGGGATGCCGCCCGGCTCCGGAGTGGGATGGAAGACTTTCACATCTACGCCCGCGCCCCTGATGACGGAGATTTTTTCGGAGGGTATGTGAAGATTTTCAATGACCATCCGCCGGTCGTCTTCATTCTGCAGCAGCACTCGCGAATGGCCGCGGTTCAAAAGGTAGCGAAACCCGCGCCAGATCCCAAAACGCAGGACCCTGGCCTTCAGCGATGCAGACTGAGCCAGGTACCCCAATCCGATGAAGGCATTGACAACGTTGATCTCGTTGCGGCCCAGGGCAGCCATTGAGCCGTACAGGACCGGTTTGAGCGCAACGTGATGCACAATGTCCGGCCGCTCGGTGCGATAGATTCTCCTCAATTGACCGATCGCTCGTAATTCTTTGAACGGCGAGTAGGTCTCGCGCATGAGCTGCAAAGGGATGAAACGAAACCCGGCATCACGGATACGCTCCGCGCAGCTATGGACGCGGGCCGCAACGATCACTTCGTATCCGGCCTGCAAAGCCGCCCGTGCAACCGGCTGCCGATGCGACCAGAAGAACCGGTCTTCAGTGACTACGAACAGAAGCTTAGGACGCATGGGCACAGAGCAAAGCGAGGCTCATACTTTGTAATACTGCCGGTACCAATCGACAAACCGGCTGACGCCTTCTTCGATCGGCGTGTGCGGACGGTAACCGATCTCCCTGGCAAGCGCCTCTGTGTCGGCGCAGGTGGCGGGGACGTCGCCGGGTTGCATGGGCAGGCAACGCGTCACGGCCTTACGGCCGATCTTGTCTTCCAACACTTCAATCAATCTCGTAAGTTCTACGGGCTGGTGATTTCCGATGTTGAAGATACGGTATGGCAGTGCGCTCTTGGCGGCGTTTTCGCAGCACGTTGACGCGGGAGCGGGAGGACTCTCCACAAGACGGACGACGCCCTCGACGATGTCGTCAACGTAAGTAAAGTCGCGCAGCATGTGGCCATGATCGTAGAGGTCAATCGTATCGCCCTGAAACATGGCTTTACAGAACTTGAAAAGCGCCATGTCAGGCCGGCCCCAGGGACCATATACGGTAAAAAAACGCAATCCCGTCACCGGCAACCGATAAAGATGCGCGTACACGTGGGCAATCAACTCGTTGCTCTTCTTTGTGGCCGCATACAGGCTGATCGGATGGTCCACATTGTCGGTTTCGGAAAAAGGCACCTTGGGGTTCGCGCCGTACACAGAACTGGAGGAAGAGAAAATGAAATGAGGCGTCTGTTTTTTATGGGCTGCCTCAATCAGATTCGTGAAGCCCACCAGGTTCGATTGGACGTACACATAAGGGTTTTCCAGCGAGTATCGAATGCCTGCCTGCGCGGCCAGATGCACTACCGGACCAAATTCCCGGCCCGCAAAAATGCTCTCAATACAATCACGATCGGCAATGTCGCCCTTCACAAACGAAAACCCGGCATGCTCCCGCAGGATGGCAAGCCGGGCTATTTTCAATCCTTCGTCGTAGAAGGGTGAAAGGTTGTCGAGCCCCAGGACCTCATAGCCGTCGTGCAGCAGACGGTGACACACGTGAAAGCCGATGAAACCAGCGCAACCGGTGACCAGTGCCTTTTTCATTTGCGATCTGGCTTATTTATGGACCTTCGACCGCAAGGAGCTGGGCGGCGATACGTCAACCGTGGCCCGGCCCACGCTATAGTAATTCAGTCCGGCCTGGGCCATATCTTGCGGGGAATAAAGGTTGCGTCCATCGAGAACAATAGGATAGTTCAGCAGCTCTCTGAGGCGCGGCAAATCGAGAGACGCAAATTCCTTCCACTCCGTCAAGATCAGGAGAGCGTCAGCACCCTTCGCCGCCGCGTAAGCGTCAGGCGCGTACGAGATGGAATCGTTGAGGACGCCTCGCGCGCGATCCATGGCAGCCGGATCGAACGCGACGATATTGCAACCCTCTTCCAACAGCCCTTTGACGATTTCAATCGCTGGAGAATCACGGACGTCGTCAGTGCCGTCTTTGAACGCAAGTCCCAGTACCGCCAGGCGTTTCTTTTTCAGCGTCCATAGAGCGCCGCGCACCTTCTTCAGGAAACGCTGGCGCTGCTCCTCGTTGATGCGGTGGACTTCATCCAACAGACCAAATTGACAACCGAAATCTCTGGCCACCGCACGAAAAGCCGCGATGTCCTTTGGGAAACAAGAGCCGCCGTAGCCGATTCCTGCCCGCAGGAAGCGTGGACCGATTCTGGAATCGCTGCCAAGGCCTTTGCACACGTCTTCAACATCACCACCAACAGCCTCACAAACATTGGCGACGGCGTTGATGAAAGAAATCTTCATCGCCAAAAAAGCATTGGAAGCATGCTTGATGACTTCGGCGCTTTGGGCCGAGGTCTCGATGTATGCACCCTGGGTTTTTACGCCGTCGGGCCGCGGCACGGCGCCCGCCTGCTTATAGTAACTGCCGTCGATCAGAGGCCCGTACAACTCGCGCAGAAGCTCTTTGGCCCGCTCGGTACTTGCGCCCACGACAATGCGGTCTGGGTAGAGAAAATCGGTGACCGCCGTACCCTCGCGCAGGAATTCAGGGTTGGAAACTACGTCGAATTCTCCGCTCCGGCAGCCGTTGAGGATCATAGCTCTGTGGATCCAGGCGTTCGTGTACACCGGTACGGTGCTCTTTTCCACGATGACCTTGTAGCCGCGCGTGGAATGCGCAATCTCACGCGTCACCGACTCAACATAGGAAAGATCAGCATCGCCATTGGCCGTGGCCGGCGTGCCCACCGCGATCACGATGACCAAAGACTCCGACACGGCGTCGGTCAGCGAGGCCGAGAACCGCAGGCTCGCACCCCGATGGCGCTGCAATAATTCCTGCAGGTAATCCTCATGGATGAGCGATTCCCCGGCATTCAACGCCGAGATCTTCTCGATATCATTGTCGACGCACACTACTTCGTGGCCGAGTTCCGCAAAACAAGCGGCCGCGACCAAGCCAACATATCCTGAACCGATAACGGCTATCCGCATTCCTGGTCCTTTGCTCGCAATGCTAACTTGTGATGTTACCTGATGCTACCTAATGTAGCAGAATACGACAGTTTTTTAACCGGAGAACACTGTGAGACCCGAGCCGGGGCGAGGGCCGAACGCCTTTGATAGAATTTCTGATATGGTTCGTGCGCTCGAACGAAGCCTGATCTCCGTCAAACATGGCGTTAAGTCATTGACCTCAGGGTCTTTCTGGCTTCGTTACTCCACGTTGGCGGCATACCGCACGCTATGCGCCGGCGCTTCTGCACTCACGGGACTAACCCGGTCCGGTGCTCGGCATGCGGACGGTAACATTGAGGCGTCAGTTGAATACATTACATCCGTGTTTAATATGTACAGGAACGCGGCCGGAGTGGAGCGATTTTACGGGAAGATCGCCGAGATCGGTCCTGGGGACAGCTGTGGCATCGGCCTCATGTTCCTCGCAGACGGCTGCTCGCAAGTTGATCTGGTTGACCGTTTCTTTTCTCGCCGCGATAAGCACCACCAGCAAACCGTGAATCGTGCCCTGGTGCAGCGCCTTCCGCAATTGAGTTCCCTGTTGCGCAACGGCGACTACGCAGAGTCGTCGTTCTCCAGGCTGAGCCGCCACTATGGCGAGTCAGCAGCAGCAGAAACTTTTTTCCAGGCCAACAGGGACTATGACTTCATTGTCTCGTGCGCTGTCCTGGAGCACGTCTACGATCCGCTTGGCGCATTGGCGTCAGCGGCATCGGCGCTGCGTCCCGGAGGCTTGATGCTTCATCAGATCGATTGCCGCGATCACGGTCAGTTTTCCGAAAGCTTTTATGAACTGAAATTTCTGGAGCTTCCGGACCTTCTGTATTCTCCGCTCAAATGGCGTGGCGGACCAAACCGTGTGCGGCTCAGTGCTTATCTCGACGTTCTCAAAAAACTGGGGCTGGACTTCACCGTCTACGTAAATTCAATGGCCGGCATTGCCGGAGAGATTCCACACGGCACCCTGCTGCGCGATGTGCCGGAGCCGGTCCTCCGCGTTTCACGGCAATACGTCACTGACGTACGCCGCCGTCTGACCATGCCTTTCCGCAGTATGAGCGACGAAGACCTCATGATTACGCGCTTCGTCCTGGTGGCCAGAAAATCTGACACTATGCCTGCGTCAGGTGTTGCCGGTACAGGTCTTCATAACGCTGAGCTATAGAAGACAAATTGAACTCAGTTTCAATGCGGCGTCGGGCTGCTTGTCCATGCAGGCGTCGATACGCCGGCCCTGCTTCCACAAGTTGATTGAGTGCATCGGCGAACGCTTGCGGATTCCTGGGCGGGACAGACAGCCCAGTATCACCGACTAACAGAGCACTATCTCCGACATCAGTAACAACGCAAGGCACACCGCAAGCCATGGCCTCGCCAATCGCATTCGAAGACCCCTCGCCCCAGGCTGAGGCGGAACACGCAATATCGAAGCTGGCAGTCAGCTCGGGCATGTCCGCTCGCTCACCCAGCAATAAGGTGCGGTCTTTGATTTGGTTCTCTTCAATGGCACGGCGCAGCGTTGGCTCGTCAGTGGTTATGCCTCTTCCTGCCACAACAAAGCGAACAGCCGGATTTTTCTTCGCTACAAGCCCGGCAGCTTTGAAAAAACCAACGTGGTCCTTCATCGGATGGTAACGCGCAATCAGTCCGATCACGACGGTCTCATCTTTAATGCCCAGCTCAGCCCGGATTCGCCCTCTGGCTTCATCATTCGGCCGGAACTGCCCGCAGTCGAAGCCAGTTGGAATGATGATTCGCTTGTCGGCGCGGTATCCCAGGGCCTCGTGCTGAAGAGCACTGGTCTGGCTGTTGTAGATGATGGCTGCCGTGCGCCGCGAAAGAGAAACGCCGAGATGAATCAGCCTCGCCGTCAACCAGCGCTCGGAGCGGATGTCATACAGTGACTGCTGAATATTCCAGAAAACAGGCGCCTTCACGCCGGACGCCCTTGCGGCCAGGCTCGCGGCCACATTGCCGTGATACATCCAACCAACGATGACTTGCGGACGAAAGCGCCGCATGAGAGATATCAGCGGGAAGAAACGTAAAGGATTAGGGAAAGGCCGCTGTAAGCCCAGCGCATGAACTGGCACACCAATTTCGGCAATGCGGGGACCAATCGTACCTTTCTCACCCGCCGAGACCACAACTTGCCGCAAATGATCGGCGCCGGCTGCCGCAAGTTTCAGCAGCATCATTTCAGCGCCGCCGGTCTGAAGATCGGTGATCACATGTAAGACGCGCAGAGCGCCGTTCACCTCGCGCTGCGATGACAGTTGATCAGGACTAGCGGACACCGACAGATTGGATTTTGTAGACACTCGTGAGGTGAATCAGGAATTGCCCGCAAACTTTCTTAGATATCCAGCGAATCGTGGCGTCAGGCTGCGGAGGCTGTAATTTTCTTCCACTACCTTCCTGCCAGCTTGTCCCATTTCTTTGGCTTTGACCGGATTGTCCAGAAGCGAGGTCAGACTATCACTCCACTCGGCATCGGACTTGGGACCAAAACCGACATTGCCCACAGACAATACTTCATTATTCATGCCCACAGGAGAAACCGCCACCGCTACACCACAGGCCATGTAGAGCAACATTTTGTAGCTGCACTTGCCCCTGGACCAGAGAGAGTCCTCCATGGGCATCAAGCCGATGGACATCTCCTGGATCGTCCGGACTTCGTTCTCCGGAGCCCACCGAACATACTCGACCTGTGACTCACGCAAGAGTTGAAACGTTGGTTTGACGTCGGAAACAACGCGCAGGACTGCGTCCTTGTGTGAATCCAGCACCGCAGCCAGCGGGCGTTCGATAGCGGCGAGGGAGGCAAGGTTCGAACCAAGGCCCGACCATCCAATGATTGGCCGGGTTGAGTGTCCGGCGGAATCGGGAAGGGGATGGAAGCGGCCAGTGTCCACGGCGGTTGGCAGCACCATGCTTTCGCTGCACCAGCGACGAACGTTCTCCTGGATGAAACTGTTGCCGCAGATCACTCCATCACACAGGCCGATCAGCTTAGCGAAATTCCTCTGGCCGCCACGATTCAGCCAAACCGCGTCGTCCACATCCAGCACGCGCGGCCGATGAGTAAATCGTTCCAGAGTCACCATGGTTGAAACGATCTCGCGCTGCAGCAAGGTCACATCGGTGCGGAACGAGCTGACAACCCCTGGCAAACGATCCATCAGCGTGGCAGGCAGCCACAGTGGCCGCCAGAGTTTCGCGGCGGGCGGCCAGCTTCTCCAGCGCGCCACGTACTCGGAGACGTGGACACCATATTCTTCCATCTGTGGAATGTACTGGCGGACCCGGAAGCGTGGACTGGAAATATTCGTGCCGCCCGTGAACGCGGCCACGCGTATTTGCTTTTTCGTGGAAGCACCGACCTGGCTGGCGGCGGGCAAAGGCATTTTTAAATCGCTTGTCGCAGCTGGAAGCCAAAAACAATGACCTGAGACCTCACCGTTATCTCTTACCCAGCCGAAGCAGCCCCAGAAAGAAACTTGAGACTGAGATCTGCACACCGAGCGTCATGGCCGTAGCCGCCGGCAGGGTGAGACGAAGCATCTGGGCTACATTTAAAGGGCCAAAATGATGTGCATGCCACGACAGGACGGCGTATATGGACAGCCCCAAGCCGATGAGAAAGATCAGGGCCCCGGCCAGCAATCCATTTTCAAGATTGGCATAGGAGAAGAATTTTTCCAGCTTGCGGTCCGGCGGGAGCAGCCCTTCGGAGATGGCGAACACCTTCGCAAATACTGCCACAGTGACAATCTGAAAACCGAGCAGGATTGAAATCACCGAATAGACGAGCGTATCCACATCGAAAATGATGGGACCTACTTTTTGCGGGCCCGCAATCAGCCATGCACTAACAAGAATTCCGGCTGAAGTGAGCAGACCGCCGGGGTACAAGAACAGCCACCGCGGACTGTATAACAGCAGGAAACGCAGACTGCGCCACCCGTCTCTCCAGGTTCGAAGATGCGGCGCCCGGCCTCGGCCATCAGGAGAGAGCGTCGTGGGAACTTCTGCGATCCGCATTCCCATCACTGATGCCTTCACCACCATTTCGAGAGCAAACTCCATACCCGTGGTCCGCAGAGCCAGCCTTTCATAACAACTCTTGCTGAAACCCCGAAGACCGCAATAGATATCGCTGCACGGCGCAGAGAAAAATAACTTGCCAATCCACGTAAGCACAGGATTGCCGAGATAACGGTGGAGCGACGGCATGGCGCCGCGGGCAATTCCGCCAAGAAAACGGTTACCCATGACCAGGTCTGCGCCGCTCCGCAACTCGGCGACAAGGCGCGGTACGTGTGAAAAATCGTAACTGTCGTCGGCATCGCCCATTACAACGTATCGTCCAGTGGCCGCGGCTATCCCGCCGCGCAGGGCGTTGCCGTAACCTTTCTCTTTCACGTTCACGACGCGGGCGCCACAAGCAATGGCAATCTGCGTCGAAGCGTCAGTGCTGCCGTTGTCCGCAATAATGACTTCCCCACGGATTCCTTCGATCCGCAGGGTCGTCAGCGCTTTGACGATGCAAGCCCGCAGCGTCTCTGCCTCATTCAAGCAAGGCATGACAATGGACAATTCCACCGAATCCTGATCCGGGATGGGCATGGCAAGGAATTAACGCTCGTGGGCTCCGTTCGAAATAGTACTCGATAGAAGAGTGCCGGCC
>WNFI01130050.1_pt1 | contig 36608 bp, 37 predicted proteins | sample 5400471 | NCBI WGS metagenome assembly WNFI01 (sample SAMN13153348, study PRJNA577476) | soil metagenome | isolation source: 100 cm saprolite on Douglas fir-dominated hillslope | place: USA:California | collected 2013-09-17 | reverse complement strand
GGAGCGCGTCGCGCGTGGGCACGAACTCGTGCGCGACAAATCCTCGGAACCCCGTGTCGGCGATGGCCGTGGCGACCGCGTGCCAGTTCAGCTCCTGCGTGCCGTCCAGCTCGTGGCGGCCGGGGACGCCCCCTGTGTGAAAATGGGCGATGTGATCCCGGTTGTCGCGGATGGTGCGGATGATGTCGCCTTCCATGATCTGCATGTGATAGATGTCGTACAGCAGCTTGACGCGCGGCGAGCCGACCGCCGTCACGACGGCCATGCCGAACGCCGTGCGGTCGCCTTGATAATCCGGATGGTCGACCTTGCTGTTCAAGAGCTCGAGGCAGATGGTGACGCCCTGTTCTTCCGCGAGCGCCTTGATGGCCTGGAGCCCCGCGACGCAGGTGGCAATCGCCGCGCCGTCGGTCTTGCCGCGGCGGTTGCCGAACATCGCGATCACGTTCGGCACGGCGTGGCGCGCGGCCAGCGGGATCGCCTGCTCGAGCTCGCGCACGAGCAACGCGTGGTTCGCCCGGTCGTTGAATCCGGTCGCGATGAAGTCGTTGCGCGCCGTGGGATACCCCATGGAACACACGAGGCCGAACTCGCGCACCGGCTCCCAGTCCTCGGGCTGGAGCAGGTCGATCGCCGCGAGCCCCATCGCGGCGCCGGCCCGACAGAACTCGGGGAGCGGCAGCTGCTTGTAGGCCCAGCGGCAAGCGGATTGCTTCAAGCGACCCGCGCTCGAACGCGAGCCCAGCCACGCCCGGGGAGCGGGGGTTGCCTCCCGCCCGGCCCAGGCCGGCGCCCGCGGGCCGAGGGCGGTGGCTCCCAAGAGCCCCAGCGCCTCCCGCCGGTCCATCAGAACTCCAGTTGCTTCAAGTAGGCGCAGCTCGCGCGGATCGACGCGAAGGCATCGGCCGGTTCGTCGTGCTCCACGAAGTAGTGCTGGATGCCTGCCTGGGCCCGGTGGGAGAAGATCTTCTTGAAGTCGATCGTTCCCGCCCCTACGTCCATCATGCGATGGTCCGGCGCGCCGGCCGAGTCCTTCACGTGCACGCAGGCGAAGCGTCCGGGCCAACGGGCGAAGTACGCCAGGGGATCCTGCCCGCCCTTGCGGTTGAAGTTCGCCGCGATCTTCTTGTAACCGTCGACCCCGGTGCGCGCCTCGACGGGGATCCAGGGGATCACCACGTAGCGATGGCCGATCACGTGCGCGGCGTCGAGCGTCGCGTGCCACTGGTCGGGTGCGCTCGAGCCGGCGTGCACCGACGGCGCCGCCAGGCCGTGGCGGTCGAGCATCGCCCGCAGTTCCGCCGGCGACTTCCCGAAGTAGCCTGCAAACTCGACCTCGCGGTACCCGGCCGCCGCCACCGTGGCGAGCGTGCTCTCGACGTCCTTGGTCATCTCGCGCCGCACGGTGTAGAGCTGGAGCCCGACGCGCTCGATCCGCGCCGCTCGGCCCAGGGCCGCGATCGAGACATCGGGAAGGCCGGCGGCCAGGGCCGCGCCGCCGAGCTGTTGGAGAAAGGTGCGACGGTCGCTCACGGGTCACAGCTCCCGGCGCTTCAGCTGCTCCACGGCATACGCCGCGGCGCGAGCGGTGAGCGCCATGTACGTGATGGAAGGGTTTTGACAGGCCGACGACGCCATGCAGGCACCGTCGGTCACGAACAGGTTCTGGACATCGTGGCACTGGTTGTGACTGTTCAAGACGGATGTTTTCGCGTCGCGCCCCATGCGCGCGGTGCCCATCTCGTGGATCGTCAGGCCGGGCGGGTTATTGTCCACGAACGGCTCGATGTCCTTCGCCCCCGCCCCCTCCAGCATCTCGGCCGCGCTGATCGACATGTCGTGCAGCAGCTTGCGCTCGTTGTCGCTCCACGAGCAGTGGATGCGCAGCGCGGGAACGCCCCACGCGTCCTTCACTTCGGGATCGAGCTCCACGTAGTTGGTGGGGCGCGGCAGGCACTCGCCGAACCCGTAGAACGAAAAGTTCCACGGGCCCAACGTGCGCAGCGCGTGCTTGAACTCGCGGCCGAACCCCGCCAGCGTGGTGCCGCGACGCCACCCGTCCCGCCCCGCGCCGCCTTGGAAGCCGTAGCCGCGCAGGAAGTCCGGAGCCTTCGTCTGCACGTTGCGGAACCGGGGCACGTAGATCCCGTTGGGGCGGCTGCCGTGGACGATGCGGTCTTCCAGGCCGGGGATGGTGCCGCGCGCGCCGCCGCCCATGGTGTGATCCATCAGGTTGCGGCCCAGCTCACCGCTCGAGTTCGCGAGGCCCGTGGGAAAGCGCGGCGTCTTCGAATTCAACAGGATACGGGCCGACTCGAGCGCCGACGCGCACAGGAAGATCACGCGGGCACGGAACTCGAGCGGCTGGCGCGTCTGGGCGTCGATGACGCGGACCCCGGTCCCGCGGTCGCGATGCGCGTCGTGGAGGACGCTCTCGACCACGCTGTAGGGCCGCAGCGTCAGCCGCCCCGTCGCGCGGGCCGCCGGCAAGGTCACGCCGATACTGTTGAAGTAGGAGTGGGTGATGCAGCCGCGCTCGCACGGCCCGCAATAGTGGCACGCCGCGCGCCCGCCGTGCGGCGCGGTGAGTATGGCGACCCGGCCGATCGTGACCACCCGCTCGCCGGCGAAGTGTTTGGCCACGCCGTCACGCACCACTTGCTCGGCGCAGTTCAGCGCCATCGGGGGCAGGAACTTGCCGTCGGGCAGCTGCGGCAGGCCGAGCGCCTCGCCGCTGATGCCGATGAACCCCTCGACGTGATCGTACCACGGCGCGATGTCGGCATAGCGGATCGGCCAATCGACCCCGAACCCGTCGCGCGCGTTCGCCTCGAAGTCGAGATCGCTCCAGCGGTACACCTGCCGACCCCACATGATGGAACGGCCGCCTACTTGGCGGCCGCGGATCCAGTGGAACGGCTTGTCGGGATCGTAGGTGTACGGATTATCGCGGTCGTTGACGAAGAACTTGCCGCTGTACTCGTTGCACGCGTAGCAGTGGCGCTGGATGAACTGGTCGCGCTCGAGCGCCCGGCGGTCGCCGAACCCGCGGAACTTCATCTCCCACGGCGGCACGTGCTCCACGTAGTCGCGGGCGGGATCGATCGGCCGGCCCGCTTCGAGCACGAGGGTCTTGAGCCCGCGCTCGCACAACTCCTTCGCGGCCCAGCCGCCGCTGATCCCGGAGCCGACCACGATCGCATCGAACGTCGGTATGGGGGTGGCCACTAGAAGTCTCCCGGCCCGACGCGCGCCGCGCGCACGTCGGTGCAGCCGTCGAACGAGCCAGGCACGGCCTCGTAATGCAGCTCCTGCCTGGCCCCGACTTCGGACGTGTAGTAGCCGTACACCGTGAGCGCCTTGAGACGCTGGAAAAACGGCTCCGCCAGGGTCCACTCGCGGGAGCGCGGCGGGGCCTGCGCCCGCGCGCGCAGCGCCGCCTGCGCTTCGGCGTCGAGCGCGCTGAGGAGCGCGGCGCGCTGCGCGTCCGTGCCGGCGACGAAATCCCCGCCGAAGGCGGCATGGCTCCGCGCGTCGACGTCCGCGAGGCCCGCACGAAACCGCGTCCGGTCGTCCTCTGAGGACCACTCAGCGAGCATCAGGTCGGCGAACTCCGGGATGTGGGCGGCGCCCGCTCCGGGGGTGTCGGTTTCGGGGATGATCATCTCGGCGATGAGGCGCACCGTCTCGGCTTGGTGGGGATCGAGCACCGCGAGAGCGGTGGAGTGGGACCGAAAAGATCGACTCGCCGAAGGGCGTCCGCTAGGACTGGGGGAGGTCGCCCCGGCGGTTGACAGGGACCCCCGGCGGTGTATGTTTATGCACTGACCTGCATAAACCCAAAGGAGCGTTCCCATGGGGCCGTTGGTCGTCCTCGCATACTCGGGTGGACTCGACACCTCCGCGATCGTGCCGTGGCTGCGCGAGCGCTACGGCGCCCGGGTGCTGTGCTTCGCGGCGGACGTGGGCCAGGGCAGCGACGAGCTCGCGGGCTTGGTCGAGAAGGCCAAGCGCTCGGGCGCCGTCGACTGCGTGGTCGAGGACCTGCGCGAGGAATTCGTGCGCGACTTCGTGTTCCCGACGCTCCGCGCTGGCGCCGTGTACGCGCGCACCTACCTGCTCGGCACCGGCATGGCCCGCCCCGTGATGGCGGCGCATCAGGTGGCGCTCGCCCAACGCGCGGGCGCGCAGGCGGTCGCGCACGGGTGTACCGGCAAGGGCAACGATCAAGTGCGCTTCGAGCTCACCTACGCGGCGCTCGCCCCCGATCTCCAGATCATCGCCCCGTGGCGCGAGTGGGAGTTCAAGGGCCGCGAAGACCTGATCAGCTACGTCAAGGCGAAGGGGATTCCGGTCCAGGCGACGCTCGAGAAGCCATACTCCACCGACCGCAACTTGTGGCACTGTTCGCATGAGGGCGGCATCCTCGAAGACCCCGCCAAAGAACCCCCCGAGCACATCTTCGTCATGACCCGCGATCCACTCGAAGCGCCGGAGCTGCCGGTGGTGGTCGAGATCGGGTTCGAGGAGGGCACGCCGGTGAGCGTGGACCGGGCGCCGCTCGGGCCGGTCGAGCTGCTCGAGACGCTGAACGCCGTGGCAGGCGAGCACGGCGTCGGCCGCGCCGACGTCGTCGAGGACCGGCTGGTGGGGATGAAGTCGCGCGGGGTGTATGAGACCCCGGGGGGCACGCTGTTGCACGCGGCGCACCGTGAGCTCGAGCAGCTGGTGCTCGACCGGCGCACGCTGCGGCTCAAGGACGAGCTGGCGCTGCGCTACGCCGATCTCGTCTACGACGGGCGCTGGTGGACCCCGGAGCGCGAAGCGCTCGACATGGCGGTGGCGGGCACGCAGAAACGCGTGACCGGCACCGTGCGGCTCAAGCTCTACAAGGGCGCGCTCGCGGTCGCCGGACGGGAGAGCCCGCACGCCTTGTACCAGCCGTCCTACGCCACCTTCGGCAAGGACAACGTGTACGATCAGCGCGACGCCGCCGGGTTCATCCACCTGTACGGGCTGGCGATCCGCATCGGCGCGGGTCTCGAGGCCGCGCGCCGCGACCACCAGGTCGGCGCCGCGGCGGACTGATGCCGCCGCGCCCGTCGAAGCCTGCGCCCGCGGCCAACCCGGCCAACCCGGCCAACCCCGCCACGCCGGCCATTCCGCCCGCCCACCAAATGTGGGGCGGGCGTTTTAGTCTCGGCCCGAGCGCCGCGCTCGACGCGCTCAACCGCAGCTTGCCCGTCGACCACCGGCTCTGGCCCCAAGACGTGGCGGCGAGCAAGGCCTGGGTGCACGCGCTCTGGCGGGTCGGCGTCGTGACCGCGCACGAGGAAGTACAGCTGCTCGACGGCTTGGACAAAGTGGCGGAGCGCCTCGCCGACGGCGCGGCGGTCGGAGCGCCCGATGAGGACGTGCACACGCTCGTCGAACGCCTGCTGTACGACGAGGTCGGCGCCGTGGCCGGCAAGCTCCATACGGGACGATCCCGCAACGACCAGGTGGCGACCGACCTGCGGCTCTGGACGCTCGGCGCCATCGATCAGCTCGACGGCGATCTCACGGCGCTGGGCCGGGCACTGGTGGCCCGCGCACATGACGGGGTGGACCTGCTCCTGCCCGGCTACACCCACGGCCAGCGGGCGCAGCCGGTGCGCTGGGCGTATGTCCTCTTGGCCCACGCCTGGCCCCTGGTCCGCGACCGCCAGCGGCTGGCCGACGCGCGCCGGCGCGCGGCGGAGCTGCCGCTCGGCTCGGGTGCGGTCGCAGGCTCGGGGTTCCCCGTGGACCGCGTGCTCCTGAAAGAGGCGCTCGGGTTCCGGACGATTTCGGCCAACGCGCTCGATGCGACGGGCGATCGCGACTTCGTGGTCGAGGTGCTGGCCGCGCTGTCCATCGTCGGGATGCACCTCTCGCGCCTCGCGGCGGAGCTCGTGCTGTACGCGAGCGCCGAGTTCGGGTTCGTGCGGCTGTCGGACGACTTCAGCACCGGCTCGAGCCTGCTCCCGCAGAAGCGCAACCCCGACGTCTTAGAGCTGACGCGCGCCAAAGCCGGGCGGCTACTCGGTGACCTGGTCGCCCTCCTGACCACGCTCAAGGGCCTGCCTGCGGGCTACAGCAAGGATCTGCAGGAGGACAAGGCGCTGCTGTTCGACGCGGTCGACACGCTCGGCCTGGTCCTGCCTGCGGTGACCGGGGCCGTCGCCGCGCTCACGGTGGACGCCGAGCGCATGCGCGGCGCACTCGAGGCGTCGCTGCGCGCCACGGACCTGGCCGACCGCCTGGTCGAGGCCGGTGTGCCCTTCCGGGAGAGCCATGGGCTCGTCGGCCGCCTGGTGCGCGAGGCCGAGCGGGCCGGACTGCCGCTCGACCGGGTGCCCGGGCCCGTCGCGGCGGGCATCCACCCCGCGCTCGCGGCCGCCGTGGCGCAACTCGGGACCTGGGAGGACTCGGTCGAGGGCCGCGCCACGCCGGGAGGCGCGTCACGGGCGTCGGTGGATGAGCAGTTGACAGCCCTGCAGCTCGCATTCAGCGCCGCCGGAGGCACTTAACCCAAGGTCTTGCCGCGCGTTAGCAGGTTGTGTAGCATACGTGGCCGTCCGGCTCGTTCCGAGCGGGACGGCCATTTTGTCCGCCCTGGGGGGAGTACCGTGCGCTGCCTCGCGCTCAACGCCTCATTTGAGCCCCTGACGATGGTGCCCGTGCGCCGGGCGCTGCGCCTCGTGATCGATCACAAGGCGGAGATCGTCGAGGCGGACGGCCCCGTGGTGCGAAGCGAGCGCATGGCGATCCCGCGGCCGGCCGTGATCCGGCTCGTGAAGTTCGTGCACGTGCCGCGCCGCTTCCGCCGTCAGGTGACCAACACGTTCCTCTTCGCCCGCGACAACTACCGCTGCCAGTTCTGCGGGCGCAGCCAGCAGGAGCTCCGCCACCGCGAGTGCCTGACGCGGGACCATCTGGTGCCGCTGTCGCGCGGCGGCACGAATGGCTGGAGCAACGTGCTCACCGCGTGCTCCAGCTGCAATACGCGCAAGGGCAATCTGCTGCCCGAGGAAGCTGGGATGCATCCCCTGCGGCCCCCGGTGGAGCCGCATTTCGTCCACCTCGCCTGGGCGGTGCGCCGCCTCACTTCTATCCAGTCCAAGTACATCCGCTTGTTCTACGGCGGCGAGGTCTTGGCCGCGCTCGCAGCGCTGTAAGCCGGGCCGCCGCACGGGGCGGGACCCGAACGAGATTCGCCCCCCATCCCGCGCGGTCTCGCTCCCTAGTTCCCCTCCGGACGGTTGAGGGTCTCCGAGCGCGCCTCGAGCGTCAAGCGCGGGAGACCGGCGATCCGCACCAGCAGCCGTTGCGCGCCGCGGCTCAGCGCGCCACCCACGTCGCCGCCGCCCGACACCACGGGACTCACGTCGCCCTTGAGCCAGCGCGCCAACTCCTCGAGATCCGTGTCGTTGAGCGTCGTCAGCTCGAGGCGACACAGGAAGTAGAAGTTGCCCGAGCCCTTGGGGGTGCGCTTGACGTACACCGGGATCTCCAGCGCGCGCTCCAAGTCGTCCGGCGAGCCGTAGCGCGTGACCCGCGCGCCGGCGCTGCGGATCAGCACGAAGTCGTCGGCCAGCGGGTCGTGACGCGCGACGGCATCCCAGGCGTCCTCACTGACGTACTGATCAAACCACCCGGAGCGCGCGCGCCACAGCTCGAGGCGATAATGCAGGCGCAGGGGAAACCCCGAGCGCATCAGGCCGACGAACTTGCCGTCTGAGAGGAGCGCGGTGGTCTGAATCCGGGGCACGCCACGTTGCAGGATGACGGTCAATGCGGGCGCCTGCGCGCTGGCCTGTGAGGCCGCCGCCGCACCGAGCAGCGCCAGAAACGCGAGACCCGACCTCACCTCAGAAGCGGTGGTCGAGTCGCAGCGTGAAGCGCAGAGGCTCGCCGGCCGTCACCGCCTTAGCCACATACACCCCCAGTCCGCCCCAATCGACCCCGAGCCCGAGGTCCGCGAGCCAGCTCGCGAGCGTGGGCAGGCGGTCCGAGGGCAGCCGGCCCGGGCCGTTGCCCACGAGCCAGGCTTGCCCCGCGTCACCCAGGACCACGAGATCGGGCCCCTGCAGCGTGAACAGCGATCGGGCCGCTTCGTCCTCGGGACTCGAGGAGCCGTACGACCAGTGCAGGGCCATGTGACCGCGGTACTCGACCTGGGCGAGGATCACGCGATCGCAGGCCGCCACCTGCGTCCCCGCGAACGCCGCGCCGATGATGTCGCCGCCACACGCGCTGTGCCGGAAGCCGTAGCCCGCGAGCGGGTCGGGCCCGCCGATCGAGAGGCGCTGTTGCAAGGGGAGGGGATCGCCTCCGATCCAGCCGCCCGTGAGGAGCCGCAGCTTGACGCGCCCCGACGTGCTCACGCGCGTGTAGCGGCGCACGTCGAGGAACACGCGGCTGAACGCGTAGGACCCGTCGGTGGGAATCGGCCCGCGCACCGCGCTCGGGACGCCGGTCTGCGGGACCACGTCGGTCGAGCGCGCGTTCTCGTACCGTACGCGCAGCAGCCAGCCCGCCGTTGGGTCCGAGCGGTCGTTGCGGGTGTCGAACGTGACGGCCGCGCCCAACGTGGTGTAGTGCCCGTCGTCGATTGGCGGGTTGGGCCGCCACGCCTGGCCGTGGCGAAACAGCGTCCATGGGTTGCGCGCGCCGACGCTTGTTTGCCAGTCGCGCCGCAGCTCCAACTCCACGCGCAGCGCCCGCTCGAGCTGGGCGAACACGCGGCCGGCCACGCCCTTGCTCATGTAGTAGTCACGATAGTCGCGTTGGAACAGGAACGCGGTCCACCCGATCTCGGCGTTGCGCAATCCCCAGTCCTCGACCGGCGCCACGGTGTCGAAGGCGCGGAACTGGACGCCGTAGGCCGGCACGACGCCGGAGCGCAGCTCGGTGCGCAGGATGTAGCCTAAGTCGCCCCGCTTGTTGGTGAAGTCGCCGGCCGTGCGGAATACGCCCAGCGCGTCCACCCGCAGCCGCATGTCCTGGTGCAGCCGCCAGTCGAACAGCGGGCCGAACACCACGGGCAGACCCTCCACCCGGTTGAACGTGCCGCCCGTGGCCAACGTGAGCGCGGAGCGGGAGTCGGCGCTGCCCCAGGACTTCTCGACGCCCAGGTTCCGAAACCAGCCCCGCATGTCGGGGGGGGCGAGCGCGATGCTGTCTCCTCTGACCCGGTAGGCGAGCGGCTCCTCGTACACGCGCACCTCGCCCCCGACGCGCACCCCGGGCGCGCGCACCACCGTTCCCCCGATGATGATGACATCGCCCGTGAGCACGGCCCCGGAGTCGAGCACGGCGTCGCCGTTGATCAACAGCAGTGTGCCCTCCACCCGACCCGCGACTTCGACGGGGCCGCTCCGCACCGCCACGTCGCCCGTCCAGGCGTTGCCGGCGGGCAAGTAGAACCGGCCCGCCAACCGCGTCGTCGTCGCCGCGTTGTAGCGCCGGATTGCCTCCTCCCCGACCGCGCGCGACAGCTCGGGCGGCTGCGCCATCACGCCGGCGCTCTCCGGCTGAATCACGATGGCGGTGTCCTGCGCCCGGAGGGCAACGGCGCCGAGGACCGAGCACAGAGCGGCGAGCACGCAGGCGCGCATGGCGGGCATCCTGAGAGAGGGCGCTGGGCGCTCGTGCACGGGTTGTGCCGCCCACGCCGAGCCCGTTTCGCGCGGGCTGGGGCGGGACAGTGGAGGCGGAAATGGGGCCGGTTGGCCGGTGGGGCGCGTCATCCCGCCACAGTCCGCGGCGGCTCGAGCCCGAGCCGGCGCATGCGGCGGTACAGGTTCGCCCGGTCGGTCGCGAGCCGCCGCGCCGCCTCGGCCACGTTGCCCCGTGCGGCCGACAAGGCGCGCGCGATCAAGGTGCGCTCGAACCCGTCGAGCGCCTCGGCGAGCGCCACGTCGCTCCACGCTTCGGTCGGCGTCGCGGGAGTGCCATCGTGCGGCACCACACGCGCCACGTCGTCCGCGGTCACCGTGGGCCCGGAGGCGAGGATCGCCAGCCGCTCCACGATATTGGCGAGCTCGCGCACGTTGCCCGGCCAGGGGTAGGCCGTGAGCAGCTGCACGGCGCCGGCGTCGAAGCTCACGGGCCGACCGAGCCGCGCCGCTTGGCGGGCGGCGAAATGCGCGAGCAGCGGCGGGATGTCCTCGGCCCGCTCGCGCAGGGGCGGGATCCGGATGGGCAGCACGTTGAGCCGAAACAGCAAGTCCTCACGGAACTGCCCCTGCTGCGCCGCCTTCGCCAGATCTTTGTTGGTCGCGGCGATCACGCGCACATTGACCGTGAGCGGCTTCTCGCCGCCCAGCCGCTCGATCACGCCGCTCTCGAGCACGCGCAACAACTTCGCTTGCGCCTCGAGTCCCAAGTCGCCCACCTCGTCGAGAAACAGCGTGCCCCGGTCCGCCAGCTCGAAGCGCCCGACCCGTCGCTCCGTGGCGCCAGTGAACGCCCCGCGCTCGTGGCCGAACATCTCCGACTCGACCAGGTCCTTGGGGATCGCGGCGCTGTTCACGCACACGAACGGCTTGGCGGTGCGGGTGCTCTGACGATGGATGGCCGACGCTACGAGCTCCTTGCCGGTCCCGGATTCGCCGGTGATGAGCACCCGCACCTCGGTCGGGGCGACGCGCGCGATCAGGGCGCGCAGCTCCTCCATGGCTCGGCTCGCCCCCACGAGCGGGTCGGCGTGCCCCAGCGCCTCGTGCAGCCGCCGGTTTTCGGCGAGCGTGCGCCCCAGCTCGAGCGCCGCGCGCAGCGTCGTGACCCGTCCGGCCCGCCCGGCATCATGAGATCGAGCAGCACGGCGTCGGGTGCCTCGCGCTCCACTGCCGCGAGCGCCGCGTTGCCGTTCGCCGCCTCCGCCGTCTCGAACCCCTCAGACTCGAGCAGGGCGCCGACCATCTTGCGGATGTTCGTCTCGTCGTCGACGAGCAGGACGCGCGGGCTCATGGTGCCGAGAGCACCACCGAAAACGTGGCGCCGCCGCCCGGCGTGTCCACCACGCTGATCGTGCCGTTGTGGGCCTCGATCGTCTGGCGCACCAGCGCCAGGCCGAGCCCGGTCCCGTCTTGTTTAGTCGTGAAGTACGGCTCGAACACCCGCTGGCGCAGCTCGGGGGGGATGCCCGGGCCGTGGTCGGCCACCGTCACGACCAGCCCGCCGCCGTCGCGGGTCACGCCCACGTCGATCGCGCCGTGGCCGCCCATCGCCTCCGCCGCGTTGCGGAGCAGATTCGCGAAGGCGCGGCGCAGCGGGTCGTAGTGCCCGAGCAGGCGGCAGGGTTCACCGTTGGCCCGGACGCAGACGGCGATCTCGGGCGGTACGGCGCTGGTGCTGAGATCCATGAGCAGGTCCATCAGGTCCACCTGGCTCTTCGGTCCCTCCGGGAGTCGGCCGAACTCGGCGAACTCCTTGGCGAGCTGCTCCAGTCGGTCGGTCTCCGCGGCCATCACCTCCACGGCTATCGCCGTGCGCCGGTCCGCCGGCTCCTCGGTGCGGTGCAGCTGATCCACGGCGATCCGCATCGCGGTAAGCGGGTTCTTGATCTCATGCGCGACGCGCCGCGCCACCTCGCGGAACGCCCGCAACCGCTCCGCCTCGAGTTCGCGCTCCCGGGCGGCGTCGAGCGCCGTGGCGAGCTCCCGCAGCGCCTGGCGCAGCGCCTCGAACTCGGGTGCGCCGCGACTCGCCGGCCCGGGCGGCAGCGGCAAATGCCGCCGGATCAGACGCGTCCAGCCGACCAGCTCGTCGATCGGCCGCGACAGCTGGCGCGACAGATGCCGCGCCAGCCGGACCGCCGTGATCAGCGCCACGCCGCCCACCACAATGACGACCAGCGCAAACCCGCCGGCGTAATAGCGCAGGTAGGTCTCCGCCCGGCGCGCCAGGCTCACCGAGTTCGACAGACGCTCGAGGTGCTCGCGCAGCGCGGCACGCTCGGGCGGCGCGAGATCGGTGGTGTCGATGCGCTCGGCCATCTGGCGCGCCGACCCGGCCATCTCCTCGAGCGCCACGCGCGCTCCCGCCGACGGCGCCACGGTGCGCACGGCGAGGGCCCACCCCACCACGGCGAGAGCGGTTGGTACCGCCGTCAGCGCGACGAGGATGACGAAGATCCGCTGGCGGAAGGCGAGCGCCATATTGTTGGCACCAATCTAGGGACGTAGCCCGGGTGCGACAATTCGACACAGGGGTTCCAGCATGAAGAGTCTGACCCACTACCTCTGGTTTCAGACCAAAAACCGGCAGGAGATGATCGATATCACTGACGAGGTGGCCGAGCAGGTGCGGGCGAGCGGCGTGGCGGAGGGGCTGGTGCTCGTGAGCGCCATGCACATCACGGCATCGGTCTTCGTCAACGATCACGAATCAGGACTGTGGTCGGACATCCTCAAGTGGCTCGAGACCACCATCGCCCCGTGGGACCCCAAGCGCTACCGGCACAACGAGACCGGGGAGGACAATGCCGCCGCGCACCTGCGCAGCCTCACAATCGGGCACGAGGTGATCGTGCCCGTCACCGGTGGGAAGCTCGATCTCGGGCCCTGGCAGCGCGTGTTCTACGGCGAGTGGGACGGCCAGCGCAAGAAGCGCGTGATCATCAAGGTGCTGGGGGAGTAGCGGATAAGAGGACCGTCTCCACGTGCCAGTCCGTGCCCTGCTTGCCCTCCTTGACGAGCCAACCACGGTCCTTGCTGACCCATAGCGTGAGCAGACGCCCCTCCTCTTTCCCTTCGTGCACTTCGACCTTCCAGCACTCGAACCGTCCGGCCGGGACCTCGACCCGCCCGCTCCCGACGACACGCAGATCGAGTGGCACGAACGGGGCCTTGACGGGCTCGGGTCCCACGAGCCGAACAGAATACACGCTCCCGCGCCAGCCCCGTTCGAGTGGCAGCACCTGCAGCAGCGGGGCTAGGTCTACCCAGTAGGACCAACGCACCACCACCGGTGCGTCGCGCGCACCAGGGATCTGCGCGGCGGTGCGATGGCTGCGGGGATAGGCGCCCCCGATGTCGAGCGCCTCGCGCACGGTGTCGCCGGTGAACGAGCGGACGAGCCGGAACTTACTTCCGCCCATCGCCGCGTAGATCGGTCGCAGCGTTGCTGGTTCGAAAAACGCGGTGTCGAGCGAGCTGAGGAGGGTTGGCGCCCCGGTGCGTACCGTCTCCTGGCGCCGCGACACGAGCCACGCAGGCTGGTCGTGCCACTTGGCCTCGCGAATCATCAGCGTGAAGCGGCCGCGGCACATTGGCTGTCCCTCATCGAACATCGTGCACGTCCGATAGATCCACGTGCCGGCCTGAGCTCGCCGCGCCTCGATGCGGACGAGTTCGTAGCGGGGCGCGCGCGGCGGCCCCGCGTCCTGCGCCAGCGCGTCAGGGGGCCAGAAGGACAGGGTCGCGGCAATGTCCAAGGACGGGCTGCCGGTGTCGGCGGGGCCTCGCCCGCGATCGCGCGTGTTGATGACGAACGTTAGGGCAGCGGCAGCCGCGATGGCACCCCAGATCCAGCGCGCGACGCGGCGGCCCGTCCCGGGCAGGGTGACCCGGACGCCCCGAGCCCTGCTCTCAAGGATTCGCTCGAGCAGCCGCGCCGATGGCTCGGGGGCGGCCAGGTCGCGGAGGGCTCGTTGCAGCGCATCAAACGAGTTGTTGGTCATCGCCCATCCTCCAACAGATGCCGCAGGCGGGCGAGCCCCCGGTGCGCGCGTACCCGCGACGCAACGACGCTGATGCCCAGCAAGTCCGCCACCTCGCGGTGCGAGTAGCCTTCGATCTCCTTGAGGACGATCACGTCACGCAATCGCTGAGGCAGTTGGCCCCCCGCGCCTCGGAGGGCTATGCCCTCGGCTTGAGTGTGCGGCTCCGATTCCGGCCCTGCCAGTTCGAGCGGCACTTCGGACCGCCGCTTCCGGGTCCGGACCCAGCCCAGGGCCACCCGCGCGGTCACGCGTTTCAACCACCCCGAGAGATTGCCCCGCTCTTCGTAGCGATCGAGCGCTTCGGGCAGCCCTACGAAAACATCGTGCAGCACGTCCTCCGCGTCCTCCCGCGTGCCGGTGAGTCGGTAGGCGAGGCGATAGAGTGCGACCCCGTGTGCTCGGTACAAGGCGGCCAGCGCCTCCGGGCTTCCGCCCCGAGCCCCGTCGACCAAGGCTCCGACCGCGTCGCGCGCCCCGGCGTCGCTCATGGCTCTGGTCATCCAATGCCTTTGGATCGCAAAACGTTACATCGCGGGAGCACGTGTGGCGCCGGCGCGGCTCGCCCTGTCCCTTTTCGTGCAAGTTGTTTATTTTCAAAGACTCAGACTGTTGTGGGGGTTGTGGTAGACGTGGCGACAGATCATCTGGCGACGCTTTTCGCCGAGCGGGCAAACGAGCATCCGCACCGCGAGTTCTTGGTATTCGGGTCACGCCGGATGACGTACGAGCAGGTCGATCGAGAAGCGGTGGCGCTGGCCGGATCGTTGGCCGGCCTCGGCCTGCAACCCGGCGACCGACTGGCCGTGGATCTGCCGAACTGGCCGGAATGGGTCGTCACGCTCCTGGCCGCGGCGTATCGCGATGTCGCGCTCGTGCCACTCGACCCCTCGCTCAGCCTCCACGAGCTCAAATACCAGCTGCGCCACGCTGAGGTGCGCGCAGCCATCGTGGCCGACACGGCCGCGGGCGCGGATGTGATGGAGCTGTACGACGAGCTCCTACCCGCGCTACCGGACCTCCGTGCCCTGGTGCTCGTGGGTGGCGGGGACCGCTGGCTCGACGATCGCGTGTACCGCTACGCCGATCTTGTCTCCAAGCGGTCGCCGCGCCCCACACCGATCGCGCCCGGCGACCCCGGGAATGTGCCGCTCACACTCTTGTACACGTCGGGGACGATGGGGAAACCGAAAGGCGTGGCGCTCTCGCACGCCAACATCACGATGACGGCGCGTGCGTCGAGCGAGGCAGTCCGGCATACCGGCGACGATCGCGTGCTCGGGGCGGTCCCACTGTTCACCATCTTCGGCGTGCACGTCGTCGCGGTCACCATCACCGCCGGCGCCACGCTCGTGTTGCAGGAGCGCTTCGAGGCGGGTGGGGCGCTCGAGCTGATCCGGCGCGAACGGGTGACGATCGTGCATGGCGTCCCCACGATGTTCGAGCTCCTCATGCGCCATCCTTCGTTTGAGGAGTCGCCGCCCACCACTTGCCGTTCGGGACTCGTCGCGGGAAGCCCGGTTTCCCCCGACTTGGCCCAGCGCATCCGGCAGTGGTGCGACGTCCAGATCGCCTACGGGCTTACAGAGACGGGGCCAACGGTGACGGTCACGCGCTTCGACGAGCCGCCGGAACGGCGGGCGTCGACCGTCGGCCGACCCATTGCGGGCGTGACGGTGAAGGTCGTCGACCTGAAGAGCGGCGCCCTGCACGGGCCCGAAGCCGTGGGCGAACTGGCGGTGAAGGGGCCCAATGTGATGTTGGGCTACTATCGCATGCCCGGCGAGACGGCGCGCTCGCTCACCCCCGAGGGATTCTTCCTGACGGGTGACCTCGCCGTCGTCGACGAAGAAGGTTACGTCCGGATTTTGAGCCGTCGCGCCGAAGTGATCATCCGCGGCGGCTATAAGATCTATCCCCGCGAGCTGGAGGACCTCCTCCGCACGCACCCTGCCGTGGGCGACGCCTGCGTCGTCGGCATCCCCAACGAGACGTTGGGCGAGCTGATCTGCGCGTGCGTCGTGCCCCTGGAGGGTTCCATCGTGACCGGCGACGAACTCAAGGACTTCTGCCGCGAGGCCGTCGCCGACTACAAAGTGCCCGACCTGGTGCGCTTCTTCGACACCTTCCCCCTGACCGGGAGCGGCAAGGTGAAACGACGGGAGCTCGCGCAGGTCGTCGGCCTGGAACTGAGTACAACTACATGACGTCACAGCCACATGCCCATCTTGCACGGACCCACAAGGAACCACCCGCCCACGCGCCCAATGCGGCGCTGCTCATCGACTTCGACAACGTCACCATGGGGATCCGCTCGGATCTCCAGACGGAGCTGAAACGGCTGTTGCAGTCGGAGATCATCCGCGGGAAGGTCGCCGTGCAGCGCGCCTACGCCGATTGGCGCCGCTACCCGCAGTACATCGTTCCCCTCTCCGAATCGTCGATCGACTTGATCTTCGCGCCGGCCTACGGCTCGAACAAGAAGAACGCGACCGACATCCGGCTCGCGATCGATGCCCTCGAGCTCGTCTTCACCCGGCCCGAGATCGGCACCTTCATCCTCTTGTCGGGCGATTCGGACTTCTCGTCGCTCGTGCTCAAGCTCAAGGAATACGGGAAGTACGTCATTGGCGTGGGGATCCGCGAATCGTCGAGCGACTTGTTGATCCAGAACTGCGACGAATACTACTCCTACAACGAACTCGCGGGCTTCACCAAGGAGAGCGACGTCACGCACGAGCGCCACGACCCGTGGGAGCTCGTGGTGGAGGCCGTGAAGCAGATGACGGCGCACAATGACGTGATGCGCTCCGACCGCTTGAAGCAGGTGATGCAGGAAATCGATCCGGGCTTCAACGAGAAGGACGTCGGGTTCTCGCGCTTCTCGAAGTTCGTGGTCGAAGCGGCCCACAAGGGATTGATCAACCTCACCAAGCTGGACAATGGCCAGTACGAGATCAGCCTCGGGTCGAGCGTCCCGGGCGCGGCGGCCCAGCCGTTGGGCGTGGCGAGCCCGCCGCGACCGCGCGAGCGCGGCGAAGGCCGGGGGCGCGGGCGCCGCGGCCGCGGTCGGGACGAGCGCGAAGGGCGCGGGGAACAACCCGGCGTCGATGAATCCGGCGCCCTCGCGATGCCGAGCCCCATTGCCGCGCCCGAGCCGCGGCGCAGCGCGTTCTCGCTCGACGGCGCCTTCGGGCTGATCAAGCAGGCGATCGGCCGCCTCGGAGGCGAGTCGCGCGCGGTGAGCGCCGAGGAGCTCGGCGAAGCGATCGCCGAGATCCAGGGCGATGCGGCCGCGGTCGAGCCGGCCCGGGTCCAGGAGCTGCTGCGCGAGGCCCAGGACCGCGAGCTGATCGACTTGGAGAAGGAGGCCAACGGCGCCTTCACGGTGAAGCTCCGCGACACGCCACCCGCGCGCGAGGGGCCGGCGGCCGTGCCCGCCGCCGTGAGCGAGGTCGACGAGACGCTCGACCCGCCGATGCCGCAATCCTCAGCCCCACCCTCGATGCGACCCCCGGCGCAGCCGGCCGGCGGCATTCCGCCGCGCAGCGCCCGGTTCCGCCGGGGCTCGCGCGGTCCGCGCGTTGCGCCGCCCGAGATCCCGAAGATCGGCGTGGTCGAAGTGGACCCCAACTTCAAGCCTCGCATTGAGCTCCTGCCCCCGAAGCCACCGGTGCTTGAGCCCACGGGGCCGGACGCTGGCCCGTCACCGCCGCGGAGGGCGAGGCCGGGGCGGGAGAGGCCGGAGCGCGCCGGCCGGCGAGCGCGACCGGGCTGAGCCGCGTGACGCGGTGCTGCCGCGCCGCTCGGAAGGGTCGGCCGCCGACCCCGCACCGCTGCCGCCGCCCAAGCCCGTGGTGCGCGAGCCCGAGCCCACGGGCGACGCAGGCGATGGGGAATCCTTCTGGTCGAAGGTGAAGCGCGGGCTCACGGGCGGGGCGTGAACGGCCCGACGCTAGCCGCGTCATTCTACGCGCGACCTACCTCCGAGGTCGCGCGTAGGCTTTTGGGAACCATTCTCGTGAGCGAGTTGGGCGGGTACCGCACCGCCGGTCGGATCGTCGAGACGGAGGCTTACGTCGGCCCCGAAGATCCGGCGTGTCACGGGTATCGCGGCCGCCGCACGCGCCGCAACGCCAGCCTGTTCGAGCGCCCGGGCACGGCGTATGTGTACTTCACCTACGGCATGCACTGGTGCCTGAATGCCGTGACCGAGCGGGAAGGGTTTCCCGCGGCCGTGCTGATCCGCGCCTTGGAGCCCCTCGAGGGCGTCCCGATCATGCGGCGCCGGCGCCGCCGGAGCGCCGAGCGCGAGCTGTGCTCCGGCCCCGCCAAACTGTGCCAGGCACTCGGGGTCAGCGGCAGAGAAGACGGCACCGCGCTCACCCGCGGCCGACTCCGGATCGTGCGAAACGCTGCGCGACAGCATTACGCCATCATCGCGACACCTCGGGTCGGCATCCGCCACGCGGTGGACTGGCCGCTGCGGTTTCTGATCAAGGACTCGCCGTGGGTCTCCCGCTAGGACTGCTGCTGGTGCTCCAGCAACCGATCATCGTCGACGGCCACATCGACACGCCGCAACGCATGCTGGACATGAAGGCCGACATCTCGGCCCGGCTGCCCGATGGCCACGTCGACGTGCCCCGGATGAAAGAGGGCGGCCTGACGGCGGCATTCTTCTCCATCTGGGTGGATTCGCGCTACGGGCCCGGTGCGGCGTTCCCGCGGGCGCTCGCGCTCGTAGGCGCCGTGCAGGCGCTGGTCGACACGAACCCGGCCGTGGAACTTGCCACGACCGCCGCCGAGGTGCGCGGCGCGGCCGCGCGCGGCCACATCGCCGCGCTCATGGGGGTCGAGGGGGGGCACGCGATCGAGAATTCGCTCGCGAAGCTCGATTCCCTGTACCGGCTGGGGGCGCGCTACCTGACCCTGACCTGGACCAACGGGAACGACTGGGCCGGCTCCTCTACCGACCCCGACCGCCACGGCGGCCTCACGCCATTCGGGCGGCGCGTGGTGCGGCGGATGAACGAGCTCGGGATGCTGGTCGATGTGTCGCACGTCTCCGACGCGACCTTCTGGGACGTCATCGCCACCACGACCCATCCCGTGATCGCCTCGCATTCCTCTTGCCGCGCCCTCGCGCACCACCCCCGCAATTTGTCCGACGCCCAGCTCAAGGCCATCGCGCAGAACGGCGGCGTGGTGGGGATCAACTTCTATCCCGTGTTTCTCGACGAGCACTTCTGGCACCAGTACGAGGAGCTCCGGCGGCGGCTCGGGCCCGAGCTCGATTCGATCCGGGCGCGCCACCGCGGGCGACCGGGCGAGTCGGCGTTCGAGATCGACAAGTTCGTGGGGCAACGGGCCGAGAGTCTCGATGTGCCGACGATCGACCGCCTGCTGGACCACATCGACCACGCCGTGCAAGTGATGGGGATCGACCACGTGGCGCTGGGCAGCGACTTCGACGGCATCAGTGTGCTGCCACGGCCCCTGAAAGACGTGACGTCGCTGCCCGAGCTCGTGCGGGCCCTCGGGGCCCGCGGCTATTCGGACGGCGACGTCCGCAAGATCTTGGGAGAGAACTTCCTGCGCGTGCTCGCTAGTGGTCCGTGATGCCCTCTTTCGAGGTGCCGAGCGAGTAGCGGATGCCTCCTTGGAAGGTGTGGGTCGTGCCCTGGATCAAGAACCCGGCGGCGGCAGAGGTGATCACGTAGTGCCCGTACAACGCGAGCCGGCCCTGCTTGATGTCGATTCCGCCCATCCACCAGAAGAAGGCCTTCGTGGCCGCGGCGTTGGCCTGATCCGCCAGCTGGGCGAGCTGGGCGACGCTGGTGCAGTCGGGGCAGCCCGCGTTCACACTCAGGGCCTCCATGATCGCGAACCCACCGCCGGCGAACGGCTCGATCCGGGTCTGGGCGGGGAAGGCGAGCACGCCCACCATGATGCGGCGCAGGTTGTTGAACGACACGTTCCCGGGGCTCACCGCGCCGCCCGGCTCGACCATGGTGACGTGACGGGGTGTGATGAAGAACGACTCCTCGTACCCGACGAACAACGCCGTCTTTTTCCCCGTGATCAGCCAGTGGCCGCCGAACGTCGGCTCGAACGCATAGTTGTCGTAGTTGGTCTTGAAGATGAAGATGCCCGCCTCGGCGCCCCAGTACCACTTGTGCTGCCAGTCGCTGGCACGCTCCTCGAAGGAGGGGCCGCCGCGGGGCCGCACCACGGCGGGCAGCTTGCCCCCCGCGGCCAGGATCGAGTCACGCCGTGCCTTGGGGATCTCGGGGACTTCCTGCTCCTTCGGTCCGCCGCCCGAGCCCAGGAACAGCGACAGGCCGGCCGACCCGACCACGTGGCCGACCCACGACCCCCCATTGAGGCAGCAGTTGTTGGGCGAGTAGTAGGCGCGCGCCTCGAGCCGCAGCGCCATGTGGTTACCGATGAAGATCCGGTCCCCGATCGCTCCGTGCGCCGCATGGATGCCGAACTGGTACTGCTGCTGCATGCCCATGTCCAGCCGCGAATAGCCACCCAGGACGTACAGGACGTTCTTATCGCCCCCCCCGTTGATCACGATGCTCGCGCTCCCTAACCGGACCTGGGTACTCGTGATCCCCCCAGGGAGGGGGTTCTTGAGCGTCGGGTAGGAGATGTTGGCGTCGACTTCGAGCCCGATGTAGTCGTTGAAGAAGTATCCGAGGCGGCCACCCCCGCCGAACTGGTTGTTCAGCAGAAAGGCGCGATCGTACCGAGTGTAGGTGCCGTATCCCCCGAACTCGAGCTGGTGAGCATGCTGGGCGCGCACCGTCGCCGCCCCGCCGAGCAACAACACCCCTATGACCGTCGCTACCCGCATGAGACGACTCCTCGTGATGCGGACCGGCCTCCGGGGTCCGGAGGACGCCACCAGGACCGCGTTCGCCGCCGAAAAACGACCCCCAAAATAGGGAGTTCGTCCGGAAAACGCGATACCCCTTCGGCTTAAGCCACTGACTCTTGAAAGTACTTGAAGGTTTGGGAGCTGTTCGGGGCCTGATACCGAAGAGATACCGAAGATCGCGCCTTACAGGAGCCCAAGCTTCGTCCCCACCCGCTGGAAGGCGGCTAGGGCGAAGTCCAGGTCGTCCTTGGTGTGCGCCGCCGAGAGCTGGCAGCGGATCCGGGCGTGGCCTTGGGCGACGACGGGGTAGCCAAACCCGGTGACGAACACCCCCTCGCCGAGCAGCAGCTCGCTCATCTGGATCGCCTTCGCCGTCTCGCCCAGGATGACCGGCACAATGGCCGTTTCTCCGGGGAGCGGCTTGAACCCGAGCGCGCCGAGCCGGTCGCGAAAGTAGCGCGCGTTCTCGTGCAGCCGGGTCACGAGCTCGGGGTGGCCCACGAGATAGCGCACCGCGGCGAGCGCGCTGCCCGCAACGGTCGGGGGCAAGGCATTGGAGAAGAGCTGGGGGCGGGAGCGCTGCGTGAGATAGTCCGCCAGCGGGGCGGGACCGGCCGTGAAGCCGCCCGCCGCCCCGCCCAGCGCCTTGCCGAGGGTCGACGTGATGATATCGACCTCGCCCAGCATGCCGAAGTGTTCTGCCGTACCCCGCCCAGTCTTGCCGAGGGCCCCAGTCCCGTGCGAATCGTCCACCGCGACGACGGCATCATAGCGGCGCGCCAGGCTCATCACATCCGGCAGCTTCGCGATGTCGCCTTCCATCGAGAACACACCGTCGGTGAACACGAGGCGCAGGCGCGCCTGTTTCGCCGCCTTGAGCTTCTCCTCGAGGTCGCTCATGTCGGAGTGCCGGTACACCGCCGTCTGGCACTTCGTGATGCTCTTCGCGAGCCGGACGGAGTCGATGATCGATGCATGATTCAGCTGGTCGGAGATCACGATGTCCTGCTCGCCTAAGAGGGTGGGGCAGAGCCCCTCGTTGGCGTTCCAACAGCTCACGTAGGTGAGTGCCGACTCGCAGCCGACCAGGCCGGCGAGCGCCTGCTCCAGCTCGCGGTGGATGGTGAAGCTGCCGCAGATGAAGCGCACGGAGGCGGTCCCGGCCCCGAACTGGTCCAGCGCGTGCCGGCCGGCCGCCACGACCTCTGGGAGGTTGCAGAGCCCCAAGTAGTTGTTGGAAGACAGATTGACGACCTCACCGCGGCCCTCCATGCGCACCCGCGCTCCCTGGGGCGACGCTAAGTGGTTGAGCCGCTTGTAGATGCCTTCTTGTTTGAACTGAGCGAGTTCGGCTTCGAGGCGGGCGGCGAGGCTCATGCGATCTCCAAGATGATCTTGCCCGCATCGCCCGAGCGGATCGCCGCCAAGGCGTCGTCGATCCGGGCGAGGGGAAACTGGTGCGTGATCACCGGCCGGGGGTCGAACAACCCCGCCGTCAGATAGCGGCGCATCTGATGCCATGTCTCGTACATCTTGCGGCCGATCACGCCGTAGACGGTGATCCCCTTGAAGATGATCTCGGCCGCGAAGTCGACCGGGACCTGACCCTTGGGGATGCCGAGCAGCTGGACCCGGCCGCCCATTCGCACGGCGGCGAACGCCTGGTGCAGGGCTTCGGGTACGCCCGACATCTCGCACACGACGTCGGCGCCCTCGCCCGCGGTCTCGGCGCGCACGGAGCGGACCACGTCGTCGCGGGTCGCGTCGATAGTCACGTGCGCGCCCATGCGTCCGGCGAGCGCCAGGCGCGTGGCGTTCACGTCCGATGCGATCACCTTGGCGGCCCCGGCGGCGCGCGCGATGCCGACCGCGAAGCAGCCGATCGGCCCGCAGCCCACCACGAAGACGGTGCTGCCGGGAATCTCCGCCGACAACACCGCGTGAAAGGCGTTGCCGATCGGGTCCATTACGGCGCCGACGGTCGTGGGGATGCCATCGAGCGGCAGGACGTTGGTGGCCGGCATGGCGATGTACTCGGCGAACGCGCCGTCGCGATCCACGCCGATGATGCGGGTGTTCTGGCAGATGTGGCCGTTGCCGGTGCGGCACTGCTGGCAGTGCCCGCATACGATGTGCCCCTCCGCCGTCACGAGCTGGCCGACCTTGAGCTCCGTGACCCCGTCACCCACGCCGACGATCTCCCCCGCAAACTCGTGGCCCACGACGAGGGGCGGCCGGATGCGGCCCTCGGCCCACGCGGTCCAATCGGCGATGTGCAGGTCGGTGCCGCACACTCCCGCGTGCCGCACGGCAATGAGCACCTCACTCGGGCCAGGGGACGGTTTCGGCACCGTCGCGACCTTCAGGCCGGGGGCACGCTGCGCTTTGATGATCGCTTGCATGTGCAGATAGGACTGGGGACGGGAACCGGGACGAGCAACGGGGCAGGGAACAGCGTCAGAAGATGGCTCGGGTAAACCCGCCATCCACCTGCAGCACCGCACCCGTAATATAACTGGCGCGCTCGGACGCAAGGAACGCGACGGCGGACGCGAGCTCGTCCGCGCGGCCCATGCGGCCGAGCGGAATCCCTGCAACCAGCTCGCGCATCACATCCGCGGCGATGCGCTGCTCCCGGCGGGCGCGCGTTTCGGTGAGCTCGGTGATGCGCTCGGTGGCGATGAACCCCGGGCACACGACATTCACGGTGATTCCCTCGTCGGCGACCTCGTCGGCCAGGGCCTTGGCGAAGCCGAGCAGGCCGGCGCGGGCGGTCGTCGATAGGATCAGCCCAGGGAGCGGTTGCTTCGCGGCCACCGACGCGAGGCAGATGATCCGCCCCCACTGGAGCTTGCGCATCAGCGGGACTGCGGCGCGCGCCAGATGCACGCTCGATAAGAGGTTCAGCTCGATCGCGCGCTGAAACGCTTCCCCGCTCTGGTGGCTGAACGGCGCCGCCGGCGGGCCGCCCGCGTTGCAGAACAGCACGTCGAGGCGTCCCAGCTCGTGATGCACCCGCCCCACCAGACCCTCGGCTGCCGCGGCGACGCTGACGTCGGCCGCGAACGGCAGGACGGTCTGCCCGGTCTCGGCGGCGAGCTCCTGCGCGGCGCGTGCGACCGCGTCCGCGTGACGGCCGTTTACGCCGACGCGCGCGCCCTCCTGGGCCAGCGCCTTCGCGACGGCGCGCCCCAGCCCTTGGGTACTACCGCACACCAGGGCGACGCGGCCAGCGAGACCGAGATCCATGCGGGGGCAATCTAGGGAGCCCGGCGGAGGCCGGTTAGGTCAGTCGGGGACGGCGACGGCGGCCGGCTCGAGTCGCACGGCGCAGCACTTGAGCTCGGCCATTTTCGCGTAGGGATCGAGCACCGGGTTCGTGAGCAGGTTCGCCGCCGCCTCGCGGAAGTGGAACGGCACGAACACCTGACCCCGGGCGACGCGCTCCGACACGCGGCACGAGCTCACCATCGTGTTGCGGCGCGAGGTGAGCCGCACGGGATCGCCATCCGCCACGCCGAGCTCGGCGGCGTCAGCGGGGTGAATCTCGACGACCGGAGTCGGCTCGCGCTGGTCGAGGCCCGAGGCGCGCCGCGTCATGGTCCCGGTGTGCCAGTGGTACAGCTGACGGCCCGTGTTCATGACGAACGGATAGTCGGCGTCGGGCAGCTCGACGGGCGGTGCGTACTCGACCGGGACGAACGTCCCCTTGCCGTCCGCGGTCGGGAAGCGCTCATCGAACAGGAACGCCGCCCCGGGCGATTCCGCTGTCGGCACCGGGTACTGGAGGCCCGCGCCTTCGAGCCGCGCGTAGGTTACGCCCCGCCACGACGGCGTCACTCGCGTGATCTCCGCCATGACGTCCTCCGCCGTCGTGAAAGGGGTCACGAGTCCCAGGCGGCGCGACAGCTCGATCAGAATGTCCAAGTCGCCGCGCGCCTCGCCCGGGCAGGCGACCGCGCGGTGGGCGACCTGGATGCGGCGCTCCGTGTTCACGAACGTGCCGGTCTTCTCCGCGAAGCTCGAACCGGGCAGGACGACGTCGGCATAGCGGGCGGTCTCGGTGAGAAACAGATCGTGTACGGCGAGGAACTCGAGCTCCTGGAACCAGTGCTCCGCGTGGGCGATATCGGGATCGGAGATGACGGGGTTCTCCCCCATGATGTACATGCCGCGGACCCCGCTTTCCTCCTTGACGATCTCGGTCACCATCAGCCCGTCCCGGAGCGACAGGGACTCCGGTGGCACGCCCCACGCCGCGGCGTACTCGGCGCGCACCTTCCGGTCCTTGACGGAGCGATAGTCGGTGTAGGCGAACGGGATCGCGCCGACGTCGGACGCCCCCTGCACGTTGTTCTGGCCGCGGATCGGCATCATCGCCGCCCCCCAGCGGCCGATCATCCCGCAGGCGAGCATCAGGTTCAACAGCGAGGTGACGAGATCCGTGCCGTTGGCGTGCTGGGTGAGGCCCATCGCCCACAGGGTGCTCGTGTTCGGGCCCCGCGCATAGAGCTCGGCCGCCTGCCGGATCCGGGACGCCGGGACGCCGGTGATCTTCGCCGCCACCTCCGGGGTCATCGGCGCCACCGAGGCGCGGAGCGCCGCGAAGTTGTGCATCCGCTCGCGCGCGAACCCCGGCTGGTCGAGGCCCCGGGCGATGATGTGATTGAGCATCGCGTTGAACAGCGCCACGTCGGTGCCGGGCTGCATCTGCAGATGGACGTCCGCCCGAGCCGCGAGCTCGGTCTTGCGGGGATCGGCCACGATGAGCGTGGCGCCGCGCTCGTGCGCGCGCTTGATCGCGGCGCCGAACACGGGATGTGACTCCGTGGTGTTCGCGCCGGCGATGAAGATGACGTCCGCCGCGTGCTCGACCTCGCGCATCGAGCCGGACGCGGCCGAAGTACTGAGCGCCCGCTGCATGGCCGCCACCGATGTCGAATGACACAGGCGGGTGCAGTGGTCGATGTTATTGGTGCCGAGCGCGGCGCGGAACATCCGCATCATGAGGTAGTTCTCCTCGTTGCTGCACTTGGCCGAGGAGAAGCAGGCGAGCGCGTCGCCGCCCCGCTCGCGCTTGATGCGCGACAGCTCCTGGGTGACGAGCTCGAGCGCCTCGGCCCACGTGGCTTCGCGGAACGGCTCGTACCACGCCGCGGGCGTCGCCACCCGGTCGCGGATGTCCAGGTCCACGCGCTCGAGCAGCGGCAGATCGCGCACCGCTTTGCCCACCGCGCGCGGCGGCCCCGCGGGCTTCGCGTGCTGGCCCTCGCCGGCGATCGTCTGCCACGGACCGGAGCGGCGTCTGGTGCCCGTCGGCCCGCGCCACACCCAGCGGCCGCTCTCCTTCGCCCACCCGGTGCGGATGAGGGGCTTCGTGAGTCGATCGTGGTGTTGCGGGAAATCGTAGCCGAAGCGGCCCTTCACGCAGGTGGAACCCTGGTTCGGCGTGTCGCGCTCGATGTCGGGTGAGGTGACGCGGAGCACGGTCTCTCCCACGACGTGCAGGTCCACCTGGCAGCCCACGCCGCAGTACGGGCACACCGACCCGACCGTACGCTCCGGGTGGCGGATCTGCTCCGGGGCGAACCGCTCCTGCGGCATCACCTCGAAGATCGCTCCCGTCGGGCAGACCCGGACGCATTCCCCGCACCAAGTGCACCCCGCTTTGTCGGGGTCCCCGTCGGCCCCGACGATGATCTCCGCGTGCTCGCCGCGTTGGGCGACGTCGAGCACGCCGACCACCTGGATGTCTTCGCACGCCCGCACGCAGCGCGTGCACAGGATGCAGGTGCTCATGTCGTGCCGGATCATCGGGTCGCCCGGCCGCTCGTCGCCGTGGCGCAGCGGCAGCTCGCGCTGGCCGAGCGGAGTGGGGACGACGCCGTAGCGCGTCACGTAGCGCTCGAACTCGTTGCGCGGCGCGGCCCGGCCACCATTGCGGAGGTGGTCTCCCGGGTAGCGCTCGAGCAGGAGGCGCAGCACCCCCTTGCGGTTCTCGACGGCCGCGTGGGATTCGGTCGTTACGACCATGCCCGCGGCGACCTTGGTGGCGCAGGCCGGCAGGAGCTTCGCCTGCCCCTCGACGGACACGAGGCAAATCCGGCAGTTGCCGACGACGGGCAGCTTGGGATACCAGCACAAGGTGGGGATGTCCACGATCCCAGCGGCCCGGGCGGCCTCGAGGATCGTTTGATCGGGGTCGGCGGTGAGCGGACGACCGTCGACGCTGAGGCTGACCATGGTGGTTGAAGCTTAGAGCCGAGCCATGGCCTCGGCAACCGGCGCGCTCGCTACGTGCGTGATGTGCGACGCGGATGCGTCCGGAAACGACACGGGCCGGCGCGTCGGCCGGCCCGGTCGATCAGTCGCGGTGCTCGGGAAGGTGGCGGTGCGTGTGGTCGCCCGCCTCGCCCTCGTCTGCGAACCAACAGTAGGCCCAGATCTTCGCGGGGCGGAGGATCTTGCGGCCGGCCCGCAGGATGATGCCGATCGGCTCGTCGTCGTCGAGGACTAGCGGCAGGCTCGTCATTCCGCACGTTCCGGGTAGTAGACGCTTGCCATCAAAGGCAAGGTCGGTGCCGTCCGGCCGTGTGGCGGAATGTGCGGCGGCCGCCACCGGAGAAGAGCGGCGCCGGCCTGTGTCGCTACTCTGACACGTTCAGGGCCGTGTCGAGCTGACGCTCCGGCTTGGTGGCCGTGAAACCGCCGCCCGCCTTGGCGCGGTGCCGGCGCACGATCTCCCAACCGTCATACTGCGCTTGCAGTGCCTCGGGTGCGAGTGGGATCACTTCGCTCGCGCTCGGGCTCGGCAGGACCACATGCACGCCCCCCGGTCGCGTGCGCGCCTTGAGCTCGGCGAGGAGGGCGCTGCGGGCATGGGGGCGCGCAGGCGCCAGTGCGGCGGGGTCGATCACCACCACGCTCGGCGTGACATCGGGGCACCAGCCCCCAAACGTGACGACCAGCGCCTGGAACCGGCCCGCGAGTTGCTCGCTCACGGCCCGGCTCTCCGCTCCCTCGATGACGGCGAGGTCCTGGTCCAGGAGCAGCACCTCGGCGTCGTGGGCGGCGATGAACAGCGCCGCAGGCAGCGCCGCGGCGCCGATCACGACACCCAGGTCGCCGGGCTCGAGCCGGCGCACCGAATTCACCAGCGGACCGTCCGCGTCGAGGCCCCAGTGCGTCGGGGCGCGCTGCGCCGCGCGCAGCGCGCGGTGCCGCTGGCGCCAGCGCGGAAACGCGGGCAGCCGCAGGCGCCGCACGATGATCCGGTCCACGTGCTCGAGCAGCAGCACCTCGGTGAGCAGGTACTGCCCCGCGGCGGTCTGCTCCAGCTCGCGCACCGCCTCGTCTCCGATCTCGAGCAACTCGTCGCGGGCCAGCCCGTTCTTGTACTCCTCGATGCGCTGCAGCAGGAACTCGTGATACTCCTGCCTGAGCGAGCGCGGCGGCCGCCGCGCCGTCCGGGACGGCGGCTCCCCCGACAGGCTCAGCATGGTTCCACGTGCACGGTGACCTCGTGGAGCTGCAGGTCGCGCTTCAGGCGCGCTTCCACCTGATCAGCGATCGCATGGGCCGCCTCCACGTCGGCGTGGCGATCCACGGCGATGGTGACCTCGGCGTAGCGCAGATCGGACGGCCCGCGCGAGCGGATGCCGTAGGCGCTCTTCACACCGGGCACGCCCTGGGCGGTGTTCTGAATGTCGCGGGTCGGGATGGCTCGCTGATCCACCAGCACGGGCACCGTGCGTGCGAGGATGCGGTACGCCACGAGCATGATCACCACCGCCACCGCGATGGCGATGGCCGGATCGATCCACCACCAGCCGAAGCGCGCCAGCAGCACCGCGACGAGCACCCCGATGCTGACGAATACGTCGACCCGGGTATGCGCGGCGTCGGCGATCAAGAGCTCGCTGCCGAGCTCGACACCGCGACGCTGCTCGTACCAGGCGATCAGGACGTTCCCGCCCAGGGTCACAACGAGGAGCGCCAGCTGCACGTCGGTGATCGCGACCCGGTGCGCCCCGCCCGTGAGATGGTTCACCGCCCCCCGCACGAGCTCGAAGCAGCTGATCGACAAAAAGCCGACGATCGCGAGGGCTCCGAGCGTCTCGAATTTGCTGTGACCATAGGGGTGGTCTTCATCGGGCTCCTTCGCGGCCACCCGCACCACGGTCAGGCCGAGCAGGTTGCTGAGCGCGTCCATGCCCGAGTCCACGGCGCTGCCGAGCACCGCGAGGGAGCCCGACGCGAGGGCCACGATGAGCTTGGCCGCCACGACCGCCAGGTTGGCGGCGAGCAGACCGAGGAGCACTCGGCGAACCTGGGCGGACGCCGGCATGGGCAGGACTGCAAGGTTGTAAGGGACACCGCTTTAGTCAACGGGTCCGGTCAATCCATGGCTCGCAGCAGCGCGCCCTTCAGATACCCGGTCTCGGGGACGTTCAAGAGCTCGGGGTGGTCATGACCGGCGCCCGCCACGGCGAGCAGCTGGAGCCGGCGGCCCGAGTCCCGGGCCGCGGCGGCGAGCATGTCGAGGAAGGCGGCGCGCGGCACGTGGTAGGAGCAGGAGCAGGTGAAGAGCACGCCCCCGGCGGTGAGCAGGCGCATGGCGCGCAGGTTGATCTCCTTGTAGCCGGCCAGGGCGCGGACCACGCTGGGCTTGGACTTGGCGAACGCCGGGGGGTCGAGCACCACCGTGTCGAACCGCTCGTCCCGACGCTCGAGCTCGCGCAGCAGATCGAAGGCGTTCGCCTCGCGCCACGTGATGTTGTGGAGCGCGTTCAGCGCCGCGTTCTCGCGCCCCCGGGCGAGCGCCTCCGCGCTCGAGTCCACCGCCAGGACCTCGGCCGCGCGGCGCGCCACGTGGAGCGCGAACGAGCCGTGGTAGGTGAAGAGGTCGAGCGCCCGGCCCGGGCCCGCGTGCTCGGCCACGAGCACGCGGTTCTCACGCTGATCGAGGAAGGCGCCCGTCTTCTGCCCCCGCTGCGGCGCGGCGAGGTAGCGGATCCCGTGCTCTTCGACGAGGACGGCGTCGGGGACGGTGCCGAGTGCCGCGACGACCTCGAGCGGCAGCCCCTCGTGGCGCCGGATCGCGGAGTCGTTGCGTAATAGGATCGCCTCGGGTGCGAGTGCGGCGCTGATTCCTGCCACCACTGCGGCGCGCGCCGCCTCGAGCCCCGCCGAGAGCAGTTGGGCGACGACGTAGGGGCCGTAGCGGTCCACCACGAGGGACGGCAAGCCATCGCCCTCGGCGTGCACGACGCGATACGCGGTGGCGGCGAGCGCACCGCGTCGGGCGGCCGTCGCGGTGATGCGCTGTCCCCACCAGGCGGCGTCGATCGGCTCGGCGCCGCGCGTGAGCAGGCGCAGCCGGATCTCGGACTGTGGGGAGTAGAGGGCCTGCCCGAGATGGCGGCCGCGTCGGTCGGTCACGGGAACGATGCCGGGCCGCTCGCGCGGCTCGTCGTAGATGTCGGTGCGGTAGATCCAAGGATGCCCCGCCTGCCAGCGCGCCGCACCCTTGGCGGACACGACGACGGCTCGCGCCGCCGCGGCCGGGGCGCCCTCCCCCCCCAGCAGCGGCCGTCCCGCGCCGCCCGTCATGCCCGGCGGTCCGGGCGCAGCCGGGCCGCCTCGCGCAGATACATATGTTTGAGGTCGCGCTGCGGCTTGTCGGTGTAGAAGTGGAGCAGCAGGCGGATGCAGCGTGGCAGGCCGTCGGGCACCGCGACCTCGGCGGTCCCGAGCAACGGCACGTCCTTCCAGCCGAGCAGGCGCGCCGCGCGGGCCGGGTACTCGGCGGTCAGATCCGGGGAGGACGTGAAGATCGCGCTCTCGACCTCTTCGGGTCGGAAGCCGTTCGCGTCCTGCAGGGCGCGCAACAGCTCCGCCGTTGCGTCGAGGATCGCTTCGCTGGTGTTGGCCGCCGCGGTGGTGGCACCGCGCAGCCCACGCAAGGTCTTGCTCATGGCGCTCGCCGATCAGTTGCGCTTGATGGTGGTCACGGACGCCGTTCTCCTCAAGGGGCGGGATCCGGTGGCGGCGTGCCGCCAAGCCGTGAGCGGCGGCGCGACCATGATCCAGGTCCGCCTGAAGGACGTGGCGCCGCGCGAGCTCCTGGTGCTGAGCCGCGTCCTGGTGGGCGCGCTCGCCGTGCCGGTGATCGTCAACGACCGGGTCGACGTGGCGCTCGCCGCCGGTGCCGCCGGCGCCCACCTCGGCCAGGAGGACCCCCCGCTCCCGCGGCTCCGACCCCACGTGCCGTCCGGGTTCCTGCTCGGCATCTCGGTCGGCGCGCCGTCGGAGGCGGAGCGGACACGCGATTGGCCGGCCGACTACTGGAGCGTGGGCCCCTGCTTTGCGACCGCGCACAAGCCGGACGCGGGCGCGCCGCTCGGGCCCGAAGGGTTCGCTCGCCTCGCGCGGCTGGCACCGCCCGGGATACCGGTGATCGGCGTCGGCGGCATCACGGCCGCCAACGCTGGGGCCATGAGGCGAGCGGGTGCGGCGGGGATCGCGGTGATTGGCGCCGTGTGGGACGCTAGCGATCCCGCCGCGGCGGCGCGCGCGCTGCGCGCCGCAGTTGCTTGACCCGCGCGATCGCGGCCTCGTGCTCGGCGAACGTGGCGGAGAAAATGTGCTTGCCGTCGGGCTGCGCGACGAAATACAGGAATGGTACGTCCGCGGGGTAGAGCGCCGCCACGAGGCTCGCGCGGCCCGGCTGGCCGATCGGGCCGGGTGGCAGGGCAATGAAGGGCCGGTCCGGATCGTAGCGCGCTTCCGCCTCGACGATGGACGCGAGCGTGACGAGCTGATGGCGCGAGAGCCCCAGGGAATCGAGCCGCGCCTGCCATTCGGGACTCCATTGCTCGACGAATTGGTGCGTCATCACCTGGACCAGCTCGGGCGCATCGATGTGGAGCGGCAAGAGATACGTGGTCGGGAACAGATACCCCTCGGCGCTCGTCGCGCCGCGCGGCAGGCTGAGACCGGCGAGCAGTGCGGAATCCTCGGCCGCAGCCACGAACGAATCGCGCGCGATGGCGAGCGTCGAGTGGGCGAGCTCGGCGACCTCGCTGAGTCGCAACCCTTCGCGGACGGTGAAGCGCCGCTCGACGCCGCGGCCGCGCTCGAGCGCGGCCACCACGTCGCCCCACGACTCGTCCTGGCGCAGCAGATAGACGCCGCTCTTGAGTGCCCCGCCGAGCCCCCGGAGCCGGGCATAGACCCGGAACAGTCGCGCCTGGCCGATCACGTGCTGCGCCGCCAGGGAGTCGATCGCCGCGTCGAGCGAGGCACCGGGGGGGACGGTGACCGTGACGCGCGGGCCGCCCGGGGAGCCGCACGCGGCGAGGGCGACGGCCCAGGCGGCTCCGCGGAGGACCGAGCGGCGGCGCCGCCGGCTTCCGGTCCCGCGCGCGCGGGGCATCACTGCGCCGTCCCGCGCCGGGCGTCGAGGTAGTGCTGCAGCAGGAGTGACGCGGCGAGGGCATCCACGTCGCCCTTGCGCCCCTTGGTGGTGCCGCCCATCTGGCGCACGGTCCCGAGCGCCCGCGCGGTGGTAAACCGCTCGTCCCACAGCTCGACCGGCTTCCCCGAGCGCTGCGCGATGGCGCGGGCCAGTGCGCGGGCTGCGCCCGCGGCGTCGCCCTCGACCCCCGCGGCGTCCAGCGGCAGGCCGACGACCACGCCGGTCACGGCGTGGCGGTCCAGCAAGGTGAGGAACTGGCGCATCGGAAAGCGCTTCCCGGCGCGGCGGGTGAGGGTCGTCAGGGGCTGGGCGAGCGTCTGCGTCTCGTCGGACAGGGCGAGGCCGATGCGGCGCTCACCCCAGTCGACCCCGAGCAGCCGGCCCGTCACCCCTGCGCCATCGTGGCGAAGAATTCCGTGTTGGTCTTGGTCCGCTTGAGCCGCTCGAGCAGGAACTCGATCGCTTCGACGGGCGGCATGTCGGCGAGAAAGTTGCGGAGCAGGTACACCTTGTTGAGCTCTTCCTTGTTCAAGAGCAGCTCTTCCTTGCGCGTGCTGGAGCGCTGGACGTCGATCGCGGGGAAGGTGCGCCGCTCGGCGATGCGCCGGTCCAGAATGACCTCCATGTTGCCCGTGCCCTTGAACTCTTCGAAGATCACTTCGTCCATGCGCGAGCCGGTGTCGATCAGCGCGGTGGCGAGGATCGTGAGCGAGCCGCCGCCCTCGATGTTGCGCGCGGCGCCGAAGAAGCGCTTGGGCTTCTGGAGCGCATTCGCGTCCACGCCGCCCGAGAGGATCTTGCCCGAGTGCGGCACGACGACGTTGTGCGCGCGGCCGAGCCGGGTGATCGAGTCGAGCAGGATCACGACGTCCTTGCCGTGCTCCACCAGGCGCTTGGCCTTCTCGATCACCATGTCGGCGACCTGCACGTGCCGGTCGGCCGGCTCATCGAACGTGGAGGACACGACCTCGACGGTCGTGCCCTTGACGTTCTCCTCCATGTCGGTCACCTCTTCGGGCCGCTCGTCGATCAAGAGCACGATGAGATAGATCTCGGGGTGATTCTCGATGACCGAATTGGCGAGCTTCTGCATGAGGATCGTCTTCCCGGCCTTGGGCGGCGAGACGATGAGACCGCGCTGACCCTTGCCGATGGGACACAGGATGTCCATCACCCGCATCGAGAGGTCGCCGTCCTTGCGTTCGAGCCGGATCCGCTCCTCGGGGTAGCGCGGCCGCAGGTTGTCGAACGCGACCCGGTGCTTCGCCTTCTCCGGCTCCTCGCCGTTGACGGTCTCGACCTTGAGCAGCGCGAGATAGCGCTCCCCTTCCTTGGGAGGCCGCACCTGGCCCATGATCGTGTCGCCGGTCCGCAGGTCGAAGCGCTTGATCTGGCTCGGCGAGACGTAGATGTCGTCGGGGCCGTATAGGTAGTTCCAGTCGGGGCTGCGGAGGAACCCGTAGCCTTCGGGCAGGATCTCGAGGACGCCCTCGCCCCGCAGCACGGTGTCCGAGTCGAGGAGCGATTGCTCGATGCGAAAGATGAGATCCTGCTTGCGGAGCCCTGAGTAGTTGGTGATGTTCAGGGTCTCGGCCATCGCGTGCAGTTCCGCGACGGATTTTCTCTTCAGTTCAGCGATATCCACGTGGGTCGTTGCTCCGGTGCTGTACGACGGGGGGAACCCCGAGGTGGGGGAGTGAGCGTAGTGAAAAGGGAATCTGGGAGTTCGAAGGAGTGCGACGGTGCTATACTAGGGTACGCCGCACCCCGAGTCAAGAGCACGCCGTGAACCTCAGCGAGTTCTTGCTGGTGTGGCGGACGACCTCCCTGCCGGACCGCGAAGTCATTGATGGTCTTGTACATCCGCTGCACGCCGGCCCTTCGGCGGCGCTGGCGGCCGCGCTCGCGCACTGGCCCGGGAGTTACTACTGGTCAACCGAGCCCGATGGGCGCCACCTCGTTCTGACCCGGGCGTTCGCGCATCGGCGCGTGCGCTGGGGCCTGCACGTCCTGCTGTTGGTGGCGACGCTGTTCACCACCACGTTCGTCGGGGCCGTGTTCAACGGCGCGCTGCCGCTCGACCCGAACCCGCTGGCGCTGCTCTTGGGAACGTATGCCTTGCCGACGCACTTCTTGCGGGCGTGGGCGACGGGGCTCACGTTTTCGCTGCCGCTCGTGGCCGTGCTGCTCTGTCACGAGCTGGGCCACTATCTGACGGCCCGCCATTATCAACTCGACGTCTCGCCGCCCTACTTCATCCCCTTCCCCTTCCTCCCGTGGTCGATCGGGACGATCGGCGCCTTCATCCGGTTGCGCACGATCGTGTCGGACCGACGCCAGTTGCTGGACGTGGGGATCGCCGGTCCACTCGCCGGCCTCGCGATCGCGCTCCCGGCACTGTGGATCGGCTTGCGGCTCAGCAATCCGCTTCCGGGCTTCGACCAGACCGGGATGCTCCTGGGCATCGGGCTCGATAAGCTGCCGCTCGGCGACTCGCTCGTCACGCTCGCCCTGCGCCGCCTCGTACACGGTGGCGCGCCGGCCATCCTGCTGCACCCGCTCGCCGTTGCCGGCTGGTTCGGTTTGTTCGTCACCATGCTCAACCTGCTCCCCGTGTTCCAGCTCGACGGCGGGCACATCCTGTATGCCACGCTGCCGCGGCGGCACCAGCGCATCGCGCTCGCCTTCTGGATCCTGATCGTGTTGCTCGGCTGGTTCTGGCGTGGGTGGCTGCTGTGGGGATTGCTCGTCCTCCTCTTGTCGCGTGGCCACCTCGGGCATCCCCCGGTGCTCGACATGCACCGGCCGCTGCCCGAGTCACGTCGCCTGCTGGCGTGGGTGGCCCTCGGGCTGTTCGTGTGTACGTTCGTGCCGGTGCCCTTCCGGATGTGAGGAGGACGGGCGGCGCGCGTCCCGGAGCGGCACGCCCCCGGGGCCGACTCGGCGGCGCCGCGCTATTGCGTAAGTGCAGGCGCGTTTTATCTTTGCACAAACCAGCCCAGGGCGCCGAATGCCCGCACAGCCGGCACGCTACAACGCATCAGACTCAAGCGAAGCAGTCGTCCACGACCTCCCCCCCATTCGATTCGACGGACAACTCATCCCCATTCGCCTCCAGGTACGCCGCACCGACGACGCCATCTGGCGCGGTCGGGTCTTGTTCGGAGCGGCCGATACCGAGCTGGAGCGTGCCACTGCCGAAATCTTCTGCGCCACCTCGGAGCCGGACCTGTGGCAGTCGGTCCGGGATCTGCGCGACCACCACCTGCGCGACCTGTATCGCTCCCTGCTCTGATGGCTGACTGGGCGGACCCCATCAGGAAGCTGCGCCACGATCTCTCGAATCCGCTCGCCGCTGTCCTCGCTGAGACCCAGCTCATGTTGCTGAGCGAGGACAAGTACGATGCCGAGACCGTGGCGGGTCTGCGACAGATCGAGACCCTGGCGCGCAAGATGCGGGACATCCTCGAAGCCTTGGACCGGTGAGCCGGCGTCACCGACCACGCTTCTGTCCTCCGGCCCGCTGGTGGTGGGGGTGTCGTCGACTGCCCCGGGACCACCGCTGGCTCCACTGGCCACCCACCCAGCGTCGCTTCCCCCGCTGAGACGCGTCCCTAGCCAGCTACGGGCTGCGGCCGCTCACGACCAGGGAAATCCTTGATGGCGCGCTCGCGCTGTTGCGCCGGCAGTTTCGTCTGCTCATCGCGATCGCCGTGGTCTGCGAGGGTGTGCCGACGCTCCTCGATATCTACGTCGGGCTGGCGCACGGCGGCCGAGCGAACGCGGGACTCGGCACGCTCAGCCCGCGTGCTGGGCGGTACCGTGCTCGTGTGCGGCGTGACGATTTGGGTCGTGTCCGAGGGGTCCCTGGGACGCACGCCCCGGCTCGCTCCGGCGCTGGCCTTCACCGGCGGGCGGATGGCGCAGCTGCTCGGGGCGAGCATTGCCGCCGCATTCATCACGGGGCTGGCGACGCTCGCGCTCCTCATCCCGGGGATCATCGTGGCCTCGGGCTATGCGGTGGTCACCGAAGTGGCCGCGCTCGAGCGGTCCAGCGACGCATTGCCGCGCTCCTGGGACCTCACCCGGGGGCTTTCGCTGGAAGGCGCTGCGGCTCTGGGTGATCGCACTCGCGCTGCTCGCCGGTCTCGTGATCGGCGCCGGGATCCTCGCCGCGGGGGTCGAGGCGCTGCTCGGGAAGGGCGAAGTGCGCAGCACCGTCGTCGGCGCCCTCGTGTCGCTGCTCATCTATCCCCTGCTGTCGTGTGTGTTCACCCTGTTCTACTACGACCTGCGCATGGGCAAGGAGGGCTTCGACCTCGAGATGCTCAGCCAGCAACTCGGGGCCGCTGCTCGGGCGTAGGCAGGGCCGCGGGCGCGCGGGCGCGCCGCACATCGGCCCAACCGCTCCCGCAATAGGTGAACAGCAACACCAGCGACAAGACGCTGACCGCGTACTTGAGTCCGGCCGGCGCGTCGCTGGCGGACAACAG
>WNFI01113840.1_pt2 | contig 36619 bp, 33 predicted proteins | sample 5400471 | NCBI WGS metagenome assembly WNFI01 (sample SAMN13153348, study PRJNA577476) | soil metagenome | isolation source: 100 cm saprolite on Douglas fir-dominated hillslope | place: USA:California | collected 2013-09-17 | reverse complement strand
CCCTATGGCCGCACAAAAGGGCGCGATCGTCGCTTCGGCCTATCTTGGAATGGCCGTGATTTTGGTCGTCACTAATTGGCTACTGTCTCTCCGTGGAAGCAGCGGCACGGTTTCGAAGGACGTGCCGCTGCGCTTCGTTTGGTTTGGCGTCGTCTCTTATCTAGTGGTGAGTTTGCAAGGTTCAATACAGGCATTGATGCCTGTCAATCGCTTCATTCACTTTACGGACTGGGTCATCGGCCACTCGCACCTGGCAATGATCGGTTTTGCAAGTTTCATCGCGCTCGGCGGCATCGCCCATTTGTGGCAACGCATTCCCGGAACACGCTACAACGAGCGCATGATGAATTGGTCGTTCTGGCTTCTTGCATTGGGCCTGACGCTGATGGTCACCGACCTCACGATTGCGGGCCTGGTAGAGGCTCAGATCTGGCAGTCGAGCGCGCCATGGATCGATTCTGTCCGGGCGGTCGGAAGTTACTGGCTGGTGCGGACACTCTCGGGGCTCCCTATTCTCGCAGGCTTTATTCTTTTTTGGATTTCTCTGATTACGGGACCAAGGTTGTCGGAGGCCACCACGTCTGGGACCAGCCGCGTGGCTTCAGAAAACACCATCGCATTCGAGAATGCCTCGCCGGCTTCAGACAAACTCAATTCGACCGGTTGGCTCAGCTATGCACATGTCGTCGCCTTCGGTGCCGGTGTAGGTTTCTTCGCACTTTCGTTTCTTGTTCTTGCGATTCTTCCTGGAAAAGAACTGGAAGACGAAATCAAACAGGTGGCTCCAGTCACCATGCCAGCGCTCACCGCCTCCGAACAAAGGGGCAGAATCATCTATGGACGCGAAGGATGCGCCTACTGTCATACGCAGCAAATCCGGTCCCTCGCCGCGGATGTGAGCCGTCTCGGCGCGCCCACCGAGGCATGGGAGACCAAATATGATTACCCGCAGCTTTGGGGCACTCGCCGCATCGGGCCGGATTTGTCGCGCGAATTCGACCTTCATCCCCGCGACTGGCAACTCACTCATCTCTACAATCCTCGGCTTGTGGTGCAGGATTCCGTCATGCCTCCGTATCCGTGGCTATTTGATGGCAGTCCGAGTCAGCCGACACAGGAAGGCTTGGACGTACTGGCCTATATCCAATCTCTTGGACGCGCTCGACAACTTTCCGGTTTTGACCGACAGACGCTAGCGTCAAGCGTCCAGCCCGAGACACCGGACATGGCGATGGCTAGCGAGCCTTCAGCCAGGGCTACTCCTCCCAGCGTTCCGATTGCGATGACGGGAGGATACAGCCTCAGCGCACCCATTCTGCATCCTGCGTCGGATCCGGCAGACTTACAGGAAGAAGTAAGCCGAGGCGAAACTCTCTTCGCCGCGAATTGTGCTTCGTGTCATGGATCCGCCGGAAGGGGCGACGGCAAAGCTTCCGCGAGTCTGTTGCCGAAACCGGCAAACCTTACGGCTGCCCGCTTCTCCGATGAACGATTGAGCAGCGTGCTGTGGAATGGAGTCACAGGGTCTGCCATGCCGCCCTGGCGCCAGCTGTCCACCGAAGATCTACGCGCACTTCTCGCCTACATCCATAGCTTGCACCCTCCAACAGCTGCGCCGTCAACGCAAGAAGCTACAAGTCTGAACCAAGGCAAATCCCTGTTTGCAGCCAACTGCGCCAGCTGCCACGGCGACACAGGAGCGGGCAACGGACCGGCAGCAGGTGCCCTCGCTCCATCACCAACAAACTTTCAGCTTAAGAAGCCTACGCAGGAAAGGGCCTGGGATGTCTTGGAAAATGGCGTGCCAGGAACGGCGATGCCGCCGTGGCAGAGCCAACTCAGCGCGGATCAGCGGCGCGCCCTGGTCGAATTCGTGCGCTCTCTCTATGGCCCACCGCAGGAGAACTCAGGACAATGATCAATCTAATTGTGATCGCAATTTCAGCCATTATGCTCGCCCTGCTTCTGGTCTGGTGGCGATGGCCGGCTCTCCGCGTTTGGATTGAGGCGCCGAAATACTCCATGCTGCGCCAGGAACGCCGCTTCCACGACCAACTGACAGAAACGAAAACCGAAAGCGAACTCTTCGTCGATGGCGGGCACACACGGGTCTGACCAGCGAAATGGTATGGACATCAAGTCGAAGCCTGGTCTCCGGAAGCTCATATACCTCCTGGCAGGCGGTGTTGTTGCTTTCATCGCGGTCCAATTCGTCAGACATCAACTGACCAACCCCCCAGTTAGCGCAGATCTCGCGGTACCTCCCCAAGTCAAACAGATACTCAGGAGCGCCTGCTATGACTGCCATTCGAATGAGACGAAGCTTCTTTGGTTTGACCATGTAGTTCCGGCGTATTGGATCGTCGCCAACGATGTAGAGCAAGGCAGGAAGCACCTGAACTTTTCGGAACTGGGAAAACTAGCGCCAGATCAGCAGAAGGGGTGGTTATATGAAGCGGTATCCCACGTCATGGTCGGCTCGATGCCGCCCAAGAACTATGAGGCCCTGCATCCACAGTCGCGGATCACCCCGGAGAAGCTGGCAGTCCTAAAGGCCTACCTCGATCCCTACGCGACAAGTCAGGCGGCGAACACCACCCAGATTGCCGCAGCCGACGAACAGTTTGCCAACTGGATTCATGCGAACGGTGCACAGGCCGATAAGATGCGTCGATCCTGCCTGACATTCCGTCGGTCCCAACGAACGTGACGACGATCATGGTGGCAGAGCGCATCGCAGCAAAACTGACCGCAGAAACATCCGTCACGCAATTCCAACGAGGTGAAAACGCGGCATACGCTTCAGAAATCGAAACAGGAGACTAGGTAATGGCAAGTGAACCCATTCGAGACCCCGCCAAATACCATCTACTCACGCCGAAGAAGGCGGGGGAGCGCCGCCATGAGCTCCTCGCCGTTATCAGATCATTTCTCAAGCGGAGGACGGAATGAGTACTTCACAGTTGCATGACCACGGGAACGTCACAATGAAACGCACAGTCACAAAACGCTCTCTCGGTAAACACGGCCCGACGGTTTCAACGATCGGCCTCGGTGCCATGGGCATGTCCGACTTATACGGCAAAGCCGACCGCGCCGAAAGTATCGCCACCATCCGCGCCGCCCTCGACGCTGGGATCAACCTGATCGACACTGGCGATTTCTACGGCAGCGGCCACAACGAGCTGTTGATCCGGGAAGCGCTGACCGGTCGCGGCCGCGAAAGCGTCGTGCTGAGCGTCAAGTTCGGCGAACTCCGCGACCCCCCGGGAGGCTGGGGTGGAACCGACAACAGACCGGCGGCACTGAAGAACTTTTTGGCGCAGAGCTTACAGAGGCTGGGCACCGACTACATCGACATCTATCGGCCCGCACGACTGGATCCCAGAGTGCCTATCGAAGACACGGTCGGTGCAATGGCCGAAATGATCAAGGCCGGGTATATCCGCTACATTGGCCTGTCGGAAGTGTCGGCGCAGACGATCCGCAAAACGCACGCCATACATCCCATCGCGGATCTGCAGATCGAATACTCGCTGATCTCGCGCGGCATCGAGAAGGACATCCTGCCGACCTTGCGCGAACTGGGAATCGGGCTTACGGCCTATGGCGTCCTGTCCCGCGGCCTCATCAGCGGTCACTGGAGCAAGGCACGCGAGGGCGATGGTGACTTCCGCAGCATCAACCCTCGCTTCCAGGGCGAAAACCTCGACAAGAACCTGCAGCTCGTAGAAGAACTGCGCAAACAGGCGCGCGCCAAGGGCGTGACCGTCGCCCAACTGGCGATCGCGTGGGTGCTGGCGAAGGGAAAAGACATCGTGCCCCTGGTCGGTGCCCGTAAGCGCGACCGCCTCGACGAGTCTCTCGGCGCACTCAACGTCGAGCTCAGCCCCTCGGATGTGGAGCAGATTGAGCGTACCGTCCCGCCCGGCAAGGCCGCAGGTACTCGATACAACGCGTACCTGATAGGTCAGCTAGACAGCGAGAAGGCCTGAAATGCTATGTCATCAGCGGTACCAGAGGCGGAAAAGATGAGCCCTATCATCGTATTGATGTTCATAAATATGTCCTGCCGCTATTCTGGGTGAAGGCGCTGCCACTCCTGGCGGCGGGCCCGCGGGCCGGCGATCCCTCGAGCGCCGTTCTCCCTCAATGGTCGCCCGAGAGCGCGATCGCCATGATGAACTCCCAAGAGATCGCGACCGAAATACTCTAACTTACTGCGCCGGGCATTGTCGGTTGGGACAAGAGGGAGCGACGGGAGATGGCGCGACGCGTCAACGAATACACGGCGGATCTCGTCGCCAAGCGGCCCGATCGTTTCGGTAACTTCGTGACGGTGCCGCTCCCCGACGTCGATGGCGCTCTCTCGGAACGCGTGATTGAAGCCAGGCCACGAGTCTCGAACAAAGAAAAGCCGGAAAACGAGCCATGCTCCTTCTCCGGCCACTGAAACTGGAAACTCGAAACTGGAAACTGGCTCTTACAGTTTCTCGAAAAACTCGCACGCTGAGCACGAGATGTAAATCCCGCCCGGGACGCCGCGCTCGCGATCCTTCACTCGCTTCACGATACGTGTCGCCTTGCCACACTTGGGACAATCTGTGCTCTTGGTCGTGTCCATGACCTTCTTGCGGTCTGCTGTCTTTGCAATCTTGGCGCCTACTGCCATGGTTGATCTCTCCTGACCTCTTCAAAGTTTGCGCAGCGCCTCCGCTCTCTTTTCCACGCGGAGGATTGTGGAGGGAACGCCTCGGAAAATTCGGAATCCACTGAGGAAGACTCTGCAGCTGCGTCGCGATGCTCTTCCGTCTCTTCTTGATTTTACAGTATGGTTATGCCCGCTGTCTTGGCGGAACGCACGCATCTCCCCGGGCCCGAACTCTGGTAACTCACGAATCGACAAAGGTTGCTGCTCCCGGCACGCGCCAGATGATATCTTCATTCAGAGTCATGTGGCGAATCGGATTCCTCATAACATGCGTCATCATTCTAGGCACGGTTAGTAACGCTCAGACCGTAACCTTGACCCTGCTCGAAGACCTTAGCTCCAAGTTGCCCACCGGAACCGTGTTCACGGCCAGGGACGCCGCGGGAAAGGTATACCACGGGCATGTGGTCACGCGTCCAGCGCGGCTCTTGTTGCGGCGTGGCTCAATGAGATTAGTGTTCGATGACCCCGTAGTGCCCGTCACACCAGATCCCGAAGGGGTATTTCGAGCGGGAAGCAAGATGCGGCTGCTCAAGTTGGGTGGCTCGCTGGCTGCAGCGAAATTGGCAGATGACGCCGTGGACGGTGCCATTGGAGCGAGCAAAGCCCGATACGTCGCAATAGGAGTCGGCGCGGCCCTGATAATCTTCCAAAAAGGCGGAGAAGCGAAGCTCCACAAGGGGGACACAATTGATGTGGAGCCCAGGCGCGAGAGCGTGTGGAAATCAAACTGACTCTATACCCTTACAGCGGCCCCGTTGACCCCGCTCCATCCACCCTGCTACCGTCATATGTTTGCCCTCCAGCACGCGCCCGGTCCTGCGGGCGGCAAACCAGTATCGCGGCATCGTTTGCCCTGAGTTCCGCTTTCATAGCCACGGAGATCCATCATGCCTGCCATCAAATTTCGCGGCGTCGATTTCATCCAGTACGATTCCCTGCTCACTGACGAAGAGCGCCTGGTCCGCGACACCACGCGCCAGTTCATCGAAGACAATCTCATCCCGATCATCGAAGAGTGCAACCGCGCCGGCCGCTTCCCGCGTGAACTGGTCAAGCCCATGGCCGACCTCGGATTCTTTGGCGCGTCGCTCAAGGGCTATGGCTGCGCCGGCATGGGCAACGTCGAATACGGCCTGATGACGCAAGAGCTGGAGCGTGGCGACTCCGGCGTGCGCAGCTTTGTTAGCGTGCAGTCGGCGCTCGTGATGTATCCGATTTATACGTTCGGCAGCGACGAGCAGAAGCAGACTTGGCTGCCCGCGATGCAGAAGGGCGAAAAGCTGGGCTGCTTCGGCTTGACCGAGCCCGACTTCGGCTCCAACCCCGGCGGCATGCGCACCCGCGCGCGAAAAGTCGGCAAAGAATACGTAGTCAACGGCGAGAAGATGTGGATCACCTCCGGCACCATCGCCGACGTGGCGGTGATCTGGGCGAAAGTCGAAAACGAAGACGACAAGATCCGCGGCTTCCTGGTCGAGACTGACCGCCCCGGATTCAAGGCCGACGACATTCACGGCAAGTGGTCTCTGCGCGCATCGGTCACGTCAGGATTGTCGCTGCAGGACGTTCACATCCCCGAATCGAATCTGCTGCCGAAGACGGATGGCCTGAAATCTCCACTGATGTGCTTGAATCAAGCCCGCTACGGCATCGCGTGGGGCGCTCTCGGCGCGGCCATGGCGTGCTACGACTGCGCTCTCCAATACGCACTTCTGCGCAAACAGTGGCGCGATCAGCCCATCGCCTCGCACCAACTGGTGCAGGACAAGCTCACCTGGATGATCAGCGAGATCACCAAGGCACAGCTGCTTGTGCTGCAAGTCGGCCGCCTGAAAGATGCAGGCAAAGTTGAGCATCAGCACATCTCCATGGCGAAGCGCAACAACGTCTGGATGGCCCTCGAGTGCGCCCGCCTTTCACGCGACATCCTCGGCGCCAATGGCGTCGCCGACGACTATCCCATCATGCGCCACATGATGAATCTGGAGTCGGTAAAGACCTACGAAGGCACGCATGACGTGCATTCGCTGATCATCGGCCAGAGCGTGACCGGGATTGATGCGTTTTAGGAATCCGCCCCGAATTCTTTATTCACTGGGCTACAGATCCAGCCCAAAATTCTATGTCAACGGTGCAGCTCCGAAAGGGACGCTACCGATGCCTCACGCCTTCGAAAACGATCGACTAGCGGACGAACCTCGAATGGGTCGTTCTGCGCCCCGGGTTGCGTAAAACGAATGAGTAGATTTCGAAGGACCTCTAGCCTTTCAGGAGGACGTATTTATACAAACTCATTCTGCAACTCCCAATGTGTGGGACTGCGGAATATCCTACTCGGCGGATGCACCCGCATTCTTCGCCAGCGCTTCCCGGAGCAACATCTTGATATAGGTCTGATATCCCAAGCCTTTTTGAGCCGCTAGCCGTCGCGCCGTGTCCAGGTCTTCCTTCGGAATGCGCAGCGTTACTGGCTGCGAGGGCTTCGCTCCACGGAGCAGATTGTTCAGCGTCAGCGGCCGCTTCTGCTTCACACGCTGCCGGATCTCCGCCTCGATCTCGGAGCGATGAGCGTCCCACCACGCGGCCTCTTGGGCCTCGCTGGAAAATTTCGGAATGACCACTTGCTTCATTTTCGCTTTCGCCATGTTTATTCGAGCCCCCATTCTTCGAGGTACAGAGCCGCCGTCTCCTTATCCGCAGCCCAACCTGTTATTGGACGAATCGCATCTCCCAGTACTGCAAACACGATGTCCAGTATGCGACCGGTGCGGGCCGCACCTACGGCAATCCAGCGCTGTTCGTTCCCTTCCATCCGGTATTCCAAAAGGATGTGATTTCCGGATAGCACATCCTCCGCATCGGACCGACTGATACCATGATTCGCGAGATGGCTTTCGTTCTGTTCATCCCAGTCGAACTCACAATCATCGTTCACTGGGGCCTAGTGTACACTAAATGTACATACACAGGCGAGTGTTACGTAAGTCATTGTATTGATGTGCTTTAACTGATGTGGCTGAGGTCATATGACGGGAGAGGTTGGAAATAATGAGTACGACTGCAGTCCGATCTGAATATGCTTCCCTGTTGACCAGCACTTTGCCCACTGTCATCCGCAGTGAGGCCGAGAATGAGCGTCACGTCGCGATGCTCGAAGAGTTGGAACGTAAGGGTAAGCTCTGAAGCAGAAAGATCTGTTGGATGTTTTCGGCACGCCAAGCACTGTTTCGGAAGTTCTCCACGGCAAGCGCCAGTTCACTACGGAACATATCCGTCGACTAAGCAAGCGGTTTCATGTTTCGCCGGAAGTATTTTTCTAAGGGTAGAAAAAGATGTGGGGACAGCCGCCCCCGGCTGTCCGGTCGAGCGAAGCTCGATGGCGAGTGTCTGACGGCGTCCCCGGGCTGCGCCCGCAGGACAGCCGGGGGCGGCTGTCCCCACATGCTCAGCCGTACATCTCCTCCAGCAGCTCATACGCCCGGCGCAAATGCGGGATCACTATGCTTCCGCCCACCACCATCGCGACGTTAATTGCCTCTTCCTGCTCGGCGCGGGTCACGCCTAGGCGGTAGGCCTGGATGGCGTGGTAAAAGATGTAGTCGTCACAGCGCAGGCAGGCTGAGGCGACCAGTCCCATCAACTCTTTCGTCTTGGCCGGCAGCGCGCCTTCGAGATAGGTATTGTGATCGACGTTGTAGAAGCGCTTTACCAAAAAATTGCCCGCTTTGTCGACGTTGGTGTTTAACCGCGCCCGCGTTTCGATAAACCGCCGCGCAATCTCGCTCTTGTCGGCAACATATTTTTCGGTGAAAAGATACGTCGGTTCCTTCCGCTCCGCTATTGGCGGATGCTCGTTGGTGGTGGGAGTCATATAAAAATGTTAGCAGAGAACGGCCGCTGGCAACGCGCCATGCGGGAGTGATCTCCTCGTTTTTTTGAGAGGCTGTTCTGAAGGCGCAGCCCGACAAGTTACTCACGCGGTGGGTTTGTCACGTGGCGGCTCGACGGCGAGAAATTCCTCGGCGAAGCGCTGGGCGTAGCCCTCGATCAATAACTGAACGCGCTGCGGATCGGGCGATCGCAAGATGAGGCCCGCATGGTGATGCCTCTTGATCCGGAGAAACACTTCCGGTTCGTTGTAGGCAAACGTATCGGGATTCTCCTGCCGCGCCAGCGAAAGAATGACTCCCCCATACTCCTCGCGCACCGGCGGAAGCTGGTACCTTCCATGGCCGCCGGCGATTTCGATTCGCGCCCACTCCCGCCAAAGGTTGAGACCGGTGGCGGCTTCGACCATCTCATTGATGTAGGCGCCCCCTACGCGCGCCGCGCACTCCAGGAAATAAAGGTGTCCGTCGGCGTGCGCGCGAATAAACTCGGCATGCGCCACCCCGCGCACCAGCCCCAGCGCCCCAATCAGATCGCGATTAATCTCTCGCAGACCTGAGTCGACCTCACTTCCGCGTGGGACGGTGTAGGTGGTGAAAACTCCGCCTCCCTGGGCGACGTTCATGGGCGGCTGTCCGTATTTGCTGACGTTGGCGAACACAACCTCGCCCTCGGAGACCACCGAGTCCACGTGGAAAACTTCGCCCGGCAGAAATTTCTCCAGCAGAAATGACGACTGCTTGTCCCCCAGTTGTTCCAGCACAGGCCACAGTTCCTCTGCGGCATGGATCTTCCTGATCCCGATCGCCGATGCCTCCTGGCGCGGCTTCAGCACCCACGGTCCCGGCACGTGTGCAAGGTAGTAGCGAATGTCGTCGTGATTCACGACCGGCACAAAATCCGGAACCCGCACCTCGCGCGCCAGCGCCTTCATGCGCATAGCCAGCTTGTCGCGGAAGTAGCGCATGGTGGTCAGACCCATCCCCGGCACGCGCAGGTGCTCCCGCAAGGTTGAGGCCGTCTCCATGTCGTACTCGTCGAGGGCGACGATGCGATCCAGCTTGTGCCTGCGCGCCAGATACGTCACCGCCTGCACGATGTCAGCCAGCGGGAGATCGGCCGGAAGATAGAAGGTCTCGTCCAAACTTTCGCGCGGCCAGTCCGCATCGCGCAACTTCTCCGCCGTCACCAGTATCACGCGACAGCCCGCACGCTTGCACTCGCGCATGAATTCCTGCCCCTTCTCGTAGGTGGTAATGCAGAGAATGGTTAGCGGCCGCGGCTCAGGCATAGGAGGTTTTAAATCTGCCGTTTCCAAATCCAAGCTGGCGAGAATATCACGGCCACCGGAGGCTCCGGTATCCGGTATTCCGATGGGTCTAACCGCTTCTTTCAATCCACCTTGCCGGTGGGTTATAGTCTCAAGCCGGTCGGAATAGTCGCTCACAATGACCGTTCATAATGACGGTTCATCGTGATCGTTCTAACGCTGCACGGAGGTTTCTCATGGCTACGCAAACTCGTGCTGAAGGCAAGGCCCGCTGTTTTGGGGAAAACATCGAAAGCGACCTGGCATCGCGGTTTCTGCGCGTGGTCGAGGTCGCCGCAATCGCGTCTGCCCGCACCATGGGCCAGGGCGAACGCAAACTCTCTGACCAAGTCGCCACCGAAGCCATGCGCAAGACCATGGACTCGATCCCCATGCGTGGCACCATCGTCATTGGCGAAGGCGAGCGTGACGAGGCGCCCATGCTCTATATCGGCGAAAAGGTTGGCGCCGAGTTTCCCGACGGCACCGAGGTTCCGGATGTCGACATTGCGGTCGACCCGCTCGAGGGTACGAACCTGTGCGCCACCGGCGCTCCGGGAGCAATTACGGTTCTCGCGGCCTCCGAACGCGGGGGTCTGCTGAACGCTCCCGATTGTTACATGGAAAAAATCGTGGTCGGCCCGTCGTGCAAGAACGCAGTCGAACTCGACGCTCCGGTTGCCGACAATCTGAAAAATATTGCGAAACGGTTGGACCGTGATGTGGAAGACCTGGTCGTGATCGTGCTTGACCGCCCGCGCCACGAAAAGTTGATTGCGGACATTCGAGCCGCCGGCGCCCGCATCCGCCTGATCGGTGACGGCGACCTCTCAGCGGGCATTGCCGCCGCCGTCATCGGCACTGGCGTGCACGCGGTTATGGGCTCAGGCGGCGCGCCCGAAGGCGTGATCACGGCCGCAGCCATCCGCTGCCTCAACGGTTACATGCTGGGCCGGCTGGTGGTGAAGCCCGACCAGGAAGAGCGCCTCGCGCGAATGGGCATCAAGGACAAAAAGCGCATTTACGAAGCCGAAGATCTTGCTCCAGGCAAACAACTCATCTTCGCCGCCACCGGCGTGACCGACGGCTCGCTGATGAAAGGCGTCCGCTTTTTTGGCGAAGGCACGCGCACATCGTCGGTGATCATGACTCTGCGCACCGGGAAGGTCCGTTTCGTAGAGAGCATCCATCTGGAAAAAGGGCCGGATGTGAAGGTGCGGTTCTTGTAAGAGTGGTTTAATCACGCTTCGACAAGAACCTGCGCGGAGAGTATTTTTGTAGCCACTTAAGTTCACAGGAGTCGGCGGATGATCCCCAAGCCTGCCCGTGCTCTTTCTCTTTTCTTGCTCTGCCTCTTGCTCGCCTGGGCGCCAATCGTCGGACAAACGAATTCACCGGAAGTGTCGGTCAGCGGAAGCGTCTCCGCCCGCACCATTCGTCAAGACGAGCTGCTGCAATTTACGCTGACCATCAAGAACAAAGCCGATGCCAAGACAAGTCCGCATGCTTTGCTCCAGAATCTTGCCCTCCAGGAACTGCCCGACGGATATTCCCTCGATCCCGGTAAGAAGATTTGCGTTCTTCCACTGCTGCCACCGCAGCCAGAATCCTGCCAGACAGCAGTTGACTTCGCTGCGCATCAAAGGCTGCTTACCAGGTCTCTTGCTCCTGGCCAGAGCCTCACGGTGCAGGGATACTTGAAGCCAGATTCACCCCACAAAGCGGCGTCCCTGACCGCGGTTGTCGCTTGGACCGCCGCGGGGAGCGGCTTGTCCTCTTCGCAATCCGCAAACCTGGGCGAGAATCAGGTCCAGAAAACGTCGCAAGCCGCCTGGACCTGGTTCGGCGATCTGGTTAAGTTGCTCGCGATTCCGATCGTCCTGGCGTTCATCGGCTATGGCTTGAACTTGCTGAACCGGAAACATGATGAACGGCTCGCGGCGGCGCAGGCGCAGCGTCAGGCGGAGCAACACCAACATGAAGTGCAACAGGCGGTGCGCTCGGAGACGTGGAAGCAGATGCTGCTCGTCAGCCATAAGTACGCTGCCGAGTGTTATTTGCCTCTTTCCCTTGCGGCCGAGCGTTTGGCGGACAACCTCACCGGTCTGTCCGGCCCCAAAGGAAATCAGAAAGTGACGTTCTATTACATGCTGCTGTGCGGAAAACGGATGGCCAAGACGCGCAAAGACACAGGCGGCTTCTATTTCAAGGACTTGCGCGGGGAGACCGTGGCTGCCAGGTGCTGGAAGAACTTCCGGGACACCCTGCTCGGCCTTGACGAGGACGCGCCATTTTACGTGGCGACTTTCTGCGCTTTCGACACGATCTCCGAGATCGAGACGTATCAAGCGTTCAAGAGGAAGTATGAGATTGTTGGTGCGGGCGTAACTTATAACGATGGCGACATCGAGTGTGCCTGGACTCTATTTCAGCAGCGTCTACAGACGAACGCCGCCGCTATTCCTGATGTGGTGACATCCCTCAAAGGCTTTTATGCCGCCTTGGACTACGAATCCAATCGTCCCTACAAATACTGGTACGACATACGCGACAAAATGACCCTCACGCCAGAGGTTGTAGCACTCTTCCGCAATATCCTTGGGACCGACGGGCGTTTTACGGAACAACAGATCAATGATTACATCGCGGGAACTGATGACGCCTAGGAATTAGGCCAGCGGAATTTTGGTCGCGGGAATTTTCGTGGCAGTCATTGGGATCTTCGTTGCTGGAATCTTTGTGGCCATAATTACTTCCTAAATCATCCCACACGCCCGGTCAATTGGCAAGTACCGAACTGGACCAGTCCAATCATCCTCAATTACTTAGATGCCGATCGCGGTACCGCGGTTGATCTTTCAATCATTCTAGTATTGCTCGGACGTTCCACCGTCTTCTTTGGACATTACGGAAGTCTCCCCTTCCATACTGGTTATTATCAATAACTTATAGGGACAGACGCTTCCACCAGTTATTGCTTAAGGGTGCGTCACACTCCATGCTGAAAAATTGCTACCGGAACTGCTGCTTTATCTCCGCTGGCACCTTGGGCTCTGGCGGAAAATCCTGCGAGAAGCCTTGGAATAGCGCTTTCGTATTTTCTGCGCGCCGCTCGCCATCGTGGACCACGATCTGGTGCGGCTTGCCGCCTTGGTATCCCGTCCACAGCGAAACTCCGGCATAGGCGCCATCTTTGCGCAGGACGTAATACACCATGTCGACGAATCGCAACTTGTTCATGTCGTGGTTGTAATTGCGGACGATGCGCTGCAACGCGTCCACGCCCGCTTCCTGCGGTGACATACCGTGCCGCATGTTTTCCACGATGGTGTGCGCTCCTGCGACCTTGATATTCTCTTCCCCGCTGCCGGTCGCTCCGGCTGAGCCTACGTCCTGATCGGTGTAGCAGCCCGCCCCGATGATCGGCGAATCCCCCAGGCGTCCCGGCAGCTTGTAGGCAAGTCCACTGGTCGTCGTGCAGCCAGAAATCTCGCCTTTCGCATTTAGCGCCGAGCAGTGAATCGTGCCCGTGGGCGGAAACAGAACGTTGTGAATTGCCTCGCGACGTAACGGGGGCGCAATGCCGAGATCGGCGGCGCGCTCTTCCAGGCGCTGGAAGCGTTCCCGCCAAATCTCGGATTGCGGCTTGGCATTCTCTGTGTCTTTTTCTTTTTCTTTATCCTGAGGCGGCTCCCAGTGCGGATCGGCCAGGCCCGGTCCCCACCAGTCGTTGTTGCTGTGATACTCCTTCCACAAAAGCCAAATCTTGCGCGAGTGATCGGTCAATAAATTCTCGCGCGGGAATCCCATGGCCACCGCGAAGCGCTCCGCGCCTTCGCCCGCCAGCATGACGTGGCCAGTGTCTGTCATGACTGACTTTGCTACCAGCGAGACGTTCTTGATGTTGCGCACGCCGCCCACCGAGCCGGCCCGCCGCGTCGGTCCATGCATGCAGCAGGCATCGAGTTCGACCACGCCTTCTTCGTTGGGCAAGCCGCCAAGCCCGACGCTGGTATCGTTCGGATCATCCTCAGGACCCTTGACCACGCGTAGAGCTGCATCCAGTGTGTCTCCACCATCCTTGAGAAAGGCAAACGCGTCGTCGATGTACTTGTATCCATTGTGAGCCGTGACCATGATCGGCCGCTTGGCGGAAGCTGGTTGAGATGCGTGCTCGGCTTGTGCGTTCCCGTTATGCGGACCGGGAACAGCAGCCTGCGCTCCCAGTCCGGCGAAAGCTCCCAGAACCGATGTCTTCACGAAGTCACGGCGCGAAAAGGTCACGATTCCTCCTTGGCGGAAAGGCGGAAGCATATCATGCGAGGGCGTCAAGGCTCATGTTTGGTAGTATCCCTAAATGCTTCAACCACGAAGGACACGGAGTTACACTAAGGGTATGAATCGCCGGGTTCCTTTGTGCTCCTTAGTGTCCTTCGTGGTAAATCCGTTCTGGATTATCCACAAGCTATGGCGTTGGCGCAGGAGCCGGTTCCAGCTCTTCAGTAACGCGGGCTGACCCCCAAAGTCACCCCAGGCACCGATAATGCGTAGAATCGCCTGCAAACGCGATGGCGGGGCATTCCAGGTGGGGATCTGGAGCGCATAGATCCATGGGAAGACGGTTCGCGCCCCCTGCCTAACTTATATCTTAAAGATATTCTATAGAAGAATCACCGACTTGCGAACCTCCGCAGCTGGCCCGGATAGGCGGAACGCCTTCTAAGTGCCTGATTCGGCAAGGCTGTGTCAATCGACTGCAGGTTAGAGTTCTGTTCAGCACGGAATCGCAGCAAGGCGGCAATATTTCCTACTTTGTCGAACTCGGGATTCTGCTTCACATAAAACATCTCGATATCGCGGCGGATGACCCAGGGCAGAATGGCCTCGCCTACATCTACGACTTCCCGCGTGACTTTTCCGCAAACTGGGCAAAAGCTCACCAGGTGGGCGTCGAGGTGTCCGCAGCCGGAGCACTCAACCGCGTGGGCTAGGAACTGTTCGCCGATCAGCAGAGTCTGCACCTCTCCCATTTCGAGCGAGCGGAGGACGCGGCGCAGTCCCGTGACGCCACGCGCATTGCCGCGCGCTTGGTTCAGAGCCTGGCTGACGAGCTCGTCACAGCGGCGGCTTCTCCAGTGCTCTACGATGCGACCGGCGTGGGAGCGAATCTCATCGCGCGTGACGTGGGCCAAATCGGCATGGAAGCGGCCCAGCAGGGCCTGGCTGACATAGGGATGCAGTTGCGGCTCGAGCAGCGAGCGGTGCGCATCCTGGCAGCCAAGAATCCAGCGATCAAAGACGCCTTTTTCCAAAGCGTCTTTCAGAACCTCCGCGACCGCCTTGAAGTGGTGACGGACCTCGTCCTCCACGCGGCGTTGAGCGTGGCCGCCATCGTATCCAGCAAAGCCATCGCTGCGGCCCTTTCTGGAGAGCGGTTGGAAAAGATTTTCCCGCTCGCTCAACTCGCCCCGGCTGAGATCGAAGAAGCGGGCACGCTGGCGGTCCGCCAGCACGACGCCCAATCGCGGAACTGCGCCCAGCAGGTGCGCCAGAGGCTTGAGATGGAAGTGGCGGTCAACGAAAAGCTGCGTGCCCGGAAGCTCCGCCGGCAGCTCATATTCGCGCCAGAAGCCTTGCGCGGCGCAGGCAAAGACTGCCTTCGCGTGGGTGCCGTTGCTGCGCAATTCGGCCGACAGGCGCACGACGCGATCGAGATCGGCACGCGCGGCTTCCTTTTTCCCTTTGCTTTCAAGGTTGTGCTGCGCTTCGCGCGCCAAGTCCTTGATCAGGATCGTGTCTTCCTTGTGCGCTTTGTTGCGAGGGGTCGCAGGCTGAAAATAAAAGCTCACCGCACACGAATTCGCATCTTGAAATTCGGCCAATTCCCGGATTTGTTCTCGACTAAGAGTCATTACTAATTCTCCCAAAAACAATTTGCGCTTGAATTTACGCGACGCCCGACGAAGTGAACCTCGCCTGAAACTCTTTGGCGAGCCCAGGCGCCTTGCGCAAGTGGTCACGCGCCGCAGAAATGGACGACAGCACCTTTTCGGCGGGAAGGCCAGTGATGCCCGCAATTTCCTCGATGCCGAAACCCTCAATGGCATACAGGATGAATGCTTCGCGGGGTCCGGCGCCGACATCGCGCAGGGAGGAGGCGATAAGGCGCATGATTTCGTCGGACGCCAGTATCTGTTCAGGTGTGGCCACACGGTCATCGGCGATCACAGTCGCTCCAGTAATCGATTCGTCGGGCTGGTGGAACTGCAGCTCCGGTTCGTCGCTGGCCCTGACGTTGGGCCGGCGCGCTGACTCCTCCAGATGCACTGCGTGCCCGTTGCTTTCATCCGAACGGGAAAGCTCGTCCAACGCTCGGAGCGCCAGGCGGTAAAGCCACGGCTCCAATGCCAGCCGTTCCGGCTTCTCCTGGCCATCGCCCAGGGCGGCGGCAATAGTTTCGTCAATGACTTCGTCCTTGGTGAGAACGTCCGCAGCAACCATCTCCTGCGACTCGCGGATGTAAATTTCCCGTTCGACGAAGCGTTCCAGTCGCGACAGATTCACGTTGACGTAAGACCGGACGTCCTCAGCCGAAACCATGGGCGGGTAGACGACCGCCAGAGTTTGCTCGAACGGAACTTCCCGCGCCTGCGTGCCGGGGCGAGCGCTGTTCCCGCGTCGCCCACGATGCCACTTGTGCGACGAGCGCAGCAACTCCTTGTGCTTGGTGACTTGCTGCAGCAGGTCCTCGAATGCACTCTTGACCGCTGCGGACGCCGTAGAACCAGAGGTCTGCACTGCCATCTGTCCCGAAGGCAAACGCAGATTCAGCGAAACGGTCGTACCTTCGCGTGGGGAGTTCTCCTCCACCGTGCCCTTCAGATGGACAAGTTCCGGCCGAAAGACATGCAGGCGCTTACGCAGTTTTTCGATGTGGTGCTGAATATCTTTCTCTACGGCGGGAGTCTTAGGAAGACGATAGCTTACGTGAACGTTCATGAGCACCTCGGCCAGGCTAACGAAGTTGCGCAACCAAGTGCTTTCAAAGCGATTGTACACCCGCACGCAAAAGCGCAAGGCCGGGAATTGTGAGGACATGAGCGGGGATTAATCCGCTTTCGCAACATGTTGCAGCCAAGGAATTTGAGGCCGAGCATGTTTGCAGTCACACAGCACGCACGCTATGATCCGTGGACCATGCGGACTGCGAAACTCGCGTTTCTCTTAGCTCTTAGCTGCGGCATCTGGGCTCAAACTGCGGCTCAAACTCCCGCTCGAACCGTGGCACCATCGAAGGAGGCCGAGGGCGTCTATCCAGAGGCACACGCTCTCTATCTCGACTTGCACCAGAATCCGGAACTGTCTTCGCATGAGACGCAAACCGCCGCGAAGCTGGCTGGCAGGCTGAAGAGTCTCGGGTACGACGTGACCGAACATGTTGGCGGCACGGGCATTGTCGCTATCTTGAAGAATGGCAACGGTCCGACGGTGATGCTGCGGACCGAGCTCGACGCGCTCCCCGTAGAAGAAAAGACTGGATTGCCCTACGCCAGCAAGGTGCGCACGAAAGACGATGCCGGACACGACGTCCCCGTGATGCACGCTTGCGGACACGATCTGCACATGGCATCGCTCCTGGCTACCGCCACGATCATGGCGCACAGCAAAGACACGTGGCACGGAACCCTGATGCTGATTGGCCAGCCCGCCGAAGAGACCATCAGCGGCGCGAAGCGCATGATCGACGATGGATTCCTGACACGATTTCCGCGGCCCGACGTGGCCGTGGCGCTGCACGTCGGCAATAATCTTCCAGCAGGCAAGGTTGGAATCACGCCGGGAATCTACGACACGAACGCCGACTCGCTGCGGATCACGATTTATGGCCAGGGTGGACACGGCTCAGCGCCTCATACTTCCATAGATCCCATCGTGATCGCGGCCCGAACAATTCTCACGTTGCAGACTATTCCTTCTCGCGAAGTGAAGCCGGGAGAAATGGCCGTGATTACCGTCGGCTACATCCATGCCGGCACCAAGAACAACATCATCCCTGACCAGGCGGAAATGGGACTAACCGTTCGCAGCTACAAGGCGGATGTCCGCAAGCAGGTTCTAGCCGCGATCGCGCGCATCACTAAAGCCGAAGCGGAAGCGGCTGGCGCACAGCGCGCCCCTTTGATCGAACACTACGAAGGTACTGATGCGGTGTACAACGATCCCGCGTTGGCGCAGCGGCTCAGGGGCCCGCTTGAGGCAGAGTTGGGCAAAGACAACGTTCTCACAGACGAGCCGATTACGGCATCCGAGGACTTTTCATATTTCATCGAACACGGCATCCCCGGCTTTTACTTCAGTCTGGGGGGAGCCGATCCGGAGAAGTACGCGGCCGCTAAGGCTGCAGGAACGACGCTACCGTCGAACCACTCTTCTCTGTTCGCTCCCGATGTGGATCCTGCTCTGCACACCGGCATCGCGGCGGAAGTGACGGTGCTGCGGAATCTGCTGAATGGCTCGACGGAAGAGTTGCGGAAGCTGACTTCGGAATCGGCCACTGGCCGAAATTTGAGATGATAGAATCAGGTCGGAGTTCAGCGTGAAGAATCAGCGAAAATTCACAGTTGTGATTGAAAGAGACGAGGAAGGCTACTACGTCGCGACGGTTCCCACCCTTCGGGGCTGTCACACTCAAGCGAAGACTCTCGACAAGCTGATGAAACGTGTGCGCGAAGCAGTTGAGTTATGCCTGGAGAGCGAAGACGGTGCCAGCTCACTCGAATTGGTCGGCGTCCAGCCAATCTCCATATGACACGCCTTCCCCGGCTCAAGGGCAAGGAAATCATCGCATTCTCGAACGCGCTGGCTTTGGCGTAGTTCGCACCAAAGGCAGCCACACTTTCCTGAGACACCCAGATGGACGAGCGACGGTCGTGCCTATTCATTCGGGTGAGACGATTGGGCCTGGCCTGCTGCGAGCGATTCTGCGCGACGTAGAACTGTCCGTCGAAGACCTGCTTAAACGATCATGAGGAAGCTCAACAACGAGCAGGGCTGCGCTTAGTACATCAGTTGCCGATCGGCGATTGGATCAAACCTATCTACACCGCGACCGTGACTGACGTCTCGGTCCGCGTGACGGGCCGATACAGCGTGTCGCGCTCGATCGGTTCGCGGCCGGCGGCGCGGATGAGGCGTTCTAACTCTTCGCGGCGCATGCCTTGCGGTGTCGTTGCTCCGGCATCGTGGTAAATCTTTTCTTCGATCACGGTACCGTCCATGTCGTCGGCGCCGAACCGCAGCGAGATCTGCGCGATCTTCGGCGTCATCATCTGCCAGTAAGATTTGATGTGCGGGAAGTTGTCGAGAACCAGGCGGCTTACCGCGATCTGCTTGATGTCGAGCATGCCCGTGGTTTTGGGCAGATGCTGCAGCGGAGTGTTGTCGGGATGGAAGGCCAGCGGAATAAACGTCTGAAAGCCGCCGGTTTCGTCTTGAAGCGCGCGCAGTTTGAGTAGATGGTCGACGCGGTCTTCGTCGTTCTCAACGTGGCCGTAGAGCATGGTCGCGTTCGACTTCAGTCCGATCTGGTGGGCGAGTTTCGCCGTTTCGAGCCACTGATCGCCATCGATTTTGTGGTCGCAGATGATGTGGCGCACGCGGTCGGCGAAAATTTCGGCGCCGCCGCCCGGCAGCGAATCCACGCCTGAGGCCTTGAGCTGCTCTAACGTCTCTCGAATGGAAAGTTTGGCCCGCTTCGAAAGATAAGCGACCTCGACCATGGTGAAGGCCTTGAGGTGCACCTGCGGGAAGCGCTGCTTCAGTCCGGAGCAGAGATCAAGAAAATACTGAAACGGCAAGTCGGGATGGAGCCCGCCAACAATGTGAAACTCGGTGACGGCTTCGGTATATCCGGAAGCTGCTGTTTCGAAAGCTTCATCAAGCGCCATGGTGTAGGCGCCCGGCGAGTCCTTCTTGCGGCCAAAGGCGCAGAGACGGCAGGCGGCCACGCAGACGTTCGTGGGATTGATGTGGCGGTTGACGTTGAAATACGCTTTATCGCCGTGCATCCGCTCGCGGACGTAGTTGGCCATCCAGCCAACGGCGAGAATGTCGCCGGTACGGTAGAGGGCGAGAGCGTCGGATGCGCTGAGGCGCTCGACGGCAAGGACTTTGGCGTGGATCGGCTGGAGCCGCGGATCGTCGGTCTGGAAAGGATGATGGCGCGAAGCGGGCATCTCCTTGATGATATCGCAGGAAAGCACAGCCTGTGTAGAGCGGACACTCTGTCCGCTGCTTTTGGCTTTGATTTTGACCTGCCTCCAAACCATCAAAGATCAACTTCAAAAGCAGCGAACAGGAGCGTCCGCTCTACACTTGCTCAATGAATGGCGATAACGCGGTCGCGAATCTTCTCATATTCCTCCTGCGAGAGTACGCGCCGGGTGACCAGGTCGTGGGCATCGTCGAACGGACGCTCGGCGATGATGCGATCAGCCTGGCGCTCGGTTATCCCGGGCACAGTAAGCAGGTCTTCGCGTGAAGCCTTATTGATGTTGAGGGTCTTGTCCCGGCTCATCCCCTCCTTGACACCTTCGGCGACGGCCTTGGCATCACGCTTCATCGTGGCCGTTGCCTCAGCGGTGCGCTGCCGGATCTCATCAGGATTGTCTTTCGTGCTGCAGCCGGTGAGGCTTTGTGATGCTGGCCAAGACGCTGACGAAGATCAGGCCAGCGCTGCCGGTTGCATAGAGGGGAGAGAGGAACGATGCATGGGTTTCTGATGCTGGCGCAGCACCTGCGGTTGGCGGGTTTGGTAGCGGCTCGGCTGGAAGCCACGCACTTCCCAAAACCATGAAATCAGTTCTGGTTTGTCGCCGGTTTAGAAAACTTTTGCGGCCTACCCTGGGCCTTCAAAGTGCATCTACATAGACATCCAGGTGTTGCGCGCCCCTCGCAGAGTTGAATCAATCTGGAATCTCACATAGGAGATTAAGCATGAAAAAAGTTCTGATCGCAGTTTTCTCGGGAGCTCTGCTGGTGGGCATCGCGGCGGCACAGGACAGCGCCGCGCCCGCGCCAGGATCTCCGGCCTCGGAGCCGCAGACTTCCACGCCCGCGCCGCAACAGACTCAGGAGCCGGCGTCACAGCCTCAAGCCCAATCGCAATCGCCGGAATCCCAAACACCTGCCACGCAGTCGACTCAGGAACCTTCCGCACCACAATCGCCGCAGACGCAGACACCGCCGACGGGCTCAAACTCGGCACCGGCAACAGGGGTGCGCCGGATCGCACCTGGCAGCGTCATCCCGGTGCAGTTGACCAGGACTATCGACGCCAAGAAGGCGAAGACTGGCGACGAAGTCGTAGCCAAGGTCACGCAGGATTTGAAAACCAACAGCGGCGAAGTGATTGTTGCCAAGGACACCAAAGTTCTGGGGCACGTAACCGAAGCGCAGCCACATACCAAGGAGCAGAAAGAATCCCAGGTAGGAATCGCGTTTGACCGCGCCGTGGAGAAGAACGGGAACGAGATGCAATTGCCGATGTCGATTCAGGCGATCATTGGTCCGGAAAACAATGGTCCGCAGAACAATTCCGGCGGAGCGGGAAACGCAGCAGCAGCCCCGACCTCGGCCCCCACTGCGACTACGGGTGGAAGTAGCGGAAGACCTGGAGCGATGGGCGGGTCTGCACCGTCGCCGACCCCGTCACCCTCCGCCGGTGGCGGCAACACGCCGACCGATGCCCAACCCAGCGCGCGAGCCCCTATCACGGCGGAAACGCAGGGCGTAGTCGGAATCTCGAATCTGAAGCTGGAACCAGCGGGCCAGACCAACCAAGGTTCGGTGGTCAGTTCGGAGAAGAACAACGTGAAGTTGGAGAGTGGCACAATGATGTTGCTGCGAGTAAACCAGTAAGGGATCCAAGGTAATTGGTAGTCGCATACCCAATCAAAAGGCAGGCGGCACGGAAGGGCCTGCCTCGGGTGGCAATGGCAGGGCCGGTGCTTAACGCAGGAGCAATATATCTGCGGCGACGAAGCCGAAGAAGACAACTGAAATGACGCCGTTCATGGTGAAGAATGCGGCGTTCAGTTTGCTGAGGTTGTCCGCGGTCACCAGTGAATGTTCGTAGACCAACAGAACGGCGACGACGACGACCCCAGCGATTGCGACTTTGCCCAAGCCAAACACCATCAGCAGCGCAATCAGCAACAGCAACATGACCACGTGGAAGGCACGCGCGACCCATAGTGCGCCGCTTATCCCGAGAAAGCGCGGGATCGAGTAGAGGCCGCTCTTCTGGTCGAAATCGAAATCCTGGCAAGCGTAGAGTACGTCGAAGCCTCCTACCCAAAAAGTGACGGCGGCCGTGAGCAGCAGGATGCGCGGGTCAAGCGAGCCCCGCACCGCGATCCAGGCGGCCGAAGGCGCAATGCCGAGGGCAAATCCCAGCACCAGATGCGACCAGTGGGTGAAGCGCTTGGTATAGGAGTAGAGCAACAGCACGGCAAGGGCGACCGGGGAAAGCCAGAGCGCCAGTCGATTCAGTTGGGCGGCCGCGATGACGAAGATCGCGCTGGAGATAATGACAAATGTTGCGACGAAGGCTGGCGTCAGGCGTCCAGCGGGAAGAGCGCGGGTACGGGTGCGAGGGTTGGCGCCGTCGATCGCAGCGTCGGCCAGGCGATTGAATGCCATCGCGGCGGAACGGGCGGCGACCATAGCTACGACGATCCACACCAACTGATGCGGGGTAGGGAGTCCTCCGGCGGCGAGCATCGCGCCGCAGAGGGCGAAGGGGAGCGCGAAGATGGAATGCTCCCACTTGATCATCTCCAACGTCACGCTCAGGTTTTGCAGGAGGGCCACGAGGAAGATTTTAGCCTACGGTAGAGGGTAGGAGTAGGTCGCGTGTATCCCGTCTGGGGCGAAGACTCACACTCAGGGACGAGGAAACAGTTAGGCTGACGCCAGGAGTGTGGAGGCATCAGCAGTTCGCGGACAAGAGTGTCCGCGCCACACATTCACATTACACGTTTCCCCCACACGTTCACTCTACGGGGTCGTTTCTCCCCGAGATCAGCGGGACAAATCGGCAGGCTTCTCGTAGCGAAATCTGGGGATATCCATTCCGCATGCGAATCAATTGAAGTTGTTGGGAGTCGGCGGGGCCGACTGGGATGATCATGCGTCCGCCTTCGCGGAGTTGTGAGGTGAGGGCCGGCGGCAGTTCCGAGGCGGCGGCGGAGACGATGATCGCGTCGTAGGGCGCGTGAGCGGGCAAGCCGGCGGTGCCGTCTCCTATGACAATTCCGACATTGGTGTAACTCAGCGTGGTTAAGACTCGCTGCGCGTCGGCGGCCAGCGCGGGGTGGCGTTCGACGGAGTAGACCTGCGCGGTAAGTTCGGCGAGCAGAGCAGTCACATAGCCCGATCCCGTTCCCACTTCAAGCACTCTGTCCGTGGGCTTGAGTTCCAGAGCTTGCAGCATGATGGCGACGATGTACGGCTGAGAGATGGTTTGTCCGTCGCCGATCGGCAGCGGATGATCTTCATGGGCGCGATCGCGATAGAGCTCCGGAACGAATTCATGGCGGGGCACGCGCAGGAAGGCATCGAGCACGCGCTGGTCGGAGATACCGCGGGCGCGAAGTTGCGTTGCAACCATTTGCTGGCGTAGGGCCGCGAACCTGTTGGACTGGGTGTGAACGTTCATGGCGGGATTGCCGTCCCGCTCCTTATTTCTTCTGGCGGCGGATGCGGATGTCGAAGCTGACTACGCCGTTCTGATCGCGGGTGCCAACCACAGAAATGCTACGCGTGAAAAAATATTCGCCTTGGATGATTTGCTCCGAACTCTGGGAAACATTGGTGCTGTAGGTGAGCGAGACGTTGTTGGCGAACTGCTGCTCGATGGTGACTTGCGGGCCGCGCGCGGTCGGATTGGTCTCGGTGGTCAGGCCTTGGGGATCGATCTTGATCCGGCTGACGCCGAAAAGTTTCTGCATACGGCTGCTCGTGGTGGAGTTGATCGCCTGATTGATGATCATGGCCGAGGCCTCATCGGTGAAGGGCGACTGACCGGACTGCTGTTGCAACTGCTGGGACTCTTCGCTGGTGCGGCCGAGCGCGAGCAGCGCGATAATGTCAGACTTTGGCAAAGGAGGCTCGGAGCGGTAGTTTACCGCCAGCCGGTCGGGCGATCCTGTGACCGTAATGTTCAGGTCGTAGTTGCGCACGTGGGTGGATGCCTGCAAATTGACCATAGGTTCGATGGTCACTGGATTCGCGAACGTGATGTCGCCCCGCTCCAGGCGGAACTTGGTTCCGTTGAAGGTAGCCTCACCCTCCAGAACGTCGGCGCGGCCCAGTAAGGAAGGATGCGCGACCGATCCGCGGATCCGGAGATCGGCGTCGCCGGAGAGGCGGGCAACCGCAGTCTTCATCTGCAGTTCGGGCGCTGTCTGCACGTGAATGTCAAGCTTAACGCCATACAGCGGAGAATTAGCGGGTGTAACCGCGCCGATGTGGCGGCTGCGCTCGAGGTAGGAGCTGAAATCGAAGTTGGGGGTCACCGCGAGCTTCGTAACCATGATCTCGCCCGAGACCGTGGAGGCCGAGCGCGTTCCCACCCAGTGCAATTCGGCATCGGCAACCGAGCTTACCCCGGGAGGATAGCGCAGGCGCACTTCCTTGCCGACGGCGGTGAGGTTGAAGTTGAGCTGACGATCGTAGATAGTAGCGTCGCCTTTGAGGTCGAGTGTGCCACCGCCGGTGCGCGCGGTAAGCTTCTCGATATGAATGCGGTCGCGGGTGAAGACGAGCGATCCGTTCATCTCACTCAGGCCGCTGGGCAATCCGGCATAAGTGACGGTACCGCTGCTTACCTGCAGCTTGCCCTGCGGAAACGGCTCAGCGATCGTGCCACCTACCGTCATATTCATCTTCATCACTCCCGAGGCGGCCAAATCCGGGTCAAAGCTGTTGAGTAGTTTGAGGTCAACGTGGCCTTCAGCGGACAGGTCCAGTTCGCGCGAACCCGCGAGGTGCACTGAACCACGAGCAGTCAGGTCAGTTCCCTCTCCCACGAAATGCATTTGCTCGATATGCACCGACTGCTGAGCATAGGTGAAGCGCACCGGATCCTGATTGTGAAGCTGGGCGTACTCCACGTCCAGCGAAACACCGGTGAAGTTGCCGGTAACGTTCCACGCGGGCGGGTTGCGCAGCGGCCCTTGCATGGCGAGCGTACCGGCGACCGCGGAGTGTCCCGTGAGTTCGCCGTGCATGTACGAACGCCAGAGTGCATCCAGATCGAGATTGTCCATGCGGAGCTGGATGTTAGCCGGATAGTCGTCGTGCATTTGGACCGTACCGTCCAGGGAAAGAGCGCCGCGGGGGAAGTTGGAATGGCCGGCAAGGTGGAGTTCGCGTCCTTTGGTTGTGGCCTCCAGGTCGAGTGCGCCGGCGAGCTCGTGATCGAGCGTCAGATTGTCGATGTGAACGCTGGCATTGATAGTAGGGGCGTCCAACGTGCCTGAGCCGCGCAGCGTGAAGCCGCCACGGCCTTCGACACTCATGCGATCTGAATGAACCCGCGGAATTCGCGAGAGATCGAAATTTGTTCCCACCAGGTCAAGCTTGAAAACGTGTGTTAGGGGATCGTAAGCAGCGCTACCGGTGATGGCCGAGTTTTCGTGAACGAGATGGATGTTGCTGAGTGCAGTTTCACCTCCGGCGATATTCAGATCAGCATCGAATCGCGAGATTGACTGCCCGTAGGCTGACGCATCCGTGGCATGAACTGTGCCGTGGGCCTGTGGATTCGATCGGGTTCCCGCCACCTGGAGGAAAAGGTCGGCCTTACCTGTAAGCGGATAATCGTAGCCGGTGAGCACGGCCGTAGAGCCAACGTCCACATTGTGGAGATTGATGCGCGCGGTGAATGGGTCATCCGCAGTGAACTGACCGTGCTGGAGTGTAGCTGTGACCTCGAACTCTGCGCTGGTGTCGCCGCGGCGCAGGGTGCCGCCGCGAAGAGTCAGACCTCGGGAAGATAACTGGACGCCGGTAGAAAGTGAGTCCCAGTGCACCTGCTGTTGGGAGCTGCGGGAGGTCGCGGGCAGAGCGAACTCGAAATCCTGCGCGGTCAAGTTTCCCGCCACGGTCGGATTGGAAACCGTTCCACTTACGACGCCGTTGAAACTCGCACTCCCATGCACGCTGAAGGGGAGATCCGCAGGGCCGTGCATGGCGGCGATAATGGGGCGCAGTTCGTCGAGATTGGTAGTCGTAATCGAAAGCCGCAGAGCGGAGGAGGCGGAAAGAGTTCCGGATGCCTGCACGCGAGACGCGGGAGTAGAGGCGTTCAGCCGGGAGAGTTCGAGTTCCTCACGCGATCCTCGATACGTCCCCTGAATGCTTGCCGTCACCGGCAACTCGCCCGGAGCCGAGCGCAGTGGCGGATTCAGGTCGAATATGAATGCAATCTCGGCGTCGCGTGGCGAACCCTTCCAGCGTGCATCGAGCGCGCCGGTGGCGTATCCCGCAGGGCGGAAGCTGCCGAACGGATGGGCGGCGGTATTCAGAGCAGAGGCCAGCGCTCGGGTAGAAACGTCGCGCAACCGAAGATGCACGACGCCGGTCTGCACCAGCGCGAGCTTCGGTCTCTCTTTTTTGCTTGACTCTTTCTTGTTTGGCTGGGTACTCCGAGGCCGAGCGGCGGTAACGATCGCTATCTGGTCCTTTTCAGACTGCCGGTCGGACGACGAATTGGTGTTATTTCCGCGATTCGACGCCTTCGAAACCGGAGCGCTATCGAGCCAGTTATCGATTTGCGCGTCGCCGGTAAAGGTCCCCTCCAGCAGTTTCCCCTGCAGCTTCGAGAGTTTGATCTCCTTGTCGCTGGCGCAGTAATCCGCTGTGGCGTTCGCTTTCTTGAGGCCAATTTGATTGCCCTGCCAGCCGAGATCGCGCAGGGCCAAGGCTCCCGAGGTAGCGAACTGTTCCAGAGACCAAGTGCCCTTTCCCTTGAATTCCACCACACCTTCGCGTAGGTCGCGGCGGCGAGTAATCGATGCCGCTTCGGCCAGATCGAGATAAACATCGTAAGTGCCCTGCAGGTTCGGACGGCGGAAGTCGCTGACACGTCCGCTCGCCTCCAAGCGGGAACGTCCGGAGTTGAACTTCAGCGATTTGATGTCCGCAAATGTCGTTCCCAGACTGAATTCGGCGGTGGTCATCCAGGCGAAAGGACGGAAATCTTTGAACCTCGTGTCCGCCTTGCCCAGCAAAACGCGCCCCTCGTAGCGCCTTCGCAGATGGGAATATTCCATCTGCAAGGCAGCATCGTGAACGGTGAAGTCGAGGGGGATGGTTTGATCATCCCAGAGCAACTCTCCGTGGCGAACATCGAGCCGGTCGATCGAAAGGCCGAAGAGTTGCTCAATCGGAGTTTTGCCAGAGGCACTTGGAATGTGCAGGCCGGGCAGGTTGGTCGAACCATCCGGATAAAACATGACGTGAACCACGGGATGATCGAGCACTAAGTCGTGGAACCCGAACTCGGTACCCAGGAAGGAGATCACTTTGACCTGGGCAACCAGGCGATCAGTGTGCGCGAGGGGGACGTCGGTCGGGGCCTCACGACCGTGCACGGTAATATCCCGCACATCAACTTGCATTCGAAACGGAGTGGTGTGGAAGCTGCCGATCTCGGCGCGACCTCCGGTGATGCGCTCAACTTCTGCGACCAGCCGGCGGCGGACCAGCCCCTGGAAAGAGTCGGTGATAATGTACGAGAGCCCCGCAAGTATGCTGAGAATGCCGGCACCAGTGAGGATCAGCAGGTATTTCCAGTACACGCGCCGGAAAGGCCTGGCGGTGGGCTGGCTCACCGCGTCTGCTCTCCCTCCACGGAAGACGGCGCCATTCCAGGAATGCGGACGTCGCCCTCGGAACGCAGGGTCTGCAGCCACGAAACTAATAACTCGCTGACCTTCTGCTCCGTAAGCAACTCGCGGATCCTGGCCGAGACGTCGGCGAGAGGAACTTCGCTGGACCCCGACTGCTGCAATTGGGGAACGAATTTTTCGCGGTAGTAAGCCTCGATCGTCTTCGAGTCAATCTGGACCACGGGGCGAAGGCGAGCATCTACAAGGCGCATCAGGTCAAGCTGCTGCAGGACGTGAGAGAGCAAATCTTTTTCACGCAGACGATACCGGTCCAGCACAGATTGCCAACCGGCCTCAGTGGCGGCCTCCGCATATTGTTTGCGCGCATCGGAGACGCGGTTGGCTGCCTCAGCTTCCGTGGCATGCCTGAAGTCGGCGGACTTCAACTGTTCGCGCAACAATTCCTGATCAATCAAGCGGTCGAGAACAGAGCGGCGATCGTCCTCGGTGAACTGGCTGAGGTTCCGGCCGTTGAGCAGCGCTTCGTAGCCCAGGGCTTCATCCATATCGCTCTGCAATATGATGCGGCCATTCACCGTGGCCACAATGCGGTCGATCACTTCCCCCGCCATCGCCCCTGGAAGCGAAAAGGTGCCGAGCAGAAGCGCGAGCATCGCGATCATTACCGTGCTGTTTCCGAAAAATCGTCTCATTAGAAGGGCTGACCTATGCTGAAAAAAACATTGAAGTGACGCAAGTGTTGGGGAATCAACGGCGTCACCGCGGTCGACGTGAAGCCACTCGGATACAACGTCGGATTTAAATTGTACCCGAAGTCAAAGCGGAACGGGCCAATGGGTGTCTTATAACGCAACCCTACTCCAACTGCGTGCGAAGTGTAGTCAAAGCCTGATTTGTTGAAATTGGTGACGCAACTGTTGTATGGCGCCGAGGCCGGAGTGAATTGCAGGCACTGCGAAGGATGGGGCTGATGCCAACGCATCAGGCCTGTGAGCATGTCGTGCCCGCTGGTGTAAACGTTGCCCATATCGTGAAAAATGGCAAAGCCAAAGCCTTCCCCCAGATAAGGTAGACTCACCGGCGGAAGGCGCAGTTCAACGTTATTGACGAACAACGCCGCGCCACCGACGGGAAAACCGGAATCGGGATCGCGAGGGCCTGCCTGATTCAACCCAAATCCGCGATGAGAGTTTCCACCGCCGCCGAAGAAAAGTTCAGGCAGCGGAATGACCGAGGTACCGGGCGGACAAACGTTCTCTCCGGTCTGCGGATTCGTGGGACAGGATCCCGGGGGCAAGATTCTGGTCTTCCTGAACGGCTGTTCCAGGCCAATGGTCGTCGAGCGCGCAATCACGTACTTGCGCCCGGGCCGTCCTTTACCCCCGAAGGCGTAATAGGTGGAGTTCTGGGCGACAGCGCGGCCGAAGTCAGCTTCGGAACTGAATATACTGGAAGCCACGAAGGCATCAAGGGTGAAGTAGTTGCCTTTCGTGCTTTCCAGCGGATTGTCGCGTTTGTCACGAATGTAGGTAAAGCCGGGGCCGCCCACACGCGCCGGCAGCGACAATAGATTAAACAGGCCAGGAGAGAAACTGGTGGCGAAGTTGCTGGCCTTTACGCGACGGAAGTCAAAACGGTAGGTGAGCGAACTAGGCTTACTGATCTGCTGGCGAAGATCTATTTTCCCTTCTAGGCGTTGGGACGTGAAGGTAGCGACGTCCAGACTGTTGTCATAGAAAACCGTAAAGATAAGCTTGAAGTTTTCGTGGTTAAGCAGTTTAGGGATTCCGTAGCTGACGAGCCCGCGCTGCTGCAGGCGGCCGACATGGGACTGGAAGGTAATTGTCTGATTGCGGCCGCCTAAGTTCAGGCGGGTCACATCGAAACCGACCCTCGGGCTCACACCGGTCGTACCCTGAGGCGCGGTAGTGCCCGCTGGCTGGCCCGTCTGAAATTCAATCCCAAACCCGTAGGTAAAAGTATAGCGGTTGGCCTCCCGCACCTGGACGAGAACATTCTTCTGGGGATCGGCTCCCTCGGGATTCTGCACCGCCGCATCCACTTGGCTGAAGATGCCCAGGTCGTAGAGTTTGGTTTGTGTGTCCAAAAGATCCTGCTGGCTCAGCGGAGCGCCTTGGTGCACCTGAATTTCGCGCTGCACCACATAATCGCGGGTGTGGTCCAATCCGGAGACCATAACCCGGTCGACCGTGAACCGTTCGCCTTCCTGGATGGTGTAAGTGACGTCCTCGCGATTAGGCTGGCCCGAGGGCTTAGTGGTGATGTCGAGCGTGGCATTGGGAAATCCGCGGTTAAAGTAAAGGCTGAGGATTCTCTCCCGATCGGATGCGAGCTTCTCCTCGGAATAAGTCTGCCCTGATTCCGTTTCCAGAGGAGGAAACTCGCTGGTCGCGATCCTTTGATTGCCCGCGATGTGCACATCACCCACCAGAGTCTGCGGCCCTTCTGCAATGTGAACATGCACCGCCAGCCGATAATTGACGCCCTTGTAGTTATCGTCGACCTGGGTGGTGATCTGTACCTGGCGGAATCCGTTGGAGCGGTAGAGGGCTTGCAGCATCGCTACATCATTTCGAAGCAGTGACCCACTGTAGCGACCATGTGACAACAGGCGGGACGCTGGCTGAATCTGCATGCGCGACCGGAGAGAGGCCGTATCGAGGAACTTCTGGTTGCCCGTGATCTCCACCAGCACCAGCTTGTGTACCGGCCCGGGTTCGATCTCGTAGATCACGCGCAAGGTATTCGGATCGTTCTCTTTCCTGAACTCCACCTTGGCGTCGAAGTGGCCGCGGGTCTGCAGGTAATCGAGCAGATTGCGCTGGCCTTCGTTGAGGAGGTCGTCGTCAAGGGCGTTCTCTTCGTAGACTGGAATCTCTTTCTTGAGAACACGCCGGCTGATGTGGAAGCCCCGTGCGTAGATCACGACCACCGGTCCTGGATCAATCTGGAAAGTGTAGTCGACGGCGTTAGATTCGGGATGATAGGTCTGCTCCGCAATGGATACCTGCGCCAACACGCGCTGCTGCTTCTGGAACCTCTTGCGCAGCCGCTGCAGTGAATTCGAGACGCGGGAGGATGTCACCCGGTCGCCGCTATCCATGTGAGCGATGTCCTGAACCTGGGCCGCAGTCAGGCCGGCATTGCCTCTCACCTTCACTTCGCCCACATGCGCGGGATCACCGGCGCTGATGTGGAAGATGAGGTTTACTTGCTGGGTGGCGGCATCTGATGTGCTTTCCGCAGTGACGCGTGCCCGGTAGTAGCCGTTCTCCTGCATGAGCTGGCGGATGTTTTGCAGCGCGCGGTCCAGTTTGTCGAGACTGTGAAGCTCTCCCGGCTCAAACTTGGAAGCGTTGATGATCTGGTTTGTGCTGGGATGGCCGGGGGCGCCTTCGACGTCGATAGCTCCAATAAAAAAATTGAGGGAGGTGGCAAAGGTCAGGACGACCTCACTTCCCGACGGTACAATCTCGGCCTGGATGTCAGCAAAACGGCCGGTCGCGAACAGTGCACGAATGCTCTCGCGAACCTTATCGCGATCGAGAGGCTCTCCGGCTCTCTGGGTCAGCAACTGCAGCAGGTGTTCCCGGTCATGATCCGGAACTCCCGGAAGTTGAATGGATTGAACGATTCTTCCCTCGTAGGCGGCGATTGCGCTGGAGGGAACGGAAGGCGTTTCCTGGCCTTGGGCCGGTGGTTGGGCTTGGCGTGCGGTTGCATCCTGCGATTCGGCTGACCCGGCAGCGCGCGCCCCTGCCCCGCCTCGAAAGGCCGGAGACAGCAATACAATCATCGCGGTCAGAAATGGCGCGTACCGTCTCAGCAAAAAGTTTCCTTGGGCCCAGGTGCTAGTGATTTCGATGGAAGGCGCGGAGGTTCGTGTTGTACGGATTGCTCCGACTCATCTTCCATAGGCACTACCACAGGCTGAACTGCCGGCGACGGCAATCGTCTTCCGGCAAACATCTTCCGATGACTCAGCCACTTATAATAAAGGTTTTATAGCTTGGGACTGGTGACCTCTTTGGCACAGGAAACGGAACGGGACACATCGCGGCGCACGACCGCAGAATTCGGAGCACTATCCGACGACCGGTATTCGCGGCAGATTCTGTTCCACGGTATCGGAGCGCAGGGACAGCGGAGGCTGGCAGAGTCGCGCGTGGCCATCGTCGGCTGTGGCGCCACCGGCTCGGCGCTGGCCGAACTGCTCGCACGCGCTGGAGTCGGCACATTGCGGATCATTGACCGCGACTATGTCGAGTCCAGCAACCTGCAACGGCAGTCGCTGTTTGATGAGAAAGATGCTGCCGAGTCCGTTCCCAAGGCGATCGCTGCAGCGCGCAAGATTGCGGCATTCAACTCTGAGATTGCCGTCGAGCCAAAGGTAGACGACCTGGTTCCGGCGAATATTGAACCTTTACTTGAGGGAATGGATTTAATCCTCGATGGAACGGATAACTTTGAGACTCGCTATCTAATCAACGACTATGCAGTGGACCACGCCCTTCCCTGGATTTATTCCGCTGCGGTTGGAAGCTATGGCGTGACCCTCAATGTGGTGCCCGAAAAGACAGCTTGCCTGGCCTGCATCTTTCCGGACTTTCCTCGCGGCATAGTGGAGACCTGCGAAACTTCTGGGATTCTGAATTCGGCGGTGAATCTGGTGGCTTCGATTGCGGCGACAGAGGCCCTCAAGTTTCTGGTGGCGGGCGTGGATGCTCCCCAATTACGCCGCACCCTGCTGTCGTTTGACCTCTGGACCAATGAGCACGCGGAGATCGCGGCTGCGAAACCGCGCCCGGGATGCCGCGCCTGCGGGGAGCGGGACTTTGTTCATCTCGCCGGTGAAAGCCGACCACATATCACGTTATGTGGCAGGAATTCCGTGCAAATCCATGAACGGCAACGGCCTATGGATTTCGCAGAGATGAACCGCCGACTGCAGCCGCACGGCCTAGTTCGGTACAACGACTTCGTGCTGAAGTTCTGGCACGACCCGTATGAGATGACGCTGTTCCCGGACGGCCGCGCCATCATCAAGGGGACGACCGATACGGCCGTGGCGCGAAGTTTGTACGCGCGGTATGTGGGAAGTTAGCTGCTGGCTACCAGCTTCTAGCTCAAGCGCCAGAACTTATTACTCAATTGCAACGGGTCCGAGGTAGCTAGGAGCTAGAAGCTTAACTCTGCTAATCTTCCCTGCTCGCACATTCCAGGAATTCGGAAAAGAGCGCTGATGGCGGAAAACACGCGTCCTGAACCTAGCCGCCTATACCGGTGGCTCGTCCTCGTCTTCGTTAGCCTGGCAATGTTTGGGAGCTACTACGCGTACGACGCTCTTAGCCCGCTCGCCGATGTGCTGAAGCAACAGCTCGGGTTCTCTGACCTGGACATAGGATTCCTGCAGGCGATTTACAGTTTTCCTAACATTTTCACGGTGGTCATCGGCGGCTTCATCATTGACCGCCTAGGGCTGCGAAAATCGCTGATGATCTTCGGCCTGCTTTGTTTTATTGGTCTTGCCATTAGCGTGATTTCCGGCCACCTCTCGATCATGGCAACCGGACGTCTCATTTTCGGGATGGGAGCGGAATCGCTCAACGTCGCGGTAACTACCGCGCTCGCGCGCTGGTTTAGAGGTAAAGAACTCAGCTTTGCTTTTGGATTGAACCTGACGGCATCGCGCCTGGGCACATTTGCCGCGCTCAACTCCCCCACTTGGGCGCGCTGGGCCTATGCCAGCTGGCGAACGCCTTTCCTGATCGCATTGGCCTTCTCGGCCTTATGCGTGGTGGGAGCGGTCATCTACTGGGTGATGGAAGAGTGGGCCGAGAAAAACTACCGCCTGGGAGAGGTTTCCTCCGACAAAGTGGTGTTCGCCGACCTCTGGAAGTTTGGCGTGAGTTATTGGCTCATCGTTGCCCTTTGCATTGTTTTCTATTCGGCCATCTTCCCTTTTCAGACTTTCGCCGTGAAGTTTTTTATGGAGGCACACGGCACTTCCCGTGAATTCGGCGGATTCCTGTCGAGCATGCTGACGCTGTTTGCGATGATCGCGACCCCTCTATTCGGGCTGTGGGTCGATCGCATAGGCAAACGCGCGCTCTTGATGATGTTCGGATCCTTGCTCCTGATCCCTGTCTATCTGATGATGGCGTATACGCACGTCAGCTTATACGTGCCCATGGCGATGATGGGGGTGGCGTTTTCGCTGATCCCGGCGGTGATGTGGCCTTCGGTCGCCTACATCGTCGACCAGTCGAAACTGGGGACCGCATATGGGTTAATGACGATGATCCAGAATATCGGACTGTTCGGCCTCAACTTGCTGGTTGGATGGGCGAACAAATATGGTCATGCCGATGCCGCCAATCCTGCGGGCTACAACCTGGGCATGTGGATTTTCTCTGTCCTGGGATTTCTTGGAGTGCTGTTCGCGTTCCTGCTGCGGCAACGCGAAACCGGGCCGCACGGACACGGACTGGAGACGATCACTACGGCCGGGACTGCTGGCTGAGAGGGTTCTAGATTACTGATTTCTGAAGATGGCAACTCTGAATTCCGTACCGGGTTTACACTCTCTGACACTATCCGGCGTCCAAGGCGTCAAATCCAAAGGGGTTTCCGCCACGCGAGATGGGGAGACAGCAGATCCCAAGATCGGTAGAAATACTCTGATATTCTGAAGGTGCAGCGCGACCTTGGGAATCGGTACATTCCCCGCAAGCCATACAACGAAAAGATACTTAAGCCGCATCAGAAAGAGTGCGGCCGGAAAAGGCGACTTGACCGAGCCACGACAGCGATCGAGTAACGAATTTAACGAAGCCGATGCGATCGAGAGGGCCAAGCAGGGTGACGCGGAAGCGTTCCAGGCGCTTTACGATCGGCACAAGCGGAGGGTTTACTCGCTCTGTTTGCGGATGACGGCCAATACCGCCGAAGCGGAGGATCTGGCGCAGGAAGCGTTCCTGCAACTGTATCGCAAGATCGGGACCTTTCGCGGCGAGTCCGCCTTTTCGACTTGGCTGCACCGGCTATCGGTGAACGTGGTGCTGATGCACCTGAGGAAGAAGAGTCTTCCCGTGGTTTCGCTGGAAGAGACCACGCAAGGCGGTGGTGAGGAAGATACTCCGAAGAAAGATTTCGGAGCGGACGATGTGGCATTGGCCGGATCCATTGACCGGCTGCAGTTGCAGAGGGCAGTGGACAGTCTCCCTCCCGGCTACCGCACGATCTTTGTGCTTCACGACGTCGAAGGTTATGAGCATAATGAAATCGCCGGGATCGTTGGATGTTCCATCGGAAACAGCAAGTCGCAGTTGCATAAGGCGCGAATGAAATTGCGCGACCTGCTTAAGCTGAATAGAGCCGAAAAGGCCGGGAAGTCTTAAGCAGTAACAGCGGTAACCTTGGCAGAGGCGCTAAGGGCTGCGGCCAACACTGGAACCGCAGTACACTTGGGGAGAGGGCAGTATGACTTGCGTTGAGCTGCAGCAGAGCTTGGCGGAAATCGAGGACGGCAGCAGCGCCGCACAGCAGGCTCATCTGAGGTCCTGTTCCTCGTGTACGGCGCTGGTTGAAGAGCTGGCACTGATCATTTCCTCGGCGCCGGAACTGGCCGAGGCAGACGAACCCAGCCCTCGAGTTTGGAATTCCATTGAAATTGCGTTGCGACAAGAAGGGCTGATCCGTCCCCAGCAGGCGCATCGGCCCTTGATCTCCTCATTCGACACGCGCTGGGGATGGGCGCGGTGGATGGCGCCGGCGGCGGCAACGTTGCTGATCCTGGTGGGAATTTACGTGAAGCAGCATTCATCCTCGCGGCAGATCGTAAAGAATATCGCGACCGTGAACAGCCCCGACGTGGCTTTGGCTGGCTTGAATGACGACGAACTGCTGCAGGCAGTTTCGGACCAGCCACCGGTCGCGCAAGAGCAATATCAAGATAACCTGCGCCGAGTGAACGAATACATTCAGGACGCAAAGATGAATGTGGAGGCCAGTCCGGACGACGAGGAGGCTCGGCGCTCGCTGATGGAGGCCTACCAGCAGAAGGCCATGCTTTTTGAGATGACCATGGACCATTCGTCGCCATAATCGTTCTCTGCGATAATCATGCTCGCGGTAGTTATGGCGCGCGCGACCTGCAGACTTGGGCGCCTGCGGGAAGCTAGAGAGAAGCGTGAGGGATTCGATGAGCACTCGCACGATCAAACTCGTCATCATCGGGGCCATGGTGGCTGGGACACTGGTCGCCGAGAGCCGCAAGGAATGGCACTTCAACGTGGGCCCAAAAGCCGGCGTCTCAGTAAATAATCCCTACGGATCGATCTCCATCAAGCCGTCGACCAACAATACGGTCGTGGTCAATGCGGTATTGCATTCCGACAAGGTCGAGGTAGACAACCGGCAAAACGGAAATCGCGTTGACGTCCAATCACATTTGCTGCCCGGCGCGGATGCCACTTCAGGCCGCGTAGACTACGAGGTTTTGGTGCCGGCCGACGCCAGCGTGACGCTGCACTCCAGCACCGGCCCTCTGCGCGCGGAGAAGCTGCACGGTGATGTGTCGCTCGAAGGCTCAGGAGCGACGGTGGATGTGCGCGACATCGCCGATGCGCACGTGCACGTCAAAACTCTGACCGGCCCCGTCACCTTGACCAATATCCACGACGGGCATGTGGAAATCGACTCCCTGAGTGGCCTGGTAACGATGACGGGCGTGACCGGACAGTTGGTGCAAGTGATTTCCACCAGCGG
>WNFI01380244.1_pt2 | contig 36623 bp, 28 predicted proteins | sample 5400471 | NCBI WGS metagenome assembly WNFI01 (sample SAMN13153348, study PRJNA577476) | soil metagenome | isolation source: 100 cm saprolite on Douglas fir-dominated hillslope | place: USA:California | collected 2013-09-17 | reverse complement strand
TCGAACTCGAAGCCGACGTCGCGCAGGACCGTGACCATGAAGTCGCGGCGCGCCTTGTAGTCGGCGGTGAAGTGGTTGTAGTAGTCGGCGTCGAAGGCGAACCCCACGGCGGCGGCAGCCTGCAGCGGGGCCGGCGCGCCGACAGTGAGAAAGTCGTGCACCTTCCGGATCGCGTTCGTCTGCGCCATCGGCGCGACGGCATATCCGATCCGCCAGCCCGTGCACGAAAAGGTCTTCGAGAGACTCGAGATCGTGACGGTCCGCTCGCGCATCCCCGGCCACGTGGCGATTTCGTGATGATGGCCGGCGTACACCATGTGCTCGTACGGCGAGTCGGTGATCGCCCACGCATCGTACTCGAGACAGAGCTCGGCGATCGCCGAAATCTCGGCGCGGGTGAAGACGCGGCCCGTCGGATTGTGCGGCGTGTTGAGGACGATCGCCTTCGTGCTCTTCGAGAACGCCGCCTTCAATCGGTCGAGATCGAGCGTCCAATGGGGGCGATCCATCGGCACGAACACCGGCTTGGCACCGGCGAGGATGGCGTCGGGACCATAATTCTCATAGAAGGGCTCGAGGACGATCACTTCGTCGCCCGGGTCGATCAGCGCCATGAACACCGACGCCATGGCCTCCGTCGCTCCACAGGTCACCGTCACCTCGGTGTTGGGATCGACTTCCATGTTGTACCACCGCCGATACTTCTCGGCGATCGCGTTGCGCAGCGCCGCCGACCCCCACGTCACCGCGTATTGGTTGATGTCGGCGTTGATGGCCGTGCATGCCGCTTCCTTCATCGGCTCCGGCATCGGGAAATCCGGAAAACCCTGCGCGAGGTTCACGGCCTCGTGCAGGTTGGCGATTCGCGTCATCTCTCTGATGACGGATTCGGTGAACGAGGCGGTTCGATTGGCGGCGAGCATCCGGGCAACTTTGAGCGAACGAAGTGGGCGAAAGGAAGCTGGTCCGACTGGCAACCTACGTCAGCGGGTCACCTTCGCCAGTGCCCGGCGGATGAGCTCCGTCGCCGGCAACCCCTTGCCATCCTCGTCGAGCGCGGTCCGCACGGCGCGCTCCGCGTCAGGCGGCGAATAGCCAAGGGACACGAGCGCGCGAACGGCGTCGTCGGCGCCGGCGCCGGCCAGCCGAGGCCCGGGGGTCGCGCCGGGCACCTCGAGATCATCCAGCTTGTCGGCGAGATCGAGGATCATCTGTTCGGCCTTCTTTCGTCCGACGCGAGGCACGCTCTGGAGGGTGACCAGGTCCTTGTCGCGCAACGCGCGAACGAGGCGCGGCGCGGTCAACGTCGACAGTAACCCAAGAGCGAGCGATGGGCCGACCCCCTTCGCGCTCAGCATCCGCGTGAAGACCTGTCGCTCGAAATTCGTCGCGAAGCCGAAGAGGAGCCAGCCGTCCTCTTTCACGACCAGGTGCGTGTGGAGCGCGACGGCCTCGCCGACGCGGGGCAGGGACTCGAAGACGCTGAGCGGAACCAACAGATCGTAGCCGACTCCTCCCGACGTCATGATCTCGACGCGGTCGAGATCCTTGGCTAAGAGCGTCCCTTCGATTCTGGCGATCATCAACTCGCCATCGGATGATCGGCGGCGATCAGCGAGACGCGGGCGCCCATCAAGCTCGCCAGCGCCGCCGCGACACCGTCCGCGGCGTCCGTCGGATGAGGCGCCGACTTGAGGCGCAAGAGACGGGTCAACATGAACTGCACTTGTTCCTTGGTTGCCGAGCCGCTGCCGACGATCGCTTTCTTGATCGAGGCCGGCGGGAGCTCTTCGATCCGCAGTGCATGTTGTTCACCGGCCAACAGAATCACACCCCGAGCGTGTCCAAGCACGACGGTCGTCCGAACGTTTTTCGCGTAGAAGACATCCTCGACGGCCATCACGTCCGGCTGGTGCCGAGTAATCAGCTCGACGATGCCGTCGTGGATCTCGCGAAGGCGTGAGGCGAGCGGCGCTCGCGAATGCGTCCGGATCACCCCGCATTCGATCAGGGCGGGCATGGCGGCACCGTCTCCCCGTACGACGCCGTAGCCGGTGACCGCCGTACCAGGATCGATGCCAAGAACAATCATCGCGTCACGCAGTCACTCGCTGACCATCTCTTCGACGTCGATATCGAAGTTGGCCCACACCTTCTGTACGTCGTCGATCTCCTCGAGGTCCTCGAGCAGCTTGAGCAGCGACGTCGCCTCCTTGCCGCCGACCTTGATGGTGCTTTTTGGGATCATCGCGATTTCGCCTGAGACCACCGCGACGCCGTTCGACTCGAGCGCCGACTTCACCGCGTGAAAATCGTTCGGCGTAGTGGTGACGATGAACTGATCGTCCTCGCGCCGAAAATCTTCGGCGCCGGCGTCGAGCGCGGTTTCCATCATCGCGTCCTCGTCCTTTCCGATGGCGTCGATCACGATCTGTCCCTTCTTCTCGAACATCCAGCCGACGGAGTTCGGAGTGCCCACCGTGCCGCCGCCGCGCGACATCTTGTGCCGCACTTCAGCGACGGTTCGCGTCGGGTTGTCGGTGACGGCGTCGATGAGCAGAGCGACACCGGCCGGGCCGTAGCCCTCGTACGTCACTTCCTGGTAGTCGACGCCCTCGAGCTCACCCGTGCCCTTCTTGACCGCTCGATCGATGTTTTCCTTGGGCATCGAGTTGGCGCGCGCCGTCTCGATGGCCAGTCGCAACCGGGCATTACCGCCTGGATCGCCGCCGCCGAGCTTGGCGGACATGGTGATCTCTCGAATGAGCTTGGTGAACAGCGCGCCACGCTTTTTGTCGGTGGCCGCCTTGTAGTGCTTGATCTGCTTCCATTTGCTGTGGCCAGCCATACCGTGCTCGCGACGAGGGTCCGTCCCAATATATAGAACGGCCAAAAGCGAATGGCCAAAAGCGTTGTCGCCCTGAGCGATAAGACTGTTGTCGCCCTGAGCGTAGCGAAGGGGTGGGTGCCTGTTCCGCGAAACAGAGACCCACCCCTTCGCTGCGCTCAGGGCGACACCGTAAGGAGCAGCCTCGCTACGCTCAGGGCGGCAACTCTCCGCAGGCTCAGGGCGACAACGTTCTTAGCGGGTGCGGATCGTCAGTTGCGCGCGAAAGCCGCTGAGGCTCTCCGTCGTATTGGCGCCTGCCGCGCCAGGCGCGGCGAGCTTTCCGAATGTAAAGCCAGCGCCCGGCGATACGGTCACGGCCCCCATCGGCTGCTCGTACCGCAACGAAAGAGTGCTCTGAAGACTCAGCGCCTGACCCGACTGTATCCACGTACGGACGTCGAGGCCCGGCTCGAGCCGCGCCCCGCCGACTGGCAACCCGTACGACGCCGAGACATCGGAGATATTCTCCTTGCCGGACGCGGATCCGTCGAACTGCGTGCCCGATGCGCGGAACAGGTTCCACGCGCTCACGACGTAATCGCCACGGCCCATCGCGCTCGTAACGTAGCCCTGCGCCAACAGCCGGTCGCCCGTGTTGTAGATCGAGGTCGCGAGCTGATCGTCGCCGAACTTCGAGTACGTCAGGCCGAGTGAGGCGCGGCCCGTTCCATAGGGATGGTCGACGCCGATCCGCGCTCGCGTCTCGTCACCAGGTGCGTAGCGAAGGTTCGTGCCCGCGGCATTCTGATACGGATCGAAAGGCATCGAATGACGGACGCTGAAGCCCGCGCCAAGATTCCAATCGCCGAAGGGATGCGCGACGGCGATGCCGCCCGTTCCACCAAACCCCGATCCCATACTCGAGATAGGAAAGACGAGAAAGTCGTTACCGATCAACCCCGCCGCAGCCTGTTCGGCCGGCTTTACGGTGGAGCGACCCGTCGGCACGTTGACGCCGGCGGTGAGCAGCACGAGATCGCTGCCGAGGTTGACGGTCGCGCGGATCTGCGTGTCGGTCAGTCCCGAGATCTTGCTTTCCGTCGCCTGCCCGGCGGACGTGCCAGTCACCCGAGCCGACGCGAACGCCGTCCCAATATCCAGCGTCAGCGTGTTCGTGACTGGAATGAAGACAAACAGCGGGATGGCCAGCTCGGAGATCTTCTCGCTCGAAGGCGCGCCCAGAGAATAGCTGATGAATTGCGGGCCGATCCGGGCGCCCACGTCCTGGGCCCCGACGAATCGCGCGGTCAGCAGGAGAGCTGGAAGGAGAATGCGGCGCATGTCGTTAGTCGGTAGGAGGCTTGATGACGATGATGACCTTCGACTGCGGCCCGACCGGGTTGTCGGTGCCGGTGCCGGTGCTCGTGTTGTGCTGCGGCGTCGAGGTCGACGTTGTCGTTCCCGATGTCGCCGCGGCGATCGCTGAGGGGTTGAGCTGTTCCGCCGCCGCTTGCGCCGCGCCGCCGCCAGCCGCCGTCGGTGTCACGGCGCTGCCCTGTGTCGCGGCTGTGACGACCGCGCCTTCGGCCGAGCCTCTGAGCCCCGCCTCGACCGTTGCGGAGCTCATCGAATTGCCGAGAGCGAGGGAGTGAGTCTCGACGCTCTTTCGAGACGCCGCGCCGAAGTTCGGATCGATCCTCGCCGCATTACCGTAGGCACGGCTCGCGTCGTCGAAGCGCCCCTGATCCTCGTATTGAAGCCCGCGACTGTAGGCCAGGAATGCCTGGAGCGACTTGGTCGGCCGCTGCTCGATCGCGTTGCGTTCGGCGACGGTCATCTGCCCCGGCGCCAGCGCGTCGACCAACCTCACGGCGATGATCTTCTCGATCTCGAACAACCGCGACATCGCTTCTTCGTCGTTGGGTGCCGCGCTGACCTGACTGGTGGCGACGGACACGAGCGCCGCGTCGGCGCGCAACCGATCGCCCGTTTGGAGGATCGAGCCCTGCACGAGCGTGCCGGCCTGGATCAGTTTGCCGGCGCGAACCGTCGTCGTGCTGTCCACCGCGCCGGTCTGTTGCAGCTTGATCTCATCGAGGACCGCCTGTAGTCGTGAGCGATCGACAACGGTCAGAGCCTTCACCCGGCTGAGATCCGTCGTGACGAGCTCGGCGAACCCGCGCTCCAACGGCTTGAGGGTCGAATCCGCGCCAGTGAACGAGAAGGGCATGACCGCCACCGTCGTCTTCGTGCCGGGTGTCAGCGAGATGGTCGCTTCGCGCTGTACGGCGGCCTTGGCGGCGTCCTGAAGCTCTCGGCGCTGCATGGCGGCGAGTCGCCCCTCGAGCTGCGCTCGCACCCGCTGCGTGCGGCCGACTTTGAGATAGCTCGAGTAGGCCGCCTTTGCGGCCGGCACATCGTTCATGCCTTCGGCGGACAGCCCGAGGTACAGCGCGACGACGCCGTCGTTTGGCGCCATCGTTGCCGCCTGGGTCAGCGCCGCGCGCGCTTCGGCGAAGCGTTGCTGCTTGTAGTACTGGATGCCGAGCGCCCGCAACACGGCCACGGATTTCGGATCCGCGGCGCGCTGCTGCTCGAGCTGGGCGATCTGGGCTTGCGGGGTGAGTTGGACCGAAGCACACCCGGCGGCGAGCGCCAGTGAAACACAGGCGCTGAACAGGCGGCGAATTGTCATTTGATGGCTCCTACAGGTCGGGATCGAGCATGTCTTCGAATCGCAGCCATTGGGCATAGAAGTAGAGGTCGACGTACCCCGTCTTTCCGTTGCGATTCTTCCTCACCAACAACTCCGTGGCGCCGGTGATGTCGCGCGCCTGGTCATACATTTCTTCGCGATACAACGCCAGCACGACGTCGGCAAAATGTTTTGTCGCGCCCAACGCGCCGAAATCCTCGAGCGTTGGACGACGATCGTCGCGCGCTTCGAGGTTCGGCAACTGCGAGGTCGCGAGGATCGCGATCTTTCGATCCAGCGCGAGAGACTTGAGGGACTTGACCGTCGCCGCGGCTTCTTCGGCCAGGCGCCGATCGGTGCTCCCGAGACCCTCGATCTGGTCCGCGACCAGCAATTCAACGTCGGGCAGCGCGTCGAGGACCGGTCCGAGCGCAGCGACACCGCCGATCGGCGCGCGATCGATCACCGGAAACCTGTCTCGGAGGCGCACCGCCGCCGCGCCAACCTGCGCGCGCGTGACGTCGCCGAGGGTTCCTCGCCGCAGGTCATCGACGCGCGCGCGCCCTTCGATCGCCAGCGCGCGCTCGTGAATTCGCTCGGGCAGCATCTCGCCCGAGACGAAGAGTGTCTTGTGATGGAGCGCGGCCCGGAGAGCGATGGCCAGGGCCAGCGCCGACTTACCGCTCGCCACGTCGCCGCCCAGAACAATCAGATCGCCGCGCCGAAACCCTCCGCCGAGCATCTTGTCGAGGCTGGCAAAGCCGGACGCGACCGTGTCCCGGGTCGGCGCACCGTCCGCGGCCGCATCGACTCGGGCTAACAACACGGAGAGGGGGGAGATGTCCGTGCTACGGGGCATGGGCTGAAGATTGGCGCCCGCGCTCACACGGGGCAAGCAGGTAGATCACGTTCTGCCAACCGGTTGCGACTCCAGCTCTCTCGCCAGGCGCTCCAGGTCCGAGCGGGAGGCTGGGTCGAGGACTCCGGCGGTGATTTCTATCACATGCCGGAGGGCGCCTGAAGTGGTTCGAGCGTCAGTCTCAGTTGCCGTTGCCAGATCGATAAAGGCGCGCCGTACCGGCTCGGCGATGGCCACGGTCGCAAGCCAGCGTCTGGCGCTCGTGGCTCGCGCGCGCCGCGCCGCGTCGGAAAGTGCTCGGCCGGCGATCAGGTCATCGGCGATGCGCGCGGTCACGAACGCCGCGAGCGCGATCTCGCGCGGACCTCCGAGTGACGCCCGGGCGGCAAACGTCGCGAGGGCGGCGAAGGCAAAGCTGGGAGTGTCGAGCGCGTACGGCTGTCGGGGAGGGGGAGGTCGCACGGAGCGGAATGTAGATCGCCGCGAGAGCGACTGCGCGCTGGTAGATTTGGCACGTGACCGACATCACGAATTCGGCGAGCGCTCCGAGGCGAATCATTCTTCCGCCTGGATCGGGCGCCATGTACCGACGGCTGCTCGACTTCCTGCGGCCGTATTCGTGGATGATGGTCGGGAACGTCGTGTTCAGCCTCGTCGCCGCGGGCCTCGAGGTGTTCTCGTTCACGCTGCTCATTCCCTTCCTCAACGTCCTCTTCGGGAAGTCGACGTTTGGATGCCAGACCCTTTCGCCGAACCTATTAGACCGGCTCCAGCAGCACGCCGTGTGTGCGTTCATCGATCCGACCGACAAGGAAGCGTCGATCAGGGCGGTGATCGTTGCGATCCTCCTCGTCACCCTCGTCAAGAACGTCTTCTCGTGGATGGCGGGTCAGCTCGGTGCGTCGATGCAGGAGTATGTAACACGCGATCTGCGCGACTCGGTCTTTCGCCATCTCGTGCGGCTGCCGCTGTCGTACTTCCACAACACCAAGGCCGGTCAGATCATCTCGCGCATTCTCGTCGACACGGAGCAGACGAAGGCCGTGGTGACCGAGCTCGTGACGAAGTCGGTGCAGAACTTGGCGCAGGTGATCGTGACCATCGTCGTCCTCGTCCAATGGTCGTGGCAGCTCGCGCTGCTGTCGCTCGTCATCGCCCCGCTGTTGACCCTCGGCCTCCAGCCGATTCTCACCATTCTGCGTCGCTCGCACCGCAGACTGCGCAACGAATACGGGGAGATCACGAGCGTGTTGCAGGAAACCATCGGCGGCATTCGCCTCGTCAAGTCGTTTCGCGGCGAACCGTACGAGGTCGGACGCTTCGCCGAAGCGAGCCATGGCTATTCGCGCGGAATGATACGCGTGACCCGGGTGGCGCTGCTGTCGCAGCCCCTCACCGAGATGATCGGCACTGCGGTCGCTGTGCTCATTCTCTGGATCGGCGCGAGGAGCGTGCTCGGCGGGCAGATGAAGCCCGAGGTCCTCATCACCTTCATGATCCTGGTGATGCGTCTGTTGCCGCCATTCAAGCAGCTGTCGCAGGCGCCGACGACGGCGCAACAGTCGTTCGCCGCGGCGGAACGCCTGTTCGACGTGCTCGATCGCCATGCGGAGCCGGACACCGGAACCGTGGTCGCACCTCCGCTGCGCGAGAGCGTCCGCTTCGAGGATGTCTCGTTTGCCTACGACGACGAGCCGGTTCTCGAACACATCACGTTCGCCGCTCGGCGCGGCGACGTCATCGCGCTCGTCGGCCCGAGCGGCGCCGGCAAGACCACGCTCGTCGATCTGATCCCGAGGTTTTACCGGCCGAATGCCGGCTGCATTCTGATCGACGGCGTGGACTCGCGCGATCTCACGCTCGCGTCGCTGCGGGCGCTGACCGGCATCGTCAGCCAGGACACGGTGCTGTTCAACGATACCGTTCGCAACAACATTGCCTACGGGGCGGCCGACGCCTACACGAATCAGCAAGTCGAAGCGGCGGCGCGCGCCGCCAACGCCCACGATTTCATCGTCGCGCTGCCGCACGGGTACGACACGATCCTCGGTGAACGCGGGACGCGCCTGTCCGGCGGGCAGCGGCAGCGCATCGCGATTGCCCGCGCGCTGCTCACCGATCCGCCCGTGCTCATCCTCGACGAGGCCACGTCGGCGCTCGACACCGAGTCCGAGCGCCTCGTGCAGGAAGCGATCGATCGGTTGCTCAGCGGGCGCACGGTGTTCGTCATCGCCCACCGGTTATCCACGGTCGTGCATGCCAGTCTCATTCTCGTGCTCGAGGGAGGCCGCGTCGTCGAGCGCGGGACGCACGAGGAGCTGCTGGCGCGGGGCGGGTCGTACCACCGGCTTCACTCGCTTCAATTCCGACACGAGCGAACGCCGGCGCGCGTCTGATGCGCCTGCTCTTTCTGGCCAGTGACGCGGAGTGGACCGCGTCGACACGTGTCTTCGCGGCGGCGGCCCGCGGGCTTGCGGGCAAAGGCCACGAGGTCTCGATCGCCTGTCCTCCGGGTCCGGTGATGGCGTGGCTTGGCGGCCAGTCAGCCGGCGTCGTCGACGTCATCGGCATCGATGCCGACGCGAGTGGACCGAAGGGCACGTTCGACATGCGGCGCGCGGTCAAGGAAAAGTCGCCCGAGGTGGCGTTCGTCCACTCCGTGCGCGATCAACTGGTCATGAGCGCAGGAATGCGCTTTGGCGCCGGCGGCGCCGTTCTGCGGCGGATTCCCGCGTTCCGCGTCGCGGACGATGAGCCCGGAGCCATCGCGTCGCGGGTGGCACCCGCGGGGATCATCGTCACCACCGAAGAGCAGGCACGCGCGCTCCCCGCGGGGCGCTGGCCGATTCCGCCGATGGTTGTTCCCCTGGGCGTCGATCCGGTGGCGCATGATCGGCTCGACGCGGTGTCGCGCGACGCCCTCCGGCTGTCTCCGACGGCGATGGTGCTGGGGTGCCCGTTCACAGTCGACGGTCGTGTTCGGCTCGCCCACGTTCTGCGGACGCTGGCCCTACTCGCCCCGCGCCACCCCGACGTTCGGGCCGTCGTCTTCGGCGCCAGCGCACTCCACGACGAACTTCGGATGCACGCGGCGGCCCTTGGCGTTGCGCCGCTGCTGAATTTCATTCGTGATGGGGACTATGACGTCATCGCGATCACCAAAACATGCGATTGTATCTGGGTCGCGGCGGATCACGACGCCGCCGCTCTGGCGTGTCTCGACGCGATGGCGCTGCGACTACCGGTGATCGCCGAGCGTTCGCCATTGACTGAACACTATGTTGCGGACGGAATCACCGGCGTCTTGCTTCCGGAGGGCGATCCCCCGTATCTGGCAGCCGCCGTCGCCCGCGTCCTCGCGCGCGGCGAGCTCCGAGCGACATTTGGCAACGCGGGACGGGCCCGCGTGGAGCGCGAGTTTTCGGAGCGGGCGATGATCGAGGGATTCGAGCGAGCGGCGGTTGCCGCGCAGCGGGCGCTGCGGTGACGACGGGATCGCTGCGCCCGAGCCCCGTTCCAGCGCCGCCTCACTCACAAGCGCCGGCGCTGGATCGCGCGCATCGCCCAATTCCCATCACGGCCGCCCATCGTGCCGAATACGCCGCGTTGCGCGCCGCCGCCGGGCTGCTGCGCGGTCTCGGGGTGCGCGGCGCGAGTGTGGTGGGCGCCCGCATCGGGCGCCTCGGGTTTTCACCGCTCAGAATCCGTCGTGGTGTGGCCGAGGATCAGATCGCGAGGGCGTTCCCCGATCGCGCCCCGTCCGAGGTCGCCGACATCGCGCGCCGGTCGTACGAGCACCTTGGACGTACGGCGATGGAGACCGCCTTGCTCCCGTCGCGGTCGCGTGAGGAGGTCGTCGAGCTCTTCGACCAGGTCGACGGCTGGAACATCGTCGAGGAGCGATTGGCTCGTGGAAACGGCTTGATGCTCGTGTCGGGTCATGTCGGAAACTGGGAGCTTGGCGGCGCATACCTTGCTGCCCGCGGCATGCCCGTCTCCGTCGTCGCTCGCCACATGGCCAACCCGCTGGTGGACCGTTACCTGACACGCACGCGAGAACGCATCGGCCTCGAGGTGATTCACGATGAGGGAGCGGTGCGTCGCGTGCCGCGCGCGCTTCGGTCGGGACGAGCCGTGGCGTTTCTCGTCGACCAGGCAGCGATCGGACTCGCATCGACCTGGGTTCCATTCTTCGGACGATTGGCAAAAACGCCGCGAGGCCCGGCGGTGTTCGCTCTGCGTCTCGACACGCCTGTGGTTTTCGGCGCCGTGCTGCGGCTGCCCAACGGTCGCTTCAAGTTCACGTTCGAGGCGGTCGATGTGCCGCGCACCGGAGTGCTTGACGACGACGTCGACGCGATCGTTCGCGGCTACACGAGAGTGCTCGAGTCGGTCGTGACCAAAGCTCCCGAACAGTATCTCTGGCAACACCGGCGTTGGAAGCACCTGCCGCCTTCCCCGGATAGCCGGCGAGGAAAGACACTGAGATGAGTCGGGCAACGCAACGCCTTCGCAGCGATCCACGAGCGTGGATCGGCATCGGCGTGGTCGCGCTGTTGGTTCTGATGGCGCTCGCCGCGCCGCTCGTTGCCGGTCATGATCCGCTGGCGATCGATCTCGTTCGGTCGCTCGAGGGCCCGTCGCGCTCCCATTGGTTCGGGACCGACATTCAGGGGCGGGACGTGTATGCGCGATTGGTCTATGGGGCCCGCGTCTCACTGACCGTCGGCATCGTCTCGCAGTGCATCGCGCTGTCGATTGGCGTCTTTCTCGGGCTCCTTGCCGGCTACTACGGCAGGTGGGTCGACGAGGCCGTCATGCGACTTGCCGATGTGACGCTCGCCTTTCCGACGCTCCTCCTTCTCATCGCGCTCGTCGCCGCGCTCCAGCCCTCTCTGACCATCGTGTTCCTGGTCATCGGTCTCGTCGGATGGGCGGGGATGGCACGTCTCGTTCGCGGCCAGGTGCTCGTCGTGCGCGAGATGGAATACGTCCAGGCCGAGCGGGCGCTCGGGGCGGCGGACGCACGCGTCATTGCGATGCACGTGCTCCCTGGGGTGATCGCGCCAGTTGTAATTGCCGGCACACTGGGGATCGCCGGCGCAATCATGGCCGAATCGTCGCTGTCGTTCCTCGGTCTTGGCGTTCAACCCCCAACGCCAAGTTGGGGGTCTATGATCGCCGACGGGCGCGATCTGTATCAGCTGCGGACCGCTCCGTGGACCTCGCTCGCCCCCGGCCTCGCCATTGGCGCCGCCGTGCTCGGATTCAACTTGCTTGGCGACGCACTGCGAGACGCCTACGATCCACGCGCGATCCGCGTCGCAATGCCCGAAGTGGCGGGACTGCCAGAAGTCGTTCGCACCGCGTGACCGGCGAGTGAGCTTCGACGTCGACCGGTTGCGCCGCGACGAATTCCCGTGGGCGGCGGCTGGCGAGTCCATCTATCTCAACACGGCGTCCACCGGCCCGCTGCCGAGGCGGGCTGTGACGGCGGTAGCTGACTTCACGGAGCGCCGCGCCGCGCCGCACCGGATGACCGAAGAGGTGCAGTTCGGAACGCTGGCTCGGTCGCGCGAGTTGTTGGCGAAGCTGATCCACGCGCGGTCGTCCGAGATCGCGCTGACGACGAACACCGGGTTCGGGATCAATATCGCCGCGACGTCGTTACCGCTCGGCAAGGGCGACGTCGTGGTCGGAGTCGAGCACGAGTTTCCCGCCAACGTCTATCCATGGATGGCCGCGGCGCGACGCCGCGGCTTCGAGTTTCGCCTGGTCCCCGTATCGGGCGGGGTTCCGTCGCAGGAGCAGCTCATCGCCGCCCTCGACGATCGGCGGGTTCGGGCGGTCGCGCTATCGTGGGTCGGCTTTGCGTCGGGCTACCGATTCGATCTGCCGGCGATTGGCGCGGAGTGCCGCCGGCGAGGCATCACGTTTGTCGTCGACGCCATGCAAGGGCTCGGGCCGGCGACGCTCGACGTGGAGGCGTGCGCGATCGATATCCTCGCTTGCGGGGGCCAGAAGTGGCTGCTCTCGCCATGGGGCACGGGCTTCGCCTATATCCGGCGCGACCTCATCGGGTCACTCGAGCCGGTGTTCGCGAGCTGGATGGGGGTTCGCGCATCCGACGACTTTGCGAAGCTGGTCGACTACGACCTGACTTGGCGCGACGATGCGCGCCGATTCGAGTTCATCACGCTGCCGTTTCAGGAATTCGCCGGGCTGAACGCCAGCCTCGATCTGTTGTTCGAACTCGGGCCGGCCGACATTGAGGCGTATACAACGTCGCTCGCCGATCGCGTTATGTCGTGGGCGAGCGCGAACGGAGTCGAGGTCGTGACGCCCACCGATCGAATACACCGCGCCGGGATCGTTTCGCTCAAGTTCTCCGACGGTGCGGCCCGAAGCGACCGTCTGCGCGCCGCGGGCGTAGTCCACTCTTTTCGCGAGGGAGCCATCCGTCTCGCGCCCTACCTCTTCAACACTGCCGACGAGATCGATCGCGCCCTCGACGTGCTAGGCGGCTAGTAGGTCGCGGAAAACAAAAAGTGGCTGAAGCGCGGACCAACTTGCCACCGCGGACGTCAAACAAACAATCCGAGTTGATTTCTTGATCCAACGGCTAACGCAGATGAACGCAGAGGCCACGGACGACGCAGATACCACATCTAATTGGGTTGTTTTTCTGCGGCGGGTTCTGCGCTTCTCAGCGTTCTCTGCGTTCGCAATTGGACGATGAGATTGCAGCTGGATCCGATCCGGCCTGTCGTTTCCGATTTGCATCCTTATTGAGCCGTTCGCGCGGCTGCCGATATTAACCCTTTCCCACCAGCGCGTAGCTCTTCGCGCCCTTTCGCACCAGCACGTATTGCCCGTGCAGCGGCGTCACCATCGTCATCGCTGCATCGACGCGAAGGCCGTTCAGATACACGCCGCCCTGCTGCACCATCCGCTTCGCGTCGCCTTTGCTCTTGAACAATCCGTCCCTGTCGTTCGTGACGGCATCGATCACTGCCTGCGGATCGCCAAGGCTGGTCGCGGAATGGAACGGGATCTCTCCGCGCAGGGCATCGACCGCCGTGCTCGAGAGCGACGACGGATCGGCCCCGCCGAACAGCAGCCCAGAGACTTCTTCGGCCGCGGCGACGGCCGCTTCGCCGTGCACGCGGGCGGTCACGTCACGGGCCAACGCGCGCTGCGCTTCGCGACGCTCGGGATGGTCGCGTGACGCGGCGTCGAGCGCGTCGATTGTGTCCCGCGACAGGAGAGTGAAAAAGCGGAGATAGCGGCCGGCGTCCAGATCCTCGACGTTGATCCAGAACTGATAGAACTTGTACGGCGACGTCAGCGACGGATCGAGCCAGACTGCCCCAGCCTCGGTCTTGCCGAATTTCGTTCCCTGTGACGTCGTCACGAGCGGAAAGGTGATTGCGTGCGCGTCCGCCGCCTGGACCCGGCGAATCAGCTCGACCCCCGCCGTGATGTTTCCCCATTGATCGCTGCCGCCCATTTGCAGCGTCGCCCCGTAGCGGCGGTGCAACTCCAGAAAGTCGTACGCCTGAAGCAGCATGTACGAGAATTCGGTGAACGAGATCCCAGCCTCCATGCGTCCCTTCACGGAGTCCTTCTGGAGCATGTAGTTCACTGTGAAATGCTTTCCGACGTCGCGCATGAAATCGACGGCCCGTAGCTCGAGCAGCCATTCCGCGTTGTCGACCATTCTTGCCGCCGCGGGGCCGCTGAAATCGAGAAAGTGCTCGAGCTGCGGCCTGATCGCCGCGGCGTTGGTGGCAACGACGGCGTGGTCCGCGAGCGGCCGCTCCTGAGACTTACCGCCTGGATCGCCGATGAGACCGGTCCCGCCGCCAATGAGAGCGATGGGACGGTGGCCGGCGCGTTGGAGGTGCACCAGGCCCATCACCGGAACGAGATTGCCGATATGGAGACTCGGCGCCGTCGGGTCGAAGCCGACGTAGGCGGTCAGCTGATCTCGGGCAAGCGCGTCACCCACCTGCTCGGTGTGCTGAAAGAGCAGATTCCGCCATTTGAGCTCGTCGAGCAGCGCTTGAGATCGCATGGCACAAAACTAGACAAGGCCAGGATGAAAGTCCTCAGCACGAAACGCGTTGCCGCGCTGTACTGCCGCGCTAGCTTCTCATCACACTTCCGCATTCATGACCTTTCGAAAATTCCGCCAACGCCATCCGGCCCTGCTTCGTGGGACGCTTCTCGGGATCTGGTTCCTGTTGTCGTTCGGCGCCGGGTTGGGATACGCGAGTTGGGCCATGGTCTGCCGCTCGGGCCGCTGCCCTTCCATCGAGGTGCTCGAACAGTATCAGCCGCGTCAGACGTCGAAACTCTACGCCGCTGACGGGCGATTCATCGCCGAGCTCGGACTCGAGCGCCGCACGATCGTCGAGCTGAAACAGATCCCCAAACCGGTCCAGGACGCCTTCGTCGTCACCGAGGACAAGCGGTTCTGGGAGCACCATGGCATCGACTACCAGCGCATCCCCGGCGCCATCCTCAGTGACATTCGCAGCGGCGGCTACTCTCAGGGCTTTTCCACGATCACGATGCAGCTCGCGCGCAACATTTTTCCCGAGCGCATTTCCCGCGAAAAAAACCTGATCCGGAAGCTCAAGGAAGCCAAAGTCGCTCGTGAGATCGAGCAGAAGTACAGCAAGGATCACATCCTCGAGCTCTACCTCAATCAGATCTATCTCGGCAACGGCGCCTATGGTATCGAGACGGCGGCGCAGCGATACTTCGGGAAATCGGTCGGCGATCTCAATCTCGCCGAAGGCGCGACCCTCGCCGCGCTTCCGAAGAGCCCGACGCGGTACAACCCACGAAGGAATCCGGAGCAGTCACTCCAGCGGCGGAACACGATCCTCGAGCTGATGCGCACCGACGGCAAGATCACGGATGCTGATGCGAACCTCGCTCGCGCGTACCCCCTGCGCCTCGGAAGCAAAGATGAATCGGGCGAGATCGCGCCGTACTTCGTCGAGTACATCCGCGAGCTGCTGGATGCGAAGTTCGGAAAGCAGCTCTACGAGCAGGGTCTCAAGGTTTATACGACCCTCGACATCGATCTCGAGCTCGCAGCGGAGCGGAGTCTGGAGCGACAGCTCAGGCTGATCGAAGGGGGCCAGTACGGCGCGTTCCGTCATACGAGCTACGAGTACTACACGACTCGCAACACCAGCAACGACGAAGCGACGGCAAGTCCGAACTCGCCGTACATCCAGGGCTCTTTCGTCGCGATGGATCCACGAACCGGAGCGATACGGGCGATGGTCGGCGGCCGTGACTTCGACGACAACAAGTTCAATCGGGCTACTCAAGCCCTCCGCCAGCCGGGATCGACCTTCAAACCGATCGTGTATGCTGACGCGATCCAGAACGGCCGTCCGCTCTCGTACTTGCTTGACGGATCGCCGCTCGCCGTCCCGATGGGCGATGGGACCGAGTGGAAGCCGCAGAACTTCGGAGGCGGGTTTACCGGCAAAGTCCCGATGCGCCAGGCGTTGTACCAATCGATCAATGTGCCGACCATCCGTCTCGGCATGGAGCTCGGTGAGCAAAGCGTGATCGACATGGCGCGGAAGCTCGGCCTCTCGACTCCGATTCCGGCCTATCCGTCGATCTTCATCGGGGCGGCGGAGGTGTATCCGATCGAGATGGTTGCCGCGTACTCGACGTTTGCCACGCTCGGGTCGCGTGCCATTCCCCAGGCGATCACACGCGTCGAAAGCGCGAAGGGTGAGGTGCTGTGGGAGCCCGAGGTCACGCGGGTGCCGGTCATGTCCCCCGAGGAGTCGTGGCTCATGGTCAGCGCGATGAAAGACGTCATCCGCCGTGGGACGGCCGCGGCATCGGTCGGCGCGCTGTTCTCGAAGCCCGCCGGTGGAAAGACCGGAACGACCAACGACGGGACCGACGTCTGGTTCATCGGCTACACCTCCGATCTCGTGGCCGGGGTCTGGATGGGCTTCGACAGACCACAGAAGATCATCGCCGATGCACAAGGCGGGCGCCTCGCCGCACCGGCGTGGACGGCCTTCATGACCGAGGTGTATCGCCGCAAGCCGTCGCCGCCGGATTGGCCGATGCCGATGAATATCGTCACGCGACAGATCGACGTCACGACGAACATGCTCGCGACGCCGTATTGTCCCGCGTCAGTCGTTGGCGCCGAGTTCTACATTCCGGGGACTGATCCGATGTTTCCCTGTGATGTGCATACCCAGTACGGCCTGAATCCCGACACGGGTGCCTTCGCGGCGGGCGGATCGCCACGTTCGACCCGCGATAGCGGCCGAAGCATCATTCCCCAGGTGTCGATGCCCGTGCCGCAGCCCTCGCGGTCCGCCCGGGACTCGGCGACCCGCAATATGGACAGCCTCATCTGGGTCATTCCCAAACGAGACACGACCGCCGGGCGCGGTGGTCGCACAGTGTTCACGCCGCGCGATTCGTCGATGAGGCGACCGCGCCCCGACACCACACGAATCCGTCCAGACACCGCCCTAGCTGGCCCGCACACTGGGCAGGGATGACCTGGACTCCGGTCGATTGTCATGCACACACGACCATGTCCGACGGGGCCCTGGAGGTCGGGGCGCTCGTCGAGCGCGCCCGTGCGCGCGGCGTTCGGCCAAGCGTATCCGATCACATCTCCCGCGATGTCGCTGGATCGATCAAGGACGTAGACGGCGTTCGCGCCTACCTCGACGTTCTCGACGAATTCCCGGTGTTGCGCGCCGGCGAGTTCTGTTGGCACGACGCGCTCTGGCGCGAAATACCCCCGGACCTGGTCTCGCGCTTCAATCATCGCATCGGATCGCTGCACGCTATCCATTTGAACGACGGCACGCTGGTGCACGCTTTCAAGGGCGATTTGCCCGAGGGCCTCACTCCCGACCGCTACATGGACGCGCATCTCGACGAGGTAAGCCGATTCGCCGCCGAAATGCCCGTCGATATCCTCGCCCATCCCACGCTCGTGCCGATTTCACTTCGCTCCCTTTCTCCAGAAGCGCTGTGGACCGAGGCGCGCGAGGAGCGGCTCGTCGTCGCGCTCGCCGCAGCCGGCATCGCTTTTGAAGTCTCTGGCCGCTATCGGCCCCATGAACGGGTGGTGCGCCGAGCGGTCGCAGCCGGTGTGCGCCTTTCCCTCGGTTCCGACGGACACACCGCCGACAAGGTCGCGAATCTCGACACGCAGCTGGCGATGACGCGATCTCTCGGTGTTCGCGATGAAGATCTCTACGACCCGATCGCTCACGGCTCACGAACGCAAGACGTCGCGGCCGGATGATTCGGTATCATGCTCGTTGGGTGCTGCCGATCACGGGACCACCGATCGAGCACGGCACCGTTGGCGTCGAGGACGGCCGCATTGTTCACATCGGTGTCCGTCACCCTGAGCCCGTTCGGTCCGCTCAGGGTGAACTTCGCGAAGGGAAGTCGCCCGGCCGGGCGGAGCGCGATGTGGATTTAGGGGACATGATCCTCATGCCCGGTCTCGTCAACGCACACACGCATCTCGAGTTGACCGCGATGCGAGGCTTTCTCGAGAACCTCGATTTCCGCCGCTGGATCCTCAGGCTGACGTCGGCTAAGCGATCGGTCATGACGCCGGAGATGCTGCTCGACTCGGCGCGGGCCGGCGTCGAAGAGGGGATCGCCGCTGGCATCACCACCTACGCCGACACCTGCGACTCGGGCGCGGCGATGGATGCCATGCTGGAATACGGTGTCCGGGGAATCATGTACCAGGAGGTGTTCGGTCCCGATCCTGCGCAATGCGCGGATTCACTCGCTGGCCTCACCGCCAAGCTCGGGCCTCTTCGCCGAAGAGCCTCTACTCTTGTTCGCGTCGGGATTTCGCCCCACGCGCCGTACACCGTTTCAGATGACCTCTTCCGCGCGACGACGAGGTTGGCGATCGCCGAGGGCTTGCCGATGGCCATTCACATCGCCGAGAGCGATCTGGAGTGGAGCCTCGTCGTAGAAGGTCGCGGCAGCTTCGCCGAGGGACTGCGTGGACGCGGAATCAAGGTCGACCCACGTGCGCCGACACCGATCCGATTGCTCGATAGCCTCGGCGCGCTCGCCGCACGGCCGTTGTTGATCCATTGCGTACGCGTCGATGCGGCCGACCTGGAGATCATCGCCCAAGCCAAATCGGCCGTCGCTCACTGTCCGATATCCAACGCGAAGCTTGGACACGGCATCGCGCCCCTGCTGGAGATTCTCGCTGCGGGGATCGACGTCGGACTCGGGTCAGATTCCGTCGCCAGCAATAATCGAATGGACCTGCTCGATGAAGCGCGCGCCGCGCTGCTCTTTCAGCGAGCTCGCGCGGCGACCCACGAAGCTCTGGGCGCCGCGGACGTTCTCGAGCTCGCGACGCTCGGCGGAGCCTGCGCGATGGGACTCGCCGGCGAGATCGGGTCGCTCGAGGTTGGGAAAGCCGCGGATCTCGCCGCGTTCGCGGTCGGCCCTATGGGTCCCACGTTCGACCCCGTGGCGGCGGCCGTATTTGCCCTTTCGGGTGCTCGGGCGCGATTCGTCGCTGTCGCCGGAAAGCCGTTGCTCGTGGACGGTCTGCTCACGGCTCCGAGCGCAGGGTTGCACGGTCGCGTGCAGACCACGGCCGACGCGCTGAGCAGCTGGCTCGACGCCGGGGGTGAAATGCAACCGCCGCCGCCCGCTGGCGTCCGCTGACGACCCTCTCTATCATCCGAACGAACCTCGACCGAGCGCGACGCGCGAAGGAGAGGAAGCTGAACCGGCCGCCCGGGGCGGGCGGTTTAGTCAACTCTTACCGGATCGCATATGGCTCAGCAAAAGAATGGACGGACCACCAAGATCTGGCGAGATGGGACCCTGATCGACTGGAGCGACGCCACGCTTCACGTGATGAGTCACGTCGTCCATTACGGATCGAGCGTGTTCGAAGGCATGCGCTGCTACGAGACGCCGGCTGGGGGAGCGATGTTCCGGGCGCGCGAGCACATGCGCCGGCTTCTCGACTCGGCGCGCATCTATCGAATTCCGGTGACCCATTCGCTGGACGAGCTGGTGCAGGCATGCAGCGACACCGTCGCGGCCAACGAGTTGCGGGAGTGCTACATCCGGCCGATCGTCGTCCGCACCGGCGAGACGATGGGCGTCCATTCCGGAAACGCCCCGGTTGAAGTGTTCATCATCTGCTGGGTCTGGGAGACCTATCTCGGGGAGAAGGGCAGGACGAATGGTGTGGACGTGTGCGTGTCCAGCTGGCGGCGGGCCGCGCCCGACACCTTCCCGATGATGGCGAAGGCCGGCGGCAACTATATCAATTCGCAGTTGTCGAAGATGGAAGCAAAGCTTGACGGATACTCGGAGGGGATCATGCTCGACGCCAATGGGCATGTCGCCGAGGGCAGCGGAGAGAACTTGTTCGCGGTTCGCGACAAGGTGCTGTATACGGCGCCGATCGGTGCCGGAATTCTCAATGGCATCACCCGCGATTCCATCATTCGCCTTGCCCGCGACATGGGACTCGAGGTGCGCGAGGAGCTCATGCCGCGGGAGTTCCTCTACGTCGTCGACGAGCTCTTTTTCTCTGGAACGGCGGCGGAGATCACTCCGATCAAATCGGTCGACCGAATTCCGGTCGGACCGGGACGCCCTGGCGAGATCACTTTGGCCATGCAGCGGGAGTATATGGGCATCGTGCACGGAACGATTCCCGATCGGCATGGATGGCTGACGATGGTCCCGGAACCGGCGGCCGCCCTTCGCTGATTCACGACATCCCGTCGCCCTGAGCACGTTCGCTGCGCTCAGTGCAGGCTCCGCGAAGGTGGGTCTCGGACGTCGGACCATTCTTTCACTTGGCCGCTCATGAGAAAACCCAAACAAGACCGCGGTGCGGTCTTGTTTGCTTTCGTACGCTACCGTAGCTTGGAATGGGTAAGACCTTCCCGCGCGCGGTGTTCGCCCGTCTGGGAGTGCGGTGCCGTTTACTCGTTACCGCTCCCGCCCCGATCCAGAGGCGGGAGTTCGTGTACCGGCCCTTGGAGGATTTGCGTGATCGTTGGCTGTCTGGCCCTCAACGCGTCGTACGAGCCGCTGACGATGGTCCCGATGCGTCGGGCGTTGCGTCTCCTGATCGACGGCAAAGCCGAGATCGTGGAGGCGGACCATGACCGTGTCGTGCGGTCAGAGCGGCTGAGTTTGCCGCGGCCGGCGGTCATCCGCCTCACGAAGTTCATTCATGTCCCACGCCGCTTCCGTCGCCAGGTCACGAACACCTTTCTGTTCGCGCGCGACCACTACCGCTGCCAGTATTGTGGCCGTCACGTTCTGGATTTGCGGCCACGCGAAGCGCTGACGCGAGATCACCTGCTGCCACTCTCGCGCGGCGGGACGAATGAGTGGTCGAACGTCGTGACCGCCTGCAGCCCCTGCAATACGCGCAAGGGGAATCGACTGCCGTCAGAAATCGGCATGCATCCGCTCACCCATCCGGTCGAGCCCCACTTTGTCCATTTGAGCTGGGCGGTGCGGAAACTGACGCCGGTGCAGTCGCGGTACATCAAGACGTTCTACGGCTCGGCGATTCTCCATCAACTCGAGGCGATGGAGCACCGTCACCCTGCCGTAAAGGCCGCGCGCACTTCATAGTGTTGGGTCTCGCCGCCCAGAACGCGCGAGAGCAGTGATCCAACCCCTCGTTGCAGGGCCGTGATCCGGCTCGAGTCACCGCGAATCGCCGGTCGAGCGTCGCCCCGGACCCAGTGTTGCCAGGCGTCGAGATCATTTCCCGACAGCGTCGATTGGTCGAGGCTGAACGCGTAGTAATACCGTGCGTGGGCCGATTTCGGCGTCAACGCAACGCGATAGGGACGATCGACGAACTGCTCCGCTTCTTCGACCGTCGAAACTTGACCGAGGTCGTCGAGCTTTCCCTCTTGCTGCCGCCACACGTGGTAGACGCGCGTCGCGGGAATGTACTCGACGGTGAGATCCCACTCGACGACGGACTCGCGGTCGAAGAAGAAGATGCGACTCCGCTTCCAGAGCTCGACGCGGCAATGCAATACCGTCGGCCATCCAGCGCTCAGCAGCTCGCGTCGATGTCCCTCCGAAAGCATGTTGGCGAGGGAGACGGAAGGTGCGTCGACCCCCGCCACGATCTGAGGGGGCATCGATAATACCAACCGTGGCGACTTCTCCTGTGCCCGGAGCGACGCCGCCGCGAGCAACAGGATGAGTGGGAGCGACCACCTTCCCATCTAGAAGCGTCGGTGCAGTCGAAGGAAGAAGTTCGCCTTTTCGGTCGGTGCCGAAACGGACTTTGCCCCATACAAGCCCAGACCGCCGAAGTCGAAGCCAAGTCCCAGGTCGGTCCGGAACGTGGAGGTTGGCGGAAGCACGCCCTTCGGATACGTCGTGGTGCCGGACGGTTGGCCAACCATCCAGCCGCGCCCGGCGTCGGCGAACATCACCCACGAGCCGTCGCTGTGTGCGCCGACATAGCGGCCCGTATCCTCGCGCCAGTCGCCGAGGTCGATGTGGAGATTCCCCCGATACTCAACCTGCGCCACCGCGATCCGATCGCATTCAGCTGGCATCCCGAGCGGTGCGGCGACGCCGCAAGTCCCGGTGTCGAACGTCCCATTGCCATTGCGAAAGTCATAGCCGGGTAGCAAGCTCGGACCTTCGACAGACAGCCGACGCTGCAACGGCAGCTCGTCCCCCGACACCCATCCGCCGGCGACGACGCGGAAGCTGATCTGTCCGACCGGCGACAATCGATTGTAGCTCCGGGCATCGATGAACCCGCGCGTGTAGGCGATGGCGTCGCCGGGCGCGTAGGTCGTTCCGACGCTGTTGCAACAATCGTTGGCAAAGCGTGCCGTCGACGTCGGCGCGACGGCGGTCAAACGTCCGGCACCTCGTTCGGCATCGATGACCACGAACATCCCTGACCGTGGTTCGTCCGCATCGGTCCTCGTATCATAGCGGAGCGTCAGGTTGCCGACGTGCATGCCGCCGGCATCCATCGCCGGATTCGGCCGCCAGCTCGTCGCACCGCGAAAGACGGTGAAGGGATTCAATCGGTCGCGCGAGGCCCACCGTTCGTCGGCGAACGTGCCGGTGATCGACGCATCGGGACTCAGGTAGAGTCGGGCGAAGCCGGATGCGCCGTGGTTGGCGAAGTAGTCGCGATAGTCGCGCCGAAACAGAAATGAGGCGAGCGAGGTTTCCAGGTCAGACAATTGCCACGGCTCGATGGCCTCGACGGTGTTGAAGAACCGGCCGCCAACTCCGATCCCCGATCCTCGATGGTGTCCGAGTTGAACTTCACCCCTGACGTCGTGCCCCACGTCGCCATGGCCCGCCTCGAACGTCGATCCGGTGCGTACGATGGCAAAGGCGTCGAGTCGCGTGCTGCCCCATGGCGTCGACTGGTAGAGCGAGGGACCGATGTTGATCGGGAGGCCTTCGACGCGATTGTATGCCCCCGCGGTCGCCAGGTGGATCGGGTCCGACCAGCTGCCGTCGCCCAACCGCGCCATCCTCCGTCGCGGAGCCCGCGGAACATCGTCGTCGAGCAAAAGGTTGTCGCCGGTTCTTGCCGTCGAGATCGGACCCCGGTACACACGGACTTCCCCGCCGACCGTCGCGCCCTCACGTCCCGAAAGTCGTCCGCCGATCACCCATAGATCGCCGTCGACGCGCGCGCCGGGAAGCAAAGTGACATCGCAATTGACGGCGGTCACGTTTGCCGTCACCCGTCCGCCGATGACCAACGGTCCGTTCTGGATGGCGACGCTCCCCGAGATCACCGAATCGGCGGGGATCGTGACGGCGGCATACGCTCTGATCTCGGCGAGCCTCCGCCACCGAGCTTCGACGTCACGGCGCACTTGCGGTGGAACGTTTTCGGCGGCCAAGGTCTCGCTGACCGGCGTAACGCGCTGCTGCGCCTGCATGGCGAGCGGGGTACAGACCGCGATAAGCGTGGACAGGGCCTTACGCATGACCATTCCTCGGGTGGTAGGACACAGCTTCTCTTGGCAGTCGCTGTTCCCTACGGGCCGTCAGCATTCCAACATTGCATCGATGAACGAGTTACAGCCTTACAGAGGCCGGCGCAAGCGCTAAGCGTGTCCCCTCGCGATCGCCGTGGTGTGTCGAATCGAGTTTCATTCGCCGCCCACGGGGATTCCCAACCGCTTCATGCGCCGGTAGAGATTCGGCCGATCTGTCTTCAGGCGTCGCGCCGCCTCCGCGATATTGCCATCGGCGACCGAAATCGCCCGCGCGATCAATACTTTTTCGTACTCATCCAGGGTGTCGGTCAGGGAGTGGTCGAGCGCGGCCGGATCGGGAAGACTCCGTGGGCGCTCCAGCTCCTTCGAGTTGACCGGGATGACCGCCCTCACCTCGGCCACGCCGATTGGCTGGCCGGCGTTGAGAATCGAGAGCCTCTCGATGATGTTCGCCAGCTCGCGGACATTTCCGGGCCACCGATACTGAACCAACGCCTGGACGGCGTCATCCGACCATATCGCACTCCGCTGCCCCGAGCGCGTCCGCAACAGCGCCACAAAATGCTGCACCAGGGCCGGAATATCCGATGGCCGCTCGCGCAATGGCGGCAGTGGCAGCGGAATGACGTTCAATCGGAAGAACAGGTCCTCGCGAAAATGTCCTTCGCTGACGGCTCGACCGAGGTCCTTGTTCGTCGCGCCGAGAATTCGTACGTCGACTTTGATCGGCTTCCCGCCGCCGACACGCTCGATCTCCCCCCCCTCGATCGCCCGAAGCAACTTGGCTTGCGCCTCTGCGCCCAGATCTCCGACCTCGTCGAGAAAGAGCGTGCCCGTGTGGGCGAGCTCGAACCGTCCGATGCGGCGGTCCGTCGCTCCGGTAAACGCCCCCTTCTCGTGGCCGAACATTTCGCTCTCAACGAGATCCTTCGGGATGGCCGCGCAGTTGACGCGGATGAATGGGCGATCGCGCCGTGCGCTTTGCGCGTGGATCGCCGCGGCGACGAGCTCTTTCCCGGTTCCGGACTCTCCGGTGATCAGGACCCGAGAATCCGTGGAGGCGACCCGCTCGATCAGCTCGCGCACCCGCGACATTCCCGGACTCCCTCCAACCATCTCGAGGTGGAGTCCGAGATCTTCGCGCAGCGTTCGTGCCTCACGCCGCGCCTGGCGGAGCTCGAGCGCGGCACTCAGCGCGAGCAGCACGCTCTCGGGACTCAGCGGCTTCTCGAGAAAATTGAACGCGCCGAGCTTTGTCGCTTTGACCGCGTCGGCAAGTCCGGCGCGGCCGCTCATCATCACCACCGGCACATCTGGCGCCACGTCACGGAGCTGTCCCAGGGTGGCGAGGCCGTCGAGCTCTCCCGGCATCATCAGGTCGAGGAGCACGACGTCCGGTTCGCTCTCTCTCGCTCGGGTCAGTCCCGTGGCGCCGTCAGCCGCATCGCGCACGTCGTAACCTTCGGCACCGAGAAGTGCCCCGACCATGCGTCGGATGTTGGGCTCGTCATCGACGATCAGGACGCTGGCCATGAGATTCGTGAGAGGGTGAACTTCGCTGGATCAGGGTACACTCCCTGATGAGCCGATCGGTAACACCAGACGGATGGATGTCCCTCGTCCCGGTACACTCGACGCGTCGACCTGACCGTCGTGGGCGAGAATGGTCTGACGAACGATCGCCAGGCCAAGCCCCGTCCCGCCAGGCTTGGTGGTGACGTACGGCTCGAATACGTGCGCGAGGCGCTCTGGTTCAATCCCGCGGCCGGTGTCCTCGACGACGATCTCCGCCGCCTCGCGGCCATTCAGCGCGCTCGGCCGAACGCTGAGGCGTACCGTCCCGCTCGAGTCGCAGGCGTCGATGGCGTTCAGCACCAGGTTCGACAGGGCGCGCGACAAGGCGTCGTAGTGCCCATCGACCATCGGGGTGTTGGGCGCGACGTCGACCTCGATGGCGACACGTTGCGTGCCGCTCGAGCGAGCGGCGTACCGGGCGAGCTCGCCGAGATCGACCTGGGCTTTTGGACCTTCGGGCAACCGGCCAAACTGCGCGAAGCTTCGGGCCATGGCGTCCAGCCGTGCCGACTCGATGTCGAGCACTTCCACCGCGTCGGCAATCTCCGGTGTGGCGTGCGCGCGAAGACGAGCCACCGCGAACCGGATTGGCGTTAACGGGTTCTTGAGCTCATGCGCCACCTGCCGCGCGCTCTCTCGCATCGCCGCCGCCCGCTCTGCGTCGAGCGCGCGACGTCGTGAAAGCTGCAGCTCCGTCGACATGCGCTGCATCCGATGGCGCAGCAGTTGGAATTCTGGCGCCCCACGCCGTGGGGGGCCCGTCGGCAGAGCCTCGCTTCGGGCGATGAGATCCGTCCACTCCACCAGCTCCTGGAGCGGCCTGCTCATGTTCCGGCTGAGGTGGCCCGCCACACGGCCGGCGAGTAGCGCGAGGAGGACGATGGCGATGGCGATGATGGCGCCCGCGATCGGGCCGACTCTTCGAACGACGTAGCTCGTTCGCGTCGACATGCTCAGGGCTTCGTTGAGCCGCGCCTCATGGGCGTCGAGCGCCCGCTGGGTTCCGCGACTGGCGGGGCTCGTCCGGGCGCCGGCGATGGCGCGTTTGCCGCTCGCGCCCACGCTGTCCCAGGCGGCGGTGGCGCCGACCATCGGCAACGCCCACTGTGTCATCCCGCCCCATGCCAGGAGCAGCAGGATCGACGGCACGAGCGCGAACGACAGCAGAAACGCGAACAACCGTCCGCGAAACCCCAGGCCCTTCAATCCCAAATGCGATCGCACACTGAATATCTCACCTTCAATACCCGGCGGCGCCAGGAGATCATCGATATCACCGACGAGGTCGAGCGCTGTCGCGCCGCGGCCAAGGTCGAGGAGGGGATGGTCCTCGTGTCGGCAATGCACATCTCTGCTTCAGTGTTTGTGAACGACCACGAGTCCGGGCTCTGGCAGGACATCCTCGATTGGCTGGAGCGTGACATCGCGCCCTGGGACCCGGCTCGCTACCGTCACAATAGCGGCACCGGAGAAGACAACGCCGCGGCCCACCTCCGCTCGCTGACCATCGGCCACGAGGTCATCGTCCCCGTGACCGCCGGAAGGCTCGATCTAGGACCGTGGCAACGGGTCTTCTATGGGGAATGGGACGGCCAGCGCAACGCGTACGAGATCGGAGGTGTCCACGTCCTCGTGGAGTCCCGGTGAGCGTGCGGTCGGCCCCCGGCCACCACACCCACGGCATCAGCGCGCAAAATGGCGCCGCCCGCCGGTGGGCATCACCCGATACGTTCGCGCACGGCCGTCCAAGAATAGGCTTGTGCCGCGACAGCTCGGTTTGCGCCGGGCAACACAGGCGGGCAACGCCCGCAAGGTCGTTCATGAATTCACGTAACACGCGCCCGATGTCGCGAGCGCAGACCGCCCTGGTCCATCGCGGACCCCAGGCCGTCAATCTTCAGCAACCGATCACAGCGATCCACGCGCCGAATGCGGCGCTCCTCATCGACTTCGACAACGTCACGATGGGGATTCGCTCCGACCTCGGGAAAGAGCTTCGCAGTCTCCTCTCGTCCGAGATCATCAAGGGAAAAGTTGCCGTCCAGCGCGCCTACGCGGATTGGCGGCGGTATCCCCAATACATCGTTCCACTCTCGGAATCGTCCATCGATCTCATCTTCGCGCCGGCCTACGGGTCGTCGAAGAAGAACGCCACGGACATCCGCCTCGCGATTGACGCCCTCGAGCTCGTCTTCACGCGACCGGAGATCGGAACATTCATCCTCCTCTCGGGCGACTCGGACTTTTCGAGCCTCGTCATCAAGCTCAAGGAGTACGGCAAGTACGTCATCGGCGTCGGCATTCGTGAATCGTCGAGCGATTTGCTCGTGCAGAACTGCGACGAATACTACAGCTACAATGCCCTCGCCGGCCTCGTGAAATCCAACGATCAGGATCCGGCTCAGAAGTGGGACGCGTGGGAGCTCGTGAAGGAAGCCGTCGGCCGTATGAAGAAGAACGGCGATGTCATGCGCTCCGATCGATTGAAGCAGGTCATGCAGGAGATCGATGCCTCGTTCGATGAGAAGGATCTGGGCATGTCGAAGTTCTCACGCTTCGTCCAGGAGGCCGCCAATCGCGGGCTTCTTGCGATCGCAAAATTGGAGAACGGCCAGCTCGAGATCGATCTCCCGCCCGGGGGCGTGGCCCCCGCTGCTCCGACAGAGACCCGCGTCACCCGTCCCGAAACCTCCGCGGCGCCAATGGCCGACGCGGCGGCCGAGGAGTCTCGCCCGCGGCGGGGGCGTCGCGGTCGTGGCGGTCGCGGACGCGATCGCGAGGATCGTCCGCCCCGCACGGATCAGTTGTCCGCCGATGCGTCGCGACAGCTCGAGACGGCGCCCGCGTCCGCCGGGGCGGAGATGCCGGCGCCGGCGGCTGGGGCCGGGCACCGGTCGTTGCCGGCGAGCGCGGACAGCATCGGCGAGAGCGGCGAGCGCCTGACTCGGCAGGAGGCGTTCGATCTCGTTCGAAAGACCGTGTCCGTCCTGGCGCGCGGCGATTCACCGGTCCGCGCGAGCGATGTTCGCTCGAAGTCGCGCGATCTCCTCGGCCGCGACAGCGAGAGCCTGAACGACCGGATGTTCGTCCGTATCCTCAAGGATGCGCATGACAATGGGGTAATCGATCTGCGTCGTCGCGGCGACGACTTCGAGGTTGCGCCGGCCGCCGAAGCGGATTCGGTCGCCGATCAACTCGCGAAGGCGGCGGCGGACGCCGCGCCAAGCGTGACGGCGCCGACGACGCCACAGCCTCGCGTTGGCATGGGCCATCGCGGTGCCACGCGCGGACGCGGGAAAGTTGGCGCGCCACCGGCAGACCTGCTCTCGATCGGTGTCGTGCGCCAGCCGGCGGCGGCGATCGCTACTCCGGAGCCGGATTTCGAGTCGCCGGCGGCGATCGAAAAGCCGACATCTGCTCGAAAGACGCCGCGAAAGAAAACGGTGACGGCGAGCAAGCCGGATTCGGGCGAGGACGTTGCGGCGAAGCCGGTGCGAAGTCGAGCCAAGACCGCCCGAAAGAAGGCGCCGATTCGTACTTCGTAATTGGACGACGGGGTGGCCAAACGAGTCGAGCAGGCCACGAGTCGTTCGTCACGTCGAATTTCGCTCCCGAAGGCCTTCTACGCCAGAGAGACGGAGATCGTCGCCCGGGAACTCCTGGGCGCGATCCTTGTCTGTCGCACTGACGCGGGTATCACGTCGGGGCGCATCGTCGAGACCGAGGCGTATCTAGGTGAGCACGACCTTGCCTGTCACGCCGCCGCCGGCCGCACGTCGCGGACCGATCCGCTGTATGGCGAGCCAGGCACGGCGTACGTGTATTTCATATACGGTGTGCACTGGTGTTTTAACGCCGTGACGAGACCGGCCGGACTGCCCAGCGCGGTGCTCATCCGCGCTGTCGAGCCGGTTCACGGCCTGAGGCTGATGCGGACTCGTCGCCCCGCCGCCATGCGTCAGGTGGACTTGACCAATGGTCCGGGAAAACTTTGCCGAGCGATGGGAATCACGGGAGCGTACAATCGCCTTTCGCTTCAACGGCCGCCGCTACAAGTCTACGGCGGCGATCGAGTCCCTGATCGAGACGTCGAGGTCACGCCGCGAATCGGAATCACCCAATGCGCGGATTGGCCGCTGCGCTGGGTGATCGCCGGGAATCCTTTTGTGTCGCGCGGGCCGCGCGCGATCCGCTGAGCGCTAGTGGTCGATCGACGAGCCGATATTGTACCGGATGCCGACCTCGGTCGACACATTGGCGGTATGCCCGTTGGCGAGAAGAAAGTCTCTGCCTACCGACGACACCATGGCCTGGCCGAACACTGACATCAATTTCGTTCGAAACTGCGCTCCGGCAATGAATGCCGGCCCGATGCCTGCCTTGACGTCGTTGACCGCGGAATTCGCGTAGTCGATCTGCTTGTTTCCCGGAAAGGGACCGGTCGCCGCGGCGTTTGCGAGATATCGGAACGACACCCCAAAACCAACGTACGGATGCCACCTGATGAAGTCACCAGGGAAGAGCATTCCCATCAACTCGAGACGGCGAAGGCCATCCACCGAAACTTTGCGATAGCCGCTATCTGCTGTGGTCGGCCCATTGGCGATCGCACCGTTCGTCGAAAAGAACGCTTGCGAATAGGCGACGTACAATCCGCCGTTCGTTCGCGTGATGAGCCAGTCCAGGCCGACCAGTGGCGCCACCGACGCCGTTCCCGGAAGCGCGGGGTTCGCGGTGGCGCTGTAGCCGTAATAGTTGGTCGCTCCCCCGCGAACTCCCCAGAACCAGGAATCGCGGAAGGGACGTCCGGACTGTCCGCTCGCCGATGTCGTGACTGAGATGGCCAGAAAGGCCGCTGCCGCGTATGTCGTGATCGACCGCATGGGGACCTCGGGAATCCGTCGCTCATCTGCCGCTGCGAGAGGAATGCCCCCACGCAGCCGGACCCGGCTCAGACCGGTGCCCGCTTCAAACGGACGATGGACATCCGTCACAGTCACGGACGGCACCCGCGGTCAGATCAGGCCGAGCCTGGCTCCCACTCGTTTGAACGCCGCCACGGCGGTGTCCAGGTCTTCGCGACTGTGTGCCGCTGAAACCTGGCATCGGACACGGGCCTGACCCTGCGGCACCACCGGGAAGCCAAACCCGGTCACGAAGACCCCTTCGTCCAGCATCATGTCGCTCATCTGGATCGCCGCGGCCGTTTCGCCGACGATGATCGGGATGATCGGAGTCTCACCCGCGAGCGGCCGTAGCCCCGCTTCGATGATCTGCCCCCGAAAATACTTCGCATTCTCGCGGAGCCGGTCGACCCGCTCGGGGTGCTGCTCGACGAATTCCACCGCGGCCAATGCGCTCGCCGCCACCGTTGGTGGGAGGGCGTTCGAGAACAGCTGCGGTCGCGAGCGTTGTGTGAGATAATCGGCGAGCGAGGCCGGTCCGGCGACGAATCCCCCAGCGGCCCCGCCCAGCGCCTTTCCCAGGGTCGACGTGATGACGTCCACCTCGCCGAGCACCCCAAAGTGTTCTGCGGTGCCGCGCCCGGTTGGTCCCAAGACCCCCGTCCCATGCGAGTCGTCCACGACGACAATGGCGTCATGGTCGCGCGCGAGCTGGAGGATGTCGGGCAGCTTGGCGATCGATCCTTCCATCGAAAAAATGCCGTCCGTCCAGATGATGCGGCGACGGGCGGACTTCGCGCCGCGCAGCTTTTCGCGCAAATCGCTCATGTCGCCGTGCTGGTACACGCCGGTCGTGCACTTCGTGATCGCCTTCGCCAGTCGCATCGAGTCGATGATCGACGCGTGATTGAGCTGATCGGATATGACGAAGTCGCCTTCCTCGGCGATGTTCGGGGTGAGGCCCTCGTTCGCGTTCCAGGCGGAGACGTAGGACAGCGACGACTCCGTGCCGACGAAGCGCGCCAGCGCGGTCTCGAGCTCCCGGTGTATCGTGAACGTGCCGCAGATGAAGCGAACGCTGCCCGTTCCCGCTCCGAACTCGTGCAACGCATCACCGCCGGCTTTCACGATCCCAGGCTCGTCGCATAAGCCGAGATAGTTGTTCGACGACAGGATGAGCACGCGGCCGCGCCCCTCCATCTCGACCCATGCCGACTGCGGCGACGCGAGATAGTTGAGACGCTTGTATACGCGGTCCTTCTTGAATTGCTCGAGCTGCGCGTCGAGGGACGAGACGAATCCTTTATTCAGCGACATTGCATGAGAGTTTCAGTTCGCCAACCCACTATCCCACTATCCCACCATCCCACCAATCAGGCGATCTCGAAGATGACCTTCCCGGCCTCGCCGGACTTGATCGCGCGAATCGCTTCGTCCGCCGCCTCGAGCGGAAACCGATGCGTGATGACCGGCGCAGGGTCGAATTGGCCGCTGCGCAGAAAGCGCGTCATCTGATGCCAGGTGTCGTACATCCGTCTCCCGACGACGCCGTAAATCGTGATGCCCTTGAAAATCACTTCCGTCGCGAAGTCGATGTCCATCGTCGTCGCGGGAATGCCGAGCATCTGTACGCGGCCGCCAGCGCGGACGAGCTCGAACGCCTGGTGAATGGCGGCCGGGACGCCGCTCATCTCCAGTACCACGTCGACTCCAAGGCCATCCGTCGCCTTTCGCACCGCGTCGCCGACGCCCGTTGGATGAGCGGCGATGTGTGCGCCCATCCGGCGCGCGAGCGCGAGTCGCTTCTCGTTGACGTCCGACGCGATCACGAGCGACGCGCCGGCCGCCTTGCAGATGCCGACGGCGAACAGTCCGATGGGACCGCATCCGGTAATCAGCACGACGGCGCCCGGAATCTCGGCCGTCAGCGCGGTGTGAAATGCATTGCCCATCGGGTCGTGGATGCCGCCGATGTCGAATGAGACGGTGTCGTCGAGGTGCCACACGTTCGTCGCCGGCATCGCGATGAATTCGGTGAAACATCCGTCCCGATCGACGCCGATGATCTTCGTGTAGGGGCACACGTGGGAATTGCCCGTGCGGCACAACAAGCATCGCCCGTCGACGATGTGGCCCTCCGCCGTGACGCGATCACCCTCGTGAACGTCGGTCACGAGCTTGCCGACCCGCACGACGTCGCCGGCGAATTCGTGCCCGACGACGATCGGCGGCTTGATTCGGCCCCGCGCCCAGGTATCCCAGTCGTAGATGTGAACATCAGTGCCACACACGCCCGCTCGGCGTACGCGAATCAGCACTTCATCGTCACGAATCTTTGGCTCGGGAACATCCGTGAGCACGAATCCCGGTCCCGCCGTGGCTTTCACAAGCGCTTTCACGCGCGAATGTCTCCGTCGATCAATGTGAATGGCGCGATGACCAACTCGTCGCGCTGCCCAAACCTCGCATGGGGAATGGAGCGATGGTAGCGCCGGGACGACTCGCGATCTGGGGGAAACAGCGTTGCCCACGCAAACAAAATGACTCTCGTCTTTCGATCGGCTGATGACTCGCGACTCGCCACTGTTGCTAAGTCAAGTGGTCGCTCCTATATTCGCGATTGACTCCACGACTCGTGTAAACGAGGGTATCGAGTGATTCAATTGCGGCGACGAATGCCTCTGGATCGTTTATCTGCCGCGGCGATGACGTTTCCCGCCGTGCGCGATGTCGCCCCTTCCATCCGTACAATCGATCAGCACTGGCGGCTTTCAGGACTTCGCGCGTTCGATACCTGAACGCGTGTCGCGGCGTTGGCGCGTTTGACGCGGCCAATGTCGGCTCGCCGGCCCACCGGGGGGACGGACGAGAGCACAACCTCCTTACGGAGAAATGACCAATGGCTGCAAAAAAGAGAAAGGGCGCGAAGAAGTCAGCAAAGAAGGGCGCGAAGCGGAAGGGCGCGAAAAAGAGACGCTAGCGCTTCGTTCGTCGTAGAACGCAGTAAAAAGCAAAGGAGCCGGCGTCTGCCGGCTCCTTTCCTTTTTCATAAAGGACTCCACGGACTCCGTCGCGTCAGGCAGCCCGCGTACCGTCAGTCCCGACGGGTTCCTCAGGGGCCGGACCCCACATGTAGGCGCGGACGAGGGGTTCGATCGGTGTCCGGATCCCCGTCGTGATGATGATACCCATCGGCTCGCCGGGGCTCGGCTGTTGCGTCGACTTCTTCATGAATGCTGTCCTCGGAGCGGTGCACAACCGCTCGGCTGACGGCGAGAACGGTCGCCGGCAGCCGACGAGCGGCGCGGTGCCGCTCGAGGTGCGCATTCGCAGCAGCGGTGCCAACGTTCGGCATTCGCGTATCCTCATGCCATGCAATGGGATACTCTTCCATGTGCGGGGCTCGGCATCGCGAATCGTGTGGAACCGAAACGCTCCGTTCCGACTCAGAATGTGTCGGTCCGCGACGCGTCAGTGAGCGGACTTGGTCGCCAGAAAGCTGTTCGGTCTCGACGCATTTTGATCGATCTCGACTGTCCACCCGTCGTAGGCCAACCGCAGCTCGGCGAGAGAATCGCCCTCTCGGCCGATGAGCGCTTGGACGAGGTGCACACCACCGTCGACTGTCGCGCTCTGAAGGACATCCATGATTCGACGGCGCTCGGGAGGGGTGAGGTCCGCCAACGCCGCCGGCGATACGATCACGGCGAACAGCGGCGACTCCGGTTTCCAGGACCGCAGGTCGCCGACTCTCGCATCGACGCGATCGGTCAACCCCGCCTGGAGTGCCGCGTGAAGCACTCGGTCCACAGCGTCGGCTTCCGGGTCGAGCGCGGTCACGTTCCGTCCATTTGCGGCGAGGTAGAGTGTAGGGCTCTCGTCGACGCCGCCGGCGACGAGCACGTCGCCGGTGGACGCCTCCGATAGGCTCCGCACGAGTGCATGATCGGCGGTCATTCCCCACCGCTCGGGGCGGCGCAGCTCTTCGATCAACTTCACCCGCCGTCTGCGCCAGGTCGTGGGACTGGGAAGCCGCAGCCGGCGCGCGATGATGCGGTCGACTTCCTCCCACACGATCAGCTCCGTCAGCGTGAACTGAGCTTCTTTGGCCAGCGCGGCGACCGCCTCGTCCCCGATGCTCAACAGAACGCTGCGAGGCACCGACTCCTTGTAATTCTCGATTTCCTGCTCGAGGTACCGTTCGTATTCGTGCCTGAGCGATCGAGTCGGGCGGCCTGGCGTCATGCTCGGGGCGACGCGAACGAACGAAGGATCTGCCATCGGCATTGGCTATGGGATGCGGCTAAGCTAGGTCGGCCCTCCTCGTGCGCAAGTGCTCATGAGGGTTCAGCGGACAACGACCTATCCACTGCAATCGTCACACCGCCGAATAGTTTTGCTTCACCCGCTGAACCCTCGGGACCCCAACCGCAGGTCAACGCACGTGCCCGAACTTCCCGAAGTCGAACGCGCGGTCGTCAGCTTGCGCCGTTTCCTCGTTGGTCGGCGGATCGTCGCTCTCGAGTTGCACCACGCGGCGCTGGCCCGACGAATGACGCCGAAGGAGCGCCGCTCTGTCGCCGGATCTCGAGTGATCGCCGTCCGGCGACGGGGCAAGCACCAGTTGATCGAGCTCGATGATGGGCGATACCTGCACGCGCACTTCCGGATGACGGGCGACTGGGCGGCTGGTGCCGAGGCGGCGAAGGCGCGCTATCCCCGCGCGACGTTGACGCTGGATGACGGATCGCGCGTCGTGCTCGACGACCCGCGGGCGCTGAGTACCATCGAGCTCGACGAGGCCGGCGTCGACCCGACACCGGGTCTCGGTCCGGACGCGAATGATCGGTCGCTCGACACAGGCTGGCTCGCCGAGCGTTTCGCGACTCGAAGCATTCCAATCAAAGTGGCGCTCCTCGACCAGCGCCTGATCGCCGGCATCGGCAACATCTACGCGGCCGAAGCTCTCTGGCGGGCTCGCATCGATCCGCGGCGTCCGGCGAAGTCGCTGGAACGCCGGACCATCGCCAAGTTGCTGTCGAGCATCCGCGCCGTGTTGCGGCGCGCGTCGGGCACACGATACACCGAGGGCGGTGCGCGTCTTGCCGTGTACGACCGAGCGGGCAAACCCTGCCGCCGCTGTAAGACTCCGATATCCCGGATCACGCAAGCGGGCCGCTCGACGTATTACTGCTCCAAGTGCCAACGCTAACCAACCCACCAATCCGCCATCCTACTATCCCAGCATCCACCCCTTTAGTCCAAGGCCTCCAGCAGCGCGGACTTGATATAGCCGGTTTCGGGAATCGTCAGGACTTCCGGGTGGTCGGCGGGTTGACCGCGAAACTGTCGTAGCGCGATCCGGCGCCCCGAGTCGGCTGCCGCGGCCTCCAGCATCTCCAGGAACAAAGGCTTCGTGAGGTGAAAGCTGCAGCTTGCACTGAGGAGCATTCCGTTGGGCGCGAGCATTCGCATAGCGCGAAGATTGATCTCCTTGTATCCGCGAATGGCGGCCGGCAGGGCCGAGCGGCTTTTCGCAAATGCTGGGGGGTCGAGAACGATCGTGTTGAATCGCTCGCCAGCGCGCTCGGCGCGCTTCAGATAGTCGAAGGCATCCGTCTCCAGGGTCTCGATGTTCATGAAGCCGTTCAGCGCCGCGTTCTCCCTGGCGCGCGAGAGCGCGTCGGCTGATGTGTCGACTGCGATCACGTGGGTGGCCCGAGGCGCCAGGTGGAGAGCGAACGAACCATGATAGCTGAAGCAGTCGAGAGCCCGTCCATGACTGTGCCGTCCGATCAGCGCACGATTCTCCCGCTGATCGAGAAACGCTCCGGTCTTCTGGCCGGTCCAGGGTGCCGCCAGGTAACTGATGCCGTGCTCCACGATCCGGATCGTCTCGGGGACCGTGCCGCGAAGCAACTCGACAGCGACCGGAAGATTCTCTTTGCGGCGTAGCGCGACGTCGTTCCGCGCCAGAATGCCGTCGACGTTCGGGAGCGACACGAGCGCCGCGAGGATCGACTCACGGCACTGCTCGAGGCCGGCGCTCATGAACTGCACGACCAGCCAACGGTCGTAGCGGTCGCAGATGAACGCCGGACAGGCGTCAGCTTCGCCGTGCACGACACGGTAGGCGGTAGTTCGTGTCGCGACGTCGGCCCGTCTCGCTGCCGCCTCGTGAATCCGCCGCTGCCACCACGCGGCGTCGATCTGCGCCGCAGGGTCACGATCGAGAAGGCGAAGCGAGATCTCCGATGTCGGACTCCACAATGCCCTGCCCAAACCGTGGCCCCGGTTGTCGCGCACCTCGACGACGCCCGCGGGCAGGTCCGGTCGTTGTTCGACGTCGCTTCTATATATCCAGGGGTGGCCCTGCTCCCAACGGTGTGCCGCTCGCTTGGAGACGACGGCTCTGTCTGTCACGAGGCTCACAGACTTGAATGCGATAAGTTGGCCGGATATACTTGAAGGCTCACCGCGAAGGTCAGCATCATCGCGGTCGCTATTTGACAACGGAACGAAAGGTAGATCGTGGGAATGAAGATCCCCGAGCGCAAGCGAGGGGAAGCTGAAGCGGGCGCGGAACGCGCGCGACTTTAGCAATCACACGAGCAAGCAAAGAGCTGATAGAGCGATTTGTCAGAGTTTTGAGTGCTCACTCGTGAGCGACGAAGACGAACAAGTCAGGAAACGATCGCGG
>WNFI01585966.1_pt1 | contig 36672 bp, 37 predicted proteins | sample 5400471 | NCBI WGS metagenome assembly WNFI01 (sample SAMN13153348, study PRJNA577476) | soil metagenome | isolation source: 100 cm saprolite on Douglas fir-dominated hillslope | place: USA:California | collected 2013-09-17 | reverse complement strand
CTCGTCAGCAGACTGACGTTTCTGAAAGGGATACGATCATGAAGAAACAGGGTTTTCCGCAGGGCAATCCGGCCGAAGACTGCCAGAAACTACAGATTTGGTGGACTGAGGAAATGCAGAAGGCTGGATTCTCCGGCACGGTCGCCGTCGAGCCCGTGAGACTGGGCGCGCAGCAGCCTCCCCCAGCAGGCATCGGGAAGCAACTGTTCGAGTCTCTGGTTCTGCAGCGTCAGGCAGCCACGAGCAGCTTTGCATACCACGCTGCCATTGCCGGCGCTCCCTGGCCATTGGAAACGGTCGTGATGACGACAGAGTCGGGGATGATCACATCCGTGATTTACCGGGCGGTTCTAAACCTACCCATCACCGCCGAGGTCTCTTTCAAGAAATCCATCGGCTTGCTGAGCGACAAGCTCGAAGTGGAGGGTCCGGCAGCAGAGCAATTCAAGAATCGAAAAGCGCTCCTGAAGAAGATCAAGGACGGTCTCAACCGCCGCTACGAGCCTCCGGCCTTTGGATTCGTGGCTTCCAAGAAGTTCTTCGAACTGGGAGAAGCCTCGGTCACGCTACGGGCGGCTGCAGGACAGAGCGAAGTCATTGTAGTCTCGACCGTTCGCACGGAAACCGCCTTTGTGGGTCACAACTATAGCCTGGGGCTGGACAAAGCGCTGGATATCATCAAGGCAGTGGAGCGCGGAGACTAAATCAACAGCTGCCCGTGGGCAGTGCGGCCGAATCTCGGACGGGTGGCCCGCCCTTTTCTCGACCTCACGAAAATCGAGGGTGGCGCATCCTTCGCGTGTGTTGCGAACGGTGGGAGTCGATGCTGTTGGCGGCGCGTGCTCACCTACAAACTCTGCCGCCCATGTGCGAAACCCGCCTACGGCAGTGCGGAAGAGAATCTTTTATTTGTTTACCCACCGCTTAGCGACAGCGCCGCGTTCCGCGACGCCGTCGCACGCAGTTCGTTTCGCCTTCGGCTCAGTCTGGAATGAATCCCAGACCTCCCGCTGATGCCGCGCCTCCGGCACTGGAGCATCGCTGGTTTTTGGGTCGCCATCCTTTCTTAACTGCACGGTATCGAGGGTGGGACTCGATACTGTCAGCCACCTTCTAATCCCACCTTCCGTGCCGATCGTTCGTTCCGCAAGTTGAATGCCCCGTAAAGAATCCTGTGCGCCGTTGGAAACGGTGATAAGCTACTCGCGTTCCTGAACATTTAGGGGGAAGCAATGCATAAGAAAAAGCTGATTGCCGTCTCTGTGCTGCTGGCGCTGTTTGCCGAGACCGCGCTTGCCGGCTTGGGCAGCGATAAGACGAAGTACGTTGGCGGGACGGTTAGCGCGCTCAAAGAGGGACAAGAAGGCAAGTCGTCAGCCAAGGACCCGAAGGTATTTATCTTCGAGGCCGGCACGGACAAGCTGGAAATTCCTTACGACAAAGTTGATTCCTTGGAGTATGGGCAGAAAGCCGGGCGGAGAGTGGGCGTGGCATTTGTCGTCAACCCGATTTTTATCTTTTCCAAGAAGCGCCGCCACTTTCTGACGCTAGGTTACACCGACGCCGATGGCAAGCAACAGGCTGCGGTGTTCGAGATGGGCAAGGACATTGTTCGCGTGACCCTGGCGACACTGGAAGCCCGGACCGGCAAGAAGATCGAATATCAGGACGAGGAAGCCCGCAAGAGCGGCCGTGGGAACTGAGAACGCGATGATTTGGGTGAATCTCGTTGCTGCTCTATTACTCGCCGTACAGGCTCCTCAGGCGAGTAACCAGCCTGCAAAAACCAACGCTCCGCCTGCCACGAAAGCAGAGAGCGCAGAAACGAATGCGGCTACGCTCACTTCCAAACTGCTCACGGTCAAGCGCATTTACATCGAGGATTTTGGATCTGAGCCCGCCGCCAGACAGATTCACTCCATGGTGGTGAACAGCATCAGCGAATCTAAACGCTTCATCATCACCGAGAACAAAGAGAAAGCTGATGCCGTCCTGAAAGGGACAGCTTTGGAGAAGACCTCGCAGGAGTTCCATTCCTACAAAGACAAAGCAGCCGCTCTCTCGGGACGAGGCGCGGTTGCGGCCGATGACTCCTCAGCGGGCACTGAAACCACGACCGAAGCGCAAGTGGCAGTCAGACTGGTGGCCGCGGACGGCGATGTGATCTGGTCCACCACCCAGGAAAGTCGTGGAGCAAAATACAAAGGCGCCAGCGCTGACGTGGCCGACAAAGTCATCAAGCGGCTCATGCAGGATCTGGACAAATTGCTGGCGAGCGCTGACAAACCGAAATAGAGAGTTCAGGCTGAACGCACTTAGGCGATACCTTGTGCAAGATTGTAGCCCGGAAAATGCCAGACCCTCCATTTTGAAGGCGCTACGCTCGCTCTACTTCTTCTCGTAACGTACTTCGTAGTCCTTGCCGTCGATCGCGCTGACGCGCAGCAGATAGAGTATTTCCGCCCAGGTGCGTCCGTCGTCTTTGCTTTCGTCTTCCACGCGGACGTACCCGGTGTCCGGGCTACTTTTCCGGTCGTCTTTCAGAGCTTCCTCCACGAGTGCAACCTGGTTGCTTACTGGACCTGTGGCTTCGTGGATTTCCCGAAGCGGTATCCAATTCCAAACTCCACTGTATCCAGAGACTGCCTCACGCTTCGGTTGTAGGTGGCGGAGAGATCAACGTGCTTGCCCAGATTTACGCCTAACTCGGTGGTGAGACCGTTGTCTTCCAGAATGCCCTGGCCGGTGTCCACGGCCACCACGGCAAACCGGTGTTTCTTCTTGTCGGCGCCCAGGCGGATGATGGTGCCATTTTTGGAGCGAACGAATTCGTGGCTGTAGACCTTTTGATTGCCGATCGGCAGGGTTTCATAGCCCGCCACCGAAAAACTGAAATACTTCAGAAAATCAACGCCCGCTCCAGCCTTGAAATGGGAGAGCGGGCCGAGCGTGGTGTATGGACGTTTTACTCTCTTGTTGACCAGGGCGCTGCTGTCGCCAAAGCCGAACTCCGCGAATGGCGTGAGGAATCCGAATCCGTGCTCCATATGATTGTTGAGGTCGAAGGTCGGACGGCCCGTGCTGATGCCGGTGGAGGTATCGCCCGTTGGGGCTGTTCCAGTGATGGTTGCTTTGTATCCTACCGGTCCGGGCGCCGAGAAGTTCAAGGTCAGAGCGGCATCTCCTAGAGAGCCGTACTGGGTGACCAGCGGAGGATTATTTTTCCCGCTGGTGACGGCGCTGGCGGGAACGCCATTGTGACTTAGATAAAAAGGAACGCCCAGGCCCACGCTGAAAAATTTGTTGAAGTCATACTGAACACTGGACGACACAATGGTTGACCATCCCGAAGACGAGTCATGGCTCCCTTGAAAATTCGTGTACGAACTGAAGCCTTTCGCAATCGCGTCCTGGACCGGTAACCGGGCCGTCGGCGCCACGTCAGACGACTGGGCAAGGCAGTGCGAGGCGACTGTCAGCAAGAGCGCAACGAACACAAACCGAATCTTCATGACCGTGGTTCTCCCGTCCTTGGGATATAGATTTAGAGCCAATTCTCTTGTGGAACCTTTCTTCTGGGAACCCAGGATTATGGTCTAAGTAGCGGAATTGTAGTAATTACAAAGGTTATGGGCCTTTCGGCACTTCGGCCAAGCGCTCAGTCGGGGGCGGAATGACAGGTGTGTGCGGGGCAAACATTTTCAGAGAGACAAACAGCGAGACGCGGCGATGCCGCGTCTCTGCGTTGATGTTTTGCTTGTTCTATCAGGGTGAATCGCTCGCGGGCAAAGCCGCGGGCTTTGTTTCAGCGCCATGCCTCCAGTTTCTGCGGCGCGTAGTTCACGCGACGCATTTCGTGGATGCGACCGTTGCTGACCGTGCCTTCCACCAGTTCGTAGCCCAGCAATGCGATGACGCGTCCGTGCACGAACAGCGGACGGGCGTTACCGTACCAGTCAACGCAGGAAGCGCGGCATCCATCGTCGATGGCTTTCTCGGATTGGGCTTCGAGTTCTCCGACCTCGCGGAAGTGCAACGAATCGTTCTTTAGAAATAGCACTGCCGCGGACGTCTCGAACAGGTGGCGATAGCCCGGCCGCGCGGGTTGGCTGATAGGCAAGCCCAACATGCCTGATTGTTTTCCATCGGGCTTGTAGAAGAAGCCGTGGCTGCGCAGCTCGCCCTGCGATGCGCCTTTGCGGGTGTAGACATCGGCGATGGCAGGCCATTGGCCCAGACGTACGGCGGTGAAGTGCAGGTCCTGCCCATCGGTGCCCACAATCACCGCGTCCGCGCCCAGTTGTTCAATGCGGTCAACGCCATGCCACAGCGGAAGCTCATGAACGTCGCCACCGCTAGCCCAGCGCAACGCGTAGAGACTGTTGCGGTAGGTCTTCTGCTGATAGCCCCAGCCATTGCCCGTACCATAAAGCAGATAGTCGCCGACAAAGCGGTTTTGGAAAGTGTAGCCGTTGGGTTTTGGAAGCGCGCGATAGCTGGACGCCGGGACGGTCTCGCTGCCGTCAGAGAAACTATCGAGCGGGACGCGCATGAGCGCTACGTCACCGGCCGCGACTTCAGCGCCCCACATGCCGTCGCCGGATGTGTCGGAGCGCACCAGCACGTTGAGATGATGGTCATCGCTTTCCAGGAATGAAAACTGGTCTACCGGACTGCCGGCAACGCGGAGCGCGGTAGGAGCAGAATCCGAACCGTCGAGCGGCATGCGATAGACGATGGACTGCTCGCGCATCTTGTTGTTGTCGCGCATCCAGGAGTTCATCCATATATAAACCGAGTCTTGCGAGACATAGAACACGCGGCCGGGAGGTCCCAGGACCGACGTTGCCTTGCAGTCAAAATCTTCATGCGCCAGATCGCAGACGGTGACCGTGTGCAACGCCAGACCATAGGTGGAATCGAGGGACTGGGCCGGTTTGTAGACCTGGCCGGCGGAAACGATCCGGTGAAACTCACTCGCTGTTGCGCCCTTGTGCCACTTGCGGACCGCGGGAAAACTCGCGTACGGATCTTGCGCACCAGGATAAAGATAGAGCGGCGAGTAAAAGATAAGCTTGCTGCCGATCAGACGGCTGGCGTAATTGCGCGAGGAATAATAATCGTTCGAGCGCAGGTGATACGTGGAGCGATAGCTGAGCTTGCCCGCGCCATTAATCCCGAACAAGCCGACCTCGGTGCCGCCGCGCTGGTAGCTGTAGCCGATTACAGCGATGGTGTCGTCGGAGACGAGCATCTCGTCATACCAGGTGCCACCCGGGTCGACATCCGGTCCAAACGCGTTAACGGTAGAGACGGGAGTGAGTGCGCCATCGGCGATGGCCACGGTAAACAAGCGTCCGCGTCGCAACACAACCAGGTGGTCGCCATGCACTTTGACGATCCCACCTTCGTCCACGCCGGCCTGCTGGACGTTGGTGACGGACTCTTCTTCTTTCGCACCGCCGGCGCTCTTCGATGCCATGGCTTGCATGGGTGCGGCAGGGGTAACGCTTACGGTATCATTGCTTGCTCCGTACTTCGCCCGGCTTTCCCGCTTCTGCTTTTCTGCAAGCTCGTGAAGATAGGCCGTCAGCTCTTGCTCCGAACGGAACGCGCTCATCGTCTTTTTCGGAGACGAGGCCGGTTTTCTTGGAGCGGCTGACGGGTTTTTCGGAGCCGTCGAGGGTCCGTCGGCCTGGGCTACTGCAACGTTGCTGTTCGGCGCGCCGACGCAGCCGGTCAGTCCCCAGACGATAGAAGTTACGACAATCGAAACCTGCAGAAATCTTTTCATGGTTTGCCTCGCTGTATCCGGGAACGCAGGTATCAGGCAAACTTGCGCGCCATGCAGGCCAAGTAAGCGGCATTTATTTTTTACTTGCCGCGTAACTTTTTGCGGTTCCCTGGTGTCGGTAGCGAGGTTAGATGGATGAATCGAAGCAGTCGCGACCCGGTGACATTTCCGCCGCGAGGCGTGAGAATGAGATCATGCGGTCTTACCTGTTTACTCTGGTGATGAGTTGCGCTCTGGTGGCCTCCGGTCAGAAGCCGCCGATTTCACCGGGCGTCGTGCATGGCTCAGTGCCTGTGGTTGCGGACCCTACCAATAGCTACGCGCTCTACCTGCCGGCAAACTATTCGCCTGAGAAGCGCTGGCCGCTGGTGCTGGTGTTTGATCCCTTTGCCCGCGGTGAGGTGTCAGTCAAGCTCTTTCATGAAGCCGCCGAGAGGTATGGATTTATCGTGGTGGGCAGCAACAACTCGCGCAATTTTGCCGATCCTTCAAACGCAATTCGCCTGCTTTGGACGGAGGTCAAGGAACATTACGCCATTGATCCCAAGCGCATTTACACGACCGGCCTGTCTGGCGGTGCGCGTGTCGCGTCTTCGATTGCGCTGGCGTGCAAGAACTGCATCACTGGCGTGATCGCCAACGGCGCAGGCCTGCCGCAGGGCGCTACTCTTCCCGGACCGGAGGTTTCGGAGTGGTTCCTGGTCGCCGGCACCACCGATTTCAACTATCCGGAGCAGCTCCATCTGAAAGAGTCATTGGACACGCACGGCGCCGTCAGCCGATTTGTGGTTTACGACGGACCGCATAACTGGATGCCGCCGGAGTTTGCTGAGAAAGCACTCGCGTGGTTGCAACTGCGCGCCATGGCCAAGGGCCTGCTGACCGTGGACAAAGAATTCGTCGTCCGGCAGTTTGAAATCCGACTAACAGAAGCGCAGTCAGCGCAGAAGAGTGGAGACATTCTGGTGGCAGCGCGGGCCTATCGCGAGATCGCGAGCGACTTTAGATCTTTTCGCGATGTCAAAGAGCAGGAGGTGCTCGCCAAATCGTTGACCGAATCAGAAGAATTCCGCAAGGCCAGGAAGAATGAGAAGGCCGCGCTGGACCTGCAGGACGAGATTGCCACGAAAGTAGGCAACCTGGTGGCAGGCATCAATCAGGAACCGGACAATCGAACGACATACTTCTCGCAATTACAGTCCGCAGTCATGGACGCGAAGCGCCGGGAAGGTGGCGATTCAGCGCGCAAACAGGCCATCGCGCGCGGGCTGGCTTCGGGCTTTTCCTTTGCTGCCGAAACCGGCCAGAAAGCCATGCTGAAGAAGGACTATCTGCCAGCCAAAGACATGTTTCAGGCCTGCGAGATCATTCTGCCCGAGAGCGCGTGGGCCAGCTATCTCCTGGCAACAACCCATGCTCAACTGGGCGACAAGAAGCAGGCGATCCAGGCGCTGAAGAAGGCGCTGGAGAAGGGAATGACCAACACCAAAGCGCTCGATGACAGCGCCTTTGACCGCATTCGAGAGGACGAGGCATTCAAAGAGTTGGCGTCGAAATTGTCTTCACCACGATAGCTTCTGGAGTTTACTCGGCGGTAGTGGGATCAATGGTCGTCTTAATCTCGGAGATCTTGTTCGCCGGAAAGCCGCCCTGCTGCGCGTGTTCGCGCACGGCGGTCTCGTTGGGCGCGATATAGACGCAGTAGATTTTGTCCTGGGTCACGTAGCTGTGCAGCCATTGCACTTGTGGGCCCAGGTTTTTCAGCACGCCGCATGATTTCTGGGAGATGGCCTGCAGTTCCTGCGGCTTGAGATTGCCGGCTCCGGGAATCTCGCGTTCGATTACGTACTTGGGCACGGTCGCCTCACCAAGAGAGAATTTGTGCAGATCATCCTGCGCAGAACAATCTATCACACTCGTCCTAAGGACATGAACTTTGCCGGGCGCTAGATAGGTGGAAGGAGAAGGCTTCCGACAAAACTGATTGCATCCTGTATGCTGGTGACTCGACGAGCAGTCATATCCAACCCCAGGAGAATTCATGCCAGGCAGTGTTTGTTTCTCGGCAGAAGTGGTCTCTCTATGACCAGTTTGGGAATCTTCAGGGGGAAGGATATCTCGAAGGCATGGCGGCTGAGGTCTAACCCAAGAGAAGCGTCGTAGCCGCGAATCAACGCGAAATCACTGATTTGACATTCGCGTCAATTCGCCGCTAATTCCTTTATCTCAGGCCGCCGGCTGCGCGAATGACCTCGCCAGTCAGCCATCCCGAGTCAGCAGAGGCGAGGAAGACGGCAACAGGCGCGATGTCCTCCGGTTGCCCGAAGCGTCCAAGCGGCGTGCGAGCGATCAGCTGGTTTGCGAAATCGCTTCCGACGATCCCAGCCTTTTGGACACCCTCGGTCTCTACTCCGCCAGGGTTAATGGAGTTGACGCGGATCTTCCGCGGACCCAGCTCTTTGGCGAGGACGCCCGTAATTGCGTCAACGGCGCCTTTGGTCGCTGAGTAAACGACTGACGTCGGCGGCGTGTCTTCGCTTGCGACCGAGCCAATGTTGATCACGCTTCCGCCCTTCGGCCCAAAGTATTTGACCGCTTCCTGTGTGGCCAGGATCAGCCCAAGCACGTTGGTGTTGAACTGCTGGTGGAACTCGGTCTCCGTTGTCTCCTCAAGCGGTTGGAAGTGATAGATGCCGGCGTTGTTCACCAGCACGTCAAGCGATCCAAAAGCCTTCTTCGTCTCCTGGAACAGCCGCTTCACATCGGCCGCCTTAGCTACGTCCCCCTGGACTGCGACTGCTTTGCCGCCCTTGCCGGTGATTTCCGAGACAACGCGGTCAGCCCCGTCTTTGCTGGAGTTGTAGTTCACTACAACTGCGGCCCCCGCTGCTGCCAGAGCTTTTGCGATGCCCGCGCCGATTCCCTTGGACGCGCCGGTTACCACCGCAACTTTGCCTTTTAAGTCTTTCATTGTTGGAACTCCTGCCTTGCGTTGCAGAATAAGATTGGCGAACTTGCCCTCACGTACGATCTGGATCAGGCCGGCCGTCTCGAGCTCTTTAAGGTGATGAGAGAGAGTGGCGGCGCTCACGCGATGGAACTTATGCAGGTTTGCGCAAGGCATGTGCGCCCTACAAGCGCCAATCTCTTTCAGGATCTGATATCGCCGCGGCTCAGCCAGAGCACGGGCGATACGCGCAAACTGCCGATCGGAAAGCCGGGCGCCGTTGGAGTTTGCCATTCATCCAAAGGTAGCTTGACCGGATTCGAATGTCCAATCCGCTATTTCTCTGCGCGGTCCACGCACCCGGCGCGGAACGAGCGGCTGTCGAGCCGGTGCAGACGCTTGGCCATGCTGGGACGCAGCAATGGAGTGTGGCTGATGGTAAACAAATAGTCGGCGACGAACCATAGCGGCTTGTCCGTGGTCATCCACTCAAGATGATCGAAGCGGCACATGTTCACCGGACGGGAGAACGTCCGCAGCGTGCGCTCACCCAGCAGATTGAAGTAGACGTCGAAGTAGCTCAGCGCCAGTTCGCGCAATGTGCGGTAGACCGGCTCGCGGTAGCGGCATCCGGTGTAATTCGATTTCGCGACCGCGCCCCAGTGGCCCTTGATGCGATAGATGGCAATGACGTGGTCGGTGTCGCGCACTGCTTCCAGGTCCATCACCAGCGGCGGATATCCATTGGCGCGGAGCGCGGCCGCGGCCAGCATGGCGCCTTCAAAACAATGCGAGGTGTTTTCCCGCAGCACTCGGCGCGGCGACCACGCGGTGTCGGCAAGGTGGTAGGGCATGGCGTCCAGAAATTTCTGGATGCCGTGCGGATCTTTCAGACTGCGCAGCTTGCGCAATTCTTTGGGCGTGAAGCCGGGGACGTTGGATTTCATTGTGTGTTCTGGAGTTTACATGATGCGGGATGACGGGCGACATCCCGTGATGGCACTGTTGGTCCAGACATGGTCCAGACAGGCTAAAGCCCTCGATAGTCAAAAAGGATTTGCGGCACGGCTGGAAGCCGTGCCCTTTCAAAGCTCAAAAAGCAAACCGTTCAAACTTCAAGCTCTTCTCTAGACTCCAACCGGCTGCTTGGCGTGGTTCTTCACTGGAACTTTCGTAAACCAGTGATGGCGGTCAGGCATGGTGCCTTTTACGATTCCGAAGAACTCGCGTTGCAGCGCAAGCGTGATCGGGCCGGTGATGCTGTCATTGATCTTGATCTTGTCGATCGAACGGATTGGAGTGATCTCCGACGCGGTGCCGCAGAAGAAGACTTCTTCGGCGATATACAGCATTTCCCGAGGGATCATCTGCTCGACCACCGGCACGCCAATGTCTTCGGCCAGCTTGAGGATTGCGTCACGCGTAATCCCCGGCAGGACGGAGTTGCCCAGCGGAGGTGTCATGAGCTTGCCCTGACGCACCATGAAGATGTTAGCGCCGGATGCTTCGCTGACGTAGCCGTTGGTATCGAGCGCGATGCCTTCCACGTATCCGTTGATGATGGACTCCATTTTGATCAACTGAGAGTTCATGTAGTTGGCGCCAGCCTTGGCCATGGCGGGCATGGTGTTGGGCGCAATACGGGTCCAGGAGGAAATGCAGGCGTCGACGCCTTCGGTCACGTCGCCGGCGCCGAGATATTTACCCCAGGGATAATTGGCCATGTAGACGTCAATCGGCGCAGCGAAGGGATTGACTCCGGCCTCGCCGTATCCGCGCATCACGATCGGACGGAGATAGCACGGCCAGATTCCGTTGGCCGCAACCAATTCCACAGCGATGTCACAGAGCTGCTCGAGGTTATACGGGACCTCGATGCGGTAAATTTTGGAGGAATCCAGCAGCCGCTGCATGTGTTCGCGCAGCCGAAAGATCGCCGGACCATCCGGCGGCGCGTAGCAACGGATTCCTTCGAACAGCGACGAACCATAGTTGACGACGTGAGACATCACGTGGATGCGCGCGTCATTCCAGGGAATGAATTCGCCGTTGCGCCAGATCTTCTGGGTTGCTTGAATGGCCATGCCATCTCCTCGCGGAAAAATAAGTAGCAGTCCTATTCCCTTAGATTCAGAATCCGGGCGGACGGCCAATTATATCCGACAGAGTACGGGTGGGCCACATACAGATGTGGCCCAGGAGCGGCACTACAGATGAGTACTTATACTCGGCGCGGGCGGCGGTTGTCCGGCCTTGACTCCCGTTGTGGACGTGGCGCCGGATGCTGGAGCCGACTTGGGCGCCGCGACCGGCGGTGTGTGCAAGTAAGTTTTGGGATTAGCCATGATCACCGGCATGGCAGCAAACGGTTTGGAATAGTCATTGCCCGCATTCCAGAAGAGGAAGCCGTTACCGCCGTGTCCGTTGGACGTGCCAACTTGCGTAAGGATGTATTGGGGGGAATACGTTCGCGTCTTCCACGCGAAGGCCTGCAGCCACGGACGCAGTGTCACGCCGGTACCAGCGGTAACCTTTTGGAAGCGGTCCATGGAGGTGGTGATGAAATGCGCCGGCTCGTCGCCTGGGTGCGCGTAACCATCCATGCCGAAGAAATGCGAAGGATAAATCATGGGCGAGAGCACGTCACAGTGCTGCGCCATCTTCACGATGTCCTGGCCGGTATGGTTCAGATCGATTTGACGCTGCCACGCCATCACGCCAAAGACGTCGAGCGAGAGCAGAACGCCCGAGGGATGCAGTTCGCCGTAAGCCTTATCGAGGAAGCCGGCGATTACGTCATCGCGATGAACTTTGGGGTTTGACTGAAACGCAAACTGCGCATCTGACTGCTCGCCTTCAGCAGGGAAGCGCACGTAGTCGAACTGGACCTCGTCCACGCCCGACTCGGCAACATATTTGGCGAGCGCAAGATTATATGCCTGGACTTCAGCGTTCGAAGGATCAGACCATACCAGCTTTCCGTTTTCTCGCCACGGTTGGTGTAGCCTGCGTGACTGAACGGCCAGAGCGCCGTGGTTCTTGGCGATATTGTCGTCGCGGAAGAGCGCCTGGCGCGCGATGGCATGCATGTCGAGCGAGTGCAGGAAGCGCACGTACTTTGGCAGGTTGGAAATCGGATAGCTCTTCAGCTTGCGCGCCAGCGGATGGTTGAACGGAACGTTGATGGTGCCGTCACTATCTTTAATGTCGAAGACCACGGCGTTGCCGCCGCTCTGATGCCAGCGGCGCACCAGTTCCATGCCGCGGGCGCTGCCCGCACTGGAGCCCGTGAGATAAATGGCGCGGATTTCACCGTCTTTCGGAAATGGCCGGCTTTTTTCCACGACCGGTTGCGGCTCGATTCCCGGGACGAGCACTCTCTCGTCTTTTCGGAACGCAGCCTTGCCACCATTCGCCTTGCGGATGGCCGCCTCCAGTTCCGTTGCCGTCATGAATGACGATTCCGTGAGATGGAGACGTGCAATCGCCAAAGCGGAGGTATTGGCCTTAGGCGTATAGGCCATAGTGCCCGGAGGCAACAGCGCCGAAGGCGGAGCCGTCGTGGCTGCCGCATTCTGGGCCGGCGCAGGCGTCGCGGGCCTGGTTTGTGAGACCAGTTGCGCGTGCCGGGCAACAAAAATCAAGGTGAAGGCAATACCCGCCGCCAACAGGACGAGTAAGGAGACCGTGCGGAACATCTTGGATGACATCTGCGAGCTCATTTCCCCGGAGTGTGTGAGCATCTTAGCACGAGCAGAGTTGCTCGTTGCCAAACCAATGGTCGTTGAACGTTTGGGATGAATCAAGCATCTAACATTCTGAGCAATGAAGAAGGGGCGTCCGTCGGGTGTTACAACTCAGCAGCTTGCCTTTCCATCTGAGCAAACATGCTCCACCAGGGGTGGAGGCCTTGCCGAGAAGCGAGGCAGGAAGAGAATATGAAAACCGGTCTCAATACCGCACTTGATCCCAGCCGCCGCAGCGCAGACGCCCAGGGGTTTGAAACGGCGATACGGCGGAAAATCGTTGGCCAGGACCAGGCTGTTGAAAAAGTGGTCGAAATCTACCAGATGTTCCTGGCAGGATTGAACGCACCGGGCCGTCCGGTGGGCAACCTGCTGTTCCTGGGGCCGACGGGGTCGGGCAAGACCCGTGTGGTGGAGGCCATGGCGGAGGCTCTGTTCGGGGACCCCCGGGCCGCCATCAAGATCGATTGCGCGGAATTCCAGCACAGCCACGAGATCGCCAAATTGATTGGCTCGCCTCCGGGCTATCTGGGGCACCGGGAAACCCATCCTTTGTTGACCCAGGAAGCCCTGAACCAGTGGCACACCGACCGTCTCAAGCTGACGCTCCTGCTGTTCGACGAGATCGAGAAGGCCAGCGACGCGCTCTGGCAACTGCTCCTTGGTATCCTTGATAAGGCCACGCTCACGCTCGGAGACAATCGACGTGTAGATCTTTCGCAATGCCTGATTGTGATGACCTCCAACCTTGGCGCCGGGGAAATGAATGACCTGATGAACGGCGGTCTCGGCTTCGGGAAGTCCCAGCGGCCGGAGCAGGTTGACCATCATCTTGACGAAAAGATCACGCGGACGGCCCAGGAAGCGGCACGGCGCAAGTTTTCCCCGGAATTTATCAACCGGATTGACAAGACAGTCGTGTTCAAGACCCTCAAGCCGGAGCACCTGGAGCAGATTCTGGAGATCGAGCTGGGCATGGTGCAGCAGAGAATCCTGCAAGCCACCGGGAACAGCCAGTTCGTCTTTACTTGCACGCAGAAGGTCAAACGCTCTCTGCTAGACGAAGGCACGGACCCCAAGTATGGCGCCCGGCATCTGAAGCGGGCCATTGAGAAGAACATTGTTTTCCCCTTGGCCAATCTGGTCGCGACCGGGCAGGTGAGGCTGGGAGACTTTATTCGCATTGACATGAAAGAGGGCCAACTCACCTTCATCAAGGAGGCTGAAGGCGCACTTGTGCCCATGCTCCTCGAGAAGTATGGCGAGGTTCCGGGCACTTCCTCGGTTACGGCAAAGGCTGCGCGAGCAGGGAAGCCGCGGGACTTCGGCATACCGTAGGCCCGTTGAAAATCGGAAAGGCCGCGAACTTACGCGAATGAACACGAAGTTTAAGTAACAGACTTCGTGTCTTTTCGCGTCTATTCGCGGCCTCAGGATTTGGGACGGAGCTTGAACCTTGGGGCCCGGGAAGAGCAGCCGCGATGGTTCGCGCCGTGCGAGAATGAATGGCCTCAGGCGAAGCTGTGAGCTTCCCTGGGAGAGATCCGGACTTCCTGACAGTCTGAGAATTCGAGGGTGAGTTATATGACGCGCAATCCCTATTCAAAGGCGCTGGCTATCGTTCTGAGCCTGCTGATGCTCCAGCCTGTCGTCCTGGGCGCGGCCAAAGGTGCGCCACAGCTTCCCGATCCTGGCAGGACTGGCCTGAATCGCGACCAGCAGATACAGCTCGGGCTGCAAGCCAGGAGCGAGGTCTATAAGCAGATGCCGGTGCTGCCGGACTCCAATCCAGTAAGCCGCTATGTCCAGCAGTTGGGCAGAAAGCTGGCGAGGGAGATTCCGTCCGACCGCTCCTGGCCCTATGAGTTCCATGTGGTCCAAGCCGCCGACATTAATGCTTTTGCCCTTCCCGGCGGACCGATTTTTGTAAACCTTGGCACGATCCAGGCAGCGGACAATGAAGCGGAGCTGGCGGGCGTGATGTCGCATGAGATGTCCCACATTTATATGCAACACTCGGCCAAGCAGGCGCCCAAGGCCGCGTGGGCGGGGATCATCGCCGGACTTGCAGGCGCGGTGCTGGGAAACAGCACAGCGGGGAGCCTGGCGCGGGTGGGAATCCAGTTTGGCGCGGGCACCATGCTGATGAAGTATTCGCGCAAAGATGAGGCCCAGGCGGATGCTGTGGGCGCCATCATTATGTATAACGCGGGCTACAATCCCAAGTCGCTGTCGGATTTCTTCGCCAAGCTGGAGCAGAGATACGGCGCGGGCGGGCCGCAGTTCCTGAGTGACCATCCGAATCCCGGGAATCGGGAACTTGCCATTCAGAAGGAAATCCAGAATTGGCCGTCCAAGAATTACCTCAACTCCAATGCCACGTTCCTGCAAGTGAAGCAGGAAACCAAGGGGATCAAGGCCTATACCGCCCAGGAAATCTCGCAAGGCGCGCAGCAGCATTTGTGGGAGCAGCACAACCGCCAGAATGGATCGATGCCGCCCGGCGTAGCGACCAGTTCGGGCAATGACAACGGCAATGGCACGATTTCCAACGCATCCGTTGGACAGGTCAACCCCAGCGGTCAGTTTCGGGAATACCAGGGTCCGGGTTTCTCGATTTCTTATCCTGACAACTGGCAAGTGAGCAGCGACAATTCTTCAGTGACGATCGCGCCGAATGGCGGTGCTTCCGGCGGCAATGTGGCCTACGGCGTTATCACCAGTGCGGTGCGTCCTGCCAACGGCAGCGACATCAATCAGGCCACCGAAGATCTGCTGGCCGGTCTGATCCAATCCAACGCAGGCATGCGCCGGATCGGGAGTACGCAAGACATTCGCGTGAACGGCATGAGCGGGCGATCGGCTGAGCTCGAAGGTAATTCCCCGATCCAGGGGCAGAAAGAACGAGATTGGGTAGTGACTGTGCCCGGCCAGAACGGCAGTATCCAGTACCTGGTCTTCGTGGCCCCGGAAAACGAGTTTGGCCGGCTGCGTCCTACGTTTGAGACGATGCTGAGGAGCTTGAAAACAAGCAGCTAGCAATTGGCAATTGGCGGCTAATTGCCATTTGCCAATTGCTTCTTTATCCCCGTTTCAGCTCTGTCAACACCTGCCGCGCAACTTCCTTCAGTGTTTCGAAAACCCCTGTACCCTGGAACGCCACGGCTTCAAACGCGGGTTCGCCCCGTTTGATGAGTTCGCGCTTTAATTCTTCAACGGGCAGGACGTTGGGCAGATCGCGCTTGTTGAGTTGGAGCACGTAGGGGATCTTGTTGAAGTCGTAGCCGTGCTCTTTCAGATTTTCCTGAAGATTTTCCTGGGCTTCGATGTTGGCGTCGAGGCGCTCTTCCTGGGAATCGGCCACGAAGACAACTCCATCCACACCACGGAGGATGAGCTTGCGGCTGGCGTCGTAGAACACCTGTCCAGGGACGGTGTAGAGGTGGAAGCGCGTCTTGAATCCGCGGACAGTGCCCAGATCGAGGGGCAGGAAGTCAAAGAAGAGCGTCCGGTCCGTTTCGGTTGCGAGGGAGATCATTTTGCTTCTTTGTTTGTCGGACGTTTTATCAAAGATGTATTGCAGATTGGTGGTCTTACCGCCAAGACCCGCCCCGTAGTAGACGATCTTGCAGTTGATTTCCCTGGCCGCAAAGTTGATAAAACTCAAAACTCATTCCTCACATTCGGTCGCATGGCGCGGATTCCCCTGCCGCACGAAAGGGAATCAAACGTCATTCCGTGCAAAAGATTTCTTATATCACAATGGACGAAAACACCAACGGCCGGTACAGGCCGGAGACTACCGATGATAACGCATCCAGTCCTTCAGCCCTTATGAAAACCAGAATCACGCTCAGTGATCTTGGCAAAGTCCTGCTCAATGGCTTCCTTGTTGAAGTCTGCATGCAATTCGCCGGCGGTGTCGTTCGTATATCTGGGCAGAACGTTTCCGTATCCCTGGCCGGGAATGCGAATGCGGTTGAGCTTGTCGTAGACCGGGATTCCGGCTATGTCCACTCCGATGGCGTATACCGTAATATTGCGCGCCTGAAGCACGCGCCGGACTTCCTCATAGTTGGCAATACTCTTGCTCTCGCGGCCATCGCTGATCACAAAGATGATGCGGCGCCGTGCCTGTCCCGAGCGTTTGGCCAGATCATTGGCGGCGCGCAGGATCGCGTCATTCAGGACGTGCGCTTCGCGTGGCGGCGCGGTGTACACGGGATTGATGGCGCCGGGATCAGCGGGATGGCCATTGATCATGGGAACGCTCTGGATGGGACCGCCGACATAGGCCGGCCCTCCATCGCGATTGGTCTTCTTCATGCGCTGGATTGTGGCGTCCGTTATATCCGTCGCCGTGGAGAAACTTGTCACCTCAGTGACCGAGGAGCCGTAGCGGTAGAGAGCCACTTCATCAAACTCACTGAAAGCGCCTATGAGCGCAGGCAGGCTCTCATTGACCTTCTTCATTGAGTCGGGAGGCAGGTCGATATCGACCACCACCGCGGCGGAGAGCGGAAATGCCTGACTGTTGAAGTAACTCAGCTTCTGCAGTTGGCCATCTTCAAATACGGCAAAATCGCGCGGCCCGAGGCCTTCTACCAGAGTCCCACGGCTGTCTTTCACGGTGACGGGGATTTCCACAAAGTTGACGTTGACCCGGAAAGTTTCCAGCATGCCGATGTCAGTCGCCACGTCGCCGGTGCCGCGCTGCGTTTGCGCTGCCGGAGTCTGGTTTGGCGTGGTCGGCGGTGCGTCCGTAGGCTGCTGTTCGGTATGGGTGTTTTTGGGCGCGGGTGGAGCGTTGGACGGGAACTGTGCGCTCGGTTTGGGCGTGGGAGCGTCTGGAACATCTTGCTGGGCCAATGCGGGTAAGCAGGCCAATGCCAACATTACGAAGAGCTTTGCCACATTCGCCCCAAGGTTCGACATTTTGTTCCCTCCGTGAAACCGTTCTACCGCAAACAGCAGGGAAAACTACTACAATAGATTTTAATTGATTTCCAATGTAGCGGAAAGCGAAAGGCAGTTATCCAGGATGTATAAGCGAAACCCAGCCCTCAGTGCCGTTTTTCTGGCGCTGCTCTTGGCCGTGGCCGTTTCCGGCCAGCAGCCCGACTCCAGCGCTCCCCAGCAGGACGATACGCCCACATTTCGTAAGAATGTCAACGTAGTCAATGTGTTTTTCACGGCAAAAGACCATCACGGAGCTTTGGTTCCGAACCTGCAAAAGAACGAATTTGATCTTTTTGAAGACGGGAAGCCGCAGACCATCAAGTATTTTTCTGCTGAATCCGACCAGCCGCTCACGCTAGGTCTGCTGATTGACAGTAGCGGCAGCATGCAGCGCATGCTGCCATCGGAGAAAATAATTGCTGGAGACTTTCTGCGCCAGGTGGTCACGCCCAAGGACCTGGCTTTCGTGATCAGCTTCGATATCAGCGTTGACCTGCTCCAGGACCTCACCTCCGATGTGCACTTGCTGCGCGCCGGGCTCAATAAAGCAAGAATCAATGTGGGCGGTGGAAGCAGCGGCATCCCCGGATTAGGACAGGGGCCGGTCCCCATTTCGCATCCCAAGGGCACGTTGTTGTATGACGGCGTCTACCTGGCAGCCGACGAAATGCTCAGCAAGCAGGTCGGTCGCAAGGCCATGGTTGTCCTGACTGACGGAGTGGACGAAGGCAGCAGACTCAAGCTCAGAGACGCCATTCAATCCGCACAAAAAGCCGATGTGGTCTGTTACGTTCTCTTGCTCAGCGATCCCCAATATGGCTCTGATTTTCGCGATATGCACGAATTGACAGAGCAGACCGGCGGTCGAACGATTGAAGTGAATCGTGTGGACAAGATCGCCGACGCGTTCGACCAGATTTCCCGCGAACTGCGCAGCCAGTATTACATCGGCTATAGCCCGGATAATCCCAAGAGAGATGGCGCCTTCCGTAAAATTGAGATTAAGTCGAAGACGGGTCTGAAGATCCAGGCGCGCCGGGGATATTACGCGCCCACCAGCTAGTTTTGCGTTCCCACTTTGGGCGCGAAATAGCCTTTTTTCGCACGCACTTTGAATTTCTTGTTCTCCGGTGAGATCTGGACGTTGCGGAATTGTCCGTTGGCGATCAGGTCGTCAGGCTTGTAGAAAATGGAGTACTGGCTGCGAAGTTCGCCCTGAATTTCATTGAAGTCGTCAGCCAGGTCCTGCAGCTTGTACGGAAAGAATGGGCGTCCGCCCGTGGCTTCCGCCAGCACGCCGAGATTATGGTCTCCGCTGTCCTTGATATTGCTCAGGTTCGTGCTGATGGTGTAAATGAGCACGTTGGCGCGTTGGGCCATGTCAATGGCTTCCTGCCGCAAAACCCGGCTTTGATTATCGTCACCATCCGATACCAGTACTATGACCCGGCGTACCGGCGTATCTTCTTTTAGCTTCATCAGCTTGTCGCGGCAGGCATAGAACACCGCGTCCCACATGGCGGTGCCGCCACCGGGACGGATCAGCTTGACTCCCTTGGTCAGCAAATCCTTATCGTTAGTGAAGTCCTGAGTCACTTCCGGTACTTCGTCGAAGGCGAGCACAAAAGCCTTGTCTCTGTCGCGGCGGATCGTCTGCTGCAAAAACTCAATCGCCGCTTGTTGCTCAAAGAGAAAGCGGTCGCGAATGGAGTTGCTGGCGTCGATCAACAGGCCGATGCGCAACGGAAGATCGGTCTGCGCTTTGAAGTCACGTATCTCTTTCGGCGGTTTGTTGTTGTCCAAGACTCTAAATTCGTTTTGCGTGAGGTCTTTGATGAATCTGCCATGCTTGTCCGTGACGGTGAAGATGAGATTGACCTCCGGCACCGTGACCTTAATGGTCCCGGCGGACGTGAGATCATCGCCATTACTCTGTTGGGCGCCCTTGGCCGATGGATCATCGGTCTTCTTGTCTGGAGAAGCGCCAGGCGGGTTTTGCGGTGTTGATGGCGCAGGAGTCTGCGTCTGCGCCCAGCCCAGGCCGCACAAAAGTAGAAAGACCATGAAAGATCTGGCAGGGATTCTCATTATGCTCATTATAGTCTGGAAACTCTTTTCCTTAACCGCCGATTTGGCGCAGAAATGCGGTCAATTCAGCCGGTAAGGGCTGGTCCAGCGAGATAGGCGCGTTGTCGCCAGGGTGCTTAAATTGGATGGCAGCGGCATGGAGGAAGTTTCTTCTGAGAAAAAGCCGGCTCGTCGATTTATTCGCCGTGATTTCGCTTGGAGCGCCGTACAGCGCGTCACCCACGACGGGATGTCTCAAAGACGCCAGATGGGCGCGGATTTGATGCGTTCTGCCCGTCTCGATCCTCACTTCCAGAAGCGAGAACTTGCCATAGACGCCGTCAATCTCTTTGAGCACCTTCCAGTGTGTAATGGCTTCCCGGCCATCGCTGCGGCGGGTTGTCATGCGGTTGCGCCGTACCAGATCGCGGCTGATGGGAGCGTTGACTGTCCCTTTTGACTGATTCATTGAGCCATGCACGAGCGCAATGTAGGTCTTCTTGACCTCGCGCCGCGAAAACTGCAGCGCGAGTTTGCGGTGCGCTTGGTCCGTCTTGGCGACAACCAGCAGGCCGCTGGTTTCTTTGTCCAGACGGTGGACGATTCCCGGCCGCAACTCACCGCCCACCTGTGACAATTGCTTAAAGTGGTGCAACAGCGCGTTCACCAACGTCCCTTTGCTGCCGGCGTCATCTTTGCCGGAACCAACGTGGACCGTCATGCCCGCCGGCTTATTGATCACGGCAATGTTTGGGTCCTCGTAAACGATGTCCAATGGAATGTCTTCAGGAAAGGCGCGCAATGGCGGCAGCTCGACTTCGCCCGAAACAATGACCGTTTCGCCTCCACGCAACCTGAGTGAAGGCTTGGGCACGCCGCCGTTGACCGAAACTTTTTTTTGCTCCACGAGCTGCTGCACTCGCACCCGGCTGATGTCCGGCAGCTGCGAGACCAGCCACTGATCCAGGCGCATTCCAGCAGCTTCTGCCGGGACAACGAACTGAACGGAATTTGGTAATTGAGTAATTTGGTAATTGGGTAATTGAAATGCGAAGAAACGAGGCAATCAGCTGTCTAAATTACTCAATTACCAAATTACCCAGTTACCCAATGAAAAGCCGACCTATTGAATATCGGTTCAATTAACGGTTGCCGTCCATCACCTGCGTTGCAGGCCGGTTTTCATGACCGATGCTAAAGAAAAGCAGAGTAGATGGCAAGTGAGAGACGTAATTTGTCTGTGAATAAATTCCTATCGGCGAAAATCCGAGTTCATCCGCGTTAGGATTCTTTGCGGCCCTAGCCGATGCGGCGGCCTTCGTCGAGGACCTCGTCCAATGCTCCGGCGAGCTGGCCCGCGCGCTGGCGATACTCACCCGCCAGGCTCTCGTACTTCTTGCGCAGAATGTGATACTCGTCGGCGATATTCAGGGCCGCCAGCACGGCGAGACGCAGGGAATCAATGGTGGCAGTCTGCTCAGCCACAGTGCGCATTTTGGTGTCCACGTATTCGGCCAGTTTCATTATGTAATCCGCATCTGTGCCGCGGAGATTATATGACTGGTCGTAAATTTCAACTCGGACTGGCGCCGCTGGTTGTGTGGCCAAACGCATCTCCTTGAAAACAAAACCGCTACAGATTTGATTATCGTGCGATTTCCACTTTGGTCAAGAGAATTCGTAGGAGTTTCCGCTGAGATCAACAGGGAATCCACTTACTGCTCTGGTTGGACGTGTGGCCCGTCGCGGTTAGCTGGTCTTGGGTTGTACGAAGACCGCGGTGCCGTATGCCAGCACCTCAGTGACACCCTGCATGATTTCGGTCGCGTCATAGCGCACGCCGACCGCGGCGTTGGCGCCGAGCTGGGCCGCATGTTGCAGCATGAGATCGTAAGCTTCTTCGCGGGTTTTTTCGCAGAGGTCGGTGAGCAGGGTGATGTTGCCGCCTACCAGCGTTTGCAGACCGGCGCCAATGCTGCCGAAAATGGAGCGCGAACGCACAATGATTCCCCGGACCAATCCCAGCGTCCGCACCACCTGGTAGCCTTCCAGGTCGAACTGCGTCGTTGTCATGTTGTGGGGGACCATGGACATGTCAGCCCTCCGCGACCAGGACGTCGATCTGCTTCAACATCTTTTCCAGCCGGCTCCGCACCTCTTCCCGCTCCTTGCGCAGCGACACCACTTCAGTCCGCAGCATTTCCAGCTCTTCTTCGCGCTGCTCCAACTGGTCGCGCAGGCGTCCGGCGTCCCGCTCCGCGGCAGCTTTGGCCTCGCGCGCCGACTTCAATAGCTCAATGGTCTTGTAAATCTTCTGCTCGAGAGCGGGGAAGTCTTCGCTGGCCACCGGCTTCTCCGTGTTCGGGCGCAAGTCTCCGCATGCCCGACGAAAAAATCTTAAAAACTTCTTGACAAGGTATGATGCATTGCAATATACATAGCAATACAAAGTATATGGCATTACTCAGGAAGAAATCGGAACCGGACGAGAAATGGGAAGCCCAGCTTCGCAAAGGCTGTCTCGAGTTGGCGATTCTGGCGAGTCTCTGGGAAAAGCGTCTGTACGGGCTGGAGATCCTGCGCGTGCTGGAGGAGAACTCCAACCTGGTGCTGGCAGAGGGCACGGTCTATCCCATACTGGGGCGACTGAAGGACGATGGCCTGCTGCAATCGGAGTGGGTGGAGGCCGAAGCCGGACACCCGCGCAAGTACTACTGGCTGACAGCGGTGGGACGCCAGAAGGCCGCCACCATGGCGCACTCCTGGAACAGTTTTGCCGCGAATCTCAACTCGCTGATCAAGCCGGTGCTGAATGGAAAGGGAAAAGGATGAACACCATGGCATGCAAACCGATGATCGAGGAATATTTTTCGCAGCTGGACACAAAAATGGCGGACCTGCCGTCAGCCGACCGCGAAGATTTCCTGCGCGAGCTGCGCGCCCACGTGCTTGACCGCCTGGAGCAGGGTGCGACTGCGTCTGAAGCGGACTGCCGCAGTGTGCTTGCGGCCCTGGGTGCGCCGGAGGAGATTGCGCGCCACTACCGCATGGAGCGGCTACTAAGCCGCTCGGCGTGGAGAATCTTTCCCTGGTCTATACTGCGGACTCTCTTCCGGTGGACACTCACCGGTATTCAAGGTTACATCGTTTTGATTATCGCCATGCTGGGCTATGTTATGGCTGCATCGTTTTACATTACCGGAATACTCAAACCGTTTTTCCCCGATCACATTGGGCTGTACGTAAGCAACCAAGGCGTGAATCTGGCTCATTTTCCCGGTATACCCCCTGGTACCGATGTATTGGGTATCTATTACATTCCGGTAGCAATACTGCTGGGTTATCTGTTAACCGTAGGTACCACGATGCTGATTCGCTCCGTGATACGCAGGTTCGGCAGGCTCAAACAAAGAGTTGCCGGCATCGCCTAGGTCGCATGGTAAGCACGTAGTGACCAGCTTGCCGGGGCGGAATCAGACTCAAACCGGCTGCCCAACAGGGAAAAGATCCCATACGCGCCAGAATTCTTTCATCTCTTCCGGTTTGCCGAGAGAAATTCGGGCATAAATATCGAGTGGCGGAAACGGACGCCCGATGGCGATGTTGTTTTGCCGGAAGTGTGCGATCACATCGCGGATCGGCCGACCGGTCTTGATCATCACGAAGTTCGCGGAGGGAGGAATCGCCGTAAGATTGCGCGCGGCGATTTGCTTCAGAAATTCATCGCGATCAGCCGCATTACGTGTCCGCGCCAGCTTGTAGCCGGAAGCATCGTCGAGCGCCACCATGGCGGCGCGCGTCACCAGGGCATTCAAACTGTCCTCCAGCTTCTGGTCGCGCAGCAGTTTGGCGGTAGGCTTGGTGGCGACGGCGTATCCCAGCCGCAAACCCGCCATGCCATAAATCTTGGAAAAAGTGCGCGCCACGATCACGCGATCGTCGTCCAGCGGACGTTCGATGAACGAAGTATAGTCAGGACCGACAGGGACAAAGTCGTGGTAGGCCTCGTCTATCAGAACGTATGTATTCTTCGGCAGCTTCTTGATGAAGTCTTCAGTGTCGCGGCGGGGCGTGAGATTTCCCGTGGGATTGTTAGGATTGCAAATGTAGATCAGCCCCGCGTCGGACCCGGCCGCCTTCAGCATGGCGCCAAGGTCGTGGGTGAAGTCGGAGGCAAGTGGAACTTGTACGACATCGGCGCCGACCACGCGCGAATAGCTCGCGCTGGCCTCGAACGTCGGCGCAGGCACAATCAGCTTCCTCCGCGGTCCGGTAAATGCATTGGCTGCCATGCGTAATACTTCGGTGGATCCGCAGCCGGCCACAACGCATTCCGGACTGACCTTCGAGAGCGCGGCCAGCCGCTCAGCGATGCGGTCGCTGTGATGGTCGGGATAGCGGTTGGCATCAAGAAACGGATTGCCCATGGCCACGACGCTGGCAAAGGGCCCGTAAGCGTTCTCATTGCCATTCAGCAGTATGGGACCGCCGGGCTGGGGAGCGCGCGAAGGCTCGGCCCACAGCAGCAGATCCTTGGGAAAACTCGCGGTCGCTGCAGCGGCTGCGGCGCCGATTCCGGCAGCTTTGAAGAATGTTCTGCGAGACAACATAGGAAACCCTCCGGACGGGAGGATTCTAATTCAGATTGAGAGTTCGTGGGAAAGAGATCCGCGACTCAGCTGCGCAGCGTTCCGCCGATTCTTTCCAGCGCCTTGATAATTTGCGCGGACCACTGCACAACTTCGTCGTCGCGCAGCGTGCGCTCGGCGGATTGGAACTGGGCCCGCAACAGGACTGAGTATTTACCCGCGAGAACACTGCCACCGCGGAAGATCTCGGCGGGCTTAAAGCTCTTCAATTCCGCGATGTTTAGCGCGCTGACAGCAGATGCAATACGCTCAAAGCGCACCGAATCGGCGAACACGAACGAAAAGTCACGGTCCACAGCCGGGAACCTGGAGAGCGGCTGATAGCGCGGCGTACGCAGCGGGAATTCGAACAACGTCTCAAGATAGATTTCGGCGACGTAGATTTCCTGTTTGAGCTTGCGTGCCGCTGCAACGTCGGGATGCAACTGGCCGAAATAGGCCAGCGTTTTGTCGCCTGCAATTACGCGGGCGGAGCGTCCGGGATGGTAGTAGTCCGGCGTCTGATCGTCAGTGCGCAGGCCAGGAAGATCAAACGCCGAGAGTAACGACCCCACGTCTCCCTTGAGATCAAAGAACGAGTATGCGCGGCCCTTCTCATGCACGTTGGGCTGGTTCGCATTTCCCGTTGCGCCGATGCAGATGGTCTTCCGCTCCTCTGAGCGTTCGCCGGCCAGCGAGAATACGTGACCGCTCTCGAACAGACGTACGTCGGTAGCCCCGCGATTCAGGTTCCAGCCCAGCATGCCCAGCATTCCGGGAACCAGAGACGTCCGCATGACAGACTGCTCTTCGCTCAGTGGGTTCGCCAGCATCACGGGTGCGGTTTTGGAGAATGCGCCCGCGTCCGCCGCCGAAATGAACGTAGGGGAAAGCGCTTCGTTGTAACCCAGGGCCAGCATTTCCGAGCGCAGCTTGTTTTCCGCTTCGGCGTGCGGAAGCTCGATCACTCCGCCTGAAAACGCCGGCAGCGTGTTGGGAAACTTGTTATAGCCGTAGATGCGCGCGATCTCCTCAATGAGATCAATCTCGCGCTCAATATCGAGCCGCCAGGTCGGCAGGTCGATCAGCCAGCTTGGGCCCCAGTCTCTGGATGCTGCGACCATCGGCAGAATTGTCTCCGCAGCTACTCCAGTCACTTTCGCTATCTTTGCTATCTCAAGCGCCAGAGCCTGCTTCTGTCCCGGGGTTTGTGCTGCTCTGATTTTGTCGAGCATCTCCTGAGACGCCGGCTTCACCGAAGTGAGTGTGAAACCAAGCCGCTCAAGGATGCGTGTGACCGTGTCGTCGGGAATCTCCTGACCCAGGTGGCGCAGAATCTCGCTGCGCCGCAGCCAGATGGAGTAGCGAACCAGATTGCGCGCAACCGCGTCGACGGGCTCGCCTTCCAGTTCGCCGCCGGCGGTTTGCAGAACCAGTTCAGCTACGCGATTGCAGGCAAGTAGGGTTGCGCCCCAGTCGGCGCCACGCTCGAAGATGTGAGACGCATCAGTGTGCATACCCAACCGCCGCGCCGTCTTGCGGACAGCTGCGGGATCGAACCACGCAGACTCAATCAAAATGCTTTTGGTAGATGCGGAGATGGCCGAGTCCAACCCGCCCATGATTCCAGCAAGCGCGACGGGGCGCACCGCGTCGGCGATGATCAGGTCTTCAGGGCCGAGTTTGCGTTCGATGCCATCGAGTGTCTTCAGCGACTCGCCGGCACGTGCGCGGCGAACGATGATCTTGCCACCTTCCAGCTTGTCGAGATCGAAAGCGTGCGTGGGATGGCCGATCTCCATCAGAGTGTAGTTGCTGGCATCAACGGCATTGCTGACGCCGCCGTGATCGTCAATCCTGAGCCTTTCGAGAGTCTTTACCGGCGAAGGCGCAATCTTCACGTTGCGAATTACGCGCGCGGTGTATCGGGCACAGCCCTTGGCATCTTGAATCTCGATAGGGAACGGCGCTGCCGCAGATTTGGCCTTCGCCAACTTAGGAGCAACCGGCTTCAGGGCAATGTCATAGATCGCGGAGCACTCACGCGCAACCCCGTAGTGGCACATCGCGTCCGGCCGGTTGGTGCCGATCTCCATCTCAAAGAGCGTCTGGCCATCCATCTCGCGAACAGACTCCACCGCAACCCCGGCGAGAGTAAGGTCGTCGGCAAGTTTACGGTCGTTGACTTTGATGTCAACGAACTCGCGGAGCCATGTTGGTGAGATACGCATGAATCAGCAATTAGCAGCTAGCAATTAGCAATTAGCCAAAGACGCTCAGGCTAATTGCTATTTGCTAATTGCTATTTGCTCCTTACGCGAATTGCTCCAGGAACCTCACATCTCCCTGATAAAACAACTGAATGTCGTCAATGCCGTACTTCAGCATGGCGATTCGCTCCACGCCCATTCCGAAGGCGAAGCCGCTGATCTTTTCCGCGTCGTAGCCGTTCTTTTCGATAAAGCCAAAGACGTTTGGGTCCACCATGCCGCATCCCAGCAACTCGATCCATCCGCTCAGCTTGCACAGGCGGCATCCCTTGCCGCCGCACTTGAAGCATGTGACCTGCACGTCAGCGCTCGGCTCGGTGAAAGGGAAGAACGACGGATAGAAGCGCGTCTTCACGCTGGAGCCGAACAGCGCCTTCATGGCATGGTCGAGCGTCCCTTTCAGGTCGCTGAATGTGATGTTGGTGTCCACTGCCAGCCCTTCCACCTGATGAAAGATAGGCGAGTGCGTGGCGTCTGCCGTGTCCGCGCGATGTACTTTGCCCGGGACCACCACACGGATCGGCGGAGGCTGCTTCTCCATGGAATGAATCTGCACCGGCGACGTGTGTGTGCGCAGCAGCAGGCGATCGCGTTGCTGCTTCTTTTCCTGATCGGCGATGAAGATCGTGTCCTGCGTGTCGCGTGCCGGATGGTTCGGCGGGAAATTTAGAGACTCGAAATTGTAGTAATCGGTCTCGACCTCCGGCCCTTCGGCCACCGAATAGCCCATGGCACGGAAGACACTCACGATCTCGTGCATCGTGCGAATGACCGGATGCTCGGCGCCCAGCGAACGACGGATCCCCGGAAGCGTAATGTCCAGGCGCTCGGATTCGAGACGCGCGTTCGATGCCGCGCCTGTTGCTCGCTGTTGTGCGGCATCGACGATCTGCTCAACTTCAGTTTTGAGTTGATTGACGCGCGCGCCGACCTCGCGCTTCGCTGGACCGGGAGCAGCCTTCAACCAAAGATCGTTGACTTGCGTGAGGATGCCGTTCTTGCGGGCCATCCAGCGGTCACGGAATTCTTTCCACGCGTTCTCAGATCTGACCGCGTCGGCTTCCTGCCGGACAGCAGTGAGCAGCTCACGCACTGCGCTGTCGAGCGCAGAGGGAGAATAGTCGTCGAGTTTGGGAACGCTGTAAGCCAATCGAAGTTCTCTGCTTGCTATCTAACCACAAAGGACACGAAGGAACACAAAGGGGCAAGCCGACCAATACCTTCGTGAAACTTCGTGTCCTTTGTGGTTGAAGCTCTTATGGGCTAATTGCTATTGCTCAGACTCACGCCGCTTTCGCGTTGGCCTTCTTCGCCGTTTCCGCGAGTGCCGCAAAGCCTGCCGGATCATTCGTTGCGATATCGGCCAACACCTTGCGGTCCAGTTCTATTCCGGCTTTTTTCAGGCCGCTGATGAACTGGTTGTAGCTGACGCCGAGCGCGCGCGAAGCTGCGCCGATGCGCACAATCCAGATGGCGCGATACTGGCGCTTCTTTTGCTTGCGGCCGGAATAGGCAAACTTCAGTCCGCGCTCCACCGATTCTTTGGCGGCGCGGTAGAGTTTGGATTTTGTGAGGAAGTAGCCACTCGCGCGCTCTAATATCTTTTTGCGGCGCTGACGGCGTTTTGTACCACGTTTTACCCGAGGCATGTGTTGCTCCTTTTTCTTTCATGCCGGATTCTCCGGCGGTTTACGCGGCTGCAGGAAGGTGTTCCTGTTCGCACGCTGTTGTTTCAGGTCCGGCCTCAGCACTGATTTTCAGGCGGGCCAGACTCCGTCCCGATCACAAGCTAGTACGGGATCATCCTCTTGACTTTGCGCGCATCGGCATCACTCACCAGGGTCTCACTGTCGAGGTGACGTTTGCGCTTGGTCGGTTTCGAGGTAAGGATATGGCGCTTGAACGCTTTGCTGCGCTTGATCTTGCCCGTGCCAGTCTTCTTGAAGCGTTTGGCAGCGCCTTTATGGGTCTTCATTTTTGGCATAGTTATTATCTACCGGCTGCACACTGGTGCAGTCTGTTTAAAAATCTCTCGCTCAAACTTTCAGGAAAATTAACTTCCCGATGCCGGCGCCGCGCTTCCGCTTGCCGGAGTCCCTTGCGGCGGCCGCGGTTTTTCCGGCTTCCTTGCGCCGGGCACCTGCTTCGGCGGAGCCAGGATCGCATGCATGGTATTGCCCTCCATGCGCGGCCTGAACTCGACAATCCCCTTTTCGCCGACTTCCTTGATCAACCGCTCGAGCACGTTGCGTCCCAGGTTCTGGTGCGCCATTTCCCGGCCACGAAAACGCAGGCTGGCTTTCACCTTGTCGCCCTCAGAGAGGAAGCGCAGCACGTGGTTGCGTTTGGTGACGTAATCGTGCTCGTCCACGTTCACGCTGAACTTAACTTCCTTCAGGACAATCTGCTTCTGGTTCTTCTTCGCCGCCCGCTCTTTCTTTTCCTGTTCGTAGAGAAACTTGCCGTAATCCATGATGCGGCAAACCGGTGGGACTGCGTTGGGTGAGATCTCTACCAGATCAAGGTTCTGCTCGCGGGCCCTCTTAAGCGCTTCGAACGGTGCAATGACGCCGAGCTGGTTGCCGTCCGCGTCAATCACTCGTATTTCTTTGGCGCGGATGCGCTCATTCATGCGAATAAAACGTTTATCGATGCGATCCTCCTGAAGACAGCACGCGCTCGATCACATAAAAAATGGGAAAGCAGGACGAGCGGCGAGACTTGAAAATTATAGCATGGTGGCATGAAGAGACCGGTGTGCCATTTCATCTCGCATCATGTGGATACCCGAGCAAGTAGCGTTCCATGGACTGCCTTTCTGGGTTGATGCGAAATTCGCCGTAGCAAAGCCTCCTGAGAATGGCAGTAGGACGCACGTACCAGCTTGCCCAAGTCAGCGGGGAATCTCCGTTCATGTCTTTCGCGGTAATGCTTGCGCCCGCATCGAGAAGTAGCTGGATGGTCTTCTCGTCAGCAAAGGCGGCGGCACGATGCAGGGGAGTCTCTGCTCGGGTTCTCGCGTCCCGCATGAAGCCACTCGTTTCCACGGATGGCTTGGTCCGGCAATTCGGGTCAGCGCCATGGGCCAGCAGGACCTTGACCACCAGATCGCTGGCGGGCCGCTGATTGCTGCATAGCGCGACATGGAGCGGAGTTTCTCCGGTTTCCGGCGAAGCGCGGTTCACGTCACCGCCGCTCTCGATTAGAAATTCGCAGAGACGCCAGTGCCCGTGAAAGGCAGCATCGCCCAGGCCTGAGTCTTCGCCCAGCGAGCGGAGCGATTCCCCATTTGCGAGAAGAAAACGGATCGCGCTGACGTCGCCGTAGTATGCGCAGCGTTGAATCAGCGAAATTCTATTCGTGTCTTTCTCGGTAGCGGCATGGCCTTGCGCCACATAGTCGAACACCAGGTCGGTGCGTCCATCGGCAATTCTCTCGAGCATCGGTCCTCCATTGGCTTTGTTGGCCTAGGGCCGAATCTTATTGGTTCACAGTGGCAGTGACTGACGAATGTTCTGTTTGTGTCACCGCCACCACATCTTCGCCGCCGATCGCTGTTACGTCGGCCCGCAACAATTGGTTTGGGGCATGCTGTCCGGACACTCGGACTTTCAGGTAGTTGTCGCTCAGGGCCTCAGTCCATTCCGGACCGCCAGCTTGAAGTGTGATGACGTCCAGCGTATGGCCTACAAAACTTTGCCGGAATTGCCGGTTCTTATGCGCGGCCAGTTCTCGCAGAATTCGATTTCGTTCACGCGCGATTTCCACGGGTACTTGGTTCGGCATCGCTGCGGACGGCGTACCCGGACGCGAAGAGTAGGTAAAGACGTGCAGATAAGTAAACGGCAGCTGCTCGATAAATCTGCGACTCTCTTCGAACAGTTCGTCCGTCTCTCCGCATGTTTGGCGATGCGCGGTGACGTGGCGACCAGATCAATCAGCTCATCGCTCCAGTCCATGGGCTCCACGGAGCTAATGCGGAGCTTCTCGATCTCTGTATGTTCAAGCAGGGCGCGCAGAAGATATTCAAAGCGCGATTGGGGAGCAAAGTCTCGTCCCCAGCGGCCCAGGTTGATGCCACTGAGCACGATCTCACGATATCCCGCGGCCGCCAGCGCGTTGGATTCTTCGAGCGCGCGCTCCAGTTTCATGGAGCGGCTTTGTCCGCGGACGCTGGGGATAATACAAAAGGAGCAGCGGTTGTTGCAGCCGTCCTGGACTTTCAGGTTCGGCCGCGTTCTGGATGAGATATCGTCGGAGCCGAATACTGGCGCCGCAATCAACTCCGTGTGGGCAAAAATGTCGCCGACGAGAGTGAAGGCTGGAGCGGAGAGAGCCAGCGTTTCCAACGATACGAAGGCGTTGCTGCTGGCAGCGATTTCAGCGACCTGATGCTTGTGTGAATTGCCGACCACCCAGGTCACACCCGGCAATCCAGCCACTTCTTCAGGCGCGCGCTGAGCATAGCAGCCAGTCACCATGATTTTGGCATTGGGGTTTGCTCGATGGACGCGGCGAATAGCGGCACGCGCGTCTTGATCAGCGGCTGCGGTAACGGTGCAAGTGTTCAGGACAACAATATCGGCGTCGGCCGCGGACTGCGCCTGGTGCAGGCCCTTGTCGGCAAGCTGCCGCTCGATGGCGGCGCCATCGGCCTGAGTGGCGCGGCAGCCAAAGTTCTGCACATAAAAGGCCGGCACCGAGCTATTATAGCAATTAGGTTGAATGCATCTGCGGGCACTCACAACCCAGTGAGCCCCCACCGGCATCTACTAGCGCTAGCAAGTTTCGAAAATCCCCCACCGGAGCTGACATGAAACGCCGAATCCTGCTGGTCGACGATGAATTAGCTATTTTGTTGACGTTGAAGGCTGTTTTGGAAATCCACGGTTTTGACGTCGAAACTGCCGCCTCCGGCAAGGAAGCCATCACCAAGCTTAAAACCAACAGCTACCACATGGTCATCACGGACATGAAGATGGAGCACGAGCGCGCGGGCTATGATGTCATTCGCGCGGCGAAGAAGACCGGCTATGATCCGGCAGTGGCTATCCTTACCGCCTATCCACTGCTTGGCGGCGACTGGAGGTCGGAAGGCGCGCAATCCATGCTCGTCAAGCCGATGAATACTGACGATCTGCTGCGCCAGATTGAAGTCCTGCTGATCCAGCATGAAGACCACCGCCAGCACCATCGCGTTGAGTCCAGGTCACCCAGCAAAGCCAAAAGCCAGGCAGCCAGAAAGCCCGCGTAGGATTCGCAGGCGTATCTCAAGGCACACAAATGCTGATTGGGGACGCTCCGAAGGGGAGTTGTCCTCCCGGGGGTATTACGCCGACGCGGCGGCCGAGGTCTTCCGCTGTTGGAAGCACTCGCGACAATACACCGGACGGCCTTGCGTTGGTTTGAATGGGACCGTGGTTTCGCGCTGGCATCCCGAGCAAATGGCTTTTGTTTCCACTCTCTGGTATATAAAGTCTGAACCGCAGTCAACGCATTTCAGAACTTTGTCCTGGAACTCCATTGAGAGACGCCCCCTTTTCTGCTCACCCCGGAATCCAGGCCCCAATACACCGCTTTTCACTCGAAAACGGATTACAGAGTGAGTCCTACCCACCAGGTTCGGCCCACCGCGAACCTTCCCGCGGCTTACAGCTAAACTTTCAACAACTGCCGAGCAGCTATGAATCCCAACATCTATAAACCGGGCCGTCGGCCGGTGAAGGCGACGGCCCTTTGCGTGAAACCTAATCTTGCTCTTTGCGGGCTTTCTTGCGATTGCGTTTGCGCGCCAGAGCTTCTTTCACCCGGCGTTTCTCACCGGGTTTCAAATAGAAGGAGTGTCGCCTCGCTTCTTTGATAATGTCCTCTGTCTGGACTTTACGTTTGAACCGGCGTAAGGCGTTTTCAAGAGGTTCTGCCTCTTGTAATCTAACCTCGGCCAATAGAACTGCACCTCCCAACCTACCTTGTTGGACAAGCAGAGTTTTGCAGTCTATGCGGTGCAAGTCAAGGATAAAGTCAACAAAAGTCGTACTTTGGCGTACTGTCTTATTTTGAGACAGCTTGTCGGCCTAGTCGCGAACCGACTTGGATGGGTTCATTCCGGAGGTGCTCTTCGTAGAGCGGAATCCAGTCAAAAATTTCGTCGTTCTCCTGCAGCGGCCGGAACGTATCACTGAAGTTCATAGAGCCTGGCCGCGTTATCGTGGAGTACCATATGCGCCAACTCAAGTGCGCGCTCGCGTGTGATTTCTCCATCTTGCAGCATTCCGGTCAGGGCAATGGCCAGCGCCTCGCGCGCGGATTGCGACGTCTGCCAGCCGATCTCTTCCCAGTTGATCTCCGGAGTATTGGGATAAAGGTCTGTACCGAACAGCGTCTTCTCCGGATACCACTCCAGGAAGTCCCTGATGACTTCACTCAGCTTGCGGGTTGAAATGAGCCAGGTCTGTTCGGAAAAATCGGTATAGACGTTCGGCTTCATTAGCTGATACGAGACGTACTTGGTGAACGCACCAGCGCCGCCGTGCAGGAGCACAAACGTTGTCTTGCGCAACGAAGCATCATTCAGCACGGAGTCGAGCAGCACGGGATTCGACCCCGCCAGCATGAAATAGCCGCCACAACCGCCGCCGGTGTGCAGGTGGACGGGAAGGCCGAGCCGTCCGGCTTCGCGTGCGATATAGCGAAAGAGATAATCCTGCAGCTTAAGATAGTCCTCTTTCGACGGCACGCCGCTTTTGACGTAGTGCGCATAAATCTGCTGCGCTTGGGCGAGATAGGCCGCCTGGTCCTGCGGAATCGGACCAAAGTCGAGCGAGCGCAGATACGCAGCCTCGAACTTGATCGCCACTGCTCCTTCGCGCTTCTGCGCTTCAATGGTCGGAGTCACAACTTTGGCCGTGAATTCTTGCAACGTTGCCGGAACTTCGCTGAGATTGAGTGCTTTCAGATACTTCTTGATCAGCATCTCTTCCCGCGAGTAGAAAAATTTGCGGTCCGGCGTTTCATTCGCGACGCTGGAGTTGTTCAGCGGCAACAACAGCGCATCGTCGAATGGGACCCAGCGAAAATGCGGAGGCTTCAGGCCGCGTCCCATGGCCACGCGGTTGGCGAACTCGGTTTCGATCCCAATTTGATCGAGCACCCAGTTAGGGAAATTGTCGCCCTGCTCCTGCATGATCTTCTGCTTGGTCTTCAGCAGCTCTTTCACGTGCTCGGGAGTGGCGTCGTTGTAGGGGTAGTTATAAAGAGCTTTCCATGCCGCCAGATATTTGGGATTTTCCGGACGCGAGATTGTGGTGGCATCAGTCGGTTCGAGCGGATCACAGGGCAGCGCGTCAAAGTCGTCGTCTTTTTCGCCGGGACTTACGACTTTGGGAGGATGCGAGTGGTTATCAATAGCTTTGATCTTGTTGATCTCGGCCAAGAGCTGCGGGTCGGCATTCTGCGCACGCAGCAGCCGAAAAGCCAGTAACAGAAAGAGCGCGACAAGGAGTCTCTTAAACACGCGAACAGTGTGCCGGAGATGTAACCTGATGGCAAGAGCCAAAAGCCAACGGTCAAGCCCTTCATTATTACTGCTCCGCAATTTGCCATTTACAGTTTCCATCGCTACTCTATACGCACTTTCATGAACACAGATTCCGTGATCTCCGTCCAAGAACTGAAGAAGAACTACGACAAGGTTGAGGCCGTGAAGGGCATTGATTTCCAGGTCCAAAAGGGCGAAGTGTTTGGCCTGCTGGGTCCCAACGGCGCGGGCAAAACCAGCACAGTCGAAATCCTGGAAGGTCTGCGCCCGCGAAGCGGCGGCAACGCAACTGTCCTGGGCTTTGACCCCGAGCGCCAGAAGCAGCAGCTTAAGGACAGGATCGGCGTGTGTTTGCAGGCGACCAACCTGCCGGCGAGGATTCGCGTGCAGGAAGCGCTGGATTTGTTCGGGTCTTTTTACTCGCGCAGCGTCAGCTCGGAGAAGCTGCTGCACCGGCTGCAACTGTGGGAGAAGCACTCTGCGTTTTACGAAACCCTGTCTGGCGGTCAGAAGCAGAGGCTGGCTCTGGCCCTGGCATTGGTCAACGATCCGCAACTGCTTTTTCTCGATGAGCCGACGACCGGGCTCGATCCCCAGATTCGCCTGGAGATACATAGCCTTATTGAAGAAATGCGCTCGGAGAACCGCACCGTGGTCTTGACCACGCACTATATAGAAGAAGCCGAGCGCCTGTGCGATCGCGTGGCAATCATCGACGAAGGCAAGATCGTGGCCATAGGCACTCCACGCGAACTCCAGCAGAAGAGCCGTACGCAGTCGCGCATACAGATCGTTTGTGCCGAACCCATCACGCAATCGTGGCCGCAGTGGGCGGACGCCATGGAGACTACGCTGGACAAGGCAGGGCGCACATTGACCGTGCATTCCAGCCGTCCCGCGCGTACGTTGTTCGAGATCATGCGCTGGCTTGATCAGCAGAACATGCAGATTGAGGACGTCCATCTCAAAAAGCCGACACTCGAAGATGTGTTCGTGGAACTCACGGGAAAGGCGTTGCGGGACTAGTCACATGAAGACCTATCTGGCATTGATAAAAATTGACCTGAAGCTGGCGCTGCGCATGCGCTCCGTGATCTTTTTCAATTACCTCTTCCCGCTCATGTTCTTCTTCATCTTTGCCTCGCTCTTCGGGGCGCGAAAGGCTCCCGGGGCCATAATTAAGGTCCTTTCCATGGTCATTCCGCTTGGCGTGGTAGGCAATGGGCTATTTGGAGCCGGCATGCGCGCCATTCAGGAACGAGAGATGGGCATACTGCGCCGCTATAAGGTCACGCCCATCAGTCCGGCGCCTCTGCTGGTGGCTTCCATGGTGACGGCATGGTTTGTGTTCATACCGTACATTCTGGTGGTATTGTCGCTTTCCCATTTTTACTATCATCTGCCGTGGCCTTCCAATTGGGGCTCGCTCCTGATTTTCATTACTCTCGGCCTGGTGGCTTTCCGCTCCTTGGGCATGGTGATTGCCGCCACTGCGAACTCCATGCAGGAAGGACAGATCCTGATCCAACTCTGTTACTTCCCCTTGATTTTCCTCAGCGGCGCCACGATTCCCGTGGAAGTGTTTCCCCCGATTTTGCGAGCGATCTCTAACTTCGTTCCGTCCACTTATCTGGTAAAAGGGATCGGAGCGATGATGGCCTCTGGTAAGGGCATTCAGGATATGTGGAGCTTCGTGTTGATACTCCTTGTCGCTGCGGCGGTCGGTCTCACGGTGGGTTTCAAGCTGTTCCGATGGGAAAAGGAAGAAAAAATACGTGCGTCAGCCAAGCTATGGGTCGCGGCGGTCATCCTGCCGTTCTTGATCTGGGGCATCGTTGAGTACAAGAAAGGCAAAGGCCAGGATGTCCCGGGATTCGGCCAGGAGAAAAGCGAGCACGGCGCGCTGATAAAGAAGCAGCCATCCTTCATCGACGGCTGAACACCTTTGGGAGTTAGGGCCTCGCCGGTCCGAAGTAGCGGTAGTGTCCCGTAACTTTCCAACTGAACAATACGTCGTCCATCTTGGGCCCCTCACCGATGTTGTGTACCACCATCCAGCGTCCGCTTTGCTGTGATTTCTGGTCCACTACGATTCCAATGTGGTTGATTCCGTGACCCAGGTCCCAGGTGACCAGATCTCCGGGTGAATAGTCCTGTAAACGGTTCGTCCCGGGCAGCTTTTCTCCCTTGCGGCTGAAAAAAGCTTTTAGGTTGGGCACTCGCCGGTGATCAATCGTCGGATCGGGATGTTTCAGGCCCCAGTTGTTGGGATATGCAGAGAAGTTCTGCGCCATGTCGTCATGCACTTCTTTTTGCAGATCCACGCCCACTGCGCGATAGACACGAATGATCTCGTCGGTGCAGACGCCTGTATCGGCTGGAACGTCACCGCCGCGGGTTGGGATTGCTACATAAGCGGGATCGTATCGGACGGTATGGTGCGTACGCTCTACGGCCGCAGCTACGAGCTTCCGCAGAAATGCCTGACGAGGGTTGGAAACAGAGGCGTTATTCTGCGCCAGCACCGGAAATGCCCCGAGAACCAGCACTGCGATTGACTTTGACAGCACAGCCAAGCACCGCATGAACTCAGGCTATCACGGGGAATGGCTCTCGGCTCTTGGTCTTTGGCTCTCCGCGTGGTGTGGCGAATACGCCCCCGCGCAAAGAAATGTCTCCGCTTGGTCAGCGTTCATCTGCGTACACTGCGCCTAGCTCCTCTCC
>WNFI01030551.1_pt1 | contig 36698 bp, 34 predicted proteins | sample 5400471 | NCBI WGS metagenome assembly WNFI01 (sample SAMN13153348, study PRJNA577476) | soil metagenome | isolation source: 100 cm saprolite on Douglas fir-dominated hillslope | place: USA:California | collected 2013-09-17 | reverse complement strand
GAACCCTGCGGGTTCCCTCGTCGAGCAAAGCTCGACGAGCCTCCTTCCGCTGACGGCCGGACTCCCGGCCGGGCCGCCTCCGCGGCGGGGTCAACTCAAGTGAGCGGTGGGACTAGCTGGGCGTTGGAGTACCAGACGCTCAGTCCTCGCGCTCGTCCAGCCATGCCATCTGGATGGCCTCGAGGATCTTCTCGCTGCTGCGGTTCGGGTCGTCGGCGAATCCGGGCATCTCCCGTATCCACCGGTGCAGATCGGTGAAGCGCACCGAGAGAGGATCGACCTCGGGTCTGCTCTGGTGCAGCCAGATCGCGATCTCGGTCACGTCGTCCCAGTGGATCTGCTTGGCCATCGCTTCCTCGTCGCTGGCTCGCGCCGTCACTTCTTCTGCGGCGGCCAGGTCCCTGCAGCCTCGGCGGCGTGCCGTTCCTTCGGGTGCTCGTCGTACCAGGGCCGCTCGGACTCCTCGGTGATCTGGTAGACCACGTCCGCGCCCGAGAGCACGGCCTGGCACCCCAGCCGGCTGTTCGGCTTCACGTCGAAGGCGCGGTCGAGGATGTCAGCCTCGTTGTCTTCCTGCTCGCTGAGAGAGTCGAACCCCTGCTTCACCCAGACATGGCAGGTGGAGCAGGAGCAGACGCCGCCGCAGGCGCTGCCGTGCTTCGCGCCGAGCCGCATCGAGGCATGCAGGAGGTCGGTGCCCTCCGGCACCTCTCCCTCCGCCTCGATCTCGCCGCGGGGATTCAGGATGGTCAGCTTGGGCAAGCAAAACTCCGACGTTCGTGCGCGCCGGCTGCGGCCCGCGCGTGATCAGCGGGAAACGGGCTCATCGTCGCCTCCGGAAACTCCCAGCGCCTGCTTCGCATGGGCGCCGATCTCGCCCGCGAACTCGTCGACGCTGTGGCCGCGAAGGGCGCGCTCGATGCCGCGGTCCATCACCCGCTTGGCGAAGTCGGCGCTGCGGTGGTCGAGGCGATCGATCGCATCCTTGATGGCGTGGTGGTCGGCGCCGGCTGCCGCCCCGCGCAGCTCCCCCATGGCGCCCTCGATCTGCCCGCGCTCGTCGGCGGTGAGCAGATCGCCGTTCTCCTCGAGCTGGCGCTCGGTGGCCTTGAGGATGCGCTGCGACTCGACGCGGTTGTCGATGAGCAGGCGGGCCTGCACGTCGTCCTCGGCGTGCTCGATGGAGCTGAGCAGCATCCGTTCGATCTCCTCGTCGGAGAGCCCGTGGGAGGGCCGCACGGTGATGGTCTGCGAGACGCCCGTGAGCTGCTCGCGGGCCGTCACGCTGAGGATGCCATCGGCGTCCACCCGGAACGCGACCTGCACGCGCGCGAGCCCCGCGGGAAGCTGTGGGATCCCGGAGAGCGTGAACTTCGCCAGCGAGCGGTTGTCGTGCACCAGCTCGCGCTCGCCCTGCAGCACATGGACGTCCATGCCGGTCTGGCCGTCGGCGAAGGTGGTGAACTCCTGCGCCGCGCTGGCGGGGATGGTGGTGTTGCGCGGGATCAGCTTCTCCACCAGCCCGCCCATCGTCTCCAGGCCGAGCGAGAGCGGGGTCACGTCGAGCAGCAGCACGTCGTGCTGCGGCGTCGCAGCCGTGAGCAAGTCGGCCTGTACCGCGGCGCCGAGGGCCACCACCTCGTCGGGATCGAGGTCGAAGAGGGGCTTCATCCCGAACAGGTCCTCGACGAAGGCGCGGACCAGTGGCACCCGCGTCGAGCCGCCGACCAGGATCACGCCGTCGAGGCCCTTACCCTCGGGCACAAAGGCGTCCTTGAGCGCGCGCCGGCAGGCGCCGGCCGTTTTCCCGATCAGGGGGGCGATCACTTCTTCCAACTCCGCGCGCGAGATCCTGCGCCGGAACCCTTCGATCTCCACCTCGACCGACTCCGCATCGGTGAGCCGCTCCTTGGCGGCCTTGGCGGCGTCGATGGCCTTGCGCACCAGCGAGGCGTTCTGGGGCCGCCCCATCTCGGCGAGCAGCCGGGTGGCCAGCGCCCGGTCGAAGTCGTCGCCGCCCAGCGCGGAGTCGCCGCCCACCGCCTTCACCTCGAAGACGCCCTCGACCAGTTTGAGGATGCTGATGTCGAAGGTGCCGCCGCCGAGGTCGTAGACCGCGAAGGTGCCCTGCGACTTCTTGTCGAGGCCGTACGCCAGCGCCGCCGCGGTGGGCTCGTTGAGCAGCCGCAGCACTTCAAGGCCGGCGAGGCGGCCCGCGTCCTTGGTGGCCTGCCGCTGCGCGTCGTCGAAGTAGGCGGGAACGGTGATCACCGCGCTCGTCACCGTCTGCCCGAGCTGCTCCTCGGCGCGGGCCTTGAGCGCCCGCAGGATCTCCGCAGAGACCTCCACCGGCGTGACCTGCCGGTTGCCCTCGACCTCGAAGCGCACGGTCGCCGACTCGCCGAGAGCGAAGCGGTAGGGCGAGAGCCTTCGCGTCTCCGGATCGGCGGAGCTGCGGCCCATGAAGCGCTTGACGCTGACGATGGTGTCGCGCGGCGCCTCCGCCGAGAGCCTTCGCGCCGCGCGACCGACCAGCGTCGAGCCGTCGGGCAGGTACCTCACCACGCTGGGCAAGAGCGTGCTGCCCTCGTCGACCGGCAGGCTGCGCGGCTTGCCCGAGAGCGTCGCGCCTTCGGCGCGCACCACGGCGACCAGCGAATTGGTCGTGCCGAGGTCGATGCCCACCGCAAGGGTGGGGCACGCCTGCTTCATCCTCGATTCGCCGGGCTCCGCGATTTCGAAGAGCGCCACGTCACGGTCCCGCGGGGCGCCCCTCGACCTCGTCGAGATAGCGCGCGTAGTAGCGCAGCTGAGAGATGAGCTGGGCGACGGGGGCCAGGTCGGTCTGCGAGCCGCTCTCGAGGGCGCGAAGCTGCTGCGCGATGTGCGTGAGCGTCGCGTCGCGCCGCCCCTGGACCTCGCGGGCGAGCACCTCGACCGCCTGCGGTTCGCCCCCACCCTTGGCCTCGAGCAGCTTCTCGCGGTCCTCCAGCGCCTGCTCGAGGAACTCGGGCGGCAACTCCACCTTGCTCCCCTCGCCCATCTTCACGCCCCGCAGCTCGAGCAGATGCTCCGCGCGCCGCACCGGATCCTTGAGCGTGCGGTAGGCATCGTTGAGCAGCGTGGTCTGCTCGAGCGAGAACCGGCGCTCCTGCGCGCTGGCGCGCGCGAAGCGGTCTGGGTGCAGCTTGCGGGAGAGCGACTTGAATGCCTCCTCCACCTTGCCCGGATGCAGGTCGTACGAGCGCGCGAATCCCAGCGTCGCGAACTTGTCCGCCACGGTGTCCTCGAGTGCCTTCTGCGCGGGCACCGGCTGCACCTTGCCGCAGTGCGGGCAGAGCGCGTCGCTTGCTGCGTGCTCTTTGCCGCAGCTCCAGCACTGGGTGGTTTTGCTTGTCATTGCGAACCGCGCGCGGGCCTCTGAGAGGTGCGCCATTCCCTCAGATCGAAAAGGACTCGCCGCAACCGCATTCAGAGCGCACCTGCGGATTGATGAACTTGAAGCCCTTCTGCTGGAAGGTCTCCACGAAGTCGAGCGTGGTGCCGTTCAGATAGATGAGGCTCTTGGGATCGACGTAGACGCGCGCGCCGTCGGCCTCGAACAGGTGGTCCTTGGCGCGCGGCTCGTCGCAGAACTCGATCACGTAGGAGAGGCCGGAACAGCCGCCGCCCTTGACCCCGACGCGGATTCCGGAGCGGGCATTGGACTTCTCCCGGCCCGCGATCTGCTCCTTCACCTTCGCGGCCGCCTTGGCGGTCACGATGAGCTTCGGCTCCGCCTTGGGCTTCTCGCCCTCGGCCGAGGTGCCCGCAGGCGGGATCGGGGCGATCTGGCTCTGCGCGTCGGCCATGGTCATCGCTCCGCGCGGGTCTCCGCCGGGGCGGGCGCCTGCGTCTCGGCAACCTGGGCGACCGCGGAGGCGCCGGCACGCTTCTTCTTCCAGTCGGCGATGGCGGCGCGGATGGCGTCCTCGGCCAGCACCGAGCAGTGGATCTTCACCGGTGGGAGCGACAGCTCCCTGGCGATGTGGGTGTTCTTGATCTCGAGCGCTTCCTCGACCGACTTCCCCTTCACCCACTCGGTGACGAGCGAGCTGGAAGCGATGGCCGAGCCGCAACCGAAGGTCTTGAACTTGGCGTCCTCGATCTTGCCGTCGTCGCTGATCTTCACTTGAAGGCGCATCACGTCGCCGCACGCCGGGGCCCCGACCAGGCCCGTGCCGACGTTGGGGTCGCTCTTGTCCATCGAGCCCACGTTGCGCGGGTTCTCGTAGTGATCCAGGACCTTGGTGCCGTACGCCATCGGTAGACTCCTCGAAAACGTTCGGATGCTCGCGCATCCCCCACGTTCTCTATCAAATGTGGATGCCATCAGTCCAGATTGGGAGCGCGCACCTCGGCCGCTCCGCGGCCGGACTAGTGCTCGCCCGCCGCCCACTCGATCGAATTGAGGTCGATGCCTTCCTTGGCCATTTCGTACAGCGGGCTCATCTCCCGCAGCTTGGTCACCTGCTCGACCACGTACTTGCCCACGTAGTCGATCTCTTCCTCGCTGTTGAAGCGGCCGATGCCGAAGCGGATGGAGGTATGCGCGAGCTCCTCGGAGACGCCGCAGGCGCGCAGCACGTAGCTAGGCTCGAGCGAGGCCGAGGTGCAGGCCGAGCCCGAGGAGACGGCCACGTTCTTGATCGCCATCATCAGCGCCTCGCCCTCCACATAGGCGAAGCTCACGTTGAGGTTGCCGGGGAGGCGGTGCACCGGGTGCCCATTCAGCTCCAGCTTGTCGAGGTGGCTGAAGAAGTACTCCTGCAGCTTCAGGCGCAGCCTGCCGGTGCGCAGGCCCTCCTCGGCCATCTCCGCGCGGGCCAGCTCGGCAGCCTTGCCGAAGCCGACGATGCCCGGCACGTTGAGCGTGCCCGAGCGCATGCCGCGCTCGTGGCCGCCGCCGTCGATGAGCGGCGCGATGCGCACGCGGGTAGGCTTGCGGCGCACGTACAGACCGCCGATGCCCTTGGGCCCGTAGATCTTGTGGGCCGTGACCGAGACCAGGTCGGCCTTTACCTCGTCGACGTTGAACGGCAGCTTCCCCACGCCCTGCACCGCGTCGGTGTGGAAGAGCACGCCCTTCCCGCGGCAGACGGCGCCGATCTCGGCGACCGGCTGCACGGTGCCGATCTCGTTGTTCGCGAACATCACCGAGACGAGGATCGTCTTGTCGGTGATCGCCTCGCGCACCTGGTCGGCGCTGACGCGGCCGGCCTTGTCGACGTCGAGGTAGGTGACGCGGAAGCCCTGCCGCTCCAGGCGCTTGCAGGTGTCGAGCACACACTTGTGCTCGGTACGGGTTGTGACGATGTGGTCGCCCTTGTCCTTGTAGAACTCGGCGACGCCTTTGATGGCGAGATTGTTCGACTCCGTGGCGCCGGAGGTGAACACCAGCTCCTTGCCGGAGGCGCCGATGAGCGCGGCGATCTTCTCGCGGGCGTCCTCGACCGCCTCCTCGGCGCGCCAACCGTAAGCGTGGCTGCGGCTCGCGGCGTTCCCGAACTCCTCGCGGAAGTAGGGCAGCATGGCGTCGAGGACGCGCGGATCGACCGGAGTGGTCGCGTTGTTGTCGAGGTAGATGGGGAACTTCAACATGGCGTCTTCGTCTCCGGGGAAGAGCTCGCGGGCGTCGCGGCCCGTGCCGGATCGATGCCGCCCGCGGGAATCTGGACCGGACTAGTCTATAATGGTCGAATTGAGAGGTAGTCAAGGTAGGTCTTGCGGCGCTCGGCCGCGGGACGTAACAGGAGCATGACCCTACGCTACGGCGCTTCCAGGGAGCGAGATGACCAAGGATCGAGCGATGAGGGTTGCACTGGCGGTGGCGGTGGCCGCCCTGTTGCCGTTCCTGCCGGGCCTACTCTCCATAGGATCCGCGGCAGACCTGTCGGGCCACCTCGGGCTGACCTCCGGCGTGGGGGCGGGGACGTTCTTGGTCCTCTACCTCGCCGGCGTGCTCACGAGTTTGACGCCCTGCGTCTATCCGCTCATCCCCATCACGGTGGGCGTGTTCGGGGCGCGCAACTCGGAGCACCGCGCGCGCTCGGTTGGCCTCTCGGCCACCTACGTCGCCGGCATCGCCGTCACCTACTCCGCGCTGGGCCTCTTCGCCGCACTCTCCGGCAAGGCGTTCGGCGGCGCCCTGGGCAGCCCCTGGATCGCGGGTGCGATGGCGCTGTTCCTCTTCGCGCTCGCGGCCAGCATGTTCGGCGCGTTCGACCTCTCGCTCCCCGCGTCCCTCGGCGCGCGGTTGGGCGGCCTCGGCGGCGCAGGCTACGGGCACGCCTTTGGAATGGGCCTCGCGGCCGGCGTGGTCGCGGCGCCCTGCACCGGGCCGGTGCTGGCCGGCGTCCTCGCATTCGTCGCCACGCAGCGCTCGGTCGCGCTCGGGTTCTGGATGCTGTTCAGCTACGCGGTGGGGATGGGGACCCTGTTCTTCGTCATCGGAGTCACCTCGCTCAAATTGCCCCGCTCGGGCCCGTGGATGGAGGCCGTAAAGAGCCTGTTCGGGGTGGCGCTGGTCGCGACGGGCGTGGGGCTCCTTCTGCCTTTGTTGCCCAAGCCGCATCCGCTGCCTCTCGCGACGGCGCCGCTGTCCGCGCTGACCGCGTTGCTCGGCTTCGCCGCAGTCATCGCAGGCGGGTTGTCGCTCAGCTTCCACGCGGCGCGGCGCGAGCAATTGCAAAAGGCGGCGGCGCTCCTCGTGCTGGCTCTCGCGGTCGGCCTGCGCTTCGGCTGGCTGGGCGAGCCCCGGAACGCCCATGCGGCCGGCCCGGCGCGCGAGATCGCCTGGCTGCACGACGAGCAGGCGGCAATCGCGCAGTCGCGCGCGTCGGGCAAGCCGATCGTCGCCGACTTCTTCGCCGAGTGGTGTGCGGCCTGCAAGGAGCTGGACCTGCACACCTGGAACGATCCCGAGGTGGCGCGCGAGGTGGCCGAGAAGTTCGTCCCGCTCAAGGTCGACGCGACCGACCAAACGCCGGAGATCGACCGGCTCACCTCGAAGTACGCGGTGCCCGGGCTGCCCACCGTGCTGATGTTCGCCTGCAAGGACGAGCCGCGGCCGCCGCCGGGGGCGCAGTGCGCGGTGCCGCCGGACGGCCCGGGCCGGGTGATCGGTTTCCTGCCGGCGCCCGAGATGCTCGAGCGCCTGCGGCGCGTGCAGCAGTGATCCTCCGCCGCTGAGCCCTGCCTCGGATCAGCCCGGCCCTTCCGGTGCCGGGTGCAAGGGCAGCGCGCGGCGCACCGCCGCGAGCAGGCCGTCGGGCGCGAACGGCTTCTCCACGAAGGCCTCCGCACCCAGCTCCGCCGCCGCCTGGGCCACCTCGCGATCGGCGGACAGCAGAACCGTGCGCGGCCGCAGCCCTCGCGCGCGCGCCTCGCGGAGGAGCGCGCGTCCGTCCAGTTCGGGCATGCGCAGATCGAGCACCAGCAGATCGGGCGGAGGCCCCGCGAGCATCCGCGCCAGCGCATCGCGCCCGCCGGTGGAGCATTCCGCCTCGAAGCCATTTTCGCCGAGGAACCCGGCCAGCATGGTGGCGATGGCCTCGTCGTCGTCGACCACCAGCACGCGGTGAGCGCCGCCCGGCGGGTGCGCCTCGCGCAGGGCCTCCCGCAGCGGCAGCTCGAGCACGAAGGCGCGGGCCTCGCAGCGCAGGGTGCCGCCGTGGAGCTCCGCCACCCGCTCGGCCACCGAGAGGGCCATGCCGAGCCCCTGGCGCTCGGGGGTCGCCGCCTCCCAGCGCGCCGCGAAGGCGCGGGCGCGCGCTTCGCCGGAGAGGACGGGGCCTTCCCAGGCGATCCGCACTGCGGCCTTGCCGTCCAGCCGCTCCACCCGCGCCCGCACGGGCCCGAAGGCGCGCGCCCGCAGCAGGAGGGCCAGCAGCGCGCGCTCGATCCGGTCGCGGTCGGCACGCAGGGGCAGCGCCGGCGCGGGCGGGGCCGCTGAGGACGCCTCGCTGCCCAGCCGCCGCAACGCGCGCAGCGCCGAGTCGAGAAGCTCGCCGAGGTCGCACGCCTCGTCATGCAGCACGAACCGGCCGGTCTCCAGGCGCGAGACCTCCAGCATCTCCTCGAGGAGCCCGTGCAGCCTCTCCGCCTGGCGCTCCAGCACCTCGATGGCGCGAGGGTCGCTCGCCTCCCCGCGCTCCATTCGGCGCGCGAGGGAGTAGGCATAGCCCTTGATGGCGGTGAGCGGCGTCTTCAGCTCGTGCGCGGCGAAGGAGAGGAACCGATTCTTCGCCGCCTGCCGCTCGGCAGCGACCAACGCGGCGCCCGCTCGATGCAGGAGCGGCGCAAGCCGGCCGTGGCGCACCCGCTTGCCCGGGGGAGCGCAAAGCACCAGCACGCCCGCTGCCACGCCGCCCGCCCGGAGCGGGAGCGCGAGCGCCCGCGGAGTCCCCTCCCCGGTTAGCTCGACGGCTAGCGCGCCGGTGAACGAGCGCTCCGCGAGCGCCGCGAGCGTGGGGTCGACCTCCGTAGGCTCGAGCGGGCCGAAGGCGCCCGCGGACCGCGCGAACACCAATGCGACCTGCGCCCCGGACAGCGAGCGGGCGAGCCGCACGATGCGCTGGGCCAGGTCGCGCAGGGTCTCGCCCGAGAGCGCGGCGTCGGAAACCTCGAGCGCGGCAGAGGTGGCGAAGAGCTGCTCGCGCACCGCCGCCTTGGTCGCCGCGGCCCAGCGACGGGCGGAGAACACCAGCCTGCGGGCGCCGGCGCGCCCCAGGCGGGCGAGGTTCCCCCCGGCGAGCCCGACGAAGAGGCGCGACAGCTGGCGAGGGTATGTCGCGCCGAATCCGGGGTCGGGCAAGCGTTCGGGCTCCTGGCCGAGGTCCAGCGTGCAACTGCGAGCGGCTCAATTTGGACACGTCCGCGCCCGCCGGGGAGGGCCTTTCTTCGGAGCGGGGGGCTCGGCATGGCGGCTGCATTCGCGCCCGCACGGGCGGTGCTCGTCTGCCCGCTCAAGGGGGGAACGAGGTGAAGGCGCAAGCGATGGCAGGCGCGGCCGCGGTTGCTTTGGCCGCGGCGGGGGCGTTGCCGGCGCTCGCCGAACCCAGCCTCGGCGAGGCGCAGGAGGCCGCCATGCGCACGGCGGCAGGTTTCGCCGCCGACGATGCTGCTCGCGTCTCTCGGGCGCGTGCAGCCCACTGGGCACCCGCGTTGCGCGCGCAGGCCGGGCTTCGCGACGATGAGCGCTCGCGCCGCGGAGAGCTGCGCCTCGCGCCGCTGGTCGAGAACGACTTCGGTAAGAGCCGAATCTGGGCGATCGTCGCGCAGTGGGACCTGGCGCAGCTCGTGTACTCGCGAGACGAAGGGCAGCTCGCGCTGGCGCACGTCCACCTCGCGCGGGTCCGGCAGAAGGCGGCCGAGGCCGCGGCGAGGCTTTACGAAGAACGCTGGCGCAGGCGCGTCTTCCTGCGTCTTCGCGCCGCCTCACCCCCGAGTGAGCGCGTCGATGCGCTGCTGGGGCTCCTGCGCGCTACCGCCGGTCTCGACGCGCTCACCGGCGGGCTGTACCGCGAGCAGCTCGCGCAGGCGGAGGGCGACCTCGCGCGGCTCGATCCGCAGCTCGCCTCCGCCGACGACCACGCCCTCGGGCCCGAGTCGGCCCCCGCCCCGACCCCGCGATCGCCTCAGATGGTTGCGCCCGTTGCGGAGGCACCGTCGCCCGCGGTCGAGCCACCGCCAAAGGTCCGCCTGCCTGGGCCTTCCGCTTCCGACGAACCGATCGTGCTCGACGAGGAGGATCGATGAACGCGTTTCCCCGCTGGCCCGCGGCGCCGCTCCCTTTCCTGGTCCTGTTCTGCGCCGCCTGCGCCCAGGTCGCGGAGCAACCGCTTCCCGACGGCGGCCTGCCGAAGCCGCCGCATGTCGCCGACGTGCAGCCTCCGCCGGGTGCGATCGCCGCCTCCGCGCGCTTCCACCTCGCCTTCTCGGCGCCGATGGACGAGAGCCTGCTGCTGGTCGATGCCGATCACAGCGAAACCGTGGTGTTGGTCCCGGCCGGCGACGCCGAAGTCGTCGCCGCGGCCCTCGCGCACGGCAAGCTCACCGCCCGATTGCGCGCGCTGCTCCTTCCGGCGCACGCCGCGGTCGGCGCCTCCGCAGAATCGATCGAGCTCGCGCCCGACCAGCCGCTGCCCGTCGGCGAGATCTTCCTCCTGGTCGCGAGTCGGCTCAAGGACGCGGCGGGCCGCAAGCTCGCCGGCAACGGCGCCCGCTTTGGCTTCACCGTGGGGCAGGGCGCTCCGCTCCCCGCGCTGGTCGCCCCGCGGCGCGGTTCGCTGGCGCCGCTCAACCTGGCCCGGGTACGGGTCGCGGTGCCTTCCGGCGCGCAGGGTAAGGCGCTCGCCCTGACCGGGCCTGCGGGCCCCCTGTGGATGGGAACCACGCCGGCAGCGCCCGGGACGCTAGTCTTGCCGCTCTGTCCGCAGGGCCGCGGCTGCGCGAAGTTGAGCGCCGGCGCCTCCTACTCGCTGCGGCTCGACGGCGAGGCGGTCCCCGGGGCGGACTTCGGCGCCGCGAGCTGCCAAAAGGACTCGCCTCCCCGCACCCTCTCCGCCTCGCTGGCGGCGCGCGACGACCGGCTCACGGCCGACGCCGTCTTCGACTGGCCGCTGCTTGCGCGGCTGGAGCTCGCCAAGGCGCCCCCGGGGCATTCTCCCGGCGCCGACGATGCGGCGCTGACCCGGCTCTGCGCGCAAGGCTCCTGCCAGGTCGTGGAGGCCTCCGCCACCTGCGAGCGAGAGGGATGCGCGCCCGACGGACCTGCGGGGAGCTCCGGGTCCGATCCCTGCGCGGTCCATCTCGAGGTGCGCGGCTTGCAGCCGGAGACCACCTACCTCTGGCGCGTCAGCGCCTCCGACGACGAGGGGAACGCGTCCGAAGGATCGGCCGCCCGCGCCACGACCTCAGCGGCGCTGCCGCGGGTGCTGCTGAGCGAAGTGATGAGCTGGCCACCTCCGCCCGCGCCGCGGCATCGCGGCCAGTACGTCGAGCTGTTCAACACAGGCGGCGCGGCCGTCGATCTGTCCGTGCTCGCGTTGCAGGGCGCGGACGGGAAGGCGCGGCCGCTCGCCGCCTCCGCGGCGGGGCCCGTGGTGCTCGGGCCGGGCAAGCGCGCGCTGGCGGTGGGTTCTGCCTTCGATGCCACGCGCTACCCGCGTCTGCCCGCCGCCGTGCCGGTGCTGCGCGCCGCCACGCACTTTCTTTTCGGCCACGGACTGCGGCAGGCCTCGCCGGCCCCGTTCTCACTGGTGCTGTTGCGCGAGCGCGAGGCACCCCTGGTCCTCGACACCTTCCCCGGCGGCACCGCCTGCGCCGCGGGAGAGAGCCTCGAGCGAACGCCGCAGGACGCCGCGGAGCACGCGTCGTTCACGTGCGGCGCGAGCGGAGGCTCGCCCGGCAGTCCGCCGTGAGGGCGCGCCGCTCCGAAGGCGCGGCGGCGGCTGTTGCGCATTGCCGCGCAAAGCGCGCGCGTGCTAGACGCTGCCGAAAGATCAGCCAGTTCGAGGAGCAGCGATGTCCGGCCACAACAGGTGGACCAAGATCAAGCGCAAGAAGGAAGCGATGGGCGCGACCAAGGGCGTCCTGTTCACCAAGCTGATCCGCGAGGTCACGGTGGCCGCCCGCAACGGCGGCGGCGACCCCGACCACAACGCGCGCCTGCGCTCCGCGATCCTCGCCGCCCGCGAAGCGAACATGCCCAACGACACCATCACCCGCGCGGTGAAGAAGGGCACCGGCGAGCTGGAGGGCGTGAACTACGAGGAGCTCACCTACGAGGGCTACGGCCCCGGCGGTGTCGCCTTCGTGCTCGAGATCCTCACCGACAACAAGAACCGCACCGCCGGCGACGTGCGCTCCCTCTTCACCAAGGGCGGGGGGAGCATGGCCACCACCGGCGCGGTCTCCTTCCTCTTCGACCGCAAGGGCGTCATCGCCGTGCCCGCCGGGCAGAACGAAGACAAGGTCATGGAGCTCGCCCTCGACGCCGGCGCGGAGGACGTCGTCAGCGACGGCGAGGGCGGCTTTGAAATCCGCACCGAGGCGGCGGAGCTCCTCTCCGTGCACAAAGCGCTGGAGGGCAAGCTGCCTGTGGGGGCGCCCAAGACCGCGTACCTGCCCAAGACCACGGTCAAGGTCGAGGGCGAGGCGGCGGAGAAGGTGCTGCGCCTGTTCGAGCATCTCGAGGAAAACGACGACGTCCAGCACGTCTTCGCGAACTTCGAAATCGACGATTCGACCTTGGCGGCGATCGAGGCGCGCGCCTAGCAGCAATGCAGATCAGATAGCCTCGGAACGTTGACGTTGACGTGACGTCAAGGACCACGTCAGGACCACGTCAACGTCAAGTCAACGACCGCGTCAACGTTTCGAGGGACCGCGCGCCTGACCGAGCAAATTGCTGCTAGGGGTGTCTAGCAGGGCGCTGGGCGCGCGGGCCATCGTTCCGCTCGCGACGGAACAGTTTCTCAACACCTGCTAGGATTCCCTGGCCGACCTCCCGCGCGCGGGGTCGGCGGCACACCACCACGGCGCGGCAGCGGAGGGGCAGTGCATCTGCGCGTGCTCGGCATCGACCCCGGATCGCGCTTTTGCGGCTTCGGCGTGGTCGAGGACGCGGGCGGGGCGCGGTTCCGCCACCTGCAGCACGGCGTGATCGCCCTCGATGAGCGGGCGCCCATCGAGGAGAGGCTCTCTGCGCTGCACACCGCACTGGCGCGGGCGCTGGCGGAGCACCAGCCCGCGCTGGTCGCGGTCGAGGAGGTCTACTTCGCGCGCAACCCCCGCAGCGCGCTGGTGCTGGGCCAGGCGCGGGGCGTCGCGCTGCTCGCGGCGGCGCAGGCGGGAGCCGTGGTGCGCAGCTTTTCCGCCGCGGTGATCAAGCAAGCGGTGACCGGCAGCGGCCGCGCCGAGAAGGAGCAGGTGGGGCGCATGGTCGACGTGCTCCTCGGCATCACGGTGACCGCGCGGGCGGATGCCTCCGATGCGCTGGCGGCGGCGATCTGCGGGCTCCTGCGCGCGCGCGACCCCGCGCTCGCGTCGTCCCGCGAGGCCTCGGCGGGACGCGCTTCGCCCGGACCGGCCCTCCGGCTCGCCGAGCTGATCGCCGGGGCCAAGGCGCACCCGCGCGCCGGCCGCGGCAGCTTTTCACGGCTGCGCCGCAAGGTCCGCGGATGATCGCGCGGCTCTCCGGCATGCTGATCGAGAAGCGCGCCGACGCGGCGGTGGTGGACGTGGGCGGCGTCGGCTACCTGGTGCACCTCTCGCAGCAGTCCCTGTCGCGGCTGGGCCCTCCGGGCGCCGCCGTCGAGCTGCGCACGCACACGCACGTGCGCGAGGACGCGCTGCAGCTCTACGGCTTCGCCTCGGGCGAGGAGGAGGAGCTGTTCCACCTGCTCATCGGCGTCTCCGGCGTGGGCCCCAGGCTGGGCATCAACATCCTCTCCGGGATGCCGGCCGGCGAGCTGGCGGTGGCGCTCGAGGGGGGCGAGATCGCGCGGCTGACGCGCATCCCCGGCGTCGGCAAGAAGACGGCGGAGCGCCTGGTCGTCGAGCTGAAGGACCGGATCAAGACCACCCAGCTCCTCGCCAGCGCGGGCAGGAGCGCGCAGGCGGGCGGAGCCGGGCGGGGCGATGGCGCGCTGCTCAGCGCGCTCCTCAACCTCGGCTACAAGCAGGCGGCGGCACAGCGCACCGCGGACCAGGTCCGTCGAACGATGGGCGCGGGCGCGGGCTTGGAGGAGCAGCTTCGCGAAGCGCTCAAGGTGATCGCCGGCGCCCCATGACCTGCGCACCGCAAGCCGTGGTCCGCCGCGTGTGGCGTCGCGCCGCTGGGCGCCGCGTCGGACTCGTGTGGTAGCGTCGCCACGTGCGCGACGAAGAGAGGGCGGAAGAGAGGGCAAAGGAGAAGGCGATCGCGCGCGCGGTGAGCGCCGAGCCGCTGCCCGACGACGCTGGGTTCGACCGGACGCTGAGGCCCCGCAGCTTCGCCGAGGTGGTAGGGCAGAGCGCGCTGGTGGACAACCTGCGCGTGTTCGTGGAGGCGGCCAGGCGCCGCAAGGAGCCGCTCGACCACGTGCTCTTCTGCGGCCCACCCGGCCTGGGGAAGACCTCGCTCGCGCACGTGATCGCGCACGAGCTGGGGTCGGCCATCCACGTCACCTCGGGCCCCGCGCTGGAGAAGAAAGGCGACCTCGCCGGCATCCTCACCAACCTCGGCGAAGGAGACGTCCTCTTCATCGACGAGATCCACCGCATGAATCCCGGCATCGAGGAGAACCTCTACCCGGCGATGGAGGGCTTCACCTTCGACATCGTCATCGGCGAAGGGGCCGGCGCGCGCGCCATCAAGCTGCCGCTGAAGGGGTTCACGCTGATCGGAGCCACCACCCGCACCGGCTTGCTCACCGGGCCCCTGCGGGACCGCTTCGGCATCGTCAATCGACTCGAGTACTACTCGGCCGACGAGCTCGACGAGATCGTGCGCCGCTCGGCGGCCAAGCTGTCGGTCGCGCTGGAGAAGGACGGCGCCCGCGAGATCGCCCGCCGCGCGCGCGGCACCCCGCGCATCGCGAACCGCCTGCTGCGCCGCGTGCGCGACTTCGCCGACGTCGACGGCGACGGCCGCATCACGCAGTCGGTCGCCGACCGCGCGCTCGCCCGGCTCGAGGTCGATCGCCAGGGACTCGATCCGATGGACCGCAAGATCCTCGTCGCGCTGATCGACAAGTTCAACGGTGGGCCGGTCGGTCTCGACACCATCGCCGCCGCGGTCGGCGAGCAGGCCGACACCGTGGAGGACGTGTACGAGCCGTACTTGCTCATGGAGGGCTACCTCTACCGCACCCCGCGCGGCCGCGTGGCCACGCCGCGGGGCTATGAGCACCTGGGGCGCAAGGCGCCGCCGGGGCTGCAGGGCTCCTTCCTCTAGCAGGGTGCGCCCTGCTTCACGCGACTCCGAGCCCAGCGGTCTTGCGACCGCTTCTAGCGGAAAATTCGCGCCACCGACCTCGATGCGGGAGAATCGGCGGCTCGCTCCATTCCGGGGGACGCGTCGTCGTGGACCGCCGCAGCATTTCGCAGGACTTCTTCTTCGAGCTGATGCGCGACTCGCAGCGGGTGCGGGCCGTCTATCTGGCGGAGCGGGAACGCTGGATCCGCTCGTTGGAGATCAGCGGGCGCGAGGAGATCCTCTTCGAGCTCGAGATGTTGCTGCGCGGGCTCGACCGCTTCTTCGGCCTGCGCAGCCTGTTCGGCGAGCAGCCGCCTCCGGCCGAGCGCGACTTCCGCGAGGAGCTGAAGGCCGCGCGCGATGCCGTCCACAGGGCGGTGCACCTCTCGCGGCGGCTGATCCTGCAGAAGCAGGAGCAGGCGCTGCTGTTCCGCAGCTTCGTCGAGGGGAGCCTCGCCGACGAGCGCGGGCGCGCTCGCCTGGGCGCCGAGGTGCGCGAGCAGCACACGCCGGAGGAGAGCCTGTTCCTCCTGCGCAGCGGCCTGGTGGCGTACCAGGGCATCCTCGACCAACTGCTCCGGCTGGACGGGGCACCGCAGACGCTGTTCCTCGACGTCGGACGGGCGCTGCAGCACGAGCTGTTCGTCTCGCGCTACTTCTGCCCGCCGGCGGCGCTGGAGTTCCGCGGCGAGTACGACCGGGTCGGCTCGGTCAAGCTGCTCGAGGCGCTGCGCGGGCTCACCGACGACAAGCGGCGGCGCGCGTTCGCACTGGCGCTCCTGGCTGCGTTCCGCGCGTTGCGCTCGCTGCGCTACGTGCCCGCGCCCCCGGTCGCGCACACTCGCCGAGTGGTGGTCATCCTTGCGCTCATCCGCAGCGAGATGGTCGCCCTGATCGGCTACCTCGAGAGCGACCTGCCGCGGCTCTGCGCCACCGCCGAAGGGGTGGGCACGGCCGCCGCCGCTGGCCGAGCCGCAGCGGTCCCGCTCCGCGACACGGTCGACGAGGTGGCCCCCATCCTCGCGAGCCCGCTCACCGACCGCGGGCAGCTCGACCGCATGCGCGACCGGTTCGTCGGCGCCATCAAGGACGCGGTGGGCGCCATCGCGCAGTCGATGAACCCGGACCTCACCCGGCACGCGCTCTTCGAGGACGATGCCGCCCGCCTGGAGACCAGCGAACGGCTGCGGCGCGACCTGTGGTGCTTTCGCGAGATGTGCCAGCTCACGGCCGCCAGCCTCGAGGGCCCTTCGTCGAGGTCTTCTCCGGTGGGGTCGCTCCGGCGCTTCGCGACCGAGTTCCGCGACGTGGGGTACCAACTCTTGCGGCACTCCGACCGCGAGTTGTTCGACCGCTTCCTCGACTTGGTCGAGGGTTGGACCGCGCGGGAGGGCGAGCCCACGCAGCTTCGGATGCAGCGGCTGCGAGACGATTGCCGGCGGTTCGCCGAGATTCTCGAAAAAGCGCTCGAGGCGGTGAACAAGCGTGCCGAACTGTTGAAGGTGCCGATCGACGAGCAGGCTTACGCAGACCTGCTTGCACGGCACCTGAGCGACGGGTAAAGAAGTGGCGGGCCGCCGCGGTGTTAAGCCGGGGACGCAACGAGACGAGAGCGCGACATTCCTGTCATGGTGAGCCGGTCCTTTCTCAGCCTTCCAGCCGGACTCCGGCACATGCCCTCTCGGCGACCGGCAGCTCGATTCGCTTTTATCTCCCCGAGAACACAGCTTTCATTGTTCGCCACCGGCGCGGGTTCGCGCGGCCGCTTTAACTTGGCGCCCGCGGCATGGGCCTTGCTCCGTGGAAAGGAACGCTGGTCCATGCCCTTCCCCGCCGCACTCAAGAGCAAGGGGTCCTGCACGTGAACCTGCACCCGTTCCGCCAGCGTACGTTGAAGCAGCGCGCTTCCCTCGAAGGAGTCGGGCTGCACTCGGGTGCGAAGGTGCGGGTGACCGTCGCACCCGCGCCTGCCGACTCGGGGATCGTCTTCGAGCGGATCGACCTGGCTCCCCGCGTCGAGATCCCGGCGCTCGCCGAGCGGGTGGTGGACACGACGCTCAACACCTCGCTCGGCGTGGGCGACGTGCGCGTGGGCACGGTTGAGCACCTGCTCGCCGCGCTGGCCGGCTGCGGGATCGACAACGTCCGCATCGAGGTGGAGGGGCCGGAAATCCCCATCCTCGACGGCAGCGCCGCGCCCTTCGTCCAACTCGTCCACGACGCCGGCGTGCACGAGCAGCGGGCCACGCGGCGCTACCTGCTGGTCAGCAAGCCGGTAGTGGTGCAGGACGGCGACAAGTCGGCGCGCCTGCTCCCTTCGCGGAGTTTCTCAGTCAGCTACACCATCGACTTCAAGCACCCGCTCATCTCCGACCAGCGGTATCGCGTCGAGCTGTCGGAGCGCGCGTTCCAGCGCGAGATCGCCCGCGCCCGCACCTTCGGCTTCAAGCGCGACGTCGAGCGGCTGCACAAGGCCGGCCTCGCGCGCGGCGGCTCGCTCGAGAACGCGGTGGTGGTGGACGACTTCAACATCCTCAACCCGGAGGGACTCCGCTACCCCGACGAGTTCGTCCGTCACAAGATCCTCGACGCCAGAGCACCGCGAGCTGGTCGAGCTGCAGGAGTCGGTGCCAGTCCTGGCCGGCCTGGGTGGCCAGATCGCTTGATCGGCACCGGGCTGCGTCCAACAGGGTGCGAAGGCGCACACATGCGCGCCTTGAAGCCTCTGTAGGTCATCGGCTACTGGTCTGCCGATGGCTGCGGAACCCACTGACGCATGCCAAGGCGAGTTGTTCCCGTGGGGAGCGCCGGAGGAGCGGCTCCTCCTCTTCCAGTCGATCGCCGAGGCGGCGGACGAGGCGCCCACCGTCGAAGAGGCGCTTCGGGCGGCGCTGGCTCGGATCTGCGCCCACGCGCAGTGGCAGGCGGGCCGCCTGCACCTGGCTGCCGCCGCTGGCGAGCTGGCCACCCGGACTTTTTGGCACCTGCAGAACCCGGAGCGGCTGGCGGCTTTTCTCCCGCTCGCGAAGGCGCGCCGCAGCGGCGACGGTCCGGCGGCCGAGGTGCTCGAGCGCGGCAGCCCTCTCTGGCGAACGGTGGCCGGCGAGGAGGCGGCCGCGTCGGGCACGCGCGCCGCGTTTGCCTTTCCGGTGTTCGTGCGGCGGCGGATCTTCGCCGCGCTGGAGTTCTTCTCCGCGAGCCCCGAGAAGCCGCCCGAGCCGCTCCTGGACGCTATCTCGCTGGTGTGCGCCGAGCTGGGGCGCATCCTGCAGCGCAAACCCGCCGACGAGGCGCTCCGCCGCAGCGAGCGCGAGCACCGTGCGCTGTTCGAGAATGCGCACGACGGGATCCTCATCGTCGACCCACAGGGCCATGCCGTGCTCGACGCGAACCAGCGGGCCTGCGAGCTGTTCGGCCTCTCCCGCAGCGAGCTGTTCGAGCGCTCGCTGGAAAGAGTGCTCGGCGACCGGGAACGGCGGCACCGCGCGGAGTTGCGCGAGGTGCTCCAGGGTACCGGCCGCCGCCTGGAGATGCCGCACCGCTGCCCGGATGGCACCGAGATCATTCTGGAGATCGGCGCCGGCCCGGTCGAGTTCCGCGGGCGGCGCGCGCTGTGGATCGCGAGCCGCGACGTCACCGGGCAGAACCGCATGCTCGAGGCGTTGCGCGCCTCCGAGGAGCGCTACCGCCTGCTCTTCGAGTCGAGCCCGCAACCGATGTGGGTCTTCGATCGTGAGAGCCTGCGCTTCCTCGCTGTCAACGAGGCCGCGGTGCGCTGCTACGGCTATAGCCGGGAAGAGTTCTACCGCCTGACCGTCGAGGAGATCGGGTTCGCCGTGACCTCCGCGCCGCCCGACCCCGACGGCCGAGAGGAGGGGTCGCCCCGCGAGGCCAGCGCGCCGAGCCTGTGGCGGCACCGCAAGGCCGACGGCGCCGTGATCGACGTCGAGGTCACCTCGCACGAGATCGACTTCGCTGGCCGCAAGGCCCGCCTGGTGGTGGCGAACGACGTGACCGAGCGGCTGCGCGCAGAGGAGAAGCTCCGGCACGCCGCCTTCTATGATGCGCTCACCGGGCTGCCCAACCGCGCCCTGTTCATGGAACGCCTCGGCCAGGCCCAGGCCCGTGCGCGCCGGCGCGGCGGCGCGGGATTCGGCGTGCTCTTCCTGGACCTCGATCGCTTCAAGTTCGTCAACGACTCGCTCGGCCACCTCACCGGAGACTTGCTGCTCGTGCAGATCGCGCGGCGGCTGCAGCGCATCCGCCGCTCCGGCGACACGGTTGCGCGGCTGGGCGGCGACGAGTTCAGCATCCTGGTCGAGGGCGTGCACGACGCGGACGACGCTGCGCGGGTGGCGGACCGCGTGCAGCAGGAGCTGGCCCTCCCCTTCGACATGGAGGGCCAGGAAGTGTTCATGAGCGCGAGCATCGGCATCGCGCTCGGCGGCGCCGCCGGCAGCGAGCAGCGCGCCGAGGACCTCCTCCGCGACGCGGATACGGCGATGTACCGCGCCAAGGGACAGGGCAACGGCACGCACGCCGTCTTCGACATCACCATGCACGATCGGGCGGTCGCCGTGCTGCAGCTCGAGACAGACCTGCGCCGCGCGCTCGACCGCGGCGAGCTGCGCGTGCTCTACCAGCCGGTGGTGTCGCTGCAGACCGGCCGCATCGTCGGCTTCGAGGCGCTCGCGCGCTGGATGCACCGCCTGCGCGGCCTCATCGAGCCGTCCGAGTTCATCCCCCTGGCGGAGGAGACCGGGCTGATCTACGCGCTCGATCGCTGGGTGCTGCGCGAGGCCTGCACCCGCATGGGCGCGCTGCAGCGCAAGCACCCGCAAAAGCCAGCGCTCACGTTCTCGGTGAATCTGTCCGGGCGCGAGCTGCTCCAGCCCGACCTGGCCGACCAGGTGGAGGGCATCCTGCGCGACACCAGCGTCGCGCCGGGCAGCGTGCGCCTGGAGATCACCGAGACCGTGCTGGTGGAGAATGCGAGCCAGGCGGCGCGGTCGCTTTTGCGGCTGCGGCAGCTCGGGCTCTCCCTTTGCATCGATGACTTCGGCACCGGCTACAGCTCGCTGAGCTACCTGCACCGGATGCCCATCGACGCGATCAAGATCGACGCCTCGTTCATCCATGCCATGGCCGCCGACGAGAAGAACCGGCGCATCGTCGAGGCCATCGTGGTGCTCGGGCGCAATCTCGGCGCCGAGGTGGTGGCCGAGGGCGTGGAGACGCCGGCGCAGGCGGCCATGCTGCAGCGGCTGGGCTGCGCCCTGGTCCAGGGCTTCCTTTACAGCGAGCCCCTCGACTTCGCCGGCGCGGCCGCGCTCCTCGCCGCCGAGGCCGCGATCACGACCGGCCCGATCCTGGCGGCGGCGCTGCCCGGCAAGGTTGGAACGGCGTAGCGGAGCTCAGCCCAGGCGCCGGTGTTCCTTGAGCAGGCAGCGGTCCATCACCACCAGGCGGCCCGCCTGCTGTGCCTTGCTGGCCGCCGCCTCGTCGATCACGCCTTCCTGCAGCCAGATTGCGGGGTTGCCGGCGAGCGCCAGGGCCTCGGCGACGTGGGCGGCCACGTGCTTGGGGGCGCGGAACACGTCGACGATGTCGACCGGGAAAGGGATGTCGGCGAGCCGGTCGTAGGCCTTCTCGCCCAGGAGGACGCCGCCGGCCGGGCGGACCGGGACGATGCGGTACCCCGCTCGCTGCATGTAGAGCGCAACGCTGTAGCTGGGCCGATCCGGATCGGGTGAAAGGCCCACCACGGCGATGGTGCGCGCGCGCAAAAGAAGCGCCCTGATCGCTTCCGCCGAAGGGTTCCTGAACGCCACGTCGCTCCGCTCCTTGGGCCTCCGCGGCGCCGCCGCAAAGCCGTTGACGTCGAGCGCGCCCCGCCCTAGGGTGCGCCTCCCGCCTCGCCTCGACCGGAGATTGTCATGAGAAGTTCCCGTTTGCACGCCACTCTCGTGCTCGCCTCGGTGCTTGCCTGCACCAAGACCGGCTTCGGTCGGGCCTCCGTGGGCAACGGCACTCTGCCCCCGGCCACCGAGATGGCGACCTTCGACGGCAAGCCCATCACCTACGCCGACGTGGTGGCCGACAAAGAGGTCGGGAGCCAATTCAAGCAGGCCGAGTCGAAGGCGCTGCAGGACCTCTATGATGTCCGCAAGAAGGCGGCCGACCAGGTGGTCACCCGCCGCCTGCTCGAGATCGAGGCCGCGAAAGCGAAGAAGCCGCTCGACGAGTGGTTCCAGAAGGACTTCCTCAACTCGGTCCCCGAGCCCTCCGATGCCGAAGTGAAAGCGTCGTTCGAGGAGCATCGCTCCCAGCTTCCGCCCAACGCCAACTACGATGAGCTCAAACCGCGCATCGCCCAGTTCGTGCGGCAGGATAAGGCGCGGAAGGTGCTCGCCAGCCTGGTCGAGGGCCTCAAGGCGAAGCACGACGCCAAGGTCACGCTGGCTCCCCCGGCGGTGGCTCGGGTCGAGGTGGCGGCGGCTGGCCCCTCGCGCGGTCCGGACACGGCCAAGGTCACCATCGTCGAGTTCAGCGACTTCCAGTGCCCGTATTGCTCGCGCGCCGTGCCCACGGTCGATCGCGTGATGAAGGACTACGACGGCAAGGTGCGCCTCGTCTTCCGCAATTTCCCCCTCGACATGCACCCCCTGGCGGGGAAGGCAGCCGAGGCGGGCGCCTGCGCCGCCGACCAGAACAAGTTCTGGCAGATGCACGACCGCATGTTCGGCGACCAGAACAAGCTGGCCGTGGCGGATCTGAAGAAAACGGCCCGGGAGATCGGCATCGACGGCGCCCGCTTCGACAAGTGCCTCGACGGCGGCGAGAAGCGGCAGCTCGTCGAGACCGACCTCAAGGCCGGTACGGAGGCAGGCGTCAGCGGGACGCCGGCGTTCTTCGTCAACGGCGTCTTCATCAACGGCTCGGTGCCCTACGAGGACTTCAAGCAGGTGCTGGACCGCGAGCTCGACGCCAAGGCCAAGGGATAGCCGGAGCTCCCGATGCGCATGTCGCGCGGCTTCACCCCCACGCTCAAGGAAGTCCCCGCCGACGCGACCGTCGCGAGCCACCAGTTGCTGGTGCGGGCCGGGTTCATCCGCCAGCTCTCGGCGGGCATCTACAGCATCCTGCCCTTGGCGCAGCGTTCGCTCCTCAAGATCACCGCCATCGTCCGCGAGGAGATGGACGCCATCGGCGCGCAGGAGTTCTACCTGCCGGCGCTGAACCCGCGCGAGGTCTGGGAGGAGAGCGGGCGGTGGTCGGTGATGGGCGACAACATGTTCCGGCTCAAGGACCGCAAGGGCGCGGACCTGTGCCTGGCGATGACGCACGAGGAGGTCTTCACCGTGCTGGCGCGCGCAGAGCTGCGCTCGTATCGTCAGCTCCCGCAGACTTGGTACCAGATCCAGACCAAGTTCCGCGATGAGCCGCGCCCCAAGAGCGGCCTCTTGCGCGTGCGCCAGTTCACCATGAAGGACAGCTACTCGTTCGACGTCGACAGGGCGGGCCTGGACAAGGCGTTCGAGAACCACCGCCACGCCTACGCGCGGATCTTCGCACGCTGCGGCCTGAAGACCATCCAGGTCGATGCGCACTCGGGCGCGATGGGCGGCTCCGGATCGACCGAGTTCATGGTGCCCACCGAGGCGGGCGAGGACCTGATCGCCTCCTGCGAGAGTTGCGGCTACGCCGCCAACACCGAGATGGCCTCGAGCAAGGTGGAGACGCCCAACCGCTTCGCCGCCGCCGGCGCCACGCCGCCGCTGGAGGAGTTCGCCACCCCGGGCGTGGTGACCATCGAGGCGTTGTCGAAGGCCCCGTACGGCGTCAGTCCGGAGCAGCAGCTCAAGACGCTGGTCTACGTGGGCGACGACAAGCCGGTCCTCGCCATCGTGCGCGGCGATGACCAGCTCAACGAGGCCAAGCTGCAGACCGCCAGCGGCGCGCAGGTGCTGCGCCCCGCGCGCCCGGAGGAGATCCCGGGCTGGCTGGGCGCGAAGCCCGGTTCGCTCGGCGGCATCGGGCTCGCCGATAAGAAAAACCTGAAAGTCTTCCTCGACCTGCGCCTGTTGGGACTGTCGGGGCTGGTGACCGGCGCCAACAAGGACGGCTTCCACCTGCGCAACGTTTCGGTGCCGCGCGATCTCGCCTATGCACGACAGGCCGATCTGCGCACGGTCAACGCGGGCGAGGGCTGCCCGCGCTGCGGCAAGCCGCTCGCAGTGGGCAAGGCGCTCGAGGTGGGGCACATCTTCAAGCTCGGCACCCGCTACTCGGAGAGCATGGGCGCGCGCGTGCTCGACGAGAGCGGCAAGGAGCAGCCGCTGGTGATGGGCAGCTACGGCATCGGCATCGAGCGCATCCTGGCCGGCGCGGTCGAGCTGCACAACGACGCCGACGGCATCCGCTGGCCCGTGAGCATCGCCCCTTTCCACGTGGCCCTGCTGCCGCTGCAGATGCAGGACGCCGACGTGCGCGGGGCGGCCGACAAGCTGTACGCGGACCTGACCGCGGCGGGCATCGAGGTGCTGCTCGACGACCGCGACGAGCGCGCCGGCGTGAAGTTCAAGGACGCGGACCTGATCGGGCTCCCGTTGCGCATCGCATTGGGCAAGAAGGGGCTGGCCGAAGGCAAAGCCGAGTGGAAGGCGCGCTCTGCCGGGGCCAAGGCGCCGGCCGAGTTGATCCCGCTCGGCGAAGTGGTCGCGCGAGCAGTCGCGGCGGTGCGCGAGGGCGGCGGCAGCCTGTGAATCCCCAGGGGCGCGAGCGGATCATCGCCGCGCTCGACCTGCCGGACCCAGCGGCGGCCGCGGCGCTGGCGCGCAAGCTCGCGGGGCGGGTGGGTCTGTTCAAGGTGGGCCTCGAGCTCTATGTGGCGCACGGCAAGGCGGCGCTGGACGCGGTGGCGCCGTTCGGCCTGCCCGTGTTCCTCGACTTGAAGCTGCACGACATTCCGCAGACGGTGGAGAGCGCCGCCCGCGGCGCGGGAGCCCTGGGGGCCGCGCTCGTGACCGTGCACGCGAGCGGCGGGGCGGCGATGATCGCGGCCGCCCGCCGCGGTCTCCTCGAAGGCGCGCGGGCCGCCGGCCGCGCCGCGCCGCGCCTTCTGGCGGTGACGGTGCTCACCAGCCTGGGCGTGGACGACCTTGCGCAGGTGGGGATCGCGGGAACTCCCGCCGAGGCGGTGCTGCGGCTGGCCCGGCTCGCGGTGGGGGCGGGCGCGGACGGCCTGGTCTGTTCGCCGGCCGAGGTGGAAACGCTGCGCGCGGCCTTGGGCAATGGACCGCTCTTGGTCGTGCCCGGCATCCGTCCCACCGGCGCCGCGCAGGGGGACCAGCGGCGCACCGGCACGCCGGCGGAGACGGTGCGCGCGGGCGCCGACTATCTAGTGGTGGGCCGGCCGCTGCGCGACGCGCCCGATCCCGGCGCGGCCGCCGACGCGATCGCGGCCGAGCTGGACTCCTGATCGTGGCGCCTCCTACTTCTCCTCGATGCGCACGCCCGGCGACGCAAGCGAGCGCAGCCCCCCCTGCGGGCCGGCCCCGGGAAAGAGCCGCGCGGCGAGGAACGCGCGGGTCGTCCGCTCCACCGCGCGCAGATGCGCGGGATCGGCGGGCCTGCGCGGGCGGCCCCCCGAAAACGTGAAGTGCTCTGCGCCTTCGAGGACCACCAGCGCGTGGCCGCGCCCCGCGGGCATGGCGCCGAACCCTTCCTCGCGCCACGCGGCGGGCTGGCCGCGCAGGCCCAGGTCCTCGCTGCCGGTGAGGCTCAGCACGGGGGAGGCAATGGCGGCGAATGCCGCGACGTCCAACCCGCGGTCGCCAGGCCCCGGCGGAGAGAGGGCGATCGCAGCCCGGCAACGCGGGTCGCCCCAGGCGGCGCGTCCGCCGTCGAGGCGGATGGACGCCCCCGAGACGAGCAGCGAGGTGTATGCGCCGAAGGAATGCCCAGCGACCGCCAGCCGGGTCGCGTCGACGCGGCCCCGCAACGCCGGCACCAGCTCTTCCAGGGAAGGCACCGCCCCGAGCAGGAAGGAGACGTCGCGGGCGCGCCGCTCCCAGGTCGCGGGATCCTCGACCGCATCCTTCAAGGCCCGCAGTGCTTCGAGGCGGCCTTTGCGCAGCAGATCGGCGCCGCTGCCCTCATGCGAGGGGTGGATGGAGATGAAGCCGTGGCTGGCCCACGAGCGCCCCAGGTACGCGTACCCGAGCCGCGAGCCGCCCAGGCCGTGCGAGAAGATCACCGCGGGCAGCGGCTCGGGCGCAGCGTCCTCGGCGAGCGCCGGATAGTAGAGGCGGATCTTGAGCGTCGCGCCGCGCTCCTCGTCGCGGAGCGAGCGGTCGGCGATCCGCACCGGATGCGGGCCCGGGTCTACCGCCTCGAAGACGGTGGCGCGGGCGGCCATGGCCTCGGCGATCTCACCGATGGCCCCATCGGGCCCTCGCTCATCCATCGCCAAAGCCTCTGCTAACGTCCGGGCCGCGACTGGAGCCGGGCCAGCGGACCGGACAGGCTCACCGTGTACGAGCCGTCGCCGGCGCGAGGGCCGAGGAAACCCAGCACGCTGCTCACCACCGGGTTCTGCTGGATCCAACGCTCGCTCGGCCGCACCTTGACGTGCAGGTCGGCCTGCGAGAGCGCCAGCGCGGGTCGCAGCGCCACGCTGCCGTCCACGTCGGCCTCCACGTCTCCGCCGCGCGCCGCGAGCCGCTCGATCTTCGCCGCGCCCTTGTCCAGCACCAGCGCCGCCTCGATGTCGCCGAAGGACACCTGGGGCAGCGTCATGATCATGCCCCCCTCCAGCCGAGCCACCGCGCGGGTCACTCCCGCGCCTTTGATCGAGATCGTCCCCTGGCCGCTGCCCGCCTCCAGCGGCTCGAGCGTGAGCAAGTCGAGCTTGAGGCTGATCCGGCCGGCCAACTCCGCATCCTGCGGCGGAACGGGGAGCGGCAGGGCGTGCAGGTCGAGGTCTTCCGCGTCCAGCTGCAGGGAGGCGAGCCCGGGCATCCGCGGATCGTTGCCGAGCCTCGCGTGGCCCCGCGCGGTGCCGCCATAGCCCTCGACGACGAAGCTGAAGGCGGTGCGCCGCAGGAGGAGCGGCAGCAGGTCGGGCGTCACCTCCACCCGCGCCAGGTTGTACTCGCCGCCCGTGGCGTCGCGCAGCTTGACGTCGCGCGCGCGCAGGCTGAAGAGCCCCTTGGGCGAGAGGTCGCCGATGGCGATCTCGGTCCCGTTGCGCATCGCTTCCGCCTCGACGCGGCGGGCGACCATCTTGTACGGGAAGGTGGAGCGCACGAAGAGCAGGAGCGAGAACACGAACAGCGCGGGCAGCGCCAGCTTGCGCAGGCGCGGGAGCTCTTGGACCTGCCCCAGCTTGTGCTCGAGCCGCTGCCGCAGCGGCGCCAGGCGGGCGAGCTGCTCGAGGCCGATCTGCCGCAGGCGCGCGGGGTCGATGGCCATCGCTCAGGCTCCCTGCCAGGTGCTGACGGTGAGCGACACGTCGAGAGCGTCCTTGGCGTCGACCGACTTGCGCACGCGCAGCCTGCGCACGCGCACCACGCCGGGGCTGTGCTCGATGGCGTCCAGCATCTTGACGAGCTTGTCGAGCGGCACCTTGCCCAGGTTCACTTCGACGGAGCTCTCGCGCGGGCGGCCGTTCTGGCCCCCGCCGACGACGCCGCGGTCGCTCATGCTGGCGATGTCGAGGCCCTCCTGCCGGGCGAGGCCGTCGACGAAGGCCATCAGCCCGGGCGGGCTCTGCCGCAGCCGCGCCTCGAGGAGCTGCCGCTCCTGCTCGTGCTGGCCGTAGCTGCGGGCCAGCGCCTGCACCTTGTCCCAGTCGAGTCGCCGCTCCTGCAGCGCGCCGGCGCGGCCGGAGATGGCGCTGGAGAACGCCGCAGTCGTGATGAGCAGCACGAACAGGGCCGCGCCGCCCGCGGCGCCTGCGACCAGCCGGCGCTCCCGCGGCGAGGCGGCGGCCAGGTACTCCTGCGCGTCGGCGAGAAGCGCGCGGCCCCTGGCGATCCAAGTGGCGACCATCATGCACCTCCCGGCGCTTCGCCCGAGCAGGTGTAGGCGAAGTCGAGCCCGAAGCTGACCTTGTTGCCCTCGCGGGGGAGCTTCTCGGTGCGCGGCGGCTTGATTTCGCCGAAGCATTTGTCGGTCTTCAGGGCCGAGACCAGCGGGTCGAGCGCGCCGTAGCCATCCAAGGTGCCCTTGAGGCGCACGCTGGTGGTGCTCACCTCGACCTCCTCGAGCTGCGGCAGGGCGCCCTCGGGAAGGTGCGCGATCACCTCGGCCAGCACGTCAGCGGCGCCCACCCGCGGGATGCCCGCGGCCTTGGAGCTGCTGCCCGAGAGCTGGCTGACCGCCTGGCGGTAGTCGCTCACGCACCGGCCGAGGGTCCTCCTGGTCGCGGCGCAGAGAGCGTCGTCGTAATCGCGCATCTGCCGTCCCAGCGAGCTGACCCGGGCGACGCCCAGCACCAGCGCGAGCAGGAGCAGGATCGCGGCGGCGCCGACGAGCCGGGCGGCGTGCCTGCGGACCTGCGAGAAGTCGCGGGTGAACGCGAAGTCGCCCTTGCGAAAGTTGAGGCCGCCGCGCGGCTGTTGCGCGCGGAGCGCGAGGCCGAAGGCGAGGGCCACCTCGTGCGCCGGCGACGAGCCCTCGGGAAGCTGCGCCGCCGCTGCAGAGAGCGCGAGCGGCGCCGCCGGGGCGCTCAGCTCGCCCGCGAGGCGCGCGGCCGCCGCCGGCAGCTGCCCGAGCGCGCCCGCGAGCAGGATCCGGCCGGGCGGCAGGGCCCTCTGCGCCCGCTTGCCGTGCCCGCGCAGCGTGATCTTGAGGTCCCGCACCAGCGGACCCAACAGCTTGTCGAGGCCTTCACGACTCTGGGCCGCTGCCTCCCAGGCTGCGGCGCTGGCTGGCGAGAGCGACCGGCACAGCTCAGCTTTCCCTTCGTGCAGGAGGACCAGGTCCGCCCGCTCGGGTTCGGCGTCGATCATCAAGCAAGAGGAGGCGGGGCCAACCGCCGCGGCCGCCTCGTCCGCAGCCGGCGTGGCGACGCCGTCCAGGAACCCGCGCTCGCCGGCTGCCGCAAGCGCGAGCGGACCGAAGGTGACGATGCGGGGATCGATGCCGGCGGCGGCGAGGGCCTCGAGCCACGCCTTCAGCGCCGGCCTCCGCACCACGCCCACCAGCACCTCGCTCTTGCCGTTCGCCTGCGAGAGCACCGCGTGGTCCCAGACCACCTCGTCGATCTCGAAGGGGATCGCCCCCTCCACCTCGGCGGGCAGCACCTGCTCGATCCGCCGGGTGTCGGTGAACGGCAGGGTGAAGAGGTGGCTCGCGACCAGGGTGCCGGGGAGCGACACCGCCACCGCGTCCTGCCCCAGCTCCAACCCGAGCTCCCCGAGCGCCGCCTTGATCCGCTCCGGCTGAGGCGGGGCCATGGGATCCCGCGCGGGCATCGCCACCGACTGCGCCCGCAGCACGCGGAATCCGCGGAAGCCGCTCTCCAGCACCACCAGCCGCAGCGCCTGCGCGCCCACGTCGAGGCCTACGATCCGGTGCATCACCCCTCCTTCCAGTAGAGCAGCCGTCCGAGGAGATCGTCGTACCGCACCACCGCGGTCACCGTCCGCTCGATGCGGCCGACCTTGCCGGTGGCGGTAATGCGGAAGGTGTCGCTCTTCTCGCCGAGAAAGTTGAGCGGGCTGCCCGCCACCAAGAACTCCGGCCGGACCTTGATGCCGTTCGCGACCAGCACGCCGATGAAATCCTGGGCGGTGAGCCCGAAGAAGCTGAACATCTTGCGCACCCGGATCGCCTGCAGGATCGTGGTCAGGAGCGCCGGGTCGCGCAGGCGCGGGTCGTTGGGGTTGTCGGCGACGATGATGATGTTTGTCGCCTGCTGCAGAGGATCGTCGGTGTTGATGTTGAGCGGGGAGTTGATGTCCGGCCACACCGTCAGCCGGTCGCCGAACGCGGCCATGAAGCGGTCGTTGACGCCGCGCACCTGGTACAGCTCCTCCAGGCTGTCGGCCTTCGCGTTCTTGACCTTGTAGCGGGGCGTGTAGCGCGAATAGGGCCCGTTCTCGTCGGAAAAGGCGTTGATGAAGGGATTGCCGCGCGTCTGGGTGGGGTCGATGCCGCTGCCGGTCTCGTCCTCGTCGATCCAGTCCTTCATGGCGAGGATGACGTCGTCGCGCGCGACCCGGTCGTGCTGCGCGTCTTCCTCGTTGAAGATGAAGTCGTACTTGGGGTCGGCCATCATCGCGCGCATCTGGATCAGCGCCGCGAGCGGATGCGGGCTGATGCCGTTGAGTTTGGCCACGTTGATGCGCGAGTTCTCGTCGACGATCTTCGTGCGGTAGCTGCCGGCGAAGTCGCCGAAGGCGTGCAGCGGGCGCTCGGGCGGCGGCAAGTCGCGAGGCCGCTCCGGGCCGGCTGACCCCTCCCGCGCCCGATCCCGCGCCAGAACCGCGCCATCCGCCCCGATCGCGTCGGCCCCGGCGCCGCTGAGCAGCAGGCCGAAGGCGTTGGAGTCGATGGGCACGAGCTCCCAGAGGCGGATGCCGAGCGAGGTCGGCGCGGCCGCGCCAGCACCCGTGGGCGGCGGCATCCCCGGGAGCCCGGCCCCAGCGCCGCTGGCGAGGGCGTTGCCGACCGCGGCGCCGGCGCCGTCGAGCTGCTTCTGGTAGTGGAGCAGCAGGCGGGAGAGGTTGACCGCCGAGCGGGCGAGGTAATACGCGCGCATGCCGTCGCGGGCGTTCTCGGCGAGCTTGAGGCTCACCCGAGAGTTGTAGCTGAAGTCGACGCCGATCGAGGTGAGGATGGCGATCACCGTCAGCACCAGGATGAGCGCCACCCCGCGAGGGGAAGGCGAAACGCCGGACGCCCTGCTGTGCGCGCGCGTGGTCATCTAGAAGTCCAACGGCTGGCCGAGGAAGATCGGCGTCTGGGTGGTGTAGGTGCGCTCGGCGCCGGTCTCGTCCTTGATGGCGAGCGTGAGCTTGACGCGCGGCGGGAGCAGCACCCCTCCGGTGCGGTCGACGCCGTTCGAGTTCCAGTCCGGCCGCCATTCGCGATCCTTCGGGTCCCAGCACTCGACCGAGAAGGACAGCACGTCGCTCGCCAGCGCCGACTTCTCGCCGCCGCGGTCGGTGTCTTCGTCGATCACCGTCTTCACCCGGCGGAAGAGATCGCGCCTGCCCGAACCGTCCTCGCTCGCGCCCAGCGAATACTCGAAGACCGCCTGGTCGGACTCCTTGGCGTCGGTGGTGAGACGCTCGTGCGCGAAGGAGGTGAAGAGCAGGTCGGCCTCGCGCCGGCCGTCGCGCACCTGGAAGACGGTGGGGCGCGTCCGGTAGCGCTTGTGGTCGTAGTGCTCGGAGAGGAAGGCCATCGAGATCTCCCGAGCCATCCGGGTGAGCGCGCCGCGCACGGTCTGCTCGCGCTCCTCGGAGCGCTCGACGCGTGCCTTCAGATCGGAAGCCGTGTCGAACGACTTCCAGGTGAGCCCGCCGATCATCGCCAGCACCGCCACCGCGATGAGCACCTCGAGCAAGGTGAAGCCGCGCGCGGCGGCGCCCGTCCTCACTGCTGCCGTCCGGTGATCTGCGCCGGCGTCTGGCCGGCCTTGCCCACCATCTCCGGCAGGATGACGATCTGCTGCGAGGCGGAGACGCTGCGCTCGGCTTTGCCGTCCATCCAGGTCACCGTCACGCGCAGCTCGCGCACGCTCTTCTTCAGCGTCTCGATGAACGTCTTGGCCTGCCCCTGGATGAGCCCGGCGAAAGGCCCGGCCGCGGCCAGCGGGCTGGCGGCGCCGCCGGGGGCGAGCGGGTAACCGGAGCCGCCGTCGGCGGAAGATCCCCCCTTGCTCGAGGTGCCCATGCCGAGCATCCCCAAGAGCGCCGACTCGTCGAGCTTCACGTCGGGGCGGAGGATCTCGGCGCGCCAGGCGTAGCCGGGCGCCTCGCCTTCGAAGGTGCCGTGCCGCTCGTCGTCGAAGTCGCGCAGGCCCTCCTTCTGCAAGAGCTCCTCCAGATCGAGCATCTTGCTCTGGACGAGCAGCGTGCCGGTCGTGGCCCGCCGCCCGTAGGCGTGCATCTGCACCGCGCTGCCGTTCAGGTCGGAGAGCGCGACCAGCGCCACCGCCAGGATGGCCAGGCTGATCATCACCTCGAGCAGCGTGAAGCCGCGGCTCATGGGAGCTCTCCGGGCGCCTTGGCCGGACCGTTGACCAGGCGGACGCGGCCGGTCAGCGGCGAGACGAGCAGCGTGGTCACGTCATCGCCCTGCGCGAGCTCGATGGAGGCGGCCTCGGTCTGTCCGGAGGGCCAGAAATAGAGGTAGGCGGTGCCGGCGGTGAGCCCTTCCTGTTGATGGCTGACCCACACCTTGCGGAAGCGGACCGACCCGCCCAGCGCGGTGCGGGGCACTTCGGCCGAGGGAGCGAAGGCGCTCTTGCGCAACAGCTCGATGCGGACGCGCTCCTCGTCGGAGAGCGAGCTGCGATCGCCTTTAGCGCGGGCGAGCAGCTCCTCGTCGCGGCTCGGCTCGCGGCTGCCGTTGCGCGAAAGCTCCGGTTCACCCGACAGCCGCACCGCTCCCCGCGCGCACTCCGCCTGGTACTCGGACTTGTCGAGGTCGAGGGCGAGCCGGCAGCTCTTGCCGGCGATCGCCGACTGCCCGTAGAGGGCGCGGATGCCGCCCGAGAGCTGGCCGCTCTTCTGCCGCAGCTGCGCGCGCGTAATGCTGGAGATAGCCGGCACCGAGATCGACACCAGCAAGGCCGCGATGGCCAGCGCAATGGAGATCTCGATCAGCGTGAGCCCGCGCGCGCGCATGCAAGGAGCCTACTTCCCCGCCTGGGACTGGCTGGTGCCCGCGGTCTCGCCTCCGCGGACGATGATGTCGTCTCCGCCGCCCTGCGCCTTGTCCTTGCCGTACGAGTAGACCTCGTAGCTGTCGGCGGTATGGGTATACAGATACTCGCCGCCCCACGGGTCCTTGTGCAGCTCCTTGATGTACTTGGGGACGAGCTGCTGCAGCGTGTCCGGATACTGGCCGGTCTCGACGTGGAAGAGGTCGATGCCGTTGGAGACCGCCTTGAGATCCAGCGTGGCGGTCTTGGCCTGCGCGACGTTGAGCTGGTTGAAGACGTTGTAGCCGATCGCTCCGGCGATGAGGCCGAGGATGACCAGCACCACCATGATTTCGATCAGTGTCATTCCGCGCGCCCGCCGCGCGCCGGACTCGTAGAGCAGCCTTCGCTTCAGGGATTCGATGCGCATCGCCTGCCTCATTGGGGAACGAACGTGTTGAGCTGCATGATCGGCATCAGGATCGAAAAAACGATGAACGCCACGCCCACGCCCATGCCGACGATCATCACCGGCTCGAGCAGGCTGGTGAGGGCGGAGACCCGCATCTCCACCTGCGCGTCGTAGCTGCGGGCCACGTTCTGCAGCATCTCTTCGAGCTGCCCGCTCTTTTCGCCGATGGCGATCATGTGGTGCACCAGCGGGGGGAACTCGCCGCTGCGCTTGAGCGGCGCGGCGATGCTCTCGCCCTCACGGATGGCGTCGCGCGCGCCCTCGATCACCTGCGAGAGCACGCTGTTGTGGACGATGTTCTTGACGATGTCGAGCGCGGTGAGAAGCGGCACGCCGGAGGAGAGCAGGGTGGCGAGCGTCTTGGAGAAGCGCGCCAGCGCCAGCATGCGGATGAGCTCGCCGAAGATGGGGGCGCGAAGCTGCGCGCGGTCGAACCAGGCGCGGCCCTTCGGGGTCTTCACGTAGCGGGCGAAGAGCCAGATTCCGAGCGGGACGGCGACGACGATCACGTACCAGTAGTCGCGGGCGAACGACGAGGTGGCGATGAGGATGCGCGTGGTCCACGGCAGCGCGACGTTCATGTCCTCGAAGATCTTGGTGACCTTCGGGATCACCACCGCGAAGAGGATGGAGACGATGGAGATGCCGACCAGCAGCATGATCGCCGGGTAGAGCATCGCGCCGATCAGCTTGTTGCGTAGCGCCGCGGCAGACTCGGTGAAGTCGGCGAGCCGCCCGAGCACCACGTCGAGCGCGCCCGAGCTCTCGCCGGCGCGGATCATGTTGACGTAGAGGTTGCTGAAGACGCGCGGGTGATCGGCGAGGGCGTCGGCGAGCGAGGCCCCCTCGTTGACCCGCTGCTTGACCATGCCGAGGATCTTCTTGAGCCGCGGATGCTCCACCTGCTCGGCGAGCGCGGTGAGCGACTCGACCAGGGTGATGCCGGCGCCGATCAGCGTGGAGAGCTGGCGGGTGGCGACGGCGAGGTCCTGCGCGGAGGTTTTTTCCCGCCTCGGTGAGGCCGCTGTATTCGAAGACAGGCATGGTTCGACGTCGGAAGCGACGGCGCGGCGCCGCTTCAGGCGATGTCCTCCTGGATGACCGACAGCACCTCCGCGACGCTGGTGTGACCGCTCAGCACCTTGCGGGCACCGTCGGCGATCAACGTGCGCATGCCCTTCTGCACCGCCTGCTTCTTGATGGTGCCGCTGTCCACGTTCCGCAACACCATCTGGCGGATCTCGTCGTCGACGATCATCAGCTCGTAGATCCCCAGCCGGCCCCGGTAGCCGGTGGTGTTGCACTCATCGCAGCCGACGGCGCGATAGATCATCCCGCCGGTGGCCTCGCGCACGTCCTTCGGGGCCAGGCCGACCTCCTTCAGCTCCTCGGGCGTGGGCAGGTACGCCTCGCGGCACTCCTTGCAGAGCACGCGCACCAGGCGCTGCGCCATGCAACCCATCAGCGAGGAGGCGACGAGGAAGGGCTCCACGCCCATGTCGACCAGGCGGGTGATGGCGCCGGCCGCGTCGTTGGTGTGCACGGTGGAGAAGACGAGGTGGCCGGTCAGCGAGGCCTGGATGGCGATCTCCGCCGTCTCCACGTCGCGGATCTCGCCCACCATGATCACGTCCGGGTCCTGGCGCAGGAAGCTGCGCAGGCCGTTGGCGAAGGTCAGCTCGATCTTGGGGTTCACCGGCGTCTGCGAGATGCCGGCGAGCTGGTACTCGACCGGATCCTCGATGGTCATGATGTTGAGGTCCGGCCGGTTGATCTTGGAGAGCGCGGCATAGAGGGTCGTGGTCTTTCCCGAGCCGGTGGGGCCGGTGACCAGCACGATGCCGTGGCTGCGGTGGATCAACGAATCGAGCCGCTGCAGCTCTGCCGCGTCGAGGCCGATCTCTGCCAGGTCGAGCAGCACCGCGCTCTTGTCGAGCAGGCGCATGACGATGCGCTCGCCGTAGACGATGGGCGTGGTGCTGAGGCGGATGTCGATGTCGCGACCGGCGAGCTTGACGCGGATGCGGCCGTCCTGCGGCAGACGCTTCTCGGCGATGTTGAGCCCGCCCATGATCTTGACGCGGGAGACGATCGAGTTCTGGAAGCGCTTGGGCGGCCGGATCACCTCCTGCAGCACGCCGTCGACGCGGAAGCGCACGCAGATGTCGCGCTCCTGCGGCTCGATGTGGATGTCGCTCGCCCGTTCCTTGGCGGCGCGGAAGAGCAGCGAGTTGACCAGGCGGATGATCGGCGCCTCGTCGGAGGAGTCGAGCAGGTCCTGGGGCTCCTCCAACTCGTGGGCGACGGTGTCGAGGTTGTCGGCCTCCAGGTCGTCGACGAGCTGCTCGGCCTCGTTCTTGGCGCGGTCGTAGACCGAGTTGATGCAGTCGAGGATCGACTGCGACGGCACCAGCAGCGGTTGCACCCGCGCGCCCAGGAGCAGGCGCACGCCGTCGAGCGTGCTGGTGTCGAGCGGGTCGGCGACCGCGACCACCACGCTCGGATCGGCGGCGTCGCCCTCGCGTCGCAGCGCCAGGAGCCGCGCCTGCTTGGCGAAGTTGATCGGCACCAGCTTGATCAGCTCGGGGGAGACCTCGTCGCCGGAGAGCCGCATCTGGTACGGCAGCTCGAGCTGCGCGGCCAGCGCCTTGAGCACCTGCTCCTCGCTGCACGCCCTCAGCGAAACGAGCACCTCTCCCAGCCTGCCACCCTTGTCGGCCTGCACTGCCAGCGCCTCGGCGAGCTTGTCGGCGGTGACGGCGCCTTGGGCGACGAGGATCTCGCCGATCGGCTCGCCCGCGAGCACGCGCACGGGCGCCCTGCGCGCGGGTGCACTGGCGGCGGCCGCCCGTTGCTCGGCGGGGATGGTGGGGGGATCCATGTGCTGCTCCGTCTTCACGCTCGGTGAACCCTGGCCCTTTCGCTCTAGCGCGCTGCCCCGGCGTCGGGGCCGGGCTCTGTAGGTGGTGCTGGCGGCGGCGTCGCTGGCGCTTCCTCAGGCGGCGTCGGCGCGGGCTCGGATTGCGGCTCCGCTGAGGGGAGCTGCTTCCCCGGCTCGCGCCCGGCCGGCTGCTCCGCGGGCGACTGTGCGCCCGGCGCCCGCTCGCCCGCGGGCGCCTTTTGGGAGGGAGTATTCCCTGGCCGCGGTTGCGGCGCCGCATTGATTTCGGAGGAGGGTGGCCCCGAGGGCTGGGCCGGCGCGGGACGGGGGTAGATCACGCGATCGTCGGGCGAGCCCAGGCCGCCGTTCTCCGGCCTCGACATCTCGATGTCGATGGCGCGGCGCACCCGCTGCAGCACACCGGGCTTCTTCGAGTAGTCGATCGTCGGCTCGTAGCGCGTCTCCTGGCCGGAGAAGCGCTTCACGAACTCCGCGCGCTCGGCCATCTTCCGCTCGAAGATGCGGCGGTAGTCGCTGGGGTCGCGGATGATGTACGGCGTGAGGAAGAGCAGCAGGTTCGTCTTGGTCTTCCTGAGCTGCTCGTTGCGGAAGAGGAAGCCCAGGATCGGGATCGAGCCCAGCAACGGAACCTTCGACACCGTCCTGAGCGTGCGCTCCTGGATGAGCCCGCCCAGGACCACCGTCTCCTGGTCCTTGGCCACCACGGTGGTCTTGGCGGTACGCTTGCTGGTGGTGGGGCCGAGCACCTTGTCGATGCTGGCGATCTCCTCGGTCTGCTCGTCGACCTCCAGCCGCACGTAGTCGCTCTCGTTGATCTGCGGCTTGATGCGCAGGCGCAGCTCGACGTTCTGGCGCTGGATCGGCGCATAGAGCGAGCCCAACCCACCGAGGCCCAGCCCGATCCCGCCCAGCCCTCCCGTCCCGGTTCCGGTCCCGGTCCCGAGCCCAGGGACCGTGCCGAGCGAGGTGGGGTTGAAGCCGGCCTGGAAGGGGACGTTCTGGCCGACGGTGACCTCGCCCTCGGTGTTGTCGGTCATCAGCACGTGCGGAGTCGAGATCACGTTCACGTCGCTCGAGGTCTGCAGCGCGTTGAGGAGCAGGGCGAAGCTGGGTATCTGGATGCCCCCGGGTATCGTGATGGGCGGCCCCTGGATGCCGGCGAGGAAACCGCTCAGCGAGGCCAGCCCCGCGACCCCGCCCAGGGAGGAGAGGCCGCCCAGCTCGCTGCCGAACACCACCGGCGCCGAGCCCTGCGCGCCGCGGAAGTTGAGGTTGTCGATGAGGGTGCCGGCGTGGGTCGAGACGCCGAAGTCGGTCTCGTTCTGGAGGTTGACCTCCATGATCACCGCCTCGACGAACACCTGCCGGCGCTGCACGTCCAGCTGCTGGACCACCTTGATGAGGCTCCGGTAGTCGGAGGCGCTGGCGATGACCACCAGCG
>WNFI01112731.1_pt1 | contig 36714 bp, 35 predicted proteins | sample 5400471 | NCBI WGS metagenome assembly WNFI01 (sample SAMN13153348, study PRJNA577476) | soil metagenome | isolation source: 100 cm saprolite on Douglas fir-dominated hillslope | place: USA:California | collected 2013-09-17 | reverse complement strand
GGTCAGGTTCGCCGCCATCAGGTTCACGTTGTCGGTGAGGTCCTTCCAGGTGCCGGCCACACCTTCGACCTTGGCCTGGCCGCCGAGCTTGCCCTCGGTGCCGACCTCGCGCGCCACGCGCGTCACCTCCGAGGCGAACGAGTTCAGCTGATCCAGCATGGTGTTGATGGTGTTCTTCAGCTCCAGGATCTCGCCCTTTACATTCACCACGATCTTTTTCGAGAGGTCGCCGCGGGCAACCGCCGTGGTGACCTCGGCGATGTTGCGCACCTGGCCGGTCAGGTTGGCCGCCATCTGATTCACGCTGTCGGTCAGGTCCTTCCAGGTGCCGGCGATGCCCTTCACCTGCGCCTGGCCGCCGAGCTTGCCCTCGGTGCCGACCTCGCGCGCCACGCGAGTCACCTCGGAGGCGAACGAGTTCAGCTGATCGACCATCGTGTTGATGGTGTTCTTGAGCTCCAGGATCTCGCCCTTGACGTCGACGACGATCTTTTTCGACAGATCGCCGCTGGCCACCGCCGTCGTCACCTCGGCGATGTTGCGCACCTGGCCGGTGAGGTTCGCCGCCATCTGATTGACGTTGTCGGTCAGGTCCTTCCACGTGCCGGCGACGCCTTCGACTCGCGCCTGGCCGCCGAGCTTGCCTTCGGTGCCGACCTCGCGCGCCACGCGCGTCACTTCCGAGGCGAACGAGTTCAGCTGGTCGACCATCGTGTTGATGGTGTTCTTCAGCTCAAGGATCTCGCCTTTGACGTCGACGGTGATCTTCTTCGACAGGTCGCCGCGGGCCACCGCCGTGGTGACCTCGGCGATATTACGCACCTGGTTCGTCAGGTTGGCTGCCATCAGGTTCACGTTGTCGGTCAGGTCTTTCCAGGTGCCGGCCACGCCCTTCACCCGGGCCTGGCCGCCGAGCTTGCCTTCGGTGCCGACCTCGCGCGCCACGCGCGTCACTTCCGAGGTGAACGACCCGAGCTGGTCGACCATCGTGTTCACGACCTTGCCGATGCGAAGGAACTCGCCGCGCAACGGCCGCCCGTCGATCTCGAGCTGCATGGTCTGCGACAGGTCGCCCTTGGCGACGGCGCCGATGACGCGCGCGACTTCGATGATCGGCTGGACCATGTCGCCGATGAGCGTATTCACCGCATCGATCGACGCCTCCCAGGACCCCGCGGCATCGAGCAGCTTACCGCGCTGCGAGATCTTGCCGTCCTTGCCTACGACGCTGCTCACCCGCTCGAGCTCGCGGGTCATCTCCTCGTTCAGCTCCACCACGTCGTTGAAGGCGGCCGCGATCTCGCCGTCGATGCCACTCAGGTCGACCGGAAGCCGGACCGAGAAATCCCCTTTCTTGAAGGCGCGCAGGGCTTTGAGCAGCTGCGCCGAGTCCAGGGTCGCGTCAGCGAGCGCCGCAACTTTCAGCATGAGACCTCAGCCTCCCGAATCCGTGCGGGTATCGCTGCGCGTCCAAGCGCGCCGGTCGCGCGTCGTGGTGTGGCGTCCGTCCGTGCCGTTGATGATGTCGATCGACCGGGGGCGACGCGCGTACAGCGAGCCCACCGCCGCTGGCGGGATCCGACTCCCTCGATCCGACTGTTCGCCGCAGGCTGCGTGTTTATCATGGGTTCTCTGCGGCCCGGATCAGCCGAGGCCATTTACCGCGATCGCTTGGTCGCATCACACTAGGCAACCTTGCGGCGTGACCATCTTAGTCACGGCTCACTGCGGTGCTTATCCGGTGAATCCACTATAAATTTGCAGGAATCTATGGAGAGAGGGCGTCCTATCCCTCGGAAAAACAATATGTTCCCGCCACGGCGGCTCGCCCGCGGCGAGCCCAGGGCGGCATGGGCGTTGCTCCCGGGGCGCGATGACTCCATTCACGAATCTGCCCTCAGCCCCTAGCCATGGCCTACGGACTTATGCTTACTTGCCCGAACCAGGAAAATGTTTGGGCGGAATGGCGCCAAGGGTGCGCTTGCCGCACAGGCAGCCTATACTGACAGTCAGGTTTTCCGCCGGAATCGTATTGTGATTGGGGGTTTCATCGTGGGGGCATCCCATAGTACCGCCACAACCGCCCTTGGCCGGGGGGCTCGGGCCTAGGATGGCACGCGTGCGTCTTCTTCTCACTGAAGACCATTGGCTCGTCCGGGCGAGCTTGCGCTCGCTGATCGACGACTTCACCGACGTCGAGGTGGTGGCGGAGGCGAGCAATGGCCGCGAAGCGCTCGAACTGGTGGAGCAGCATCGGCCGGACCTCGTGCTGATGGATATTTCGATGCCCGGTCTCAACGGGCTCGAGGCGACCCGCCGCATCGTCAAGGACTACCCGCAAGTCCGCGTCATCGTGTTGTCGATGCACACCAACGAAAGCTATGTGCTGCAGGCATTGCGCGCCGGTGCCTCGGGCTATGTGCTGAAAGGCTCGCCGCCGAACGAGCTCGAGCTGGCCATCGCCTCGGTCGCCCGCGGCGAGATTTTCCTCAGCCCGGCGATCTCGAAGCACGTCATCGATGCGTATCTCAACCGCACCGAAGTCAAGACCAGCTCGCTCGAGCAGCTGACGCCCCGTCAGCGCGAGATCCTTCAGCTCATCGCCGAAGGCAAATCGAGCAAGGAGATCGCGCAGCTTCTCGATGCCAGCGTGAAGACCATCGAATCGCACCGCGCCAGCCTGATGGAGCGGCTCGACATCCACGACCTCGCGGGGCTGGTGCGCTACGCGATTCGTCACGGGCTCGTCTCGCCCGAGGAATAATCCACAGGGTCGTTCGCCTGAGGTTGTGCGACGCGCCGGGCGGTGCGGCCGCCCTGGCGTCAGCAAAATCGTTAACGCGACTTGTGCAAAACGCGCAAAACGGGAGTATTTGGGCCCGTTCTAGGTGAATCCCAATACCGCACTCCGGAATCGCCCCGATATTCCGGCCTCCCCCCAGGCTCTAATTTGTCCGCGGTTGATCACGACCGCATCCGGTCGAGGCTCGTAACATTTCGTTGTGCTGTCGGTGGCGCCGAGCTGCGCAAGCAGCGGCCCGGTTCAACAGCGGCGGAATGCGTCCGGACAATCGGGGGATTTTATGGCAGACAGGCTGGTCGTCGTTTCGAACCGTGTGCCGCTCGCATCGGATGCCGTGCTCGACATCGGCGGTCCGACGGCGGCTGCAGTCGCAGGCGCCGCGGGCGATATGGCCAGCGTGCTGTGGTTCGGCTGGAGCGGCCGTCTGTCCGGCGACAACGCGCTGAAATCCACCACGTCCCGCAGCATCGGCGGAGCCGTGACGTTCGTCGCCGTCGACCTGACCGAAAGCGAATACGACGGATACCTGAACGGGTTTTCCAGCGGCACGCTGTGGCCGCTGCTGCACGACCTTCCCGACCGTGTGCGGTTTCATGCCGAGGATCTGGCGGCCTATCGCGCGGTGAACGCGATGTATGTCGATCGCCTCGTGCCGCTCCTCCGCCCCTCGGACCGGATCTGGATCCAGGACTATCACCTGATCCCGATGGCGGCCCTGCTGCGGCAGGCTGGGATCACCAATCCGATCGGCTTGTTCCTCCACGTCCCCTTTCCCGCGCCGCAGGGGCTGCTTGGCTGGCCGTGGCACAAGACGCTGGCCAGCGATCTGTCAGCCTACGATCTGGTCGGCTTCCAGACGCGCCACGACGAGCTGAATTTCGAAAAATTCATGCGCAGCGCCTCGACGGGATTCGCAACCGGAAGCCGCGCCGCCGGTCCGCGGACGATGCCGGCGACGGGAGCGTTTCCGGTCGGGATCAACACCCGCCTCTACATGGCGGCGGCGTCTTCCGCCGATGTCGCGGGCCGCGCCGAGCGGCTCGGCCGGTGCCTGCGCGACCGCCAGATCATCATCAGCGTCGATCGCCTCGACTACACCAAGGGTCTGGTCGAGCGGCTACACGCCTACGAGGCGCTGCTGACCGAATTCCACGAGCACCGCTGCACCTCGGCCATGATCCAGGTCACGGCGCCGTCGCGCACCCTCGTCCCCGGCTATCTCGAATTGCGCATGGAACAGCAGGCGGTCGTCGAGCGGATCAACGGTCGGTTCATGACCTATGGCTGGATGCCGGTGCTCGACATCTACTCGAAGCTGCCGAGGCGCTCGGTGGCGGCACTCTATCGTCTGGCCCGTGCGGCCCTGGCGACGCCGCTGCGCGACGGCGTCAACCTCGCCGCCAAGGAATATGTCGCCGCCCAGAACCCGCGCGATCCAGGCGCGTTGATCCTGTCGCGCTTTGCCGGAGCCGCGGAACTGCTCACCGAGGCGCTGCTGGTCGAGCCGCGCGACCAAGGGCAGATGACGGCCGCCCTGCGCGCCGCCCTCGGCATGCCCTTCGATGAGCGGCAGGATCGCTGGCGCCGGATGATCGTGAAGCTCCTGCATCACGACGCGGTGCAGTGGCATCATGCCTATCTTGCGGCCTTGGATCGCGCCCACAAGGCGGCGGCCCCGGTTGCCGGCCTCTGGATGGTCCCGGAGCCGCAGCGCACCCGTCCCGTCCGGGCCTTGTTGAAACGGGTCGTCGGCGCACCACGCACGTCCGCCGCCCGCCTGCCGCGCACATCGTCGCTTCGCACCGGCCTCGCGTGACCAAGGGCGCGCCGATGCAACGTTCCACAGTTCCCGTCGGATTGATCGATCCCGAAGCCGTGGCCATCCGCGCCCTCGGCTTCCTGGCCGGCCAGCGGGTCGAGCTCGAGCGTTTCCTCGCGGCGTCCGGCTTGTCGCACGCCGATTTTCGCCGCGATCCGATCGACACTGCGCATCTGGCAACGATGCTCGACTTTCTGATTGCGAACGGCTCGCTGCTGCTGGAATTCTCGCGCGCGATGGACGTGACACCGGCGACGGTTTACGAGGCGCGCCGCCTGCTCAGCCACGCGACCAACGCGCAAGTCCGGCCACCTCATTTGAAATATTTCGACCACTCGCCGGCACGACCTTCACAGCCACAAACGCGCCCCGGAGATCAAACATGATGACGTTGGACACCATGTTGGACGACCGCACGAAGCCGGCCCCGGCCGCCAAGCCGATCGGCGTCGAACAGCTCTTCGATCCGGTGATCCGCGCGATCATGGCCTGCGAGGGCGTCGGTCGCGAGAAGACGATTGCAATCGTCCTCTCGGCGGTTGAATCGGCATTTCCGCGTTGATCGATCCATAAAATAGGACCGAATCACAAAAGGGAACGTCTCGGTCATTTTTTCGTTTTGGAGAGGGGCATGGATCTAGCCAGGAGACAACAGCCATGGCTAAACCCACGCAGCGACAGCGTCGATTTGTAAACGCAAGAACAAATACAAAGAAAAAATTGAGCCTGATGATCTTCGGTGCGGCCAGCGCTGCGTGCCTCGGCATGTCGGCGGAGGCCGCCCCGCGCATCGACCACATTTCCGGCAGCGACCTCCTCTGCCTGGCGCTCAACGTCTATCACGAAGCGCGCAATCAATCGTGGGAGGGCCAGATGGCCGTCGCGCACGTGACGTTGAACCGGCTCGACATGAAGCGGTTTCCCACCGTGTGCGATGTCGTGTTCCGCGACGGCTATTTCTCCTGGACCAAGGACCAGCAGAAGGTGAACAAGTGGCCGACGGACAAGGCCGCTTGGGAGACGGCGCAGCGCGCCGCGCGCACCGCGCTGGTGGATCCGGCGGCTGACCCGGTCAAGGGCAGCACCTATTTCCACGCCGCGTCGATGACGCCGGATTGGGCCCCTGGGATGGTGCGGGTCGCCCAGATCGGCGATCACGTCTTTTATCGCATCCGCGCGCAATAAGCGCGGCCCGCCGCCGGCACGAGCCGGCCGGCGCGGCGCTCGCGAACCGGCGAGGCCGCGCCTGTATATTTGAAGAATGTGTGTTATCTGGGGGTCATGGCTGACCCCCAAGCGCCGTCCGCGATTCCGGCCATCGCCTTCACCGACATCTGGAAGCGGTTCACGCGCTCCGATGGCCGCCCGCTGGACGTTCTGCAGGCGATCGGCTTCGAGGTTCCGGCGGGCGAGATCGTCGCGATCGTCGGGCCATCGGGCTCCGGCAAGAGCACGCTCCTCAACATCGCCGCCGGCCTGCTCGCACCCGATCGCGGCCGCGCCGCCGTCATGGGCGAGCCGACCGACGGCGCCGTCGCCTGGCACCGTGTCGGCTACATGTTCCAGGACGACAGGCTTCTGCCGTGGCGCACCGCCTGCAAGAACGTGGCATTGGCGCTGGAGGCGCGTCCGGTGGCCGCGGCCGAGCGTCGCCGTCGCGCGGTCGAGGCGTTGCGCCTCGTCGAGCTCGCGGAGTTCCTCGACGCGTTTCCGCATCAGCTCTCGGGCGGCATGCGCAGCCGGGTGGCCCTGGCCCGCAGCCTGGTTGGCGAGCCGGATATCCTGCTGATGGACGAGCCGTTCTCGCGGCTGGACGCGCAGACCCGCAGCGTGATGCACCGCGAGCTGCTGCGAATCCAGGGATTGCGGCGCATGTCGATCCTGTTCGTGACGCACGACGTGGAAGAGGCGGTGATCCTCGCCGACCGCATTGTGGTGCTCCGGCCGCGACCCGGCCGGCTGCGCGCGCAGCTGCAGGTCGATCTGCCGCACCCGCGGATTGGCACGGACGCTGCAACGGCGCTGGTCGCACAATTGCGCGGGCTGCTGGCCGAGGGGGATTCAGCCGACGGCCTCAAGGAGGCATCATGAAGATCCGAGCATGGCCGGCGGCCATCGTCCTGACGGCGGCCCTGGTGGTCGCCCGACCAGCCGCAGCCCAGGAGAAGATCAAGGTCGGATACTGGACGAGCGGCTTCAGCGTCGGCTTCGGGGCCGTGCTCGAAGCCGGGAAGTTTCTCGATCAGGCGGGGCTTGCCCCCGAGTATGTCCGTTTCGGCGACGTGAACGGGCCGACCAAGGCGCTGCTCACCCAGTCGATCGACGTCGCCTTCGCCGCCGCAACCACCGGCGCCTTCGCTCTCGCCATCCAAGGGGTTCCGGTCGAGCTGGTGCTGGCGACGCAGATCGGCGAGGCGACTTTTGTCGCCAAGGAGGGCTCACCGCTCGCCACGCTGTCTGACCTCAAAGGCAAGAAGCTCGGCATGTCGCCGGCGGGCAGCGCCATGTACGGCGTCGTGGCTGCGCTGCTCGAGCGTAATCACGGACTCAAGACATCCGACTACACGGCGGTGCCCGGCAACGAGGGCCAGCTCGTCCGTTTCCTGGAACAGGGCGACATCGACGCCGCCTCGCTGCGCGCGGTGACGATCGCATCGGTGCCCGATCTCAAGCTGCGCCGGCTCGCCACGGTGCCGGATGAGTGGAAGGCGATGACCAGGTCGGACGCCGTGCCGATCATCGGCGTCAGCGTCGTGCACACGGATTACACGCGGCAGCATCCCGACGCCGTGGTGAAGTTCGTGCGCGCGATGATCGCCGCGACGGAATTCGGCGCCCGCGAGACGGCGCAGGCCTCGGAGATGCTCAGCCGTGCCGCCAATCTCGATGCCCGCGATGCCACGACCTACGCGCAGCTGTGGAACCAGATCTATATGGCGCGCATGGCGCCCGAGGACGTCCAGACTTTCAAGACCATGGCGCAGATCTTCAAAGCGACCGGCGTGCTCGAAAGCAGCGTGCCGGATAGCCTGTTCGTAACCACCCCTTACGAACGGGCCGTGCAGCGAAAGTGACCGCGGGCGGCACACAATCGGCGGCGTCGACGGTCGTTCTCCAGCGCCTGGCGCTGGCGCTGCTGATTCTCGCCGTCTGGTGGCTGGCTTCGCTCCGCGCGCCGGCGTACATCGTCCCGGGACCGGAGCGCGTCTTCATGCGCATGGTCCAGCTGAGCGTCACTGGCGACCTCCCGGCCAATCTCCTGACGACGTTCGGGCGTGTCATCGCGGGCTTTGCGCTGGCCGTGGTCGTCGGCGTGCCGAGCGGACTTCTGCTCGGCTCGAACCGGGCGGTTGGCGGCTTCTTCGAGCCGATTCTGCCGGTGATGAACACCGTGTCGTCGGCGATCTGGGCGATCTTCGCGCTGGTGTGGTTCGGCCTGACGCCGATGACGCCGATCTTCGTGGTGCTGATGACGGCGCTGCCGCTGATCGTCACCAATGTCTGGCAGGGCACGCAGGCTGTGAACGCCGACTTCATCGAGCTGGCGCGCGCACTCCGGCTGTCGCGAGTCCAGACGCTGTGGAATATCTATGTCCCGTCGATCCTGCCGTACTTCTTTTCCGGCGCCCGCCTGGCCTTCGGCTTCGGCTGGCGGGTCAGCCTGGTGGCCGAGACCATCGGCTCGTCGAGCGGTGTCGGCTATCGCCTGCGCCAGGCGGCCGACCTCATCCAGACCGACCAGGTCTTCGCCTGGACACTCAGCCAGATCGCGATGATGATCCTGATCGAAGGTGGATTCCTTCGTCCGCTCGAGCGCCAGCTGTTCCGCTGGCGGCGCGACGTCCGCAGCTAACGCGAAATCATCGCTCGGGCGTCATCCGGTCCAGGAGCTCCTCGACCGAGATGCGCCGCTTCGAGCGCGTGAGGATGATGCTCCCGTTCTTCACCGCAACATCCACCTGCGAGCCGTCCATCAGGCCGATCTGCGCCGCCACCTCGCTGGGCAGATCGATGCCGAAGCCGTCGGCCGATTTCGCGACTTTTACCCGGACAGCCATGTTTGCTCCCCCGATTCTACGCACCCCAAATGTGAAAATAATTTAGGGGGCAGAAAACCTGTCAGGCTGAGACTTTTTTGGGACAGAGTTTGGCTTATTAGCGGCCCGTGACGACTTTCTTCTCGGCCAATCGATGCAATGCCGCGCGATCCACCTTGTTGGTGGCTGCCAGCGGCAGCTTGTCGAGGAACCAGACAAAGCGCGGATGCTGATAGGCCGGGGCGTTGGCGAGCGCGAACTGCTTCACCGCCTCCTCGGTCGGCTGGCGGCCGGCCTTCGGGATCACGAACGCGACTGGCTTCTGGCCTTTGATCTCGTCGTCGACCGGCACGACTGCCGCCTGCGCGATGTCCGGATGCTGCTCCAGCATGCGCTCGACGTCGCCCGGATAGATGTTCTCGCCGCCGGAGACGAACATGTCGTCGGTGCGGCCGACGAAGTAATGAAAGCCGTCGGCGTCGCGCCGGAACACGTCGCCGGTGATGTAGAAGCCGTCGGCGCTGAATGGCCTGAGCTCCGGCCGGTTGTGATAGCCCAGCATCAGCGCCGGGCATTTCATCTCGAGCACGCCTTGTCCGGCGTTGCGGTCGGCGCCGTCGACGAGGCGCAGCTGGACGCCAGGATGCGGGGTGCCGACCGACGCCTCGGGCTGCGGCAGCCCCTTTGGATGGGGCCCGAACACCACCGGCCCGGCTTCGGTCGTGCCGTAGGCGTTGGTCACCTTGGCCTGCGGCAGGGTGCGGTGAATGGCCTCCATGAGGCTCGGGCTTACCGGGGCCGACCCCATGCGCAGGAACTCGACCGACGACAGGTTCGTGCGGCCCAGCAGGTCCGTCTCGCGCAGCATCATGGCGATCATCGGCGGCACCGCGGTCAGCCAGGTGCAGCGATAGCGGCCGATCGCCTCGATATAGGCGCGCGCGGTGAACTGCGGCAGCAGGACCACCGTCGCATGCGCCGCACAGGCGAGCTTGCCGAGCGCCAGCGCGTTCATGTGGTAGAGCGGGGCCGCGATCAGATAGCGGTGGCGCGACAGGTCCTGATCGGCCAGCCGGGTTTCGACCACCCAGATATGGCTCCGATGGGAGAGCACCACACCCTTCGGGACGCCGGTCGAGCCAGAGGTGTACAGGAACATCGCCGCTTCATCGGGTCGCGGAGTGACCGCGTCGAACGCGCCGATATCGAGGAGCCGCTCGAAGCTCTCTTCGCCGCTACCGTGGAAATTCACCGCCGGGAGGTCGGCGGGGCATTGGGCGCGCCGCGGCGGATCGCAGAACACCAGCTTCGATCCGGAATCGCGCAGGATGAACTCGATGGTCGCCTTGGGAAACTTGAAGTTCACCGGCACGGCGACAAGCCCGGCGCGCATGATCCCGAAATACGCCGCGAGATACTCGGCGCGATTGGCCGACAGGATCGCCACCCGGTCACCGCGCGCGAGGCCGCGCCGCAACAGCCCGCGGGCGACGCCGCGGGCCATCTCATCCAGCCGTGCGTAGGTAAACTCGCGCGGCGATGTCTCGCCACCCAGATCGATCACCGCGATCTTGTTCTGATCGCGGTCGCGCCGGATCAGATCGCCGAGATTAGTGAAGGCGGCCTTCTCATCCCCTCCCCCCTTGCGGGGGAGGGTCAGGGAGGGGGGTGCCGACATGTCGCTGGCCGCGGCCTAGCCCTTCGGCGGCGCCGTGAAGTAGGTCCCGCGGCCGCTGGCGAGCAGCTTGCCCGCCGCGTCGACGATCTGCGCTTCCGAGGTCGAGAACTGGCTGCCCATCCGCACGACCTTGCCGCGGGCGATCAGGTCGCCCGGCATGGCGGGGCTATGATAATCGACCCGAAGGTCGATGGTCGGCACGGCGCGTCCGAGCTTGCTCACCATCGCCCAGTCCGCGGCGAGGTCGACGAGGGCCGCCAGCACGCCGCCATGGGTGTAGCGCCGGTCGGGATTGACCACCCATTCTTCGCGCCATGTCGCCCTGATCTCGATGCCGTCGTCGGTCAACGCCGTCACCTTGAGGCCGAGCCACTGGTGGTAGGGCCCGCGCGCGATCAGCGCCTGGACTTTTTCGAGGGTCAGTTTTTCGTCGCTCATGCGTTTCTCCTCACGGCGTGATCACGACCTTGCCGATCACCTCGCGGTCCTGGATCAGGCGCAGCCCTTCGGCAGCCTTCTCCAGCGGCAGGACCTTGTCGATGACCGGCTTGATCTTGCGCTCCGCGATGAGGTCCATCAGGCCTTTCAGATTCTCGTCGTAGAAGCTGTTGGAGCCGATGATCTTCAGCTCGAACGTCCACACGTAACGCAGGTCTTCCTTGGGATCGTGCCCGGCGGTGGCGCCGCAGACCAGGAGCTTGCCGCCGCGCTTCAGGCAGCGCAGCGACGGCACCCAGGTGTCGCCGCCGGTGAAGTTGATCACCGCGTCGACGCCGCCTTCGTAGGACCGGCGCTGCGGCTTGCCGTATTTCTCGACCGCCCATTTGGAGAAATCGACCTGCTTGTAGTCGATCACCTCGTCGGCACCGAGGTCCTTCAGCCGCTTCATCTTCTCCTCGCTGCTGGCGCAGGCGATGACGTGCGCGCCGAGCAGCTTGCCGAGAACGACGCACCCGGTGCCGACGCCGCCGCTGGCGCCCAGCACGATGACCTTCTCACCCTTCTCGATCGTCTTATGGGTGATCATCATGCGATGCGCGGTGCCGTAGGCGACCGGCAGTGACGCCGCCTCTTCGAAGCTGACGCCGTGCGGCATGACCAGAATCTGGTCGGCGCCGACAAGGCAATATTCGGCCATGCCGCCGTCCAGCATTTCGCCCATCAGGCCCTTTTTCTTGTTGACCGGATTGACCAGCACCCGGTCGCCGCGTTTCCAGCCGGACACACCGGGGCCGACCTCGGCGATCTCGCCGGCCATGTCGAGGCCGATGACCACCGGCAGCGGCACCTTGATTCCCGGCATGCCGCGCATGGTGAAGACGTCGTGATAGTTGAACGACGACGCGCGGACGCGGATCACCACACAGCCTTCGGCGACCTGCGGGACCGGATAATCGGTCACCACCTCGAGATTTTCGAGCCCGCCGTGCCGGCGCAGCACCAGCGCTTTCATCGTCTTGCCGCCACTCACAACAAGTCTCCTTACACGTTCCGGTGAGCCGGGAGATTAGGTGCCGGCGGCGGCCGCGTCCAGATTGCCAGCGTGGCCGTCCCTCGCTACCTTGCCCCTCACCCAGGAGAGCGTGAATGGACGAGAATTTCCGCGAGTATCTGGACCGGCTGCGCAAGCACGGGGAGCTGGTCGACCTCCGTCAGCCGGTGGACATCCGGCATATTGCGACCCTGGTCGATCAGGCCAAGACGGCGCTCTATTTCCACGACGTGATCGGCTATGACATGCCGGTCGTGTCGGGCATCATCCGCACCCGCGAGCGCGCCATCCTGTCGATGGGCTGCAGCAATTACGCGGAAATCGAGGCCAAGCTCAAGCAGGGGCTGGACCATCCGATCCCGCCCAAGCGGGTCGCCAATTCGCGGGCGCGCGAGGTGCGGCTGGTCGGCGACGAGGTCGATCTCTACAAGCTGCCGATCCCGATGTCGTCGATCTACGACGGCGGGCCGATGATCACCGCCGGAGTCGTCATCGCGCGCGATCCCGAGCTCGGCGTCAACAGCGGCATCTACCGGTTCCTGGTCAAGGAGAAGAACCTGACCGGCATCGACATCGTGACGCCGAACAACATGCGGCTGTTCGCCCAGCGCGCCTACGAGGCCGGCCGCCCCTGCCCGATCTCGATCAGCATCGGCGTCCATCCGCTGGAGATCATGGGCTCCGGCTATCGCGCCCCGCTCGGCGTCGATGAAATGGCGATCGCCGGCGGCTTGCGCGGCAGGCCGGTCGAGCTCGCGTCGTGCGAGACGATCGACATGCCCTATATCGCCGATGCCGAGATCGTGCTCGAGGCGGAGATCCTGCCCACCGGCTGGACGTGGCCCGAGGGCCGGTTCGGCGAGTTCACCCGGCTGATGGGGGGCTTGCACTGGAACCCGCTGGTCAGGATCAAGGCGATCTCGATGCGCAAGGACGCGGTCTATTACGCCTTGCACATGCCGTGGGAGAACACCTGGCTCGCCGCCCCGACGCGCTACGCGGCTCTGCGCCAGGCGCTGAAGAACGCCGGCGTGGTGGTCAAGGACATCAACGTAACCTTGGGCGGCTGCGCCATGTGGCACGCCGTGATCTCGATCAGGAAGCAGCCGGGCGAAGGCAAGAACGCGCTGCTCGCCGCCCTCTCGGTCATGGACCTGAAGCACGTCGTGATCGTCGACGACGACATCGACATCTTCGACCCGATGGATGTCGAGTGGGCGATCGCAACGCGGGTCCAGGGCGACCGCGACGTGATGATCGTGAGCAACGTGCGCGCCAAGCCGCTCGATCCCAGCTTGCCGCCGACCCCACAGGGCATGGTGCCGACGACCGCCAAGGTCGGCATCGACGCGACGATCCCCGAAGGCGTGCCGCGCGAGCGCTATGAGCGCATCTCGTACGCATATTCGGACCGGGCCAAGATCGAGGACTACGTCAAGGGCAAGGCCGACAACGGCGGGCAGATCGGCGACGAGCGGACCGTGGCGGCGCTGGCGGAGGAGATCCTCGCCCTCCTCGACGAGGCGCCGCTCTACTACACCGACATCGCCGAGAAGTTCGGCAATTACGATTTCCAGCTCGTGGCGCGAGCCATGGGTCATCTGCACCGGACGGAAAAGCTGTGGCAGGACGACAAGGGCCGGATGTGCGTGCGCGGCTCGAAATTCGCCGCCAAGCCGCCGCGGTGAGATGATTTTCGTCACTCCCGCGAAAGCGTGAGTCCATGGTTCAGCGTCGCAGATGGATGGTCGCCTGAAGCCGCGGCATGACGAAGATGGAAGCACTGGATGCCCGCTCAGGTGCTCGCGAAACGCGACACCGAAGCGGCCATGACGGAGGGAAGAGACGGTGGATCTGAATTTATCCGGCCGGACAGCGTTGATCACCGGCGCATCCAAGGGCATCGGCCGCGCCGCCGCCGAGGCGCTGGCCGCCGAAGGCTGCAGCCTCGTCCTGGTGTCACGGACCGCGGCCGATCTCGAAGCCTTGAAGGGTGAGATCGAGCGCAAGTACAAGGTCCACGTGACGATTTCGGCCCTCGACCTGTCGAAAGGCGAAAGCGTCACCAAGCTGGCCCGCGACCACTCGACGATCACCATCCTGATCAACAATGCCGGCGCCATTCCCGGCGGCAATCTCCTGGAGATGGACGAGGCGCGGTGGCGCGCCGCCTGGGACCTCAAGGTCTTCGGCTACATCAATCTGTGCCGCGCCTTCTATCCTTTGATGAGGGGCTGGCGCACCGGCGTGATCATCAACGTGATCGGCAGCGCCGCCCTCACCCATGATCCCGAATATATCTGCGGTGTCACCGGTAACGCGGCACTCGCCGCCTTCACCCAGTCTTTGGGCAGCACCAGCGCCAGGGATGGCATCCGCGTCCTCGGCGTCCATCCCGGGCCGACCTCAACCGACCGCCTCGTCACCTTGATGCGCAAGAAGGCGAAGGACCGCACCGGCAGCGAGGACAACTGGCCGGAGCTGGTGAAGCCGCTGCCGTTCGGCCGCGCGGCCACGCCGCAGGAGCTGGGTGCGGCCATCGCCTTCCTCGCCTCCGAGCGCTCGGCCTACACCAGCGGGACCATCGTGACCATTGACGGCGGCGCCTCGGCGCGCGCCCAATCGTTCTGAGCTTAAGCGGGAGAGACGCATGGCGCATCTGACCACCGACGACGGGGTGAAGCTCTATTACGAGGAGACCGGCGCCGGATCGCCGATCGTGTTCGTGCACGAATTCGCCGGCGACCATCGCTCCTGGGAGCCGCAGGTGCGTTATTTCTCGCGGCGCTATCGCTGCATTATCTATAACGCGCGCGGCTATCCGCCCTCGGACGTGCCCAAGGAATGGGAGCGCTACTCGCAAGATCGCGCGCGCGACGATATCCGGGCGGTGCTCGACGCCCTCAAGATCGACAAGGCGCACATCGTCGGCCTGTCGATGGGCGGCTTTGCGACGGTGCATTTCGGCATGGCCTATCCCAAGCGCGCGCTGTCGCTGGCGATTGCCGGCGCCGGCTACGGATCGGTCCCCGGCGACCGCCAGAAATTCGTCCAGGATTCGGAGACCTCGGCCAAGCGCTTCGAGGAGCGGCCGATCGCAGAAGCCGCCGAGACCTACGCCATGAACGCGAGCCGCGTGCAGCTCCTGAACAAGGACCCGCGCGGCTTCCAGGAGTTCCTGCAGCAGCTCAAGGAGCATTCCGGCCTCGGCTCGGCCAACACCCTGCGCGGCGTGCAGATGCGCCGCCCATCGCTCTACGACCTTGTCGACAAGATGAAGGCCATCCCGACGCCGGCCCTGATCATGACCGGCGACGAGGACTGGCTGTGCCTGGAGCCCGGGCTCCTGATGAAGAAGGCCATCCCGAATGCCGGCCTGGTCGTGCTGCCGAATGCCGGCCACGCGATCAACCTCGAGGAGCCGGCGCTGTTCAACCAGCAGCTCGACGACTTCTTCCACGCGGTCGAGCTCGGCAAATGGCCAAAGCGCGACCCGCGCGCGATGGTCAATGTGAAAATCCCGTAGCTTCGGCGGTTCGGACCCTCTCATGCTCAAACTCCAAACCGCGCTATCGCAGCTTCTGTCCATCGTGCTGCTGGCCCTATTGGCGACCATGGCCATGTCCACGGCGCATGGTGCTCAGCGCGCCGCCGCCATCGAATACGACTTCGTCGAGCGGCCGGCGGGGTTGCCGGACTCCTTCGCGGCACCGCCGGGGGTCAGCCTGCGCTTTCTCGCCATCACGACCCTTGACGGCTTCAAGGTCGACGCGGCCCTGTGGGAGCCGGAGACGCAACGGGCGGGCGGTCCGCTCGTCATCACCGTGCATGGCAGCGGCGGCAACTTCACCGGGCCGCCACAGGGCTTCCTCAGCCGCGGCCTTGCCGGCAAGGGCACCAGCGTGCTCGCCATCAACACCCGCCAGCACGATGGCGGGGTGAACAAGGACAATTTCCTCGACACCCGCCGCGACATCGAAGCGGCCGTCTACACGGGCCGGGCGCTCGGCTATCCGGCCCTGGTGCTGCACGGCCACAGCCTCGGCAACATTCAGGTGCAGTACTACGCGGCGAACAACTGGGATCCCGACATCAAGGCCGTCATCCTATCGGGCATGTTCGGCAATCTGCCGTGGAAGTCGCGGCATATCCTCATCGAGAACGAGGACAATTTCCGGCAGCTGACAGAAGCCGCGAACGCCGCGTTGCGCGCCGGCACCGCCGCCGACGTGCTGCCGGTCCGCATGGGCTGGGTAACCGGCGAGCAAGTGCCCATCTCGGGACAGCACTTCCTGACATACCGGCTCGAGGGGACCAGCGTCGCCGACGGGACCTATTGGATCCGCCGTATCCCGCGTCCAATCCTGATGCTCCGCGATGAAGGCGATGCCATCGTCCAGCCCTTCGAGCCGTACATGCTGCTCTCGGCGGCCACGGCCGAAGGCTCGCTGGTTCCCGAGATCAAGTACGTGATGCTGCCCAATCCCAAGGGCCGGAGTCCCGCGGCCCACGGCTTCATCGACAACCAGCAGCAGCTGGTCGACACCATCGCCGGCTGGCTGGCCGAGCGGAAGCTGTGATGCCCCAAGGTCCCGTCGAAGTGCTCCGCCCCAAGGGCGAGCCGCTCCCGCTCGTCTACGACAGCCCGCATTCGGGCTCGGACTACCCGGCGGATTTCCGGCATGCCATCGACCGCATGGTGCTGCGGCGCTCGGAAGACGCGCATATCGACGAGCTCTATGCGCACGTCGTGAATCGCGGTGCCGTTCTCCTCCACGCGCTGTTCCCGCGCTGCTACATCGACGCAAACCGGTCGACGGAGGACATCGACACGGCGCTGATCGTCGGAGCGTGGCCATCCGCGGTCGCCCCGTCGCGCAAGGCCGCGAACGGCAAGGGACTGATCTGGCGCCAGATCGGATCGCACGGCGACATCTACAAAGAACGCCTCACGGTGGCCGAGGTCACGGCGCGGATCGAGCGCTACTGGCAGCCGTACCACCGGACCATCTCGCAGCTCCTCGACGCCGGGCACGCGCGCTTCGGCGTTGTCTACCACGTGAACTGTCATTCGATGGGCTCGCGCGGCGACCGGACCACGGAGGACGGCGCGGTCGAACGGCCGGATTTCGTCATCGGCGACCGCGACGGAACGACCTGCGAGAAACGGTTCACCGAGCTCGTCGTCGAAACGCTGCGGGCTCAGGGCTTCAGCTGCGCGGTCAACGATCCGTACAAAGGCGTGGAGCTCGTGCGGCGCTACTCGAACCCGTCGGCCGGCCGCCATTCGATCCAGATCGAGCTGAAGCGCGGCCGCTACATGGACGAGAAAACCATCGAGAAGAGTGCCGAGTACGATCGCACCCAGGCCGCGCTACGCCGCCTCACCGACGCCATCGCCGATTACGTGAGCGGGCGGATCGGCGCCTAGTCCGCCGACCGCTTATTGCCCGGCGCCGATGGCCTGCTGCGGCAGCATCGAGCCTTCGCCGTCGTCCGACCGCGGGAACCTGACGGTCACCTTGGTGCCCCGGCCCGGCGCGCTTTCGATGTCCATCCGGCCGGCGTGCAGTTCGACGAACGCGGCGGTCAGCGGCAAGCCCAGGCCGGTCCCCTGGTATTTTCGAGACAGCGCGGTTTCGACCTGGCCGAACGGGGTCATGGCGAGCTTGAGGTCCTCCGCGGACATGCCGATGCCGGTATCGACGATCTGAACCTCGATGTCCCCCCAGGCGGCGTTGGAGGCACGGAGAGACACGGAGCTGCCCGCCTTCGTGAACTTCACCGCGTTGGACAGCAGGTTGAGGATGATCTGGCGCAGCCTCGCCGGCTCGCCCTGGACCACCAGCGGCGTCTCGGGCCGGTCGACGATGAAGCGAATCTGGGCTTGCGTGCACTGGGTGCGCATCATCATCGCGCACTCGTCGACGATCCCGCACAAATCGACCGATTCCAGCGTCAGCTCCAGCTTGCCGGCCTCGCTCTTGGCAAGGTCGAGCACGCCGCTGATGATCCCCAGCAAGTGCTTTCCGCTGTGCAGAATATCGCCCGCGTATTCCACGTATCTGGGATTGCCGACGACGCCGAAATGCTGCCCGGTGATGAGTTCGGAAAATCCGATGATCGCGTTCAACGGCGTCCGCAGCTCGTGGCTCATGTTGGCAAGGAAGTTCGTCTTCGCCGTGCTTGCCACTTCAGCCTGCAGCTTCGCCTCTTTGAAGATCTCTTCGCGTTCCTTGATCTCCGTGAAGTCGCTGAGGAACAGGATAAAGCCGCCATCGGTCGTCTCGCTGCGGCTGAACCGGATCCAGCGCCCATCCGGCATCTGGTATTCGCCAACCGAGAAATGGTCGTGAGCAGGACCGTAGTCGGTCCCTAGGGGGCCCCCCTCGCCCATATCCGGGCGCCAGACATACGCAAGCCGAAGCTGTGCGAATGCGGTGGCGAAGTTCTCGCCCTCGACCATGTACGGGCCGAGCTCGGGACAGAATTTCGGCACTTGGCTGTTGGCAATGACGATCTTGCCTTTGCCGTCGACGAGCACCACACCCTCGCGCGAGCTTTCGAGCGCGTCGACCAGGCGTCTCTGCGCCGATCGCCGCTCGGCCACCTCCCGCTCCATCATCGCCCGAACGTTGTCCTGCATCACCGTCATCGAATGCAGCAGAATGCCGGTCTCGTCCCTCCCGCCGCCGGGGATCGGCGTCTGCAGCTCGCCGCCGGCGATGCGGTCGGCGACCTTGGCGGCCGCCGAGAGCGGTCGGATGATGCGCCGCGCGAGCAGCCAGGTGATGGCGGCCGACAGCAGCAGAGCCATGACCAGGGCCCCAATGCTTGTGTATTTGAAATACGACACCGACCAAACGGCCTTGCGGCGATCGATGAAGCTGTAATCGGCCGTCAACTCGATGAGCACATCGAAGCGGTCGATGATCCGGGTCCCCAGGGCCGTGAGATCGGCGTCGACATGAGCCCGTTCGGCCCCGCGCTGCCGCTCGACCCACTGTTCGACCAGGCCCCTGATCTCCATGATGACCGCGCGCTGCTTGTCGGACACGGCGCGTTTTTCGACCACGTCAAGGTCCTCGGACAGGCTCTCGGCGAGGGTCTCTATGGCGCCATCGACGTCTGTCCGCTCGGCGTCGGGAACGATCGCCCGGCGCAACGACTCATTGTTCATTTGAGCGAAGGTGAGGCTGGCCGAGCGGGCGAAATTGATCGCCATGAGCGAGCCGTCATACGTGTCGACGACGATTTTGCCCGCAGCCGAAAGGACATAGAACCCATAGGCACCGAGCGCGCCGGTGATCAGACCCATCGCCACAAATGCGACGAAGATCTTGGCTCCGATCGAATGCCTTCTGGACAGCGATGGATTTGCCACGGGTTGACCTTCGTGCAACCGACGCTCGTACAAGAAATTTACTCCCTCGATCCCGGGGAGCAAACGCCTAATGTTGGTAAAGGTTAAGATCGAATGCGGGCTTGCGTCGCCCGTCCACGGCGCCGCGGCCCGCGCCGGGTTTAGTTAACATTAACAAGCAGCTGCATTTTTGGATGAATGTGACAGTGGACCTCGAAATTTCCGGGGACGCTGAACTTGATGTTGATCGTGTCGCCCGGCGACGATTCCGCCGTGTCGAAATTGAAGCTGCTCGATTCCACGAACACCTGATGGATGAACTCATCGTGGTTGCCGAATTGCACGGTGTCGCCGACGGCAATCGTGATCCGCTTGAAGTTGAAGGACCGGTTCTTCTGAACGATCGGATGATTGTCGGCGGCATAGACGACACCGGCGATGTGCCAGCCCGCGATGACGGCCGCAACGAAGACCGGCAGCCGCATCCCGCCCCCCGACAGCACGGCGACGATCCGTCGCCCGATGGCCGCTAAGTTGTCCACGGTCATCGTGTGACGATGTCGCGCTCCATCGGCGCCAACAGCACAATGAGCCGGTTCTGCGTCCAGAACGGAATCTTGTATTTGTCCATGGCCTCCTGGAGGCCTTCGACGAGCGCGTTGAATTCCTTCTGGTTCAGGTGCAGCCCCTTGTGCGACTCATACATGTTGCGCCCCTTGTACTGGAAGGGACCGCCGGTGAGCTCGCATATCTGATCGGTGAGAAGCCGCTTGAACCGCACGAGGTTGATGTTGTCGAACGTGTCCTTGATGCGCTCGTCCGCGACCCAGCGGTCGGTGGCGTCGTCGACGATCTTGGTGATGACGTCTCGCCCGCCGAATGAGCGGTACAACTCATCGTCGGCCGCCGCCCCATGGATCCACGGACCCGCCGCCGCCAGGAGGGCCGCGAGAAGCAGTATTCGAAGAGATGCGATCATGTGTCTGCCTTCCGATGAGTGGATGTCGCCGGATCAGAAGCCGACTTGCAGCGAGAAATATGCGCCGCGCTGATTCTTCTGCGTCGCGATGTCGCCGAGGTCGAGATAGGCGAGCGTGGCGGACAGGTTCTTGTTGAAGAAATAGGCGAGAAACACGTCGAACGCGTTCCCCTCGTTGGCGGCGCTGAGGTTGTTCGGCTTCGTCCGGTATTCGGCACCCACCGCGGCCTCGCGGGTCACGAAGAACGCCGCGGACCCCTCGTACTGAAGCTGGTAGGTGTCGTGCCTGTCGCCGCCGAAGCCGAGGATGCCGTACTGATTTGCCTTGGTCTCGCGAAGGGTGACGTTCAGTAGCAGGCTCTGCCCCAGGAAGACTTTCGTGGCCGACAGGTAATAATCGACGCCCCGGTCGTGCTTGGCGCCGATCGCGCGCAGCTGCGCCCCGCGGTCGTTCACCTTGTATTGGAGGCCCGCGGCGATCTGCGGCAGCAGGCTGTCCTGATCGTAGACCGCGTCGCCCAGCAGCCTGACCTTGGCGCCGTAGATATCCTGATCGAACGTGTAGCCCTTGCCGAAGCCGAGCTTTGCGCCAGTCTGCTGGGTGTTGAACTCCTGGTGCGTGGCCGACAGCTCGACGCGATCGAAGAGACCTAGCGCCACGCCGCCGCTCTGAATCTGGAAGTCGGACAGCGTGATGTAGGTGTAATGAGCGCTGGCACCGATCGCGTCGCGCGTGCCGTAGCCGGTAATCACCGCCCACGGCACGAGGCCGCCGCCGGCGGCCCCTTCCAACTGCGTCACGCCGCCGGTGCCGAGCAGCTTGCCGCTGTCGAACAGGTCCGGTTTGGGCTCGCGCGGTTTCGCCTCTTCGGCCGGCTCATCGGCGGGTTCTGCCGCCTCTTCGGCCCAGGCGGCCGAAGCGCCCAGAAGAAACACCGACAGCAAGAGAAGCGCACAAGATCTGCGCATATCGATCCCCCTTATTGGTCCCGCCAAAGACCGGATTTACCTAAAATGCCCCTGAAATTACTTCCTGAAGTCCGTGTGTCGTATCGGATAGTCCTTAAGGCCGTGTAAAAAAATATGCGTCTCTTTTTGAGATTTCTTGAGGAAAAAGGACGTCCGGGCGGCTGACGCCGCCGCGCCCCGGCGCGCGAGCGTCCGGCGCGGATTTGGATTTATATTGGTCCCGAAGGGCTTCCGGAGGTCGTCGCGCATGAAGATGCAGGCCGCGGTCTTTCGCCAGGTGCACGCGCCGCTCACGATCGAGCCGGTCGACATCGACCTGCCGCTGGCGCGCGAGGTCCTGGTGCGCACCGTCGCCACTGGCGTGTGCCACAGCGACCTGCACGTCGTCGACGGGCTCGGACGGTTCCCGCTCGACCGGCCCTATGTGCTCGGCCACGAGGGAGCCGGCATCGTCGAGGCGGTCGGTCCGGACGTCGCCACGCTCCGTCCTGGCGACCACGTTGTGGCGTGTCTGTCCGGGTTTTGCGGTGCCTGTTCGCAATGCCTGAGCGGCCACCCGAACCTGTGCACCGGCGGCTTGGTGGCGCGCTCCGAAACGGCACCGCCGCGGCTGTCGCAGAATGGCGAGCGCTTCCGCCAGTTCCTCGGCATCTCGAGCTACGCCGAGCGCATGCTGCTGCATGAGAATTCGGTGGTGAAGATCGACCCCGACCTGCCGCTCGACCGCGCAGCCCTCGTCGGCTGCGGCGTGCTCACCGGCGTTGGTGCGGCGTTGCGCAGCGCTGGTCTCCAGGCCGGGCAGACCGCGGCCGTGTTCGGCTGCGGCGGCGTCGGCCTGTCGATTATCCAGGGTGCCCGCATCGCCGGCGCGCGCCAGATCATCGCCGTCGACGTGGTTGCGGCAAAGCTCGAGCTCGCGAAACGCGTCGGCGCCACCCATGCCGTGGATTCGAGCCGGGACGACCCGGTCAAGGCGGTCCGGGCACTCACCGGCGGCGCCGGCGTCGATCACGCCTTCGAAGCGGTCGGGATCGCGAAGCTCTGCCGGCAGGCGATCGAGAGCCTGGCGATCCGCGGCACCGCGACCATCGTCGGCGTGCTGCCGCCCGACGCCACGATCGAGTTTCCGTGGATGGCGATCCGGCCCGAATGCAAGGTCCAAACCTCGCGGATGGGGTCGAACCGCTTCCGGCTCGACATTCCGCTCTATCTCGACTTCTACCGGCAGGGCAAGCTGCTGCTCGACGACATGATCACCAAGCGCGGCCGGCTCGGCGACATCAACGAGGCGTTCCGCGCTATGAAATCAGGCGAAGTCGCCCGCACGGTGCTGACGTTCGATTAATGCCGATGACGCGGCCTGTGCGGCTGAAAAGCGAACCCCGTCGGCCGAAGCCGACGGGGTCACGTGTCAGCGGTCACGGAAGTGGTCAGTGGTTCGTGGCCCTGAGGTTATGCGGGTTCATATCGGGATCCATCGGATCCGTCGCGTTCGGCACCTGCGCCACGCCATTCTTGGCCGCCGCATCGACGCTGGCCTGGTTTGGGGCCTGCTGATACGCGGGCGGCGCCTGCACCGGATCCGGCGTATTGGCGAAGGTCTGCGGCGGATAATGGGAGGCGAACGCCGGTCCTGCGGCCACGAGTGGAGCGGCCAAGAGTGACAGGGCGGTCGCCAGCATGAGAATCTTACGCATGACATGTCTCCTGAATAAAGCGAGGCGCGAAGACAATTCTTCGTTGAGCCTGAGGGAGACGTGGGGATGCTTGCTGACACGCGCATGACACCCCGCTGACGGCTGCCTGACACCCGCCGCCGCGACACCACGCGGTTGCTGGAATTATGGATTCCTGCTGCGGGCGTGCATCGCGGCACGATAGGCAAAGACCACGCCGGGACCGAGGGTGGTGCCGGGACCCGGATAGGTTCCGGCCATGATCGACGCCATGTCGTTGCCGCAGGCATACAGCCCCGGGATCGCGCGGCCGTCGGGATCGAGGACGCGCGCGTGGATGTCCGTGGCGAGCCCGGTACTCACGGCGATGTCCGCCGGCCAAACGGCCATCGCGTGGAACGGCGGCGTGGTCAGCGGCCCGAGACACGGGTTTGGCTTGTGCTCCGGATCGCCGTTGAAGCGGTTGAGGTCGGTATCGCCCTTGCCGAAATCGAGATCGACGCCGCTGTCGGCAAAGCGGTTGTGGCGCGCGACCGTGTCGCGGAATGCCTGCGGTGGAACGCCGATCTTCTGCGCCAGATCGTCGAGGCTGCGGCCGGTGATGAGATAGCCGTTGCGTTCGAACCTTTTCAGATTGTGCGTGCCCGGATGAATGGCACCGAGGCCGTACCGGCCGATGAACGTACCGTCGCAGATGAGGTAGGCCGGGATCGACGGCGCGAGCTTGTGGCTCTCGAACATCGCTTCGACGAAGTCGTGATAGGAGACGGCTTCGTTGACGAAGCGCCGGCCGGCCGAATTCACCGCCAGCAGCCCAGGCTTGGCGCGGTCAAGCAGCAGGTGCGGATACAGGCCCCGGCTGCCGTCGCGCCGGATCGTCACCGAGGCCGGCGTCCACAGCCCGCTGGTCCCGTGCTCGCCGGTCACGATGCGGGCCCCCAGCCGCTCGCCAATGACGACGCCGTCGCCGGAATTCCCGGCGTCGCTCATCGAATGCGGCGGCGTCGGCTGCGGCATGAACGCGGCGCGAAACTTCTTGTTGTGGCCGTAGCCCCCGGTCGCGAGCACGACGCCTTTGCGGGCTCTGACCACGATGTCCTGGCCGTCGACCTGGATCCGAGCACCGACCACGCCGTGCCGGTCGCCCAGCACATCCGTGATCGCGGCGCCGAACAGGATCGGCACGCCCCGCTGCCGGAGGCTGTAGAACAGCCGGGCGATGAGCGCGTTGCCCATCATGATCCGGGTGCCGCGCGGATAGCGCAGGCGGTCCATCAGATAGCGGGCGAACAGCGTCGCCGCGGTGATGAAATTTGCCACGGAGCGAAACCGGCCGAGGAGCGGCGGGATGTCGGCCTTGCCGATCATCATGCCGCCGAACAGCATGAACTCCGGAATTGGCGGCCGGATGCGCTTGAAGTCGGCGCCGAGCAGCCGGCCGTCGAACGGCTTCGGCACGATCGCCCGGCCGCTGATCGCGGCGCCCGGCATGTTGCCGCGATAATCGGGATGCATCCCGCAGGGCATGAACTGCACGTCGGTCTTGGCGCTGAGCTCGTCGATGACCTGGGACGCAGTCTTGAGGAACACCGTCCGCAGCTCGCGCCCTGTGGCGCTGGGGATCAGCGCGTCGAGATAGCGCTCCGCGTCCTCGGCGCTGTCGGGGAAGCCCGCCGCCCTGCTCTGGCTGTTCCCCGGGATCCACAGCGTGCCGGCCGAGGTGGCACCCGTGCCGCCGACCTGATCCGACTTCTCGCACACGAGCACGTCGAGACCCTCGAGGGCCGCGACCAGCGCCGCCGTCAGGCCGGCCGGCCCCGCACCGGCCACGAGCAGATCGACCTCGCGTTCCTCCATCACCCGCCAGGGTGACGTGCCCACGGGCGCGAAGTCAAACCCTCGCCGCCGCCAACCGGCCGATGGCCGCGTCGAGCTCGGCTGCCAGCTTAACGACCAGGGAAGCGGCCGGTTGCCGACGGGCGAGACGTACGCCCTGCCCGGCCCACAGCGACAGGAACTCGGCGCGGCCCCGCTTGGCGGCGGCGGTGCGCAGCGGCCGGGTGAGCGCGTTCTGGATCGGGAACGGCAGGATCGCGCCGGGCGGAGCCGCGGTCTCGACTTCGGTCATGAAGCGATTCACGATGCCGCGCGCCGGCCGGCCGGAGAAGGCGCGCGTGACGCGCGTCTCGTGCTCGCGCGCGGCGAGGATCGCCACCTTATACGCCTCCGGTATTCCCGCCTCGTCGCAGGTGAGGAACGCCGTGCCCATCTGCACCGCGGCGGCACCCAGCGCCAGCGCCGCCGCGATGCCGCGGCCGTCCATGATGCCGCCGGACGCGATCACCGGCACCTTCACCGCATCGACCGTTTGCGGGACCAGCGACATGGTGCCGACGAGGCCGGCTTCGAAGTCACCGCCGAACGTGCCGCGATGGCCGCCGGCTTCGCCGCCTTGGGCGACGACGGCGTCGACGCCTGCTTTCTCGAGCGCGATCGCCTCGTCGACCGTGGTCGCGGTGGCGGCGAGGAACATGCCGCGCGCCTTCACCGCCGCGATCGCGTCCTTGGGCGGCACGGCGAAGGCGAAGCTGAACGCCGCGGCCCCGCTGTCGAGCGCCGCCGCGAGCTGATCGGCGAACAGGCTCCCGGTCGATGTGGGCAGCGACGGCGGCGGCAGGCCGAGCTCGGCGAAATAGCCGGCCACGCGGGCCAGCGCCGGGCTCGCGTCAGCGGGCGGTGTTGGCGCTGGAAGCGGGGCGAAGAGATTGATGCCGAACGGGCGCTTGGTCTTGGCCCGCACGGCGGCAGCGCTGTCGCGGATCTGCTGCGGGGTCAGGTACGCCGCACCGATGAAACCGATCCCGCCGGCTTCCGAGACCGCGGCCACGAGGTCGGGCGTGTCGCCGCCGCCGGCAAGCGGGGCCTGGATGATCGGGTGCGCGATCCGTAACCGCCGCGTGAGATCCGTCTGAACGGGCATGAGCCACCTTCCTGGTACCCCCCACCCGCTCGCTGCCGCTCGCGGCCTCCCCCGCAAGGGGGGAGGCAATATATTGCCGTGCTTTACTTACCTCCCCCTCGACGGGGGAGGACGGCGCGGAGCGCCGGGTGGGGGTGAGTTGCGATGCTGATGCACCGTAAGCCCCGCCCGTTCGCGGGCAGAACCGGTTTTAAGTGATAGGCCCGATCTGGTTTCGCGATAGCGGCCTAGTCGGCCGCATCGGCGGTGGCGACCTGGCCGGCACGGGCGCAGTCGAGAAAGGCCGCGAGTGCCGTCGAGACGAAGGCGTCGCGGCGGCGGACGAAGGCGGTTTCGACCCGCCCTTCGTTGGCCGGCAGAGGGTGATAGGCGAGCTTGCCGGCGCGCGACGCGCTCTCGACCACGCTCAGCGGCAGCAAGGTGACGCCCAGCCCCGCCATGACGCAGCCGATGATGCCGTCGATGGTGCCGAACTCGAGCCGCCGCAAGCCGACGATGCCGCGCCTGGCGAGAATGTCCTCCAGCTTCTGACGGTACGAGCAGCCGGCGCGCAACACGACGATCTTGAGGTCGTCGCCGCGCGGCAACGCGTCGAGACGGCGGATCGACGGGGCGGTGACCAGCACCAGCTCCTCCTCGAACACGGGCTCCTGGACCAGTTCGGGATGGTCGACCGGGCCGCACACGAAGGCCGCCTCCAGCTTGCGCGCGAGCACGCGCTCGATCATCTCGGCGCTGGTGCCGGTGTTGAGCACGAGGTCGACCTCCGGGTAACGCGCGGCATAGGCGGCCAGCACCGGCGGCAGCCGGACCGCCGCCGTCGTCTCGAGCGAGCCGATGTCGAGGGGCCCCTTGGGCACGCCGTTGTCCTCGACGGCGCGGCGGGCCTCGGCCAACAGCCGCCCTACCCGGGTGGCATACGGCAGAAGCCGGCGGCCCGCGGCGGTGAGCTCGACCCCGCGGCTGTGGCGGTCGAACAGCGGCGCGCCGAGCCGCTCCTCGAGCAGACGGATGCGCGCGGTGACGTTGGACTGCACCGTGTTGAGCTCCGCGGCTGCCCGGTTCATGCCACCGAGCCGCGCCACCGCCTCGAAGATCCGAAGGTCCGCTGAATCCATGGCCGCCTCCTCCGTCTCAGGCCATCATTAAAGACGATGGCTTCAGGACCGACCATTCTGGTTTCAGGATGGCTGCCCTTCTAGCGGCGCATGGCCAGCACACGGTCGACCATTTTTCCGCACAGGCCCAGGTAGTTGGCGGGATCAACCAGCTTCGCCAGCGCCGGCCGGTCGACATGCTTGGAGATCTCCGGATCCGCCGCCAGCAGATCGAGGAACGGCCGGCCGGTCTCGATCACCTTGCGGCAGATGTCGTAGACGAGATCGTGCGCGCGCTGGCGGCCGAGATGGGGCCCCAGCCCCATCATCACCGCTTCGGAGACGATGAGCCCGCGCGTCACATCGAGATTGGCGCGCATCTTCTCCGGATTGACCTGCAGGCCGCCGATCAGGAACCGCGCCTGGGCCAGCGCGCCCGCGGACAGGCAGAAGATCTCCGGCATCGCGATCCACTCGATCTCCCAGTTGCCGGTGGCGCGCTCGTGGTCCTGGTCCATCGCGTTCAGCAACGCCGCCACATGCTGGCGCACCATGGCGGTGGTCGCGGTGATGTAGAGCGTCGAGATCGGGTTGCGCTTCTGCGGCATGGTGCTGCTCGAGCCGCGGCCCTCGTGGAACGGCTCGAAGACCTCTTCGACCTCGGTCTGCATCATCAGCTTCACGTCGGTCGCGACCTTGTTCAGCGTGCCGGTGACGAGGCCGAGGAAGCAGCCGACCTCGGCGAAGCGGTCGTGCATGGTGTGCCAGGCGATCTCCGGCTGGCCGAGGCCGAGCTCGGCCATCAGGCCCTGCTGCACCTCGAGCCCCTGCGTGCCGAGCGAGGACAGGTTGCCCGCAGCACCGCCGAACTCGCCGACCAGGACGCGCGGCCGCATCTGCTTCAGGCGCTCGCGGTGGCGTTCGATGCCGGCGAGGATCACCGCCATCTTGTAGCCGAAGGTGATCGGCACCGCCTGCTGGAGGTTGCTGCGTGCCGCCATCGGCGTGTCGCGATAGCGCTTGGCGAGGGTCGCGAGCGAGTCCGAAATCGCCGCGAGGTCGTCGTCGACCAGCTTCAGCGCGTCGCGGATCTGCAGCACCGTCGCGGTGTCGGTGATGTCCTGGGTCGTCGCCCCCCAGTGGCTCCACTCGCCGAGCCCGTCCTTGCACAGTGCCACGAGCTGCTGCACCACCGGCAGCACCGGGTAGCCGATGCGCTCGGTCTGGGTCTTGAGCTTCGCCATGTCGTATTGCTCGACCGCGCAGTGGCGGCAGATCTCGTCCGCCGCCGCCTGCGGGATGATGCCGAGCCTGCCCTGCACGCGCGCCAGCGCCGCCTCGATGTCCAGGTAATATTGGACGCGCGCCTCGTCGGAGAAGATGCGCCGCATCGGCTCGGTGCTGAAGATGTGGCGGAAGATTTTGGAATCGATCGCGGTGGCACTCATTAAGGTCTCCTCGGACGAAAATCTGGCGGCCGGACTCTAGGTGCCGCCGCCGACGCGGGCAACGCCCCGCGGCGTCTTATCCAGGACGAAGCGGCAGCGGGTGGCCGCCCGCCCCCCTGAATCGGATGCAATACTGCAAGAGTTTTTCAACATATTGGAATCGCTTATAAAAAAGACCGGAAAGAATTGCGCACCTCGTTTTCACCACCCGCAATTCGCAATTCTCGGCGGCTTGATTCAGCTCGCGAATAGACAACGACTGACCCGAGAGGCGGTGCCCGTCGGGTTGTCACACCGAAATCGGCGCAAGGGTGCAAGGGTTCAGGAAAGCCGCTGACTGGGCTCTAAAATTCCGGCTCAAAACCCTTGCACGGCCGGTTGTCGTAAATTCGATGCAAGGGTCTTCGGGCCGTTACCTGCTTTGGTCACTACGGCGACGGCCGAAATGAAAGCAGATGACGACTCCGGCGCCGGCGGTATGCTCACTCGATCGGATACGAGAGGTAGCTTCATGACCACGACGACAGCGCGGCAGAAAATCCATGTCTGCAAGATCGTGGACTCGCCGGTCGGACGGCTGACGCTCGTGGCGTCCGACAGCGGGCTTGCGGCCATCCTGTGGGAGAACGACGACCCGCTCCGGGTTCGGTTGAACATCGTCGGTGAGGATGACAACCACCCGGTCCTGGTCGAAGCCGCGCGGCAGCTCCGGGAGTATTTTGCCGGCGACCGCAAGACGTTCGCTCTGACGCTCGACTTCGCGGGCACTGAGTTCCAGAGGAAGGTCTGGCAGGCGCTGCTGACGATCCCGTTCGGCGAGACCAGATCGTACGCTCAGATCGCCCGGCAGATCGGCAGCCCGAGCGCGGTGCGCGCGGTTGGTGCGGCGAACGGCAAAAATCCGGTTTCGATCGTGGCCCCGTGCCATCGCGTCATCGGATCGAGCGGCGAGCTCACTGGGTTTGCCGGCGGCCTCGAGGCCAAGGCGATCTTGCTGGAGCTGGAGGGCGCCCGGACGAGGCCGCTCAAGCTGGCGGTGTGATCGCGCCGCTGCACCATGGACCCCGCATCAAGTGCGGGGTGACGAGTGGGAGGGTGGCAGCGGGCGGGCGAGCGTGACTCTGAGTCCGATAATCTGACTGGATGCCGGCTTTCGCCGGCATGACGAGGAGACGGAATGTCATTCCGCTTTCGCGCCGGACGCCTTGACGATCGGTTCCCAGTATTTGGCGTCGGCTTTGATCGTCGCGGCGAAGCTTGCGGGCGAGCCGCCGAGCGGTTCGACGCCGAGCTCTTCGAAGCGGCGGCGCGTCTCGGGGTCGTCGAGGGTCTTCTGGAAGTGGCGGTTGAGAAATTCGACGATCGCCGGATCGGTGCCGCGCGGGGCCAGGAAGGCGAACCACGTGGTCATGTCGTAGCCGGGCAGGCCGGCCTCGGCGGCGGTGGGCACGTCGGGCATGACCGAGAGTCGCCTGGGGGCGGCGAGGCACAGGGCGCGGACCTCGCCGGCGTCGAGCTGGGCGCGCACCGGCGGGATCGAGGTCGACAACATCTGCACCCGCCCGGCGACCAGGTCGGCGACGGCGGCGCCGACGCCGCGATAGGGAATATGGACGAGCTGGATCCCGGCCAGGCGCGCGAAGTGGTCGAGCGCCAGGTGCGTGGTGCTACCGTTGCCGGCCGAGGCATAGTTGAACTGGCCGGGCCGGCTCTTGGCCAGGGCGATGAACTCCTGCAGGGTCTTCGCCGGGATCGAGGCGGGCACGATCAGGAATTGCGGCGCACTGCCGACATTGAGCACCGGCACCAGGTCGGTGAGCGGATCGTACGGCATCGCCTCGTAGAGCCACGGATTGATGACGATGGCGCCCGAGGCGACCATCGCCAGCGTATAGCCGTCGGGCGTGGACTTGGCGACCAGCTCGCCGCCGACATTGCCGCCGGCCCCGCCGCGGTTCTCGACGATGAACGGCTGTCCGGTCTGCTCGGTGAAGCCCTTGCCGATCCAGCGCGCGAGGAAATCGGTGGTGCCGCCGGCGGCCGCGGTCACGATGACCCGGACCGGGCGGCTCGGATACGATTCGGCGTGCGCGCCGGCGGCGCTCAGCCCGAGCAGGACCAGGGCAAGTCTGAGGATCAGGACGCGGGGCGCCACGCGCCGCATGTCACGCCGCCTCGATCAGGAGCTTCGCCAGCTCGTCGGGCATGTCCACCATCACATCGTGGCCGCAGGGCAGGCTGTGCGTGCGCCAGGCGGGATCGCGCTGCACCCGCTCGAAAAAGCGGTCGAAGGGCGACGGCACATAGGCGCCGGCCTTGATGAAGCTGCGCCGGGCAATGGTCTTGTGGGCGCCGGTCAGGCGCAGCTTCTGGGTCATGCAGGCGAGCGGCTGCGGCACGCAACGCCGGTCGACCCAGGCCTGGTCCTTCTCGTTGACCTTGAAACGCGCGGCCGGCACCGGCGGCACCAGCCAGCCGGCACCCTTCTCCCGCGCCTGCTCCAGGTACATCGCGGCGCGCTCCGGCGGCTGGACGTCGAGCACGGCCTGGCCGTCCTCGGGGATGAAGGCGTCGAGATAGACGAGGCTGCGGATGCGATCGGCGACACGATCGGCCGCACCGGTGATCACCATGCCGCCATAGGAATGGCCGCACAGCACGACATCGCCGAGCTCCTCCGCGTGAAAGACATTCACGATGTCGTCCACGTGCGTCTCGAGATTCACCGCGCGGCTCATCAGATGGGCGCGGTCGCCGAGGCCGGTCAGGGTCGGCGTGTGCACCTCATGGCCGGCGGCCCGCAAACTGCGCGCGGTGCGCACCCAGCACCAGCCGCCATGCCAGGCGCCGTGCACGAGCACGAACGTGGTCATAGCGCCCTACTCCGCGAGATCGTCGAAGACGAATTTGTAGCGGGCGCCGTCGCGGCGGATCTGGCCGCTGGTCGGGGTCGGGAAATGCCCGGTCAAGACGCGCGTACCGGTGTCGGCGTGGCGGCGCACGAACTCCTGCCGGGTGCGGCGCGACAGCTCGGGATCCTCGCAGAAATTGGTCGACCATTCCGGGTAAACCACCTGTGCCGGATGATGCAGCATGTCGCCGCAGACGACGGCGCGAGCGCCCTTGTCCTCGACGTTGATGACGACCCCGCCCGGCGTGTGACCGGGGGCCCCCTCGAGATGGATGCCCGAGATCACCTCGCAGTCCATCGGCACCATCTTGGCCTGGCCCTTGTCGACCACCGGCAGCACGCTGTCGGCGAACGAGCCGTGGAGCAGCGGCTCGGGCGGAGTCTTGTCGTGCTGCGCCCGCCAGTATTTGTATTCGGTCTCGGCGATCAGATATTGCGCGTTCGGAAAAGTCGGCACCCATTTTCCGTTCACGAGGCGCGTGTTCCAGCCGACATGATCGGCGTGCAGATGCGTGCACAGCACGTAGTCGACGCTGTCGGGCGCAACACCGAGCCCCTGCAGCGTGTCGAGGAACGGCGCCTTGCGGCAGTGCCAGTTCGGGCGCTGCGGCCGCTCCTTGTCGTTGCCGATGCAGGAATCGACGACGATCGTGTGGCGGCCCGTCTTGATGACGAAGCAGTTGAAGCTGAGCATCAGGTTCAGCTCGGCGTCGATCAGGCGGGGCCCGAGCCGCGCCTGCAGCTCCCGCAGCACCTCCGGCGTGGCGTCCGGGTACATCCGCTGCGGCGCGTAGATCCCGTTCTCCATGTCGGCGATCTTGGAGATGGCGAAGTCGCCGAATTTCACGTTGCGCATGGTTCCTCCCACTGCCGTATTACGCTGAGTATAAACCACAGAGACACAGAGGACACAGAGAGGAGAGAAGAAACCTCTCATTCCACGCTCTGTGTTCTCTGTGTCCCTGTGGTTACGATGATTCTGGATGCCCGCTTTCGCGGGCATGACGAGGGGGAGACAATGTGCCGCTCCCATCCGTCACCACGGCGAAAGCCGGGGTCCAGTCCGATTCGGACAAACCACGGAGGCACGGAGAGCACGGAGACAGAGGGTGTTCCCCTCTTCTTCCGCCTCTGTGCTCTCGGTGTCGCTGTGGTGAAACTTTGAGGACCCCCCACCCTACCCTCCCCCTCAAGGGGGGAGGGGAAGAACGGTCGAGGGTGACGTCGGTCAGTTCACCGTCATGCCGCTGTCGTGCACGAGCTTGGCCCATTTGGCGGCTTCGCTGCGGACGTAGGCGGCGAATTCCTCTGATGTGCCGGTCAGCGGCTCGGCGCCCTGGCTGGCCAGGCGCTCGCGCACGTCCGGGAGCTTCAGGGCGGCGACGGTCTCGGTGTTCAGCCGCTTGACGACCGGCGGCGGCGTGCCGGCGGGTGCGAACACGCCGAACCAGGCGTCCACCGCGTAGCCGGGCAGGCCGGATTCGGCGACGGTCGGCAGATCGGGCGCCAGGGCCGAGCGCTTGGGCGTCGTGATCGCGAGTGCGCGCACCTGCCTGGCTTCGATCTGCGGCAGCGAGGTGATGGTGAGGTCGAACATCATGGTCACCTGTCCCGCGATCACGTCGGACAGCGCCGGGGCGCTGCCGCGATAGGGCACGTGCACGATGTCGATGCCGGCCATCGACTTGAACAGCTCGCCGGCGAGATGATTGGACGTGCCGTTGCCGGCCGACGCGAAATTAAGCTTCCCGGGCTGCGCCTTGGCGAGCGCGATCAGTTCCGCCACAGACCGCGCCGGGACCGCCGGATGGACGTCGAGGATGAACGGCAGCGACGCGACCGGCGCGATCGGCGCAAAATCCTTCACCGGGTCGTAGCCGACATTGGTGTTGAGCGCCGGATTGATCGCGTGCGAGCTGACGGTGCCCATCAGGATGGTGTAGCCGTCGGGCGGCGCCTTGGCGACCAGGTCGCTGCCGATCGCGGTTCCGGCGCCCGGACGGTTGTCGATGACGACCGGCTGGCCGAGCTGCTCGGACAGCTTCTGCCCGACGACGCGAGCCAGGATGTCGGCGGCCCCGCCCGCCGGATACGGCACGACGAACTTGATGGGGTGGCTGGGGTAGACCTGCGCGTGCGCGCCTGAACCACCCAGTGCGGCGGTCAGAAGGACCGCCAGACCAAGGAGCCTCACTCCGCGGCCTCGCGGCCGCCTTCGACTTCGGGGATGGGCGGGATCGGCACGTTATGCGGCGCCACGTCGGCGCGGATGCGCGCCAGCGCCCCGCGGATGATCTCGATCTCCTGGTCGGGATGGGTGGCGCCCAGCCCATGCTCCGCCGCCAGCGCCCGCTGCCGCGAGGACCGGCGCCGCTCGTCGTCCGGCAGGTTGACCACGGCGTAGACGCCACTCAACAAGCTGCCGCGCAGCTTCTTCGAGAATTTGGCACCGAGCAGCCGCTTCTCCGCGTCGGTGAGACCGGCGAAGAACTGCCGCATGATGATCCGGCCGAACTGGATGTGCCGCGCCTCGTCGCGGAGGATGAGCCGGCACGCATTCTTGATCGCCGGATGACGCGCGTTGTCATAACGCGCCTGCAACAGCTCGCCCGAGAGCTGCTCGAACAGGGTGTTCACCGCGAGCCCGGCGAAGAACGACATCTCCTTCTCGTCGCGCTCATCGTGGAACTTCGGGATGATCTTCAGGAAGTAATCGGCGCGCGGCTCCGGCTGATAGCCACCGAGCGCGTCCGCAATACGGAACGAGGCTTCGTGATGGCGCAATTCTTCCTGGATGAAATTGGCGATGTGCTGCTTCACCTCGAAGGGCTGGTGTCCGTAGATCGCCTCGCGCAGCCGCTCGGCGCCGTACGGCGTGGCGCCGTGCTCCATCCAGGCGCGGAGGCTCCACCATTCCGCACCCGCGGCGCGTGCCTCGGCGGGGATGTCGGCGCGCCGCAGCTCCTCCCAGTCGATGTCCTTGGCCGGGTCCCAGGCCAGCGCCCGCGCCTGCACGCACAGATCCCAGATCTCGGGATAGGCGAGCTTGCCGACCACCGGATAGGGGTTGGGGACCTGGACGATCTCTTCGAGCATCGAGGGTTGCAACGTACGGCTCCTGTCAGGCGACTGAATCAAAGAACTCGAGGATGGCGCGGCCGAGGATCTCCTCGGTCGTGTTGAAATGCGCCACCATCGAGATGTGGTTGTGGCGGCCCATGCGGATGAACGGGATGGCGCGGCGGCGCACCAGGCTCATCCGCCAGGCGAATTCCAGGCCATAGATGTCAAGCAGCGGGTTTTCGAATTCGGCGATGGCGACCATGGTCGGCAGCGCGCTGGCGGCGACGTGGGTCACCGGCGAACGGGCGTCATACACCGATGGGTCGTCGCCGTAGTAGGCCTTGACCGGACCGGCGTTGGGATTCTCCGGCGAGACGTCGGCGCGCAGCCGCGACGAGATCAACACCGCGCCTTTCACGCCGCTCCCCAAATGCTTTGCCGCCGGATCGAAGCCGTAGGTGGCGACATGCGTGCCGCCGGCCGAGTGGCCGATCAGGAAGACGCGATCCGGATTGCCGCCCTGATCCCGGGCCGCGTTCTTCACCCATGCCACGGCGCGGGCGATGTCGTCGGCCCCGGCGGGATACGGCGCCTCGGGGGCCAAGCGATATTCCAGGTTGATCCCGAGATAGCCCTGGCGCGCGAACCAGCTCAGCACATTGCCGTAGCCTTGCGGGCTGGCATCCTTGCTGCCGCGGACGAACGCGCCGCCGTGGACGAAGATCACCACCGGCGCCGGCCTGGCGGCGGCCGGCCGGTAGATGTCGAGGAGGTGCCGCTTGTGCGGGCCATACGACACGTCGCGGGTCGTCGTGACGCCGTCCTTGGGCGCCGCGGCCAGCAGCGGATCAAACAGCGCCCACACCATGTCGCGATGCTTGGGAACGTTGGTCCCCCACACCGGCCCGATCGCGGTCATCGTCTTCTGCAGCTCCTGGGAAAAGCCGGACAGCGGAACCGGGTTATGCATGAACACCTCTCATGTTGCTTTTATAACACGCGCGCTTCCCGCGTACATGATGAAGACCATCACAGCGCGGCGCGCAAAGTGGAAGTATTGCGGAATTGGATGCGGGGCGGGTGCCTTCACCAGGGCATTGTCGAGCGTGCTTTTATTTCCGCAAGGTATGACCATCGATTCCGATGATCGCCCTGTGACGGATTCGATGCCGAGGCAAGAACCGGAGTTCGAGTCCCGTGAGGGAGCACTACCGTTTGCTCAGATCATCGACGTCCGATGGTCGTTGCGAATAAAGTGAGTGAACCCAAATGAGCACAACAGAAGACAATAAGGCCGTCGTTGGACGGTGGTTTACCGAATTCTGGGGCGAGACATGCAACCTGTCCGTCGTCGATGCCATCGCCGCTCCGGACATGCTGTTGAAGTACTCGCTGCACGAACCGCGCCGCGGCCGTGCCGACATCAAGGCCTTCATGACGGACTTCCGTGCCGCATTCCCGGACCTCAAGTTCTGGGGCACCGCGGACCTGATCGCCGAAGGTGATTATGTCGTCGGCCAGTGGGAAGGCGGCGGCACCCACGCCGGGCCAGCCTTCAACGACTTCCTCGTCGGCTCGCTGCCTGCCAAGACCGGCCGGAAGATGCACTTCAGCGGCACGACGGTATTGCGTCTCAAGGACGGCAAGATCGTCGAGGAAATCGGTCTCGACGACGGCGTCACTGCGCTCACCCAGCTCGGCCTGATCAAGGCCGTTTGATCGAAGCCGGCCTTCGTCCATCTAGTCCCGGACGACGACGGATCTTCTTCAATCAAAGAGGCTCGCACCTTCGATGGTGCGAGCCTAGTTGCGAAGAATTGGGGTCCGAAGAATTGGGTCGGAGTTGAATTACCGCTATATTGGCGCACGCGGTTCAGGCGCTGGCTCGCGAAGGATTCAAAATGAAGACACAGCGCGCGCTTCTGTCGATCACGGCGGCCCTGGTCGCTACCACGTTGGGCGCAGATGCGCCGGGCGCGGAGGAGAGCAGCACAGTACTCTCGCCTCAGGCGCTGCAGGAAATTGCGCAGGTCGAGGCCGAGATCGACCGCATCGAGGCGCAGGCGATCGAGCGACTGGCCGTGCCGCCGGACAATCAGGTCCAGCGAGTCGAGTTGCTCGGCAAGGTGATGCTGTACGACAAGCATCTCTCGGTAAACCACAACGAGGCATGTGCTTTCTGCCACACGCCCGAGACGGGTTTTACGGGTCCCGTGTCAGAGCTGAATCGGACCACCGGCTCCTATCCCGGGTCAGTGCGCACGCGATTCAGCAATCGCAAGCCGCAATCGCACGCCTACGCGCCGCTCTCGCCCGTGCTGCACTACAATCCCGGGCAGGGTGACCTCGTCGGCGGCAATTTCTGGGACATGCGTGCGACCGGCCGCCGGCTGGGCAAC
>WNFI01366926.1_pt1 | contig 36726 bp, 26 predicted proteins | sample 5400471 | NCBI WGS metagenome assembly WNFI01 (sample SAMN13153348, study PRJNA577476) | soil metagenome | isolation source: 100 cm saprolite on Douglas fir-dominated hillslope | place: USA:California | collected 2013-09-17 | reverse complement strand
TACCCTTTGCGGGAGTCCACTGCCCCGGTAAACGACCCCTTCTCATGTCCGAACAGCTCAGAATCAATAGTCCCCTCGGGAATAGCCCCGCAGTTGACGGCAATAAACGAATTATGCTTACGCCCTGACAACGCATGAATAATCATCGAAAACGCCTCTTTACCCGCTCCGCTTTCTCCATTGATCAATACGGTCAGATCTGTACCGGCTACCTGCGCTGCCACCTGCAAGGCGTAGTTCAGCGTCGGCGAATTGCCTATAATGCCAAATCGGTTTTTGATTGATTGAATTTCCATAAGTCCACCCTTTCCGGCCATAAGCCGGAACCATTTAATGATTTAATTTATTATATCGTCTTTTACAACACTGCCTATCAAAGTAGCTCCCGTGCAATCTGTTATTTTTACCCGGGCGTAATCCCCTTTTTGGTAATCCCCTTCTTTTGGAAATACTACGACCTTATTCTGGCTGCTCCGGCCCCGCCAGTCTGCAGCACTCTTTTTCGAATCTCCTTCGATCAGTATCTTAAAGGTCTTGCCTATATCTTTTTTATTGCTTTCCAGCGAAAGCCTGTTTTGTAATTTGACGATTTCATCGAGCCTTCTTCTTTTTACTTCCTCAGGCACATCGTCGGTATAACGACGCGCAGCCAGCGTACCCGGCCGCTCGCTATAAAAGTACATATAGCTCATGTCATATTTAGCATAAGACATAAGGCTCATCGTATCCTGGTGGTCTTCCTCCGTTTCTGTACAGAAACCGGCGATAATATCCGTGCTCAGGCCGCAATCGGGGATGATCGACAGGATACGGTCTATTTTAGCCATATACCATTCCCGGGTATAGGTCCTGTTCATCAGCTGCAGGACCCTCGTACTGCCGCTCTGCACCGGCAGGTGGATATAGTTGCAGATGTTTTCATGCCGGGCGATCGTATGCAAAACTTCATCGGTAATATCCTTTGGGTGGGAAGTGGAGAATCTCACCAGCAGCAAAGGATCAATCAGCGCCACTTTCTCCAGTAATTGGGCAAAGGTGACGGTCTTGCCGGCTGCTTCGTCCATCCAGTAATAACTATCTACGTTCTGTCCCAGTAAAGTGACTTCTCTATAACCCCTGTTGAAAAGGTCTTCACATTCCCTTACGATGGACAGGGCATCCCTGCTCCGTTCGCGCCCCCTTGTAAAGGGCACCACGCAAAAAGCGCACATATTATTACATCCGCGCATGATGCTGACAAAAGCCGTAATACCATTACTGTCTAACCGCACCGGTGAGATATCGGCATAAGTCTCGTCCCGGCTGAGCAATACATTGACGGCTTTCTGCCCAACACTCCGATGAGCATCCCCGGCCGGCTTTGCTTGACCTGCCGGAACAGGTGCAGCCGCTGGCGCACCGTCTGCTCCGCCTTCTCCCGGATCGAACAGGTATTCAGCAATACCAGGTCCGCTTCGGTATAATTGCCCGTGGCGCCAAATCCATTGTCATTCAAAATGGACGCCACGATCTCGCTATCCGAAAAATTCATCGCACAGCCATAACTCTCGATATAAAACTTCTTCCTGTAATCCCGATTTTCCGTAGCTAAAGGCGCATAGGTCTCCCCCTGCCTTGTTTCATCATGTACCCCAGTGCTGGACATATTCAACATCTGTCTTTCGCAATTTAGAGGGCAAAGATAAGTCAAAAACATATTGGATGTGACAAGTTGGCAGCGCCCCTCCCGGGTAAAACCCGACCCTCATTAGACCCTCACTCGATCATTACGGTTTTCATCCCCTCCCGCCCATACAACACCGGGAAATACATCATCTCCACCTTCGCCGGATTCAAATGATAAATCCCCGTATACCTTGGCAGCAATGAAACGGTAAACCAGTGTTTCCCTTTCCCGAGGTATTGCGAAAAGATGCTCAACTTGTTCTTAAGATATTCTCTGTGGATTTCCTGATTGCCATATTGTTGCTCTTTGTCCCGATACGTACATCCAGCAGGGATGGGAATCTCTATCAAAACGTAGTCGGCGTCCCCCCTGACGTCCACTTCTACCTGCAATTTCACCGGCGCCCCGGCCTTGAGCCGGTCCGGGATCACCCCATCTTTTTCAAACCAGCTGCGGACGGCAAATGTACCGTTCACTTTTTCCGGGGTCTTGTTCAGGAACTGCTGGTAGGCGGTAAAATAAACCGGCAGCTTACCCGACTGACTTAGCTCCATCGGCTGACCGGCCGGCAGCCGGGCCTGGTAAGGAAAAGCCGGAACACGTTGGCCGTTGATGCTGAAGACGGGCGGCTTTAGAGCCTGACCACCTTCCAGCAAGTCGGGTAACAGCGTTTCCAGGATCAGGCTGGACTCGTAGGTGTTGCGCCAATGCCCCTGCCCACGTTTTTCCAGCAGATAGTCCCGTATCTTTTTTAATAGATCGGGATACCCGCCTTCCCGCCTTAACAACCGGTACATCAATACCGTATTTTGGATGGCATTGTCAAAAAAGGCCAGGCTGTCCTCGCCCCAATAAGAGTTGCCCAGGGCGGTGTACCGGCGTTTCACTACCAGGGTATCCAGCCGGGTGGGCAACCCGGCGCCCTGTCTTAGTTCCTGCAATTGCAAAGTTTCATATAGATTCTTTATTTTCAGCCTCTTTTCAAGGCTATCTATGTATTTACTGTAATAGGCATGGGCTTCTAATTCTTGAAGCAGCCTTATCCGGAACAGCCCATCCGTGGTAGACTTTTCATTTTCCATTTGATTGACCAGGTAATCGATTATCGCCTGTTTGTCGAATTCTACGGTATAACCCTCTTTTTGAGCCATCACCAGGGCCTCCGTGACATGCAGGGATACCCAGGCGGATGGCGCTGCTTCCGGCCACCAACCCCATAAAGCGCCGCCCCTGCGGGCCTTCAGGAGCCGGGTGATCAGCTTATTGATATTCATGTTTTCCCCGAAGTCTTTTTGCAGCAACCCGTCAATCTTTTTCTTTTGCAAAAGGGCCATCAGCTTTGACGCCAGCTGTTCATTGCAGAAGTATTCGTAGGACTTTATAGATTCGATCTCATCCAGCAGTACGGGCAGCAAAGAGGCGCTGGCGTAGACGTTCACGGGTCCCAAAGCCGTATCAAAATTCAGCCGGATGCTGGTATCGTCCTCCAGTATGGAAAAGGTCCCCTTTGTCTCCTTTACTCCCGCAGGAAAGACGGGAATGGGCCTTTCCTCTCCATCGAGATAACCGTCTTTTTTTAGCGTATATAGGAGATGCAGCGAATCGGTGGTGATTGGATTGACCATAAACGTATCTATATGAGCGTTCAGCAGGCTGAAGCGGCTGTCGGCGACGATCTTGCCGTTGATGCTGAAAGTGCGGCTCACCGCCACCGTATCCGGCGTATAGTTCAGCACTTTCCCGATGACATCGGCCTCGTCTCCCGTCACCAGGAAGGCGGGAAGACTGAGGTTGGCGCTCAGCGGCTTAAAGGCCCGGACATTTCCCTGTACCATGCCCGACTGACGATTAGCTGTAACTGCCACTGCATACGTCATCCAATTGGTAATATCGTCCGGATATACTACGCTGAAAGAAGCCATGCCATTGGCATCCGTCCGCAGCTGCGGCTGCCAGAAGGCGCCGTCACGGAAACTGCGCCGGACTGTGCTCCCGGTCATTGGTGTTTCGGGAGACGGGAAATTGGCAGTATCCTTCTGCACAATTAATCCGGCCGCCCGCCCCATCAAAGGAACCGACTCGTCCAGCGAATACGCGTTGATCGTGACTATGGCTCCGGTCAGCTCCCTTTTTTTCTGAACCCCATATCCAACGACTACCACTTCGTCCAGCGCGTGTGAGAACGGAGACAGCCTCACCTCGTAGAACATCCCCGGCCCGACCTTCATCTCCCTTGTGTCATAACCAATAAAGGCGAAAACCAAAGTACCTCTCTCCGGCACGTTCAATTGAAAATATCCTTTCTCATCCGTGATCACACCACGACGCGTGTCTTTCAACTGCACCGTAGCGCCGGCTAACGGTCTTCCAGACTCCTCCGACACCCTTCCGGTTACCTGGTGCCTGAAATGAAAAAGAGCCGTATTGTATTCGTTAAACGCAAACCGCATGACACTGGCCTCCGGGCTTTGCGGAGTCGTCTGTTGTTTTTCCATCTCCTGCAAGAGGCTATCGATCCGTCGGCTAAAGGAATCCACAGCAGACACCGCCACTGCCCCAAAGCCGTAATAGTTTAGCCCGTTTGCCCGGATACAAACACTATCCCGTAAAAGATAAGCGCCACCCTTCAGCAACAGTACAAGCCGGTAATTCCCCGGTTCTATATAACCGAGGTTCCGGTCGATGCCTTTATAAATGCGCATATAATCCGGGTCATCGTAGCGGAAAAGAAAGGTCTTTTTTACAAACGGCTCCCGCCCCCGGCCATCCTTTATCCCGCCAATCTGCAACAATGCACCCTGCGGGGAAAAGATGGGTTCATTTCGGTAGAAGTCCTGTGTCGCGCTGCGCTGGTCCACATAATCCTGCCACATCCTGTTTATCGAATCCCGGGTCAGCACCCGGTCCCGCAGTTCGGGCACGGTCATTTTTGAAACCAGCGAATGAAAAGGATAATAATCCGGCCATTGTTTCTCCCTGGTCAACCCCCGCTGGATATGGAACAGATACCCTCCCTCCGGTTCAAAGGACTGTTCAAAACTCCCTTCCACACGCAGCTGAGCGCCCTGGTCGGTCAGCGGTCCCACTAAAAAACCATAGCTGCCCGGGTGACTGCCCGGCGCATTCAGCAGGTAAAGCCGGTTTGCTCCCTGGTTCACCGTCGCAAAATTGTTCCCAAAGGAATTTTCCAGCAGGAGCATGGAACTATTCAATAATATCTTCTCGGACAAGGTCAACGTGTCGGGCTTTTTGATAAAGCGGATGGCTTTATGGCCTTGCGGCAAAAAATTGCCTAAAATATAATTTTTTGCCGCAAGGCTATCTAATGTCTGCACTGGACTCCGTCCAGTTTGGGCGGTGTCGTCATTGATACAGACAAAAGTTTTCATCCATAGTTCCGCCCATACGCTGTCAAGCCTTATCTCTTTATCCGATAGCCGTATCCGTAAGGAATGTCTTCCAGGCGCGACCGGGAAACTATACCGCTGCACCTGCTGCGTCTGGCTGAAAAATACCAGCTTTTCATCGATATAGAGCAGCTCTACCGGCTGGATCTGTCCCTTACGGCTGACAAAGGGGGCGATTTGGGTCACCCCGTCCCGGGCGGGCTCCCGGTTGATATACACCGTCGCCGGGTTCAGGAATTTATAATATTCTATCGTATCCAACCCCAGTTCCTTTCCCCATCGACGCCAGATAAGAGGCGTGGCGGCTTGAGGATCATCCTGTTTCTGTGGTTTCGTATAGTCGTAACTCCGTTTGTACCGAAAACGCTTGCCCAAATAAGGAATAACGGGATATCGGAAGCCGGTGAATTTGGATGTCATGGACCAGGCGGTCAGATCTGCATCCGCAACTGGCTTCCCATCCGCATCCGAGACTCCGATAGAGATGTTTGCCTTCTGCCCGGGATAGACAAAAGAAGGTTCCTTTATCGAAATTTTTAATAACTTTTCCAGGAAAGGCATTGAGTAATCCCGCTTGTTAACCCTTCCTTCCCATACATACTGAAGTCGTAGGGAATAAGGCTTGTCGGAAACCGTAGCGGCCCGGTGATCCAGCTGGCTGGTGAATCCTTCCCGCAGGACCCTGCCACCGGCAGAAAGCGTATACCAGAAACGGATGGCCCAGGGATTTTGGACATAGACATGGATAGAGTCCCGGGTCAGGGCATAACCAAATGAGAGCGGGGGAGTTTCGTTTACCTTATAGCTGCCTGTTATACTGTCACCCTGCTCCTTTACCCGAACGACATACCTGTTCACATAGGCATTGATTGGAAGCGAAACCGGCAAAGACAGCGACCGGGTTTCGGTGGTTTCACTATTGGGTGTCGACAAATAAATGGTCGCTGGTTTTTCCTGCAGGTGACCAGACACGCGATATTCGATGTCCAGGCTGTCTTTATGCTGGTGGAAGAATATCCTGCCCGTATCACCCAGGTAATGCTGACGTAGCTGCTCTTCGTGCAGTTCGTTATTGCTGTTCAGAAAGCTGCAATTGATGGAGTAAGAAAAAGAGGCCCGCGGAAAGATAGCCTCCGGAAGAATGATACGGGTTTCTCCCACCTGGTCCAGCGGCTGCGTCCAGGTCCACAACGTATCCGGGATAAAAACGGTGTCTGACTGGAATCTATCGGCATCTCTATGGGTTACTACCCGTAATTCTGCCCGCCCGTCGGCGACAGGCAGGCCATTCTCATCTGTTGCATGCAGGAATACCGATACTGGTTCGCCGGGGCCATGTTCTGTTCTATCCGTCCGGGTTTGAAACTGAATGGAGGTCAGATCATATTCTTCATAGATGAACGTTCCGCGGCAGACCACTCTTCGCCTGGCCGCGGCTTTCCCGTCATCGTCGTCATCTTTCGATTTGTTTTTCCTGCGGCTGCTTTCTTCTTCCAATGTCACCTGGTAGTCGTCGTCCAGGTGCAGGCCGAGACTGTCATCCAGCACAAAGGAAAAGCTGTAGCCGCCGGGACGATAGGGGTGTAGATCGGCAATGATCGTATCTGTTGATAACCCGCGATTGCTTATCCGTAATATCAATGTCCAATTGATGGGGTGCCCCTTGCGATCCATGACAAATGCTTTTGCCTGTACGGTATCACCCGGTTTATATTTTGGCTTGTTAAAGACCATGAACGAACGAAAACGTCTTTCGTAGGACGTGTTATCCGAATTACCGGAGCGGTATTTTGGCTGCTGGCGCCAGATACGCCACCGAAAGGAGCGGGGATGATCCGTCGGGGATGAATGCGTCACAGGAAAGAAATACAGGGCGGTCTGGTAAACGACCTTCACGGGCCTGCTTTTATTCCACCGGCCCAGCGGGTAAGCGTCGGTTGCCGGATCAAAGCCGACTTTGCGCCGCCGGACATAGACATCGGCATCTTTTATCATCACCCCGCCAGGTGTATGAAGCAACAGCGCCGCATTCTGCCCATTGTTCAAAAGGTCGTACCGCAATGGCCCCATCGTCCGGAGTCTTACATCCAAATAAGTTCCCCGGGCCTGCACAAGCAGGTAATTACCCGGCGGCAGGGTAGGGTCCTGTGTTTGATCGGAAGGAAAAGAGTCCGTTAAAGAATGAAGGTTGTTCTTCTCCCAATTCTTCATATCGTGCTGGTATAGATACAGCGCTTCCTTATCCGATATTCGCCAGGCATAAACAAAAGGGCTTTGTCGTTCGCTGCCGGAAAGATTGTTTTGGGCTTTGCCGGAAAAAAAGGATAGCAACAGGGCCGGGATCAGCAATCGTATTCTCATGTAATAAGCATTTTATTCACGATGCTTAAATAAGAGGAATTACATAAGAGGGACGGTTTGGCCTGAAAATTGCAACGCTCGGCTAACCAGCCTAGCCAAAACTGGACTTTATGAAAAACAGCCCCCTGCTAAAATCCCTGTTCTTCCTATGTTGTGCTGTATATGCCTGTGGCAAAAGCAGCAGCGGGCCTTCAACTCCGGTGGCGCCTGTTTCTATCATCTCAGTCAGCGCTAATGATTCACTCCTCAGCTACCCGGTTAGTAGGGTATATACCCAGGAGGTAGGTAATACGCATACTACTCTTATCGCCGGACAATATCCCGATACTTCATCAAAAAAAGGGAGCCTCAGTATCCGGCTCATCGGAGATACGACCGGCCTTTTCAAAGGCGATAGCCTTCTCGTCACATATACAGATGGAAAAGGTAATGTCTATTATAATACTAAGGACAACACGAATTTTGTCCAGGTGGATAAATTCCCCAAGACATATAATGGAGTCGTGAGCGGCGGTTTTTCTTTTGCCGTCAGCAGCAGCGCGGGAGTCATCCACTTTTCCAACGGAAGTATCATTGCGATCTATCAGAAATAACAAAGGATCTGTCCAAAGCGGATCCATGCTATAATTCAATATACCATGAAGCATGTATTTCCGGGCAGCCCGGCAGGTCTTGACACGTATACCGGTGACTGGGATACCACCCATGTTGTTCACCTGCTGAAACGAACGCTTTTCGGAGCGACGGTACAGGACATCAACCATTTCAGAAGCCTTTCCATGTCTCAGGCGGTAGACGAGCTGTTACAGCCTGCACCGGCTCCCCCTGTCAAACCACTGAATAATTACGGAGCCGATCCTACCGGCGTCGCGATGATGCAGACCTGGGTCGGCACCGGACTGACCTATGTGGACCAGGGCATGAACCTGAACAGGCTGCGTTCTTTACAGGCCTGGTGGATGGGACAGCTATTGGGCTGTGGCCGATCCATCCACGAAAAGATGACCCTTTTCTGGCACAACCATTTTGCCCCTAACGCCCTGCCGCATTTGGACATTCCTGCTGAACTGTGGTATAATCAATACCTTACTTTACGCAAATATGCACTGGGTAACTTTCCGCAGTTGATGAAAGCCGTTACCCTTGATCCGGCGATGCTGCTGATGCTCAACGGCAGCACCAATACAAAGACATCGCCCAATGAAAATTTTGGCCGTGAATTACAGGAACTTTATACCATTGGGAAAGGCTCCGGCTCTCAATATATTCAAAGCGACGTTCAAACAGCCGCCAGGGTATTGACGGGCCATACCGTCGACCTTAACTATAATTACCTGTTTCAGCCGGGCGACCATGACGATACTAACAAAACCTTCTCCGCTTTTTATAACAACCAGGTCGTCACCGGTTATTCCGGACCCGCGGGTGCAGGAGAGCTGGATACCCTTCTGGCCATGTTGTTTTCCACCCGGGAGTCCGCTAAATTTCTCTGCCGGAAACTCTATAACTTCTTTGTCTATTATCTTATAGACGACTCGGTCGAAACCAATGTCATCACTCCGCTGGCCGACGTCCTGCGGCAGAGCGGGTATAATATGACGGCCACCTTATCCGTCCTTTTCAAGAGCCAGCATTTTTATGACCTTGTCAATTCAGGCGCCTGTATTATCAAAAGTCCCCTCGACATGATGATCGGCCTTTGCCGGGAATACCAGCTGGCCCTGCCGGCTGATCCCGCCGGTCAGTACAATGCCTGGACCATGCTGGCGCAAAATGCCTCCGACCTGCAGCAGGAAGTCTTTGCAATTCCACTGGTGGCCGGATGGGACGCCTATCACCAGGCTCCCCAGTATCATGAGTTGTGGATCAACTCCGTTACCTATTCAAATCGAAATTTTATAACCGACCTGCTCATCGGTTCCGGGAATATGATGAATGGCACTACACTCAAGATCGATGCGGTGGCATTCGCCAGCTTGCTGTCGGCCCCGCAGGACCCCAATCAGCTTATCATCGACTCGCTTAACATCCTGCTGCGTCCTCCGCTGTCGGATAGCTCGATCACCCTGCTAAAGCAGTCGATCCTGCTGGGCGGCGGTACAACCGATTACTACTGGACCAATGCCTGGCTGAACTATGAGGCGGCGCCGACGGATATGACGGCATATGGCACAATAGATGCGCGCCTGCGATCGCTGTACAAATACCTGATGGATCTGCCTGAATATCATTTATCCTAAAAACCGCTAACACAATATCCTTATGCGAAGAAGAGATTTTTTACGGGCAGTTGCGCCGGTTACCATGCTGGGGGGATTCAGGATAGACGCTTTGTCCCGTCTCCCTTTCATGGGCGCATTGCAGGGGGCTATCGATAACGACCACGTGCTGGTATTGGTACAGCTGGTCGGCGGCAATGACGGTCTCAATACTATGATCCCGCTGGAGCACTATAGCGATTATGTCGCGGCCAGGTCGAATATAGCCATTCCGCAAGGAAAGGTATTGAAGCTGGCCAACAATTTAAAAAATGGCTTTCATCCGGCTTTCACCGGCATGCAGGCGTTATACAATAATGATCAGCTGGCTGTCCTGCAGTCGGTGGGTTATCCCAATGCGGACGGCTCGCACTTCAGGGCAACAGACGTCTGGCTGGAAGGGGCCGATGAAGATCAATTCCTGACTACCGGCTGGGTAGGCCGTTTTCTGTCCGGCACCTATTCCAATTTCCCGGCAGGTTATCCCAATGCCGACATGCCGGATCCCCTGGGCATCCAGATAGGATCGGTCATCTCGCCCGTTTTCCAGGCGACGGTAGGCACCACGGCGATGGCCGTACCTTCCGATGTTGCCTTCTACAATCTCATCAACGGCATTACCGAGCCGGAACCGAACACCCCCATGGGCAACGAACTGACCTATCTACGATCCGTAGCCCGGCAGACCAATAAATATGCTGCCAATATAGAAGCCGCGGCAAAGAAGGTGACCCAGCAGCAGCCTTATCCCGACAACAGCCTGGGCGCACAGCTTAAGACGGTCGCCCGGCTCATAGCCGGTGGACTCAAGACCAAGGTCTACTATGTCACCGCATCCGGCTTCTTCGATACCCACGGCGGACAGGTAAATCCCGGTGATCCGACTACCGGTCAGCACGCCACGCTGCTCCAACAGCTGTCGGATTCCATCGCCGCCTTTATGAACGACTGTAAATTCCTGGGTATCAACAAGCAGGTGCTCGGCATGACCTTCTCGGAGTTCGGGCGGCGCATCGCCTCCAACGGCAGCGTCGGTACGGACCATGGAGCAGCACAGCCGGTATTTGTTTTCGGCGACTATGCCCAGACAGGTGTGCTTGGCGCCAACCCCGATCTCTCCGGTCTGAATTCGCAGAGCAATATCCCTATGCAATACGATTTCCGGTCCGTCTATTCCAGTATCCTGCGCGACTGGTTCTGCGTATCCCCGGATAATGTGTCAACTATGCTCCTCAAAAATTACCAGTACCTACCGTTTATCAAGACTACGGCCTGTAACAATACCTATACGGATCTGAACAACCTGGGCGACAGCCTTATTAAGAACTCTCCCAATCCTTTTGTGGGCAGTACGGTCATTACTTTCAAAACGAATGGGGGACATACGCTGGTGCAGCTGTTCGATGCAAGCGGAAGGCTTGTCATGGTGCCCGTAGACCAGGATTATACTGCGGGTACCTGGTCAGTCAGCGTCAATACGAGCTATCTGGCGGATGGGGTATACTATGCCCGTCTGCAGAATCAGTCCGTTCAACAGGTTCGCACCTTACTTAAAGTACACCATTAACATCAAGGCCCATCTCATGTCGAGTCGTTTTCTTTTTATTCTTTGTGTGTCGAGCCTGCTGGCGCTGGCCTTGTTGCCTTCGTCCGGCTACGGGCAGGGCAGGGGAGTAGATACGATCAATTATTCATCCACCTGTGTCAACTCGACCATTCTCTTCGCCTCGCCCCAGCTGGATACCTTTTTTAAGCCCGACTATGTCAAATGGCATTTCAGCGATCCGGCTTCCGGTTATAATGACAGCTCCGGCGCCGATAAACCGCGGCACGTTTTTGCCAGTCCCGGGGTCTATCCCATAGAGCTGGACGTATGGTATAAAAATAGCGACACCATTAAGATCCGGGACACCATCACCATCGTAACCCCGCTGAGTTTTAATTTCGGCCCCGATATTTATGTCTGTGGTAAAACCCCGGATACTCTGATACAGGGCCCCATTATTCCCGGCGCCACTTATACCTGGAACGACGCCGACACGACTCATACAGATACTGTCAGGATAACCAAATCCGGCGTGTTCACGGTTGCCGTCAATGGCTGCGGGGTGACCGACAGCATCGGCGTTTATGCGAGCGATACGCCAAGGATCGACTTGGGGAAAGATCATATCATGTGTGACAGCGCTAATCTTCAGCTCAATGCCGCTTCACAAAACGGCACCTATACCTGGCTGCTCAATGGGGCAGTTCTGGCCGGTGAAACCAATGCCCAGCTGATAACCCATTATCCGGGCGGCACCTATGTTGCCCTGGTTTCCGTTCCCGGCTGTGGTCTGTTTAAGGACACTGTGTCTATCACCTACTCCCAGCCGCTGGCGCCGCCTTTTTCCCTTGGGCCAGATACGCTGTTATGCCCCAAACAGGTTTATAATCTTAACGCTGCTTTTCCCGGCGCCACGGCCTATGACTGGAGTACGGGTTCGGCCGATAGCATGATTGTCGTCAAAAATTCCGGCAGGTATTGGGTGTTCGTTACCTACAAAGGCCAGTGCGAAGTAACCGATACCGTACTCGCCACCTATCGCAATGACAAACCGCTTGACTTTCACGATACGGCCATCTGCAAGGGCAGCACCCTCGTGCTGAATGCCGACTTTGGCCAGGGAGTCTACAACTGGTCTTCCGTGCCTCCCCAGCGAGACGACCAGAACCAGACGGGCCAGTCCACCTACTTTGTCTACCGGCCCGGGAAATATGCTGTTCTGGCCACCGTAGGGCAATGCGTGTATACCGACACGCTCACCGTCAGCTTTGACGACAGCCTGCAGGTACGGATGTTGAAAGATACTACGCTGTGTAACGGAGAAGATTTCCTTTTACAGGTACAGGGCAACGCAGATACCTATGCCTGGCAGGATAGCTCGCACAGCGCCGCCTATCGCCCGACGCAAAGTGGCATCTACACCGTCGTCGCGACCAATGGCTGCGGCTCGGATACGCTCACGGCGACCGTCAGCTTCTCCGCCTGCAGCTGTCAGCTGCTGCTGCCGAATGCCTTCACACCCAACGATGACGGCCGCAACGACAGCTTTCGGCCCCTGCATGCCTGTGCAATGACCAATTTCGAAATGAATATCTACGACCGCTATGGCGAACTGGTCTTCCGTAGCCTCAATCCCGATCTTGCCTGGGATGGCAGTTTCCGTGGAAAAAAGGTCTCTCCCGGCACCTTTGTTTGGATGGTGCATTATTTCAGTATGGAAACAAAACAGCCTGTTTTTAAGAAAGGAACAGTGATGGTTATTCGCTAACCGGGATGTTGCCCAGGGGTATAGAGGACAAGGATTTTTTTATCCGTTGAAAAGCCAGGATCATAATAGCAAGCAGGAAAGGCTGTAATATCAGGGAGGGTACCGAATTCGAAAATGGGTCTGGCATCTGCCTGGCAAAATAATTGTGGTAATGGGTATAGGTTGCTCCCAGCATTTCAATACTCAGTAACAGTGAAGCGTAAAAGGCCGTTTTCCGGAAAAGCACTCCCACGGCGCAAAATCCCTCCAGGAGTTTGATGAAGATCATGAAACCGGCACCGTATCCTAATGTTAAAAAGCCCCCTGCGCTGGCGTTGAAATAGAAAAAGGAGCTTAGCGATGCAGCAATAAAAGTACTGGAGATAAATGCCTTGCACAATTTGTCGAAAGTATCGATATATGGGGAGGTCAGTGTATCAATTTTCGTTCGGCTGGCGGGCAAAAAAGATCTAAACAGGAACAAGGCTACTATGGCGCCTGACAGAAAGAGATTAGGCACGTAAAAAGAGAGTTGCCAGTGCTAAAACGAATCCGAGGACAAAGGTCAAATAGAATTGAAGATCAGTCATAAACTAAAAATTTCACTAAAGTTGACCAATCTGTACGCTCTGAAAAATCAATTCAATGGTTCAGGAAAATAATTCAATTTTTGGGGCTGGTGTTTCAACCGGAAAATGATAGCCCGTCTTTTCTATGCAAATAAAAAAGCAAGGATTCAAGCTCTACGCTGAAACCCTTGCTTATCGGGAGCGGAAGACGAGGTTCGAACCCGCGACCTACAGCTTGGGAAGCTGTCGCTCTACCAACTGAGCTACTTCCGCAAAATTTCTTTGGAGGGCAAATGTAAGGAATACCTTGCACCCAACCAACTGTCCTTCACCGGAATCAACCATTTCGTGACCAATTCATCCCTGGTCAGTACCGTATTATTGAAATAGAGGGTCTCCGGTGTGATCAACCCATTTTCCAGGGCGTAAGGAAACTGCGACAGCGGCACCATCTGGGTCTTACCATCCCGCTGAAAGGCCAGGGTCAGCCGGTCAAATAGCTGCACCTGGAATTTTTGCTCGATGTCTTTGATCAGCCGCACCGAGCTGTCCGTACTGCAACCGCTGACGCCGGTAGCCGTCTCGTCGGCCATCAGCACGATAAACTGCCCGTAAAACAGGTTGGCATACCCCTTCACCGGCGTGCCGTGCGAGTTCCAGTCCCGGACGAAGTTTTCCAGCATCTCTTCAATCTGCAGCGCCTCTGACAAAAAGAAAAGCCGGTGACTCTGGTAAACCCAGACCCGGGAATTTCCGGCAAAATCGGCCGGTAAAAGTTCGGTATGATGTGCGTCCATAATGCAAATTTAAGCCATCGAATCCGCAATTAACTCTGCAATATCCATTACCTTGACCTCTTCCTCTTTTTCAGCGTGTTTGACCCCATCCGTCAGCATCGTATTACAAAAAGGGCAGGCTGCCGCTACTATCCCCGCCCCGGTATCGAGGGCTTCCCCGCTGCGTTCGAAATTCACCCGGGTCGTTCCCTTTTCCTCTTCTTTAAACATCTGGGCTCCGCCAGCCCCGCAACATAAACCCTTGCTGCGACAGCGCTTCATTTCCACGAGCTCTGCATCCAAAATTTCCAGCACCTTCCGGGGGGCTTCGTAAATATTATTGGCCCGCCCCAGGTAACAGCTGTCATGATACGTTATTCGTTTGCCCTTGTATGGGCCGCCTTCCTTTAAAACTATTTTTCCGGCATCGATCAGCTCCTGTAAGAGCACCGTATGGTGTACCACCTCATATTTCCCGCCTAATTCGGGATATTCGTTCTGAAAGATATTGAAGCAATGCGGGCAGGTAGTGACGATCTTCTTTATACCATAATTATTCAGGAGCTGGATATTCTGGTAAGCCGTCATCTGGAACAGGAATTCATTGCCGGCCCTGCGGGCCGGGTCGCCCGTGCACATCTCCTCCTTACCGAGTATGGCGTAACGCAGCCCCACTTTGTCCAGGATGCTGGCAAAGGCCCTGGTGATCTTCTGCGCCCGCTGGTCGTAACTGCCGGCGCATCCTACCCAAAACAGGATATCCGGGCTTTCACCCTTTGCTGCTAGTTCGGCCATCGTAGGTATCTGCATACGAATTATTTTTGCCGTAAATCTAAAGGAATTGACGGAATTACCGATTTTCGGATTTAGAGTGGTAACTTTAATCGCTAAATGACTACAAAAATGCCGGGCGACGACAGCATGTTATGGATAAAGAATTATGACCTTTGGTGTCATTTGTCCGACGAGGAATATAAAGAGCTGAAAGTACAACATCATGTCATCGATGTTCCCAAGGGCGAATACATCTATTTCGAGGCCTACAATCACAACAAGGTCTATTTCGTCAAGGAAGGGACCATAAAGATTGGCTTCATCGATGATGAAGGCAACGAAAAGATCAAGGAGATCATCCAGAAAGGAGAGCTCTTTGGCCAGTTTAGCCTCGAACGGAATAACCTGCACGGAGAATTCGCCCAGGCCTATAAACACGATGTCAGCATCTGCGCCTTTACTATCGACGACTTCGAACGCCTGCTTAAAAACCGGCCCGACCTGGCTCTCAAATACAGCAAACAGGTTGGCGCCAAGCTCCGGAATATCGAGAACCGGCTGATCAACCTGCTCAATAAGGATGTAAAAACCCGGCTCATCCACTTCCTCTGGCAACTGGTGGAACAAAACCTCGGAGAAAACACCGCCGAAGGATTCTGCATCCCCAACTACCTGACCCATGAGGACATTGCCAGCCTGATCGGCAGCAGCCGGCAGACCGTCACTACCATGATCAACGAACTGGAAACCGAAGGCATCCTTTCCTACAATCGCCAGGAAATATGCTTCCTGGATGTTAAAAAACTACAAAAGCGGGTGTCCGCCAACTAGCAGCAAATATGAAGTCTTTCTTTACGCTATTATTGATCCAGCTCACTACTGCCGTCTGTTTCGCCCAGGAATACAAACCCGTCAATGAAGGGTCTTCCGTCACCTTCGAGGTCAAAAACTTCGGATTTAATACCAAGGGCTCGTTCAGCGGGCTGGACGGGAAGATCATCTTCGATCCAAAAGACCCTTCCAAAGCCAGCTTCGATGTCAGCGTAGATGCCGCTTCCGTCAATACCGACAACAGTATGCGGGATGGCCATCTGAAAAAAGAAACCTATTTCGACGTTGAAAAATATCCCCGCATCCGGTTTGTTTCCACCAGCTTAAGCGGACCCGACAAAAGCGGTCATTATACTCTTTCCGGCAAGCTCACCATAAAGAATACGACAAAGGATATCTATTTTCCATTTATCGCTACGCCGATGGGAAATGACTATATCTTTAAAGGAGATTTTCAAATTAACCGGAAGGACTATGATATCGGCGGATCCGGTACCATTTCGAACAACGTCAACGTCTCGCTGACTGTCCTGGCGAAAAAACAATAGCAGCGCCGCCCCGGCCGCCCGCTTACCCTTCCGTCCACTTATCCCGGTCATCCGGGCTAAACTTCCACGGTGCAAAATTGTTTTCGATATTACTGAAAAGCCCCGTCCATTCCTGGGGCACATTGCTATCTTCCATTACCAGCGCCCGTCGCATCTCCACAATTATTTCCAATGGGCTGATGCTTACCGGGCACTCTTCCACACAGGCATTACAGGTCGTACAGGCCCGCAGTTCCTCCACGGATATATAATTAAGGAGATTTTTCCCGTCGTCTTTAAAACTGCCGTTCACCGTAATGTTTTTTCCCACTTCTTCCAGCCGGTCGCGCGTGGACATCATAATTTTCCGGGGTGAAAGCAGCTTTCCGGTGATGTTGGCCGGACAAGCCGCAGAACAACGCCCGCATTCCGTACAGGAATACGCATCCAGCAGATTGCGCCAGCTCAGGTCAAAGACATCCTTGGCCCCGAAACGGGGCGGGGGAGGAGCAGCCTCGCCTTCTGTGGGGGCGGGCGGAGCCAGCTCGGGCTGTACCGCATACAACACTTCCTGCTGGATAACCGGCATGTTCCGTAACTTTCCTTCGGGCGCCAGCCGGGAATAATACGCGTTGGGAAAAGCCAGCAGAATATGTAAATGTTTGGAATAAGGCAGGTAGTTCAAAAAAGCAAATATGCCGACAATGTGCAGCCACCAGCAAGTCCTTTCAAGGCCGGCCAGCGATGTATCGCTCAATCCGTTCAACAACGGGTGCAGCCCTTGGGATATCACAAAATCCCCGGTCGTATGTGCCCCATAATGACCATATCCCCGGGCCTGTAATAAGGTGTCAGCCGCGTTCATCGTCAGAAATAAGGTCATCAGCCCGATTTCCGTCAACAATATATAATTGGCATCACTCCGCGGCCATCCATCCAGGTCATGACTGAGGAAACGGCGCAGCTTCAGGATATTCCGGCGGCAGAGGAATATAATACAAGCCGTCAGAACGCCAAGAGCCAGCACCTCAAAAGCATCGATCAAAAAGAGATACACCGGTCCTCCGAATCGATAGAATACTCTGTGCGTTCCCAGCAGTCCATCAATGGCAATCTCCAGCACTTCGATATTAATTATTACAAACCCTGCATAGATGACAAAATGGATCACGGCCACGAGTGGATTGCGAAACATCTTTTTCTGCCCGAATGCCAGCAGCAGCATATTTTTCCATCGTTGGCCCGGGTTGTCTGAAAAGTCTTCATCATGCCCCAGCAGGATATTCCGCCGTATCTGGCCGGCCTTTTTAGCGAATAGTCCTATCGCCGCGCCGGCGACCAGGACAAACAATATTTGCTGCAGCAGGACCATATAAAATTATTATGGCGTCTAAGATAAGTGATTTGCCGTTATGGCGTAATTTGTGCAGCCAGAAGCCATTTTTTGCCAAATTTACATCATGAAGAATTACATCTTAACACAACAGGTGGCAGAAAAGAAGCTGCGCCGCATGGCCTACCAGATACTGGAGAATAACTCCGGCGAACAACAATTGATCCTTGCCGGCATCGAGGAAAACGGCAGCGCCGTCGCCCGGACCATACAGCGCCTTTTAAAAGAAATAACCAATAACCGGCTTACTACCCGGCTCATCTCCATCACCCTTGATAAGCGAAACCCGGGACCTGTGTCCCTCAGTGAAAATCTATCCTTCGACGACCAGGTGATCATCGTCATTGACGATGTGGCCAGCAGCGGAAAAACCCTGCTTTATGCCATGAAACCCTTTTTGGACCATCACCCCCGCAAAATAGAATCCCTTGTCCTGGTAGAAAGGACCCACAAAACCTTCCCCATACAACCCGATTATACCGGCCTCTCCCTATCCACTACCTTACAGGAGCATATTTATGTCGAGGTGGATGGCGATCTTGTAAAGGGCGCCTGGCTGGAATAGAGGCATTTTCTGACACTATCTATCCACATTCGTGGATAAAAAAGGGGGCAAAAAAAACACCCGTTTAAACGGGTTTTCAGGGGCAAATAAGGTAAATTTGCCATCCCCCGGGAAGGACCGCCCAACCGGTGGTTTAGCGGGGGCAAAAACACAGTATGGAAGATAACAGCACGCCACTGAAAACCCAAGACAACAATCGTATCGTCCCGGTAAATATTGAGGAGCAAATGAAGACGGCCTATATCGACTATTCGATGTCGGTCATTGTCGGGCGCGCCCTGCCCGATGTCCGGGACGGCCTCAAGCCGGTACATCGCCGTATCTTCTACGGGATGAACGAACTGGGCAACCACAGCAACAAACCCCATAAAAAAGCAGCTCGTATCGTCGGTGAGGTCATGGGTAAGTACCATCCCCATGGTGACGCGGCCATCTTCGACGCCATGGTCCGCATGGCGCAGGAATGGAGCATGCGCTACCTGCTGGTCGACGGCCAGGGGAACTTTGGTAACCAGGATGGTGATGGCCCTGCGGCCATGCGGTATATAGAAGCCCGTCTGCACCGTCAGGCTGAATACATGCTGGAAGACATCGAGAAAGAAACGGTAGACTTTCAGCCTAATTTCGACGACTCCCTCAAGGAGCCCACGGTCCTGCCCACCCGCATTCCTCAGCTGCTGATGAACGGCTCCAGCGGCATCGCCGTCGGGATGGCCACCAATATGATGCCCCATAACCTGTCGGAGGTCATCGATGGCTGTGTGGCCTATATCGAAAACCATGACATCACCGTCGAAGAATTGATGGTGCACATCAAAGCGCCCGACTTTCCCACCGGCGGTATCATCTATGGTATGGAAGGCGTCAAGGCTGCTATGCACTTTGGCAGGGGCCGCGTCGTTCTCCGCGGCAAACTTCATGTCGACACCAAACCCAGCGGCCGGGAAACGATCATCGTCACCGAAGTGCCCTACCAGGTTAACCGCGACGCCCTTTGCGATCGCATCGGCCAGCTGGTCAACGAAAAGGTCGTCGAAGGCATCGCGCACATCAATAACGAATCCAACAAACGGGAGGGTACGCGTATCGTCATCGACCTGAAAAGGGATGCGGTAGCCAATGTCGTCATCAACCAGCTGTATAAACACACCGAATTACAGACTTCCTACGGGATCAATAACGTAGCCATCGTCAGGGGCAGGCCAAAAACGCTGAATCTCCGGGACCTGATCAGCGAGTTTGTAGACTTCCGTATGGACGTGGTTACGCGCCGGACAAAGTTCGAATTGAAAGAGGCCGAAAAGAAGGCCCATATCCTGCAAGGTTATCTCATCGCGCTGGACCACCTCGACGAAGTAATATCCCTGATCCGCGCTTCCGCCACACCGGAAGTCGCCCGCGAAGCCCTTATCAACGCCGGCTGGGGACTCGACGAGATCCAGGCCCGCGCGATCCTCGAACTGCGTTTGCAGCGCCTTACAGGGATGGAAAGAGAAAAGATCCGTGCAGAATATGACGAATTGATGAAACTCATCACTTACCTGAAAGAGCTGCTGGCCGACGAAGGTCTGCGCTTCGGGGTCATCCGCAAAGAGCTGCAGGAGGTAAAGGACAAGTTCGGTGACGAACGCAAGACCGAGATCACCTACCTCGACAACGAGGTCAGCATCAAAGACCTTATCCGCGAAGAAGACGTCGTCATTACTATCTCCCATTTAGGTTATATCAAACGTACATCCGCCACTGAATACCGCCAGCAACGACGTGGCGGACGCGGAGCCATCGGAGGCCGCACCCGTGAAGAAGACTTTATCGAACATCTCTTCGTAGCTTCTACCCACCATACCATGCTCTTCTTTACCGAGAAGGGCAGATGTTACTGGCTCAACGTCTACGAAATACCCGATGGCGAAAAGAATGGCAAGGGCCGGGCTATCCAAAACCTTATCCAGATACCTCCCGACGACAAGGTCCGCGCGATCGTTGATGTCCAGGACCTGAAAGACGAAGCCTTTGTCAATACCCATTATATTGTACTTTGTACCAAGCAGGGTATCATTAAGAAGACTTCCCTGGAAGATTTTAGCCGTCCGCGGCAGACCGGTGTCAACGCCATCACCATCCTGGAAGGCGACCACCTGCTGGAAGCCCGCCTCACAGATGGTAACTCGGAGATACTCCTGGCCATAAAAAGCGGCCGGGCCATCCGTTTCGAAGAAGAAAAAGTTCGCCCCACCGGAAGAGGCGCGATCGGCGTGGCCGGCATCGAAGTGGATGATGCAACAGACGAAGTGATTGGCATGATCTGTGTCAATAGGGAAGATAAAACCCGCACCGTCCTCGTCGTTAGTGAAAAAGGTTATGGTAAACGCACCCCCATTGACGAATACCGGATTACCAACCGCGGCGGAAAAGGCGTAAAAACCATCAGCGTCACGGAGAAAACCGGTAAATTAGTGGGCATTTTGGACGTCACCGAGTCTGAAGACCTTATGATCACCTGTAAAAGCGGTGTCACCATTCGTATGTCTGTTGCCGGTGTAAGCGAGCAGGGCCGTGCTACCCAGGGTGTCAAGCTCATCCGGCTGGACGAAACCGACGAAATCGCCGCTATCACCAAACTCGATAAACTCGAAGAAGACAACAATGCAGCGATAACGGATACTGCTGAAGAAGGTACAGGACCCGTAATCGATCAGCCTGATGCTGCGGCCGCCGATGAAACCGGTTCCGAACCCGAAAACGACACTGATCCAATCGGCCCGGATATCGCTTCCGCCGAATAGGATTAAGATTTCATTAAAGAAAGGGGTTGGCCCGTTATTTGCGGCAATGCGCTGATGATCAGCAATTTGAAATTATATATCTAAATAAATACTCAAAAAATGAGAAGACTCCTTCTAACTGGTTTCCTTGCCGCCGCTGGTATGGGCCTGTTCGCACAAAGCGTCGACAAGGCGAAAGACCTCCTGAAGTCTAACAAGCTGCCCGAAGCCAAGGCCGAAATCGACAAAGCTTTGGCTGTCGATAAGAATCAGAAGAATTCAGAAGCCTGGTATTACAAACTCAAGATCTATAATGCTCTTGCCGCTAATGACGCAACCAGGGGCCAGTACCCCGACGCCCGCGACCAGGCTTTCGATGCCCTGAAGAAATATACGGAAGTCGACGACAAGAAGCTGTTACTTCTCCAGATGGATGGCTATAAACCCGTCAATGAAATCTACCAGGGGTATTTCCAGATAGGAGCTAACGACTACAACGGCGGGAAATATGATTCAGCCCTGAGAAATTTCAGCGGCGCCCTCCAGACCAGCGCTTTCATGAACGCCAAAGGCTGGACCAACCTCAAGATCGATACGACCTCTACCCTCTATGCCGGTATCTCCGCCGAAAAGGCCGGTAAGAAGGATACGGCAGCCGTTTATTATGGTAAACTAGCCGACGCCAAGATTGCCAATATCAATGGCTCCAACATGATCGACATCTACAAATGGCTGGTCGACTACTACAATACCAAAAAGGATGCTGCCAATACCCAGAAATACATTTCCCTGGCAAAGGAACAATATCCCGATGATCTGTTCTGGCCCAGTACTGAGCTGGATAACCTTCGTGAAAAAGGGAACAAGGATTCTTTGTTCGCCAAATACGATGAAATCGTAGCGAAATTTCCCAAGAACCATCTCTTCTTCTTTAACTACGGTCTCGAACTCTACCAGCATGCTTCCGATACCAGCTCCGGCCACCGCCCGGCTAACTACGACGCCCTTATTTCCAAAGCCCAGGAAATGCTGAAAAAATGCCTGGAGCTTCAACCGGACTATCCACAGGCCGCCCTCGTCTTAGGACAGATATCCTACAATGCCGGCGTTGACCTGCAGGGACAGACCAAAAAGATCCCTGGTAAAGCCCCCGATGACATCAAGAAAAGAGCCGACCTGCGGATTGCCGCCGGCAAAAAATTCGATGAGGCCATTCCTTATTTCGAAACGGTGGACAAAGACTTAGGCTCTAAGGGCAAACTGAAGATGGATGAAAAAAGCTCCCTCAAAGACGCTTACGATCTGCTGATCACTATCTACGAAAATAAGAACATCAAAGACAAAGTTGACTTTTATACAAACAAGTTCAACAACGTCGATAAAGATCATTAATCGAACTCACCACATAAAAAAGAGTCCCGGCGTAAACCGGGGCTTTTTTTTTATAATACCGTGATCCCCTGCTCCTCGAGATGGCGGTAAATGCTGGTCCGGAGCTCTCCCGTAGTATAATTGGTTTTGGTAACATCATTGATCCAGAGATAGACCCGGAGCTCACTGGTCTTTGAATTCAGCGCGTTTAGCATGATCTGCGGCTCCCGTAGCTGCAGGACATTGGGATTTTTTTTGACGATCTCCTTTATGGCATCCGGGTTAAGATTTTCCGGGTTTGCCGGCTTCTCGATGTTAAAGGAGATGGCCAGGCGAACATGATTATTGCTGAGTGTCCAGTTGACAATACGATTAGATAATACGTCTCCATTGGGAATAATTACCTCGGCCCCTTCTTCGGTGAGCAGGGTACTGGTTCGGATGCTTATCTCTTTTACCCGGCCTCTCTTATCCCCAATTTCCACCGTATCCCCGATCCGTACCGGCCGGTCGAAAATGAGGATAATACCGGAGACAAAATTGTTGACGATATTTTGCAGACCCAGACCGACACCCACGCCAAGGGCGCCCAGGACGACGGTTATCCGGTCGACGGAAAGGCCCGATGCAGCTACTGCCAGCAAAAACCCACCGATCAGTAATATCAGCCGCGTGACCAGCAACCGGGACCTTTGTCCGCGATCGTCCAAAGCCGCATCGTCTCCGATGTCCCCAAAGAAATAAGCAATAAAACGCTGCAGGAAATTGGCCAGCCATATAATGCCCAGGAATAATACCAGTCCGCCTACCGTAAAGGAAAAACTTCCGACCTGCCGGGGAGAGGTGAAAATATCCACCAGGAGGTCGTTCATCGCATCGATTAGGTTCAGGTTGGTCGTAAAGACGATGATCCATAAAACTACGGCAACGGTGGTGACAAACCGGGAAATAGACCGGGTTATAGTAGTCATATCGAAGTTCTCCGGGTACTTCTTCCGTATCCGGCTGCCCTGTATCTGTAACAGGAAGGCTTCTATGACTATTCTTACGAAAATGGCCAGGCAGGCAGTTTCCGCAAAGGAATACACTGCCGTAGCAGCTAAGATCTGCGACAGCGTGACCCGCCCAAACAAATTGCACCACACAGCTAAAAAGTTGAAAACGAAATACAGGCCGAGCGCAAACTTAAACAGCTTGGACTGGCCGGTTATTCTACGCTTGCCGAAAAGATAGATCCAGGCAAAAACACAGGACACACTATCGAGGATGAGGGCCGTCCAGCGTTGCAGGCGGATCGGCAAACCGATAATACGGGTGATGGGCAGCAATAGAAAAAGCAGCAGAAAGATACACCAGCCATAAAATTGATTGCGGGGAAGCGTTTTCCAAAAAACAAAGGTCAGCACGATCATCAGAACAAACTCTACCGACTCGATATAAATGGCCGGGGCACTCAGATCGAACAATGGCGCCAGGGTGAGTATGAAGATCAGCGAAGCAGCGACAGGATGGGGGCGGATAAAACGGATCTGGAAATGTTCGACGGCGTGCAGCTTTTTCATCCGCCTCAGGCTCCGGAAATTAAACCAGACCCAGAAATAAAAGACCGCCCCGGTCAGTAGCAACCAGAGCCGTTTGCTGCGGGTGTTGTTAAAATAAAAACGCGCCAACTGTTTTTCACTGTCGAGAGACTTTTTAAAACTATCGCTCGAATAGTAAGTGGCGGCCGCTGATGTACGCGGCTCCCAGAGATAACGTCTCTCTTTGCCAAAAGCTTTGGAACCTACCGCCGCCAGTTGCTCGTCCACCCGGTATAAAAGATCCTGGATGGTAATGGCATGTGCAGAAGCCTCTGCTATAAGAGAGTTGATCTTCTGACCGTTCAGGGCTACCAGGCTGTCCACCTGCCTCCATTTCTGCTTCAGTGCCTGCAACTCTACCTTAAAAGTGTCTTTCAATGCGGAATCCCGGAATACGTGCAATATCAGCGTATCCTTTTTCAGGCTGGCGATATTCTGCCGAACTCCATCCAACACGGTATCATACCGGTTAAGGTACCCGAGGTAAGTCCTTACATTCCTGTCCAGCGCATCCAAAAGGGTATTATACATCTGCAGGTTCCGGACATTGAAAGTCTTATCGTCCTGGGACATCCGCTCTTTCAGGATATCAAGCGCCGAATCTTCCTGGTCCATCTGGCTGTCGATATCGTCCAGATGTACGAAAGACTCCGTTGTGATGGGTACCTGGTTTAGCATCTGGTAGATCTTCTCCAGGTCGGCCGCATAGTCGCCGGTGGTCGGAATATTGATGCTGGTGAACAGCGTCGAATCGAATTTCCGCCGTACGTGATCAAAATTTTGTTTATAAAACTCGGTATTTTTTTTATGGGCTGCCCTGCCGGACCGGACCGTATCCCTGGCCCGGGTACTGTCCTTCGGGGCCCTGATAGTGTCCTGGGCATTGACAAGTAACACTCCTAAAATACCAAAAGCGAGGAAGATAAGATTTTTCATAAGCTGGAAAATGCGTTGGGGCAAATCTAAGGTCTTATTTCCATTTTGGTAAGTGTCTATTCCAAATTGGCAACCGGCTCCTATAGCATGATTTCCACATTTTCCTCGCTCTTCCGGTACCGGAATGCGTCAATGATGTACAAGCCGCCCATTATCAGGCCAAAAGCGCCCAACAGCAGGGTTATACTGCTGGCCCTTGCAAAGGGGCTGAACAAGAGCAAAAATCCGAACAAGGTCGAAAGCAGGCCCGCGGCCAGCACAAAGCCCCGGCCCCGGAAAACCTTCCTCAGTACTACGGCGGCCAGCACTTTTAGCAGGCCTACCAAAAACATCCAGCTGCCAATAAAATAGGGGAGGGCGATAAAAGCCAAAAGGGGATTAAACACGAAAAGCAACCCGAAGAACAAATGCAGGGCACTCTCCACCTGCAGCCATTTGTTTTCCCGGGAGCGAACCGGGCGTAAGATCATCATAGCCAGCAGTAATCCTCCGTTTAGCAAAAGACCGAAACCGGCAAACTTGGTCAGCTTGACATAACTGCTCAAAGGATTGATAAAAGCCAGAACTCCGATGCTTACAAAGATCACACCGGCGATAAGGAGCAATCCCCAGCTGGTGAATTTTTTGGTTGTTGAAGGCATGGGGCAAGATAAGAAAAGTACGATTCAAATAAAATTGCCCGATTGGGCCAAAGTCGGTATGTTTGAACATTCTTACTCCCATGCAGCTTCGCATCGATCATCAAAACAAGATCCCGTTACACCTCCAGGTGGAAGAATTGATGCGTAAGCTGATCGAAGCCCCCGAGTTCCGCAACGGCGCTTTCCTCCCCAAAGAGGTCGAACTGGCCAACCGGCTGGGCGTATCCCGCAATACCATCCGCCAGGCTACCAACAAGCTGGAATATGAAGGCTTACTTACCCGCAAAAAAGGTGTCGGCACGACGGTGGCCAGGAAAAAGCCCCTGTCTACGGGTCTTGACCATTGGTATAGCTTTACCCGGGAAATGCAGGAGCGTGGCATCCAGGTGGAAAACCTAAGCATTGAGGCCGCATATGTAAAAGCGGATGAAAAAGTCAGCCGTTTCTTTAATATCCGGCTCCACAAGACCGTCGTCAAACTCTCCAAGCTAAAAGGCAGCGAAGGCGATCCCATCGTTTATTTCGAAAGTTATTTTCATCCCCGGATAGGTATTGTTCCGGGGGATGATTTTTCCCGGCCTCTATATACCCTGCTGGAAGAAAAATTCGGCGTCCTGGTCGTGCGTTCCAACGAAAATATCAGCGCGGCGCTGGCCGGAGACCTGGCCCCAAAACTGAAGATTTCATCCCAATCGCCCATCCTGCTTCGCGAGCGTTTTGTTTATGATCCCGGGGATCGCCCCATCGAATACAATATCGGCTATTACCGCGCGGATAAATTCACCTATTCCATAGACATAAAAAAAGTCTAGCCCCGGTCTTTGAGAGATTGGAAAAAATAATTCCCGCTACCCCTTGCACAATCCAAAAATGCATATTAGGTTTGTACCACCAACGCAGGAATTCAATCTCCTCTCCGAATAACCCCAGACCTACCCAATCTCCACGAATTACCTTTCTCAGATCCTTTTTACAATTTAATCGCATTTTCACATACTCTTCCTTTTATCCTCTGCAATAGCCTCCCTCCAATGACTATGAGCTACCCCCAATAGCGTATTTTTCTTAATAACATAGTCTTTAAAACCTAAAATGTACCCGCAATGAAAGCTTTATTCAGCCTGCTTACCCTTTTTGCCATTGTATTCGCCTACGTTTTCAGCGCCTCCCTTTACATGCAGGGAGAACTGCTCATCGCTTATCTGCTCGTTCTTTCCTCCATCACCGCCCTTACTTTCTGGATCAAGTCCCACGATCTGTTCAAAGTAAAAGTCGCCAGCAAAGCGTAACTACCGTTTACGGATAATGCCCGGTGACCCCGACTCTTTTTTTCCGGATCTCATAAACCATTTTCCCGATCCGGCACGAGTAATCGTTCATTTGTAAGTTCTTTTGCAAGCAAATTGGCAACTGCTTGTAAAACAGAACTTTAATATGAGACTTACGCTTTGGATCTTTATTGGCCTTGTACTTTTAACTAACAGCATTTCCGTCCTTGCCCAGACAGGTATACGCAGGGACAATCTGACCGATACATCACGTTTGACCGATACATCGCACAAACCGGTTGTCCGCGCTGCCGATACGACGCTGCTGGAGAAGGTTGTCGTCAACGGCGTCAGGACCATCAGCGGGATGGGAAGACTCGACGAGACTCACTACGGTGTTGTTTATTCCGGAAAGAAAACGGAGGTCCTGATCCTCGATAGTCTGGATGCCAATACGGCCCAGAATAATCCCCGGCAGGTCCTGGGCAGGATCCCGGGCGCCAATTATTCCGAAACACAAGGCAGCGGGTTCCCTTCCAATGGAATAAGTTTCAGGGGACTCAATCCATCCCAGTCCATAGAGACCAACACCCGTCAGAACGGGTATAATATTACGGCGGATATTTATGGCTATTCCGAGTCCTATTATCTCCCCCCACTGGAGGCGGTGGAAAGAATTGAAGTCACCCGCGGGGAATCGTCCCTGCAGTTCGGCCCGCAATTCGGGGGCGTGGTCAATTATATCGTAAAAGAAGGCAACCGGAACAGGCCATTTGAATATAACACGGAGCAAACCGGTGGCAGCTATGGTTTTGTCAATTCCTATCATGCGGTCGGCGGCCAGGCAGGCAAACTGAATTATTTCGGCTTCGGGCAATACCAGGCGGCACAGGGACAACGGCCCAATTCGGATTACCGGCAGGTCAGCGCATTTGGCAAACTATCCTACCAGGCGAATAAAAGATTAAAGCTGGGAGTGGAATATACCCTTTTCCGCAACCGTATCCATATGCCGGGGGGATTCGACGATGCTCAATTTAACCATAACCCGGATACGTCCTATCGTGCAAGGAACTGGCTAACCAGCCCCTGGAATATCGTGGCTGCCAGGGCGGAATATGCGCTTTCCCCCAATACGACCATTTATCTCACTTCCTCCTATTTGTTTAGTTCCAGGAGCCTGGTATGGAAGAATGAGGATGGTGGGCCCGGGACGCCGGATAGTATCAGTACGGTAACGCTTCAGTATGTCAACCGGGAAGTTCAAAAGGAAAAGATGGACCCGCAATATGGGTATGACCTTAACTATCGGACAACCAATATTGCACCTTTTGCGGAAAACATTTTCCGCGTAACGAATCGGCTTTCCATCACTCCGGGGATACGCTATGAATACATCCGTTCAACGGTGAAAGGGTATATCACAGACGGAAGCGAAGTGAATTCCGATCTGGCAAAAAATAGAAGCATCGGTCTGTTCGGGATCGGGGCTCAATATAAAACCAGCGGGACAACGAATATTTACGGGAATATTTCCCAGGCCTATAGCCCTGTCACTTATGACCAGCTGACTAAATTTGGAAGTACGGCCAGGGTCGATCCCAATTTAAAGGATGCCAAAGGATACAACGCAGACCTTGGATGGCGGGGAACGGTCGGAAATTATTTCAATTTCGATGTGGACGGTTTTTGGCTGGCCTATAATAACCGGTTCGGGTCCGTCGAGTTGACCGATGCCAGCGGCAATCCCTATATCTTCCAAACCAACATAGCCAAAAGCGTTAGTAAGGGCATCGAAGCCTACATAGAATTCCGTCCGACCAGGCTTTTAAAGAATAACCGGGCGGGAAATTTCAGCTTCTTTAACTCGTTTGCCTATATCGACGCGAAATATACCAGCGGGCCCTATAAGGGTAATACCGTGGAGTATGCCCCGAAGATCATCAACCGGCTGGGGTTAACCTATTCCAAAAATATCATTTCGACGACCTTCCTGCTCAGCATGACCACCAAAAGTTACGGAGATGCCAGCAATGTGGTCTCCAGTACGGATCCCGCTGCGGGGATAATCCCTTCCTATACGGTAATGGACTGGTCTGCCACCGTGAAGCTAACGGACAGTTATCATATCAAAGGGGGCGTCAACAACCTGGCGGATCAAAAATATTTCACCAAGCGGACGACGGAATATCCCGGGCCCGGTATCATCCCCGCCATGAGGAGGAGCTTTTATTTATCCTTTGGCGCAAGCTTTTAGGCCGCGCTGATCTTCGCTGGCTTCCGCCCCCGCTTCTTATATATTAAAAGCATAAAACTGGGCAGCACAAGCAATAACAGCGGCAGCCCGGTCGCGAACCCGCCTATTACGGCCACTGCCAGCGGCTGCTGCATCTGCGCGCCAAGACCGATACCCATGGCCAGCGGACTCAGGGCCAGTATAGCCCCGATGGCCGTCATTAGCTTGGGTCTCAGGCGCATGGCGATGGCATAGTCTACCGCGGCCTCCACATCACCATTGTGAAGCAGGTTGGTCTTAAACTGGTAGACGGTGAAAATGGCGTTTTCCGCGAGTATGCCTACGATCATGATGATCCCGGTATAACTGCTGACATTCAGCGGAATGTTGGCAAGGTACAGCGCCAGGATACAGCCGCAGATGCCCGTCACAGAGATAAACAGGATCACGAAGGAGATCAGCCATTCCTTGAACAGGAATAACAGCACGCCGAAGACGAATACTACCGCCAGGCCCAAGATCATTAATAACTCCTTGAAGGATTGCTGTTGCTGGGAATAGGCTCCGCCATAACTGACGCTATATCCTTGCGGCAAGGCCAGCTGCTGTTTGAACTGGCGCTGAATTTCAGCGATCGTGCTGCCAAGATCGCGGCCATTGAGGCGGGCGGTTAAGATGATATTCGATTTCAGGTCTTCCCTTTTCTGGTCCATCTCGCCGGGAATGACCTGCAGCTTAGAGAAAAAGGACAAAGGCCTCGTGGTGCCGTCCGGCAAAAAGATCAGCTGCCGTTGCAGCTTATCCAGGTCATTTTTGGAAAAGTCGGTGAAGCGCATCAGGATCCTGCGCATCTGCTCGCCATCCTGAAGCTGCCCGATCTGTATCCCCCCTGTCATCGCCGCCTGGGCGGGGGAAGGCTCGATGATATTGGCATTGGCCCCGAGAGGTACGCCTCCTGTATAACCGGAGATCTGGCTCTGGATGTCCAAAAGACTGATCTTATACTGGTTCAGCTTGTCCTGGTCGGGCAGGAAGACGAGAGAGGGGCCGGCCGTCACGAGTCCGTTTTGTATATCCGCGATCCCGTTGACATGCACCAGGATGGAATCCGCCTCGATGGCCAATTTCTGTAAGGTCAGGTAGTCGGCGCCAAAGATCTTTATCTCCACCGGTTGAGGCGTGCTCATGAGGTCGCCCAGCAGATCGGAGATGCGTTGCCCGAAATCGATGTTCATCAGCGGAACGGCCTGGCTGATGCTTTGCCGCAGATCGCTGGTCACCTGCGGAGTTGTTTTTTTACGGGTTTTTTTCAGCTGGATCGAGTAATCCCCGAAATTCGGCGGCTTGCTCTGGAATGACATCGCCACCCCCGTGCGCCGGGAATAGGTCTCCACATCGGGATGAGCCAGGATTATCTTCTCCATCTGCCGGCAAAGCCGGTCCGTCTCTTCTATATCCGTGCCTGCGGGCGAATGATAATCCAGTACGATGGTGCCTTCGTCGAGATCAGGAAGAAAACCCGTCTGCAATTGTTTGGAAGCCATCCATGCGCCGAAACCAAGCGCAGCGACGAAGGTAAAGGCGATCACCGGTTTGGTGAACAGCCAGGTGAGCCAATGCAGCTTGCGGGCGGTATCGCCAACATGATCTTTTGGATGTTTTGGCTTCAGAACTGTCTTGTAACCGATGATCAGGTGCAGCACCGGCAATAGGAGCCAGGTGACCAGGAAAGAGGTGACCATCGTAAGCTGCATGGTATCGGATAATTCCTTAAAGAAAGCTCCTGCCAGTCCGCTCATCAGGCGGAAAGGAAAATGAATGACGATAGTGGACAGAGACGAGGCGACCATGGCAGGGAAGAGGTCGTGAATGGCCTTCTTTACGACGGAGAAACGGTCCTCATCGGGATTCTCCTCGTGGCCCCGGTAGATCTGCTCGATGATCACAATCGCGTCGTCGATAATAAGACCTACGGAGGCTGCAATGGCGCCCAATGACATGATGTTGATCGTAATGCCGGCCAGGTACAGCACAAAGATCGAAAAGGCCAGGGTAACGGGAATCGTCAGCATCACGGCCAGGCTGGCCCGCCACGACCGGAGAAAGAGGATCATGACGATGATCGCCAGGAATAGCCCTTCGTAGATCGTTTTGATGACGCTGTGAATGCTGTCGCCGACAAATGCGCTCTGGTCATAATAGGGTTTGAGCTCATATCCTTTTGGCAGCAATTTCCTCACCTCTTCGGCCTTGGCGGCCGCGTCTTTGGCAAAGGTCAGCAGGTCCACGCCGGGTTGCTTGACCAGGTCGATCAGTACGGCCTCGGTGCCATTGGCATTGATCTTTATAAATTCCTGCTGCTCCTGGATCTGCAGCTGGGCGATGTCTTTCAATTTGACCAGCCTGCTTCCGTCATTCTTAACGGTGATATTACCCAGGGCATCATTGTCAGCTACCCGGGTGTCCGTCAGCGTCAGGTAGAGCCTGCTGTAATCCGCCATATACCCGTTGGACTGCACGAAATTCGTATTGTTGAAAACATTGACCAGCGATGCCTGCGAAAGCCCCAGCGAGGACATCTTTGCGGCGTCGGGAATGACGACGAACTCTTTCGCCTTTCCACCCCTGATCACTACGTTGGAAATACCGGCTACCTGCGAAAAAACGGGTCTAGCCGTCAGGTTCGCCGCGTCCCGCAATGCCACAGGGCTGAATTCCTTGCTCTCCAGGGTGAATCCGTAAACAGGGAATAGGGACTGGTTCATGGCTTCCGCCGAGATTGTGATGCCGGGCGGCAGATAATTCTTTATTTCATTGATGCGGCTTTCCACCTGGGTTTTGAGGCCATAAATATTCAGTCCCCAGTTAAAAAACACTTCTATGTCGCAGCTGCCCCTGCTGGTGCTGCTTTTAACGATGGTGACGCCGGTTACTTTTTTAACGGCGGCCTCCAATGGTTTGGTAACGGTGATCATCATCCTGTCCACCGGCTGCTGGCCTGCCTCCACGATAATGGAAATGCGCGGGAACATGACCTCCGGAAAAAGATTGGTTTGCATACGGGTATAGCAAAAAATACCCGTAGCCAGCAATAACCCGCTTAAAAAGAGAATGGGCTTGGAAAAGACCTGGTAAATACTTTTATCGTTTTTCATCCTGTTTATTGAGTTATTTTAACCAATGCCGTATCGCTCAGGCCGTAGCTGCCCATTTCCACGATCCGGTCGTTCGCCGAAAAAACGGGTTTCAGGATCTCGACAGACTGTGTGTTTTTGTTTCCGACGGTTACAGGGACTTTAATGGCGGTGGAATCGTTGATCAATTTCTCGATCCAGAATGACCGCATCATCTCATCGGACTGGAGGCAGGCTTTGGGTAAAATTTGCCGGTCGCCGCTAGTGCCTTTCCGTATCAGCACTTTTGCGATAAGACTTTCCGGCAGGAAAATGGGTATCACGGGCCGCGCCAGGATGGACTGGGTCTGGGCCGTCATGTTCATGGCTGTGAGCGGCGTCGTGACGATCGCCTTCAGCACAGTGCTGTCGGGCAATACGATGCTGCATCCGCCGTCTGTTCGTATATACCGGATGAATTCGAATGGTACATTGATCTGGAAAGCGAGGTCGTTACTGGCCGCGATCGTGCACAGGAGGGCCCCTTCCAATACATAATCACCGGTCTGCTGTTTGTCGAATGTGCTGATGATACCTGAGGCAGGCGCTTTTACGCTGATGAGGCCGAAACCGGAAAGGGCGGTATCCATTGCCGCAGCGGCGTCGCCCAGGGCCCTTCGCTCCTTGCTTTCCAGCACGTATAATACATCGCCTTTCGTCACTTTTTCGCCGAGGCGGACATTTACTTTGATGATAAAGGCGGGGATGGGCGCCGTAACGAGGTTCCGCTTGAGATACAGCGTCGAGGCGAACAGCTCGATATTGTCATTGATGGCGCCCTGGGCGGCATGCGTGACTGTCACATTTGTTTTTGGTGCGGGGTCGCCGGCTCCTGCGTTCGCTGCGTTCGCGATGTTAGCCGGGGGCTGACAGGAAATAATTTGCGCTGCGATCACAAGGAGAAGAACTATTTTTTTCATCTTTTTTATTTTACCAGTTCCAATAATTATATCCATTGACAAGCAGAAGGCTGTTGGTCTCTGCGAGGAAATAATCCCTTTTCAGCATTACCATGCTTTTCAGCACCGTTACGTAACTGATGATGGAGATCTGTCCCTGGATGATCTCCTTTTTGTAGCCGGCCAGCAGCTGCGTATATTCAGCTGCCTGTTTTTGAAGGTTATCGCGTCTTTCGTTATAAGCCGCCAGGTCTGCGAGAAATTTGTGTTTGCGCACTTCGTTCTGCAGGTTAAAATTATCCCGGTAGAACGAGGTGGTTTGTTGCAGAATATTCGTCCTTTCACGCGTCAGCCGTCGCTGGTGCCCGTCAAAAAGATTAAAGGTGAAGCTCAATCCGGCGTCGAAGCCGAAACGATTATAAGCATTGGAGATATACGTCGCATCCAGGCCGGCATTGGTGAAAAAGTTAAACGTGGGCTTATATTTAAGCTCGAAGGCAGACTGTGTGGCGGCAAGATTGAGGCTATCGAGCCGGAATTTCTCCAGGAAACCGGATAGGGGCGCTGGTCCGGTGGCCGACACCCCCGGAGTCTTCAGCTGCAGGTTGACATCGGGCAATACCTTGTTCGTTGTATCCCTGATGCCGCAAAGAGCATTCAGGTCCATCAGCTTGCTGTAATAGGAGGCTTTGAATGTAGCCAGAATGTACTGATCGTTCTCATACTCGATGTTCAGCAGGGAGACGTCGGACTGTTTGAGCAAGCTGGCTTCAGCCAGTTTCTTAACCAGGACCAGCTGCTGTTTTAACAAAGTAATAAGGGAATCGGTAAAGGCAATCTGCTTTTCATCCAGCAGACAAAGGATATACTGATCGATGACAAGTTTTTCCAGGTCGTGACGGCCCAGCCGGGCGGCCTGCTGACTGACCTGCCTGCCGACCTCCACCTGCGCCGCGGCCACCTTGTATTTTGCGTTGCCGAACAGCGGTTGTGTATAGGTGACAAAACCCTGATAAAGCCCGCCGTTGGTCTGTCCCAGTTCAAAGCCATAATAATTGCTCGCGCCGTGGGAATTCAGATCGGCCTTGGTCCTGCTATTGTCCGTGGAAATTATCGGCGCAAAGAGGACATTACCGTTTAAATCCAGCTGCGGGCCTTTAAAAATTGCTTTTAGCCTTTCCAGGTCGTAGGCAGACGCTTTAACCTGGTTATTGTAGTCGTTGATCAGTGGGCTGTTCTTCCAGGCTGTATCTATATATTGCTGTAATGCTGTTTGCGCGGTTGCACAGACGCAAAACAACGCCTGGACGACCAGTAGGAAAATATATCTCATGTAAATCCAATAGAAATTGACTGCGTTTAAAGTATTAAACGCTTAGTGCAAAAGTTCGCCAAAGTAAAGGGAGGAGGTTATAAAAGGGGTTGCGCAGCGGTGGGGGGACCTCTCAACGTAAGATCGAACGGAGTGCACTGGTATTGTTGTATGAGGGAGAGGTTAGCAAATTGAATGCTGATGGGTTCAACGGGCCCTGCCAGCAGCAAGGTCGGGAGGGCAGGATCAAAGCCAATCTGCCTGAATTTTTGTGTCCAGCATTGTAATTTGCATCTGACTTCGACCCGTTTGAGTTTGCTTGCATGCCTGGCAGGAGAACTGTTGGCATCATGCCTGATCAAATAATAATCCATATACCGGGTTACTGCACGGCCCTGTAGCGCTATAAAGAGCACGACCGTCAGCAGGTGCAGAAAAATGGATTTAATATGTTTTACCGGTGTAATGGGCAAAATTCAAATTATGGCTACAAAGCTAAATATGAATTCTGTCGAAAATCCGGAGGCTGCGGAGTAGCAGGAAATATGAAATGGCAAGGGTTCTGTCGGTTTTTTCCACTCTGATCAATACAATATCCTTTGAGCTTCGGGCACGGTGGATATGTGCTTCATTTTTCCTTGTCTGTAGTCTTTATACAAACGTGCAATGTCTTTCTGTGTGTCGGCGATGAAGGGACCATAGGGAACAAAAGGTTCGCCCTGGGGTTGCGCTGCATATAAAATGATACGTGCGCCGGAGGCTCCTGCGGAGAGTTTGAGCTCGCTTTGATCTTTACCGGGATATTTGTCCAGCCAGCCGACCTGGTTCTGGCCTAAGGATTTACTGTCTTCTCCTGCTTCGACGCTGCCTGCTATGACATATAAAAAGGCGGTGTAGGATGCAGGCAGTTGTTGTGTGGTGGTGATACCCGGTTGCATCCGGATATCCGCTATGATCAGCGGGACATAGTTTTGGATGGGGGAGAAGAGACCAGCGAAACTGCCGCTGTAAACGAGTATATCGAAGCCGTTCCCGGAGACTTTAGGAACCTTTTCCAGGGTAAGATCCTGTACCCGGGGTAATGTCCAGCGGTCTTTTTGGGGAAGGTTCAGCCACAATTGCAAGAGGTGCATTTGGGTCTCGGTTTGGATGGTTTCGGCGTGGACAATGCCGCTCCCGGCGGTCATGATCTGGAGATCGCCTTCTTTCATCATGTGGGCGGCATCCCCGATTTGGCCCTCCAGCAGTAAGGAAACGGTTTCAAATCCTGCATGGGGATGGGGGCCGCCGACAGGCTCGCCGTCTTGTTTGTCGAGCCTGTCATCCATTAGCATGATAAAGGGATCGCTTGTGGAATAACCGGTCTGGATCACCGGACGGGCAATATGACCGGCTCCAAGAAATCCCTGTTGCGGGGTCGGTGTTTGTATGTTGATGAGTTTTCTGTCGATGGACATAATGTATCTCTTTTAGTGCAGTACAAATTTACCACCTATTTGCCGGGCTTTGACAGGTGGTATCTTTTTGTATAGCGTTAAGTGGCTTTGGAAAGTTCTACTATTTATTCTGACTCATCCGCGCTTATCGGTTCATCCTGCGGAATGTAATCCCTTCCATCCCTGGCATAATCATAGGACCAACGATGGACTTCCGGGATCTCACCGACCCAATTGCCATGACCGGGACGTATAGGCGTCGTCCATTCCAGGGTATTGGCCTGCCAGGGATTACGTTCGGTAACCCGCCGGCCTTTGAAGATGGAGTAGAAGAAATTAAACACGAATAACAGTTGAACAGCAAAAACCAGGATGGTCACTACAGAGATGAATTGGTTAAGTCCTCCGAATTGATTGAATGAGATCCAATTGCTGTAGTCGAGGTACCTTCTTGGCATTCCCGCGAGCCCTTCATAGTGCATGGGCCAGAAGATCAGGTAGGCCCCTATTAACGTCGTCCAAAAATGAATAGTTCCCATCGTATGGTTTAAATAGCGGCCATACATTTTAGGAAACCAATGATATATTCCGGCAAACATCCCAAAGAAGCCCGCCACTCCCATGACGATATGAAAATGTGCGACAATAAAATAGGTATCATGCAATTGAATGTCCAAGGTAGAGTTACC
>WNFI01051270.1_pt1 | contig 36755 bp, 29 predicted proteins | sample 5400471 | NCBI WGS metagenome assembly WNFI01 (sample SAMN13153348, study PRJNA577476) | soil metagenome | isolation source: 100 cm saprolite on Douglas fir-dominated hillslope | place: USA:California | collected 2013-09-17 | reverse complement strand
TTTTTGCCGAATGTCGAATCTTTCGGCTGTGATTTAAGCTGTGTTTAGGTTGCGCGTCGTACCTTCTAAAAGCATCAGCACGGATGGATTGCGAGGTTTCGCGTGAAGTCATCTCTCACCGTGGCAATTCTAGTCTTTGGAGGCCTCTTTGTCGGCTTTGCCAAGGAGCGTGCGAAATCCCCCGGCGTACCTCCGGCCAAAGATCAAGCCGCAACCCTCGTCGGCGCCGGTGACATCGCCGATTGCAAGGATCTTTCCGGCGCCGAAGCCACTGCAAAATTGCTCGATCAACTTCCCGGCACCGTCATGGCCGTCGGCGATCTCGCCTATCCGGACGGCAGCAAGGAAAATTTCACCTGCTACGACAAATCTTGGGGCCGCGCAAAATCCCGCACTCGGCCCGCGCCCGGCAATCACGAATTTCATTCTTCTGGCGCCACGCCTTACTTCGATTATTTTGGAGCGGCTGCGGGAGACCCCAAGACCGGCTACTACAGCTACGAGCTCGGAACATGGCACATCATCGTTCTGAACAGCGAATGCAAGGACGTCGGCGGCTGCGAAGCCGGCTCGCCCGAGGAAAAATGGCTGCGCGCCGATCTCGCCGCGCATCCCGCCGCTTGCACGCTCGCCTACTGGCACAAGCCGCTCTTCAGTTCCGGCAGCGCGCACGGCAACGACCTCACCGTTAAGCCGCTCTTCCAGGCGCTTTACGAAGCCAACGCCGATGTCGTGGTCGGCGGCCACGACCATGATTACGAGCGCTTCGCCCCGCAAACGCCTGATGGCACCGCCGATCCCGAGCGCGGCATTCGCGAATTCGTCGTTGGCACCGGCGGCAAGAATCACCGCCCGTTCGGCTCGCCGAAGCCCAACAGCGAATTGCGCGATGCCACGGCCTTTGGCGTATTGAAGCTCACCCTCAAGCCTGGTGCCTACGACTGGCAATTTATTCCCGAAGAGGGGAAGAGCTTCGCCGATTCCGGCAGCGGCACCTGCCACTGAAAATTTCAGCTTTTCACGGAGAACCAGGCAAGGCATCACACTTCATCATTGGAGAAAAAATGAGACGCAATTTCGCAATGCTGGCGGTAATTCTCGGCCTCACGGCAATGGCGGCCTTGGCGGCGCCTCCATCCGGATATCACATCATCAAGAAAGTGACCGTTCCCGGCGCAGGTGGCTGGGACTACGTCACCGTGGACGAAGCGGGGCGGCGCGTTTACATCGCGCATGCCACGCAAGTGGAAGTCCTCGATGCGGACACATCTGACCTCGTTGGCACGATTCCAAACACTCCGGGCGCCCATGGCGTGGCCATCGCCTCTGAATTCGGCCGCGGATTCATCACCGCCGGTAAATCAGACTCCGTGATCATCTTTGACCTGAAGACATTGAAGCCGCTGGGTGAGGTCAAGGTCGGAAAAAAACCTGACGCGATTATTTATGATCCGGCTACCAAGCACCTCTTCGTGATGAATGGTGAAAGCGATAGCACCACGGTGATCAACGCTGCGGACGGAAAGGTGGTGGGCACGATTGATCTGGGCGGCGGGCCCGAATTTGCGGCGGCTGACGGAAAAGGCAGCGTCTACATCAACCTTGAAGAAAAGGCGGAGACCGTTCACATCGACTCAAAAACTCTGAAGGTCCTGCACCATTGGCCGCTGACGCCGGGCAAAACGGCGACTGCTCTCGCTTTCGATCCGCAAACCCGCCGGTTGTTTGCAGGCTGCCGTGGTGGCCAACTGATGGTGGTGCTGGATGCAGACAGCGGCAAAGTAATCACGACTGCGCCGATCGGCGAGCGTGTGGACGCAGCCGCTTACGACCCCGGCACTAAACTCGTGTTTCAATCAACCGGAGGCGGCACCATCTCGATTTTCCATCAGGATTCCGCCGATAAATACACGCTTCTCGAAAACGTCGCAACCAACCCGGGTTCAAAGACCATGGGACTCGACCCCAAAACTCATCATCTCTTCGTGCCTGCGAATCTGGGAGGTCAATTCACGATTCTCGTTTTCGCTCAATAAGAAATCCCGAAGCTTCAATTCGCCCCCGGTGCGCGCGAGTCGTAACTCTCTCTTCGGCTCGCGCGCTTTTGTTTTGATCTTGCCCGAGCCCTCGTTCGCATTCTGAATTTGTGGCAAAGTAATGTCCGATGGCTGCATTCGAGAACTCCAGAGCCGCCGGGCGAGTTGCTTTCACTTATCCAAGTTTCGTTCTTTTCCAGTCGGCGCGTTTCTTCATCGTCCTTGCCGCGGAGATGCAGTCGGTTGCGGTCGGCTGGCAAGTCTACGAAATCACGAAGAGGCCGCTGGATCTCGGCCTCGTCGGCCTGGCCCAGTTTCTCCCTGGCATTCTCCTCTTCCTTGTCGCGGGCCATGCCGCGGATCGCTACGATCGGCGCAGTCTGATCGTCGCTTGCTATTCCGGATACGCCATTTGCGCGGGCTCCTTGCTCTACCTCACGCTACGCGGAGTCCCCGCCGTCTACCCCATTTATGCGGTGCTCGTCTTGTTGGGTATCGTGCGCTCTTTCAGCGGACCGGTGAGCCGCGCGCTTCTGCCGCAATTGGTCCCCGAAAAGGACTTCATCAACGCCGTCGCCTGGTCCTCCAGCTTCTATCAGTGCGCCATCGTCCTCGGCCCCTCCTTGGGAGGGATCGTCTATGCTGCTTCTCACGGCCCCGCCGCCGTGTACACCCTCTCTTTTTTTGCCGCGGCTGCTGCTGCGCTCTCTGCCTTGCAAATCAAGGTGCAATCCATACCGCGCGTTCCGGAGCCGATGAATTGGAAAAGCATGCTCGCGGGCTTGCACTACATCTGGCGCGAAAAAATGATCCTCGGTTCGATCTCGCTGGACCTCTTTGCCGTTTTGCTGGGAGGCGCTATTGCGCTCCTTCCGGTCTACGCCAGGGAAATTTTGGAAACCGGACCTTGGGGCCTGGGAATTCTTCGAAGTGCTCCCGCTGCGGGCGCTGCGGCCATGGCGATGTTCATCGCGCACAGGCCTCTGGGGCGCCGGGCAGGATCGATGATGCTGTGGTGCGTAGCCGGATTCGGCGTCGCCACCATTCTCTTCGGTCTCTCCCGGAGCCTGCTGGTTTCTCTGATCGCGCTCTTTCTCGTGGGCGCGACGGACATGGTCAGCGTCATTGTTCGTCAGACGCTCATTCAAGTTGGCACGCCCGACGAAATGCGTGGTCGCGTGAACGCCGTGGACGTGATTTTTATTGGTGCTTCTAACGAACTCGGTCAGTTCGAGTCCGGTCTTACAGCGCAATGGTTCGGAGCCGTGCGCGCCGTGGTCTTGGGTGGTCTGGGCACACTCGTCGTGACTGGACTCTGGGCCTGGCGTTTTCCTCAGTTACGTCGCGCCGCGGAACGCTCTAGACCAGATGGTTAGTGCGGCAAGTTCGATCTATTTTTTTGCTGCTGCCGTGCTGCCCGATGGCATCGCCATCGACATGGGCGTCGTAGCGCCCGCCGCAAGCTCGTTTTTCACGGACGCTGAAATTTTGTCAGCGTTTTTTACCAGCACGCTCACCTGCCAGATTTGTTTTTCACTCAGTTGCCCCTTGAATGCCGGCATCCCTGTCAATCGAATCCCGTTTTCCACTTTCCAATACGACTCCCACGCATCGTCGTCCGTCACGCCAACGCCATGAAGGAGTTGCGGCGGCGCGGGATACATTCCTAGCGCGATCGCGCCCTTGGACTCACCGGGAAACCCATGGCACACCGCGCAATGTTCCTTGTAAACCTTTGCGCCTGCTACGAGGTTGGCTTCATCCGCCGGTACCTGGGGCTCCGGGTGCGGCAGCTTATCCAGATAGGCATGCAGCCCGATGCGTGCAAACGTCTTTTCAAGCGGCATGGGTGGTGCAGACGTAGCAACCGGCGCGTGCCCCGAAGAGAAGTAGTAGTAAACACCTCCCCCAATCAACAGCATTCCCAGCAAAATCCCCAGGATCAGGCCCTTGAACATGTCGTTTTTCTCTCCTAGTCATCCAGATTCTTGGCCCCATTTTTCGAAGCCTGCACTTTCCCGCGACAGTCTACTTATTCCCGGCCCTTTCTGCACCCCTCAAATTGCAAGAATCTCAGAATTCCCATCCCGGTTTGACCGCCCGGACGCTCCGGCTGGTGCCTGCGGTGACCTCAGATCCCTTCGTAACCATTCGCCTCCAAAATTGCCCTGCTTTCGGCAGACTCTCTCGCACAACCGCTATTCATTATAGGAGCGAACGGATGGGCCAGACCAAGTCCATAGACCTTCCCGAGCGCGGCATCGAAAGCTCTGCGGCCGCGGCGCCTTCCAGGAGCCGGTGGTGGCTCTGGGTTCTCGTACTTGGAGTTATCGCTCTTGGTGGCTGGTATTACCGCAGCTCAAGGAGCGCCAGCCAGGCAGCCGACCCCGCTGTGCCAGGCGCACCCGGCAAGGGCAAGGGAGGTTTCGGCGCAGGCAACCTGGTTGTGCCGGTTGTAGTTGCCACCGCCCAGCATGGCGACTTGCCCGTCTATTTCAATGGCCTTGGCACCGTCACCGCCTTCAACACCGTCACGGTTCGCAGTCGCGTAGATGGTCAGCTCACGAGTGTGGCGTTCAAGGAAGGTCAGTTCGTCCACGAAGGAGATCTTCTCGCACAGATCGATCCACGGCCCTTCCAAGTCCAGCTTGCGCAGGCCATGGGGCAGCTCGCCAAAGATCAGGCTCAGCGCAGAGACGCCGAAGTAAATCTCGAACGATTCAACCTTCTTTTTAAGGAAGGCGTCATTCCCAAGCAGCAGCTTGACACGCAGGCCGCACTGGTCGGCCAATTTGATGGCGCCATCGCTTCGGATCAGAGCCAGATCGACAACGCCAAACTGCAGCTCACTTATTCCCGCATCACCGCACCGATCAGCGGCCGCATCGGCCTCCGCCTCGTCGACGTCGGCAACATCGTGCATGCCACTGACACCAACGGACTCCTTGTCATCACCCAGCTCCAGCCTATATCCGTGATTTTCAGCCTGCCACAGGATCAGCTTCCCCAGGTGAACGCCAAGCTCCGTTCTGGCGTCCAACTTGCCGTTGATGCCTACGACCGCGACGACACCGCCAAAATCGCCAGCGGAAAACTCCAGACCATCGACAATCAGATTGATCTGACCACCGGTACCTACAAGCTCAAATCCATTTTTGCCAACGCCGACAACGCTCTTTTCCCCAATCAGTTCGTCAACATCCACCTTCTCGTTGATACCAAGCACAATCTCACCATCGTTCCCGCCGCTGCCATTCAGCGCGGTCCCCAGGGAACTTACGTCTATTCCGCCGGTGCCGACAACACCGCGAAGATTCGCGTCGTGACCATCGCGCAGGCAACCGGCAACAGCGTTGGCTTGAGCGCAGGTTTGAATCCCGGTGATGTTGTGGTCGTCGATGGCCAGGACAAACTGCAGGATGGGACTAAGATCATTCCCAGCCCCTCGCCCGGTACGAATGGCGCGGGTCGCAACTCTGCGTCTCCACCTCCCGCTCAAGGTGCGCCACAAACCGGGAGCCCTTCGAACAGCCATGCCGGAGGGTCCCCGCGATGAGTCCGTCGCGGCCGTTCATTCTGCGGCCGGTCGCCACCACCCTCCTGATGGTCGGCGTCCTCCTCGTGGGCTGGGTCGCCTTCCGGCAATTGCCCATCTCTGCGCTGCCTCAGGTCGATTACCCCACCATCCAGGTGCAAACGTTTTATCCCGGCGCCAGCCCGGAGGTCATGGCCTCTTCGGTCACTGCGCCGCTCGAGCGCCAGTTCGGCCAGATCCCCGGCCTGAACCAGATGACCTCCACGAGCTCCTTCGGCAGTTCGATTATCACTCTGCAATTCGGGCTGGACTTGAGCATTGACGTCGCGGAGCAAGGTGTTCAAGCCGCCATCAATGGCGCTTCCAATCTTCTCCCGCAAGGTCTTCCCAATCCACCAATTTACAGTAAAGTAAATCCGGCGGACGCGCCGATCATGACTCTCGCGCTCACCTCCGCGTCTCTCCCGCTCTCCAAAGTCGAGGACCTCGCCGACACCACGCTGGCGCAAAAAATTTCCCAGCTTTCCGGAGTCGGGCTCGTCAGCATCAGCGGCGGCCAGCGGCCCGCCGTGCGCATTCAAGCAAATCCCACGGCCCTGGCCTCTTACGGCATGAGCCTTGAAGATCTGCGCACCGCGCTTGGCCAGGCCAATGTCGATCAGGCCAAAGGCACTTTCGACGGACTGCACCAGGCTTACACCATCGGCGCAAACGATCAGCTCATCTCCAGCGACAGTTATCGCCCGCTGATCGTGGCCTACCGCAATGGCGCGCCGGTGCGGCTGACCGACGTCGCCACGGTGGTCGACGGCGTGGAAAACGCCAAGCAGGCCGCCTGGGCCAATCAGAATCCCGCCGTCATTCTGAATATTCAGCGCCAGCCCGGCGCGAATATCATTGCCGTCGTCGACCGCGTCACCAACCTCCTACCGCAACTCAAGGCCGCGCTCCCCGCTGCTGTTAAGGTGGATATTCTCACGGACCGCACCACGACCATCCGCGCCTCCGTTGAAGATGTGCAGTTTACGCTGGTGCTTACCGTCGCGCTCGTCGTGATGGTCATTTTTCTTTTTCTTCGCAGCATTCGCGCCACCATCATTCCCAGCATTGCCGTTCCTCTTTCCCTCATCGGCACCTTCGCGGTGATGTATCTCCTCGGCTACAGCCTCAACAATCTTTCTCTGATGGCGCTGACCATTTCGACCGGCTTTGTCGTCGACGATGCCATCGTCATGATCGAAAATATCAGCCGGTACATCGAGGAAGGGGAATCGCCGCTCCAGGCCGCGCTCAAAGGCTCAGAGCAAATCGGGTTCACGATCGTTTCGCTCACCATTTCGCTCATCGCCGTGCTCATCCCTCTTCTCTTCATGGGCGATATCGTCGGCCGCCTGTTCCGTGAATTTGCTGTCACTCTCGCCGTTACCATCCTGGTCTCCGCGTTTGTTTCGCTGACGCTGACGCCCATGATGTGCGCCAAACTGCTCCGCCATCAGAAAAAAGAGGAAGAGAGCTGGTTCTATCGCAAGTCGGAAAATGCATTTAACTCCGTCATCGCTTTCTACGGCCGCACGCTGAAGTTTGTCTTGCAATTCCGCACCACCACGCTGCTCGTCACCGTCGCCACTCTCGCCGGCACCATTCTTCTTTATATTTACGTACCCAAAGGATTTTTCCCGGTGCAGGACACTGGCGTTATTCTCGGCGTGTCCGAGGGTGCGCAAGACATTTCTTTCGCCGCCATGGCCCAGCGGCAGCGGGATTTAGCCGGCGTCATCCTCAAGGACCCGGCGGTCGAGAGCCTTTCCTCTTTCATCGGCATCGACGGCACAAACACCACGCTCAACAGCGGCCGCATCCAGATCAATCTCAAGCCGCTCGCCCAGCGCAGGATCAGCGCTTCCGACGTCATCCGCCGCCTGCAGCCCGAACTCGCCAAAGTCGACGGAGTTTCGCTCTTCCTTCAGCCGGTTCAGGATCTGACCGTCGAAGATCGCGCAGCCGGTTCAGGATCTGACCGTCGAAGATCGCGTGAGCCGCACGCAATTCCAATACAGCCTGGAAGATGTTGATCCCAAGGAACTCGCCTACTGGACGTCCCGCTTCATCGATAAACTGAAATCACTGCCCGAGCTGCGCGATGTCGCCAGCGACCAGTTGAACCAGGGCCTCGTCGCCGCGCTCACCATCGACCGCGACTCCGCTTCGCGGCTGGGCATTCTTCCCGCCGATATTGACAACACGCTTTACGACGCTTTCGGCCAGCGCCTGGTCTCCACCATTTTTACCCAGCTCAATCAGTATCACGTCGTTCTGGAAGTAGACCCGCAGTTCCAGCAGGATCCCGATTCGCTGAAATACATTTATGTAAAATCCTCCAACGGCACGCAGGTCCCTCTCAGCGCCTTCACGCGCTTCCAACCCGGCGCCGCCGCTCTGGCGCTGAACCATCAGGGCCAGTTTCCCGTCGTCACGCTCTCGTTCAACCTGGCTCCTAACGTCTCGCTCGGCGACGCCGTCAACTCCATCAACCGCGTCAAGCAGGACCTGAACATGCCGCCCAGCATCCAGGCCACGTTTCAGGGCACCGCCGCGGCCTTCCTCAACTCCCTGGCGAACGAACCCATTCTCATCCTCGCGGCGGTGATCACCGTTTACATCGTTCTCGGCATTTTGTACGAAAGTTACATTCACCCCATCACCATTATTTCCACGCTGCCGTCCGCCGGCGTCGGCGCCATCCTCGCTCTGCTGATCTGCCGCACGGATTTCAGCGTTATCGCCCTCATCGGAATGATCCTGCTGATCGGCATCGTCAAGAAAAACGCCATCATGATGATCGACTTTGCCCTGGAGGCCGAGCGCAAGGAAGGAAAAGCGCCGCTGGACGCCATCTACGAAGCCTGCCTCCTGCGTTTTCGCCCCATCATGATGACCACCATGGCGGCTTTGCTCGGCGGTTTGCCGCTCGCCCTCGGCGCCGGCGTCGGTTCGGAATTGCGGCGCCCCTTGGGCATCACCATCGTAGGCGGTCTGATCCTCAGCCAGTTGCTCACGCTCTACACCACGCCGGTGGTTTATCTCGCATTTGACTGGCTGGCGCGCCGTTTCTCGTTCCACGTCGGCAATCCCGTCGAAGAGCCCGCGCCCGGCGCCGCTCCTGGAGATTGACCGGTGAATTTTTCTTCCAACTTTTCAGCGCCTTTCATCCGCCGGCCCGTGGCCACCTCGCTGATTACGATCGCCATTCTGCTCTCGGGAATCGTGGCGTTTCGATTTTTACCGGTTGCTCCTCTCCCGCAAGTCGATTTTCCGACGATTTCCGTTGGGGCCGGACTGCCAGGCGCAAGCCCGGAAACCATGGCTTCGGCTGTGGCCACGCCGCTCGAGCGCCAGTTCGGCCGCATCGCCGGCGTCACCCAGATGACTTCCACGAGCGGCCTCGGCAACACGGGCATTACGCTCCAGTTCGATCTCAATCGCGACATCAACGCCGCCGCGCGCGACGTGCAAGCCGCCATCAACGCCGCTCGCAGCCAGCTTCCCGCCGATCTTCCGGGCCAGCCCACGTATCGCAAGGTCAATCCCGCCGATGCTCCCATCATGTTGCTGGTCCTGACCTCCGATAACATTCCGGCGTCGCAAATCTACGATGCCGCGGATTCCATCCTCGCGCAGAAGCTCGCGCAGGTCCAAGGCGTCGGCCAAGTCTTTACGTGGGGCAGCGCCCGCCCCGCCGTGCGCGTCGAAGTGAACCCGAATCAGCTCAATAGCTACGGAATCAGTTTGGAGACAGTCCGCAAGTCGCTCCAGGCCGCCAACGCCAACCTCGCCAAGGGCGCGCTCTCCGATTCTAAGCAAACCTTTGCCGTCTCCGACACCGACCAGCTTTTCAAGGCCTACGAATACCAGCCGCTGATCGTTGCCGGACACGTAGGCGCTCCGGTCCGTTTGCGGGACGTCGCCGAGGTGCTTGATTCCGTCGAAGACACGCGCAACTTGGGACTTTCGGGCGGAAAGCGCGCTGTGCTTCTGGCCATCTTTCGCCAGCCCGGCGCCAACATGATCGAGACGGTGGACCGTATCACCGCCCTTCTCCCGCTACTCAGCGCTTCCATTTCTCCCTCTCTCCATCTGAGCGTCGCCGTCGATCGCACCACCACGATTCGGGCTTCGGTTCATGACGTGGAAGTGGCGCTCATCATTTCCATCATCCTGGTGATTTTCGTGGTCTTTGCCTTTCTCAGAAATGTTTGGGCCACCATCATCCCTAGCGTGGCTGTCCCGCTTTCGCTCATCGGCACTTTCGGCGTGATGTATCTCTGCCACTACAGCCTGGACAATCTCTCGCTCATGGCGCTGACCATTTGTACGGGTTTCGTGGTTGACGACGCTATCGTGGTCATCGAGAACATCTCCCGTCACATCGAAAACGGCATGAAACCATTCGCCGCTGCCATGAAAGGGGCGAGCGAAATCGGTTTCACCGTGCTCTCGATGAGCACTTCACTGGTTGCCGTGTTCATCCCCATTTTAATGATGGGTGGGATCGTTGGCCGCCTTTTCCGCGAGTTTGCCGTGGTGCTCAGCGTGGCCATTGGCGTTTCGCTTTTCGTTTCTCTTACGACCACGCCCATGATGTGCGCCCGCTTCCTCCGCCACGAAACGGGCAAACACAACAGGATCTACCGTTTTTCGGAAAACGCCTTTAACGGTCTTCTCCGCACCTACGATTTCTCCTTGCGCTGGGTGCTTCGCCACCAGTTCCTGATCTTGCTGGTCACCATCGGCACGGTTTGCCTGAATGGCTACCTCTTCTACCAGACGCCCAAAGGCTTTTTCCCGCAGCAGGACACCGGGCGCATCAACGGCAGCATCATAGGCGATCAGGATCTCTCTTTTGCCGCCATGTCGGTAAAGATGCGCACTTTTACCGACATTGTTTCGCAAGATCCTGCCGTGGAAACCGTAATTTCTTTCACTGGCGGTGGTAGCGGTGGCAGCACGGCGCGCCTATTCGCTCAACTCAAACCGCTCGAGCAGCGGAAGCTGAGCGCCGACCAGGTCATCGCGCGCATTCGTTCCAAGACCAGCGGCATCCCCGGCGCCGCCTTGTACTTGCAAGCCGTTCAGGACCTCAGCGTCGGCGGCCGGGGAAGCGCAGCGCAGTACCAATACACGCTTCAGGCCGACCGTCTGGAGGACCTCACGCACTGGGCGCCCATTCTTCAGCAGCGCCTGGCTAAAATTCCTGAATTGCGCGACGTCAATTCCGACCAGCAGATGCACGGGCTCGAAAGCGCCATCGTTATCGACCGCGACACCGCCGGCCGCCTCGGGGTCGCTGTGCTGGACATTGATAACACGCTCAGCGACGCCTTCGGCCAGCGCCAGGTCTCCAACATCTACAAAGGCATCAACCAGTATCACGTCGTGCTGGAAGTCGCGCCCCAGTTCCAGCCTGGTCCGGAGGTCCTCCAGTCGGTTTATGTGCCCTCCAGTTCCGGGAAGCTAGTCCCGCTTAGCGCCTTCGCCCATTTCGAGCACTCCAACACCGCGCTTTCCGTTAACCATCAAGGCATCTTCCCGGCCATCACGCTTTCTTTCAATCTCGCGCCCGGCGCTTCGCTCGGACCCGCGGTCCTGCATATTCAGGCAGCCCAGCGCGAACTCGGTGTTCCCGCGTCGGTCCATGCCACGTTCCAAGGCACCGCGCAGGCGTTTCAGGATTCACTTTCCAATCAACTAGTCCTGATCATCACCGCCCTCGCCGCCGTGTACATCGTTCTCGGCATCCTCTACGAGAGTTTCATTCATCCCATCACCATTCTCTCGACGATTCCTTCCGCGGGCATCGGCGCGCTCCTCGCCATCCAGTTCATTAAGTCCGATCTCAACATCATCGCGCTCATCGGCATCATCCTGTTGATTGGCATCGTCAAGAAAAACGCCATTCTCATGATTGATTTTGCGGTGCAAGTGGAAAGGGAAGAGGGATTGTCTCCCGTCGAAGCAATCTACAAGGCCTGCCTGCTGCGCTTCCGGCCCATATTAATGACCACCATGGCCGCGCTTCTCGGGGCCATGCCTCTCGCGCTCGGCGCGGGTGTCGGCTCCGAACTGCGCCGTCCGCTGGGCATCACCATCGTCGGCGGCCTCATTCTCAGCCAGATGCTCACGCTCTTCACCACGCCTGTCGTTTACATCTACATGGATCGCCTGCAGTCCTGGATTCGGAGAGCGCGCTCCCACGCCGCCGCTCCAGTTCCCGCAACACAACCAAACTGATCGGTCATTGCCATCGAGCGAGCCTCCGCCCTTCGATAGCTTCGCCTTGGTTTCTGCTTGCTAGGGAAATTACAGTGTCGCGGCTCGCTTTTCTATTCGAACAGCGCGCCGCCTGTGGCCACGTCCGCTTGTTCTCGATGTGAAGTCTTAAAACTAAAAACTTAAAACTAAAACCTGTTTTTCTACGCACTGCCGATCAGATATCCCGTAAAGAACACCAGCAGGCCGCCCACAATCACCTGAAACGCTGCCTGCAAAAACGGCGTATCCATGTAGCGGTGCCGGATGTAACTGATGACCATTAGCTCGACCGCCACGATAATCACCGCCACCAGCGTGGCGGCATGAAAATTGCTGATCAGGAAAGGAAGGGTATGCCCGATTCCGCCGGCCGTGGTCATCAACCCCGTAACTCCTCCGCGAAGCCACGGCGATCCACGCCCCGTCAGCGAGCCGTCATCGGAAAGCCCCTCCGAAAAGGCCATCGAAATCCCCGCGCCGATCGAAGCCGCAAGTCCAACTAGGAACGCTTCCCAGCTCCTGTGCGAAGCGAAGGCCGCGGCGAACAGCGGCGCCAGCGTCGAAACCGATCCATCCATCAATCCTGCGAGCCCCGGCTGCACCACTTGTAGCAAAAACAACTTCCGGTGCGATTCGTCTTCGCTTGCCTTGGCGCTCTGTGTCAAGTGTTTTTCTTCCAGTTCGCCCGCTGTCTGTGTGTGCTTTCTCTCTTCGTCCGCAAGTTTATTCAGCAATTCTCGCGTTGATACGTCTGTCGTTCGGCTTGCTGCGCGCGCGTAGAACCGGCTTGCCTCCAGTTCCATCACTTCCGCCTGTCTCCTGGCGACTTTCACGCCCAGCGGCCGGACCAGCCACACCGGTTTCCGTTGCAGGAATCCCTTCACGTTTTCCCGCCGGATCAGAGGAATATGATCGCCGAAACGCTGCCGGAACATCTCAAACAACCGGTCGCGGTGCATCACTTCTTCCGCGCGCATCTCTTCGAACATTTGCGCCGTTGAGGGATACTCTTCCCGCAGCGCATCCGCAAACTCCCCGTAAATCCGTCCATCTTCTTCTTCCGCGGCGATTGCGATCGCCAGAATCTCTTTTTCCGTCAAATCCTTGAACTTTTTTAGCATCGTTCTCCGTCCTCGGACTTCTGTGACGAAGAAGAATCGCACAAACCGAGCCGCGAAGTCATCCCCAGTTGCGGATTCCTGGCGCGGCATAGTCCGCCAAGCGCGTCAACCTCGTTTAGGGGTGCCCCGCTGGATAGAAAGGGGCAAGATTTCTTCCAAGTGCGCTAACGTAATTCGGGAAAAATCGCCAAGGTAGCAAGGCGGACCACATCTCCGGTTTGTCAACTTGCATGATATGTCCGTGTCAAGAGGGCAAAAGCTCTCCTGACACGCTTGGGGGAAGCGCGTGAAAGAAATTCTTCAGGCTATTCAGCCCGTGCTTATGCCTCTGGCCAGTGGTTCCTGCGGTATCCGGCTCCAGCCATCCCACTCGGGCGCTAAGTTAGAAATTAAGCTTCAGGCCGAGCTGCATGACCCGGTTCGGTTCCCCAATGGCGATCACCGTTGCCGAGGACGGCAGCGAAGCCGAGACGCAGCAACTCCGGGCGAAAATGCTGCTCTGGACGTTGGGCGACCCGGACGTCGCGTTCCGCGGGTTTTCAAAGTTTGTGTGGTTCAAAACGTTGAAGGCTTCCGCCCGGAACTGCAACTTGAAGCGCTCCGTAAGGCCGAAATCTTTCAGCAGGCCGGAATCCAGATTCCAGAAGTTCGGCCCCTGCACGATGTTGCGGCCATTGCCATTCTGTCCCGGCGGCGGGATGCAGAAGAACGTCTGGGTGCCTGTGACGTTGACGCAGTTGAAATTGGGATCGGCCGGGTTGGTGATGAGTTGGCCGACATTGTACAGTACCGGGCCTTCCACCCCGTTCACGAACTGCACATGTCCTTTGTCTAGGGGGCCGCGGACCTGTGCGAAGCTAACGTGCGCGCCGTTCGCCGTTAGCGAACCGCTGGTAATGCTGTACGGCTCGCCGCTTTGGTACGTATAGATGCCCGTGAAGGACCAGCCTCCGATGATTTGATTCACCCAGCTTGGCGCAGACGAAGCGAATTTCTTGCCCTTGCCGATCGGTAATTCGTACAGCAAATTAGCCAGCAGCACGTGCGTGTTGTTGAAGTCCGAAAGCGCGCGATCCAGCCGCCAGTTGTGAATATCTGTCGGCGTGCGGCTGTTCGTCGTGCTCAGGCCTCCGCCGGTTGCCGCGCCGGTCGGGTCGATAGACATGTCGTCAATGGACTTGCTAAAGGTGTAAGAGAACCCCAGGTCCAGTCCTTGCTCGAACCGGCGGCGCGCAGCGATGAACAAACCGTGGTAATAAGAGTCTCCGCCCGAATCCTGAAAGAAGATCTGCCCAAACTGAGGATTGGGGCGGAAGAAATTGGCAGGGAATCCGTGCGCGGTGATCGCGTTCGCCCCGGTCAGTCCGTCCGCAAAGTTGGCAAAGTTGCCGATGCTAAACGTGTCGAAGTCAGAGGTCCTGCTGTTGAGGTTGGCAGCAGTCATCATCTTCAACAGCACACTTGGCGTCTGGCCCGTCACACCGGTCGGGCAGCCGGTCCCGTCTGGCTTGCAGCCCAGTTGTCGGTTCTTCATGGCAATATTGAAATCACTCAGGAATCCAGTTCCGTTAATGGAAACCTGGTTCAAATCATAGGCTCTGTAAAGGTGCGTTCCCCGCTTCCCGATGTAGCCGATTTCCGCAACGAAATGCATCGGAAGCTCGCGTTGAATGGTCAAATCCCACTCATGCACCGAGGGATTCTTGATGTTTGGATCGAATGCCCCTACCGCCGCAGCCTGCGTGCTGGGCTGAGCAATAGGGGACAATGCTGCCGAGGGCGTAATCGTCGGTGTCGGCACGGTCACGGGAAACCCTGTGGAGATCCGCGCTCCAGGGCTGGTGACGAGCGCTGGGGGCACCACGCAGCCATTCGTCACGGTCGCGGGCCCGGTTGTTGGAATGTTTATCAGACAATTTAGCAAGAAGCCCGGTACCTTGCCCGAAATCGCGGTGACCTGGAATGTGGACAGGGTGTCGAACAGCCACGAATAACCCGCCCGGATGGAAGTCTTTTGGTTTGGCGACCACGCAATCCCCACGCGCGGACCGACCGAGCCGATGTTGTTGTTCTTGAACCAGCGGTCTGCTTTCACATACGTTACGGCGCCTTGTGAACCGTCGGGGAACACGTTGGGGACGAGAGATTGCTTCGCGTCGTAAGGCGCGGGGTTGTATTCCCATCGTACGCCCAAGTTAAGCGTAAGATTCGACGTCAATTTCCACTCGTCCTGGATGAACGAGTCGTATTGATGGGCACGTGTGTAAACCGTCGCAAAATTCGTGCTCGTGTAGGTGTCGCTGCCGAAGTTAGCGAGAAAGGCCTGCTGGATGCGGCTCGGGATTCCCGCCAATTCGTCAATGGCCTGCTGGAGACGATTGATATCCGTAGAATTCGGCTTCGTCGTCGTGTTGGTTCCTATCTGGGCCGGAATGTTGTTGAATCCTCCCAGTCGGTTGCTCCGGTTGAATCGAATGATTGGCTCGACCACGCTTCCGCCAAAGAACCCGCGGCTGTCATTGTGGATATAGAAGCGGAAATTGAGTCCGGCCCGAAGGGTGTGCTTGTTGTGGATCCACGTGAGGTTGTCCACGATCTGCGGCGTGGTAATGGCGCGTTGCGTGTGGGGCGAGAGGCAGTACGGCGCGTCGACGTTCAGGAACGATCCCAGAACGCAATCGTCAGCCCAGATAGGAACCTTTTGGGGATCTGGAAAGTTGGGGTTCGACTCGCCGAAGGTGAATTGAAACGCGAAGCGGTTGAAACCGGCGGTTAGCTCGTTCACTAACATTGGCGAGAAATTGTGGCGGTAACTGATGGCCAGGTTTTTGCCCAGCCGGTTCACCTCCCCCAGCGGCGGGAATCCGGGATACACCTGGGGGCGCGCGTTGAGGAAGTCGCCCTGCTTGGTATCGAACGTATTTTGTAGCCAGCGGACGAAGACGCTGTCATTGGGACCAAAATTATGATCCACCCGCACGTAATAGTTTGGCCCTTTGAACTGGGAAGGCGGGTTCCAGTTGAATCCGGCTTGATTGAGTCCGTCACCCAGGCTGAAAGCGTTGGCAGCCGGCAGGCTGTTCATCAGCGCCAGCACCGCCGGATCTCCGCCGATTGCCTGCGGATCGTTGGCGAAGATGTTATAGCTGTCCACGCAGTTGCCGACGACCGTCGAGCCATTGCACACCGGAACGCCGGGCTTCAGATTGCCATTGGCGTCCACGAGAAGCGGTGAATTGCGTGTAACCGTTGTTCCGCCCACGTTGATCGATCCGCGCACGAACCGGAAGATCCCCGTGCGCGCAAGCGCGGTGTAAACTGTCGGCGCTCCAAACCCAGCAATGCCTACGTTAGTGGCTGAGATGGGCTCCGTCTGTGTGATCTGGTTGTTCTGAAAGCTGCCGAAGAAAAATGTCTTGTTCTTGATAATGGGACCACCGACAGCAAAGCCATATTCGTGCAGCTTCAGTTCCGGGCGCTTCCTGCCTTCGTAATTGCTGAACCACTCGTTGGCGTTATAGGCCGTGTTCCGATTGAAATAAAACACCGAGCCGTGAAGAGCGTTGGTGCCGCCCCGCGTGGCCACGATCACGTTCGCCCCGCTGTTGCGCCCTTGTTCCGCAGTCGCGCCCAGCGTGACAGTGCGGAACTCCTGAACGTTGTCGGGATTCAGCCGCTGGATATTGCCCTGTGGATTGGGCACCGTGGACTCATTGGCGTCAATGCCGTCAATCGTTACGTTATGGGAGCGGTCCCGTGAGCCAAACACGTGCGTACCCGAGCCTGCGCCATTCGTCGTCCGCTGCACCACACCCGGCTCGAGCGTTAGCAGGGAGAGCGGATTGCGCCCGTTGAGCGGCAGGTCCTGCACCTGTTTCGTATCCATGATGTCACTCACGGTGGCGTTAGAGGTTTCCAGACGCTGATAGTTGGATTCGACTACTTGCACGGTCTCCCCGACAGTCCCCACTCTTAAGTTCACGTCCACAACCAGCGGTGTACCGACTGTCAATATGTTATGCACACTCCTGAAGGTCTGGAAGCCGGGAAGCGCCACGGTGATGCTGTAGCTCCCGGGAGTCAGCGATGCGAACGAAAAATTGCCCGAGCTGGTCGTGTTCTGATTGAACACCACCCCCGTCTCTTCGTTCTTCGCCTCCACCTTGGCGCCGGCTACGACAGCTCCGGATAAATCTATTACGCTTCCGTTGATTGATGACGTACTTACCTGCGCGGAAACGGAAGAAACACACAAAAGCACCAGCACCAGAAGTAAGACAGCATGCTTTCTTGTCATGGAATCCCCCCATCCCTGATTCGCAGAATGCGGAAAGTCAAAGTAGGCGCGAGCGATCAGCGACCGGACCTGGCAAGCTGCGAAGTTGCAGGTGCTTTTACTCTGTAAATATAATTTAGTCAATACCTAATTTAACTGTAGGATCCGTTGACGACAGCTTTCACTCGCCGAAAAGAAGCTCTGAAGAAACCTCTTACAGTGCTCTTTTTCTTTACAAACCTCCTGAGACCGATTCGGGCAATGCTTAGGCCAAGGAGCGTGACCGGGTACACAGCGGGCCATCAAGCGTAGGTGCGGTCTCTCTGAGGATGAGTTTTGAAGCAGCCACCAAGAGCCCTCCCATCTGGGAAATCGTGTAGGCGAGCAAAGTAAGCGGCAACTGGATGGTGTCCCCCTAGAAGTCTCGCGTTTGGCGCCGATCGGAGTTTGCACTGACCATCATGCGAGCCGATATATACGAACGCCGTATGGGGGCGGGAAGAAGGTGGCTGATTTTTACGGAGGGACGTCACGCATGCTCCAGAAAACAAACACGCTAGTCGTCTGTTTTCTGTCACCACTTGCAGCGCCCCGCTGTCCCCTGCTCGGAAGCTATTCCCACGCCTTGCGGCCCTCCTCTGAAGCGGCGGTCACTTGGCCGCGAAGCGGGCTTTGCGCAAAGGGATCGACTAGCCGCGGATTGCTTCAACGGTGCCGAGGCCACGGCGAATAGAGAGGAAGGAATACCAGCCTGCCAAAGTGTCCGTAACTCGAGGGCAGAAAACTAAGAACCAAGAACTGCGAACTGAAAACTGAAAACTGAAAACTGAAAACTACGGCATGAACCCTTGCGTCCGGCACACTTGTACGATGCCCAGACGATCGTCTGCGCCGATCTTATGCTTCATTCGATACAAGTGGTTTTTCACCGTTTGCTCCGAGAGAGAGAACCAATTGGCGATCTCCTTGTTCGTCAGCCCCTCGGCAATCAAAGGGATCAATTGCTGTTCTCGCCGCGTTAATCCCAGCCGTTGGTGCACGCTCGCAGAAGGGAAGGAGGTCGCTTCCCGTTCGAAATACCGGAACAGCGTTGCGCACAGCGTGCCGGGGCAAATCGCTTCGCCTCCTTGCAGCGCCCGCACGCCTTCCACAACGTCCTCCGCCGAAGCGTCTCTCGGCAGGTACCCGTGAACTCCCGCCCGCACGCATTGCAGAAATTCTGTTTCCTCTCCCGTCACACCAATCAGAAGAATTTGCACCTTGGGAGCGGTCCTCCGTACCCTTCGAACCGCGCTCAGATCTTCGTTTGTGTTTCCGCGCGAGGACAGGAGCAGGATGTCCGTTTCTTCCTTGAGCAAATCTTCTGTCCGGAATGGTTCCGCTAGGTCCATCCCGACCACTTCGATCTCTTCGCTCTTTGCCAGCATCCTGGAAAGTGCTTCTCGGAGCAGGCGATTCTCAGCGGCCACGAAGACGCGTGGCTTGCGTCCCACTACTGCACCGCCGTTCACGCGCATGGCACTTTCCCCCACCGCGATATTTGTCCGGCGACCGCCATTCGAATTGATCTTTTTTTTGGCTTGCTCTGCTACCTCTAAAATCTGGCGTGTTCCTGCATTCATAGTGGGACATCCTCCATGAGTCTCTGCTCTCATGCCCATACCAAACGTCATGATCAGCGATTTGTTGGAGCCCCACGCGTACCCCTCACTGCTGCAATTTTGCAGCCGCGCCTTCATCCGTGCCCATTCCCACCGTCCGGTGTAAACCCCCAGCAAAAGAACCATTTAAGTTCTCAGCTGTGAAAAACTCTCCCCCTCCATTGTCTCGAATTGGTACCGGACTGGCTCTTCAGCCTCAATTTGGAACCACTTTCTCTCTTCTTCCTCTCTATCAGTGCTTTACCGCTCTTTTTCCACATCTCCTCCCTTCCTTTTCCGGTACTTCCGTACTACCATTTTCCCGGAACGTCCTACTTCGTTCCGGGTACGTTTCCGCTATAGGTTTTGTTTTCGCCCCGGATTACACTCTTCTCGGATAGAGCGCAGCGGTTTTCCGGAAAGATGGTTTACCGATGGCGACCCAGCACGATCTGATCATGAAAAAAACCCCGACAGGAAGTTCCCCGAAGCAGCCGTTTTCACATACGGAGCGCCGCGGCAGCCGCCGTTGCAAGATTACGCAGTTGATGCGCATCCGTCCTTCCGACCCCAACAAAGACCACTTTGAAGACATGCGCGGCTCGGTCAGCGTCTCCCGCTCCGGTGTTTTTTTTCAGTCTAGTGAACCTGGTTACGAAGTTGGCATGCGGCTGTTCGTAACCATGCCGTACTCACAAGACCCCGCTTCCATGGCCCGCGAGTACCTCGCGGAAGTCGTTCGAAGGGACGTGCTCCCGACCGGCATGTTCGGCATCGGGATCAAGATCCTCATGGAAATGGGAATCCAACACTCCTATAACTTTGGCGCCGGCAGCTCGCGGTAGTTTAGGTTGAGCGCTTAGGCATTCCACTGAACCGATAAAAGCAAGAACGGGCGCCCCGGGGGGACCGGGACGCCCGTTCTTGTGTTTGGGGGTGGAGAGATCGATTTAAGTCTGCTGCCCGAACATCCGCATGGCGCGGTGCCTTAGTATTCCTAGCTGCCGGTTGATCGGGTGTCTGCGGCCGAGGAAGCTCAGGACGGGAGGCCGGCGCGCTGTCAGTTTGTTCATCGCAATCGTCAGCCGGACATCACGGCGCGCATACTTCAGCCCGGTCTGTAGGGCGTCAACAGCGTCGTCCCGCCGCCCAGCAGTGGCATACACTTCCGCGAGATTCAAATAGAGCTGCGCCTGATTCCGCTTCATTCGAACGGCAGAGTCGCACAGCCTTTCTGCTTCGCCCCATTTTCCCTCCGAGCGCGCCAGCACCACGCCCAGGTAGGACATGTAATACGGATTGTTCTTATCCAGGTCCACGGCGCGCCGCATATGCGGCAGAGCTTTTACGGCGTAATTGTCTCGCAGAAATGTTAATCCGGTCTTGAATTCACGGAAGGCTTCCGTATCCATCATCAGCTCACCTCATCCATCGCCGCGCGGCCCGATTCGAATCCGGGCGCGAGGCGATTGCAGGAGAATAGGATTTCCGGGAGATTGGGAAGATCCCGCGCGGCGCGCTGGAGAGTCGCGCCAACTTCAGCTGTGAATCATCAAAAAGAAATGTCCCGCCCAGCCAGTCAATGAGCGGAACAGCGAGTAACACGGTCGCGAGTAGGCTTCCCATCCCAGTCCTTCTTGAAGCTACTCGCAGTTCTATTCGGAATCTACTGACCCGGAGGACAGTCTTGGGCCAGCGGCACTCAAGTTGGAGCGTGAAGAATGAGGACAGGTCTTCCGCCCGCGTCTAATGCGGCGCGGAGCGCTTCCAATCGCGCTGCCACTTTTCCCAATCTCTCCTGGTGGCCGCCAGCATGGACTTTGCTGATTTATGGAGCCAGCGGCCGCGCCGCGACGCAAGATCATGCTTCACCTTAGCCATCGCCTGCGGCGTGGAGAAGTGCATGTTGGCCGTTTCCCAGCCCATTGAATAAAGAAGCCGCGCCTCGTCGCGATCCTTCGAAATGGAAGCGAGCTCAATTCGCGAGCAGTCCGGCGCCAGACGCCGCACCACCCAACGGCCGTGGAATTGCACACAGGGATCCTTCACGCGAATCGAGCGCTGCACGAGCTTGTCGCAATAAATCTCCGTGGAAGCGGCCTTCCTGGCCCACACCCATGCCGAAGGCCGAATCGCCTTCGCTTCCCGGGCGATGAACGCTCCCCGCCATCTGGACAAGGCGAGAATCCTGGGGTGCCCGAGGCTTCCCAATCCTGCGATTCTTCTTTTCAATAGATATTTTTCCTGCGCAGAAGGGAGCGATTGTTCCAGCAGCTTGCGCACCTCCTCCGGTGGCTTGGCGGTGTACGGCGGCAGGTGCTCCAGCTTATTCCAGAATTGCACTGGGTCACGGAGCTTGCCGAGGGCGAGCAATCGCAGCCAGCGATGATCTTCCGCCAGGATAAACGCTTTGCCACCCGCGGCCAGGGCGTCTCGATAACCCTCTTCGATCGCTTCGGCAGCTACTCGCTTTGTAAGGCTCAGGTGTTCTTCCCCGATCGCAACATAAACGCTTGTGGTTAACCGTACCAGATCGAGCGTGTACGCGGCGGGCCAGGCTTCATCCAAATCGTTCACGCCCCAGATGAGGCGTCCTTCTTCGTCGCGCCACGTCCCGAAGTTTTCGATATGCAGATCGCCTACACCCAATACGGCTGGGGCTTTCGCCAAATGAGCGCAAACCTCCGGCCAGAGTTGCAGCCAGCGGTAGAAGGTGGCGCGGAAGAAAGGGAAAGCGGCTTCCGCCATGTGCTGGTGCTTGAGCGCGAGATCCTGCCGAATGATCGGGAGTTGCCCGGCCAACCAGTGCTCGAAATCGGCCGTGGCTTTGAGGATGTTCATGCCGAACCTATAGGATTTCCCAGTGGGCTAAACGTGGGCATGTTCGATTCGCGTTGGACCGCCTCGCAGACGCGCCTCATAGATCGGGAATCGCGAGGCAAGTTCCGCTACTTGTTTGCGCACGCGCTGCTCGACTTCAGCGGTACCGATGTTCGAGAGGATTTCCGCGATCCAGGCGCCGATCTGCTCCATCTCCGTTTCGCGCATGCCGCGTGTGGTGACCGAAGGGCTGCCCAGGCGGATTCCGCCGCCCTTCATCGGGGGCAGGGGATCGAATGGAATCGAATTCTTATTTACGGTGATGCCTGCGCGGTCGAGGGCTTTTTCGGCGTCGGTTCCAGTGACGCCGCGCGAGTGCACTTCGATCAGAAACAGATGGTTGTCCGTGCCGCCGGTGACGATACGAAACCCGTGCTTGGCGACGGCCGCCGCCATGGCTTTGGTGTTGGCCACGACCTGCTTCTGGTATTCCTTGAAGGACGGCTCCATCGCTTCCTTCAAGCACACCGCTTTCGCTGCAATTGTGTGCACCAGCGGACCGCCCTGTGTCCCGGGGAAGGTCAGCTTGTCCAATTCCTTGGCAAATGCCGCCTTGCAGAGGACCAAGCCGCCGCGCGGCCCGCGCAATGTCTTGTGCGTTGTGGTTGAAACGATATCCGCATGCGGCACGGGGCTCGGATGGAGTCCAGCGGCGACCAGCCCTGCAATATGCGCCATGTCCACAAAAAAGAGCGCCCCAACTGATTTGGCGGCTTTGGCAATGCGCTCGAAATCGATGATCCGCGAATAGGCGCTTGCGCCGGCGACGATCATCTTTGGCTTGTGCTCGTGCGCGAGTTTCTCAATTTCGTCGTAGTCGATGCGCTCGTCTTCCTTTTTCACGCCGTAGGCCACGAACTTGTACATGCGCCCGGAGAAATTCAGCGGATGCCCATGCGTCAGGTGACCGCCATGCGAAAGATTCATTCCCAGAACCACGTCGTCCTTCTGCAGGGTGGACATATAGACAGCCACGTTTGCGGATGTGCCCGAATGCGCCTGCACGTTGGCGTGTTCCGCGCCGAATAGTTCCTTCGCGCGATCGATCGCCAGTTGCTCGACCTTGTCGGCGTATTCGCAACCGCCGTAGTAGCGCTTTCCCGGATAGCCCTCGGCGTATTTGTTGGTAAAAATCCCTCCCATTGCTTCGAGCACCGCTTCCGAAACGAGGTTCTCCGAGGGGATTAGCTCCAGCCCGGTCGCCTGCCGCTTGGCTTCCTCGCGCAGGAGATCCGCGATTTGCGGGTCCACGGTATCCAGGGGCCGATTCATGCGGTCATTGGCGTCTGTGGTCTTACTCATAGTTAGTCCTCGATTGCCCGGTCCATTTGCCGGCAGGGCGTGGGCAGTGAGGCGATTTTATCGGATGGGGTGGAAGAAAGCCAATTGAGGTGAGTGGAGACTCGTGAACCTTCCCCCACCCCGGCGGTTGTGTTTTTTGACGCAGAGTGCGGAAACGATTGAGAACAAGGGGGTTGTGTTTTTTGTGAGTGCAAAAATGTGCAAAAGAGTGCGCAAGGGCTTGAAAAAAAGGGGGATAGGGGTAGGGAGTAGGGAATAGGCAGTCGAGGGATGGCGGCTGTGGGGGCAGTGCCAACAGGGGGGTACACCCCGCATCAGATGGAAGACCATCAAAAGAAAGGGGTTGCAAAATGGGTTCCACGTAAGTGCGTGAAAAGAAAGGAGTGAATTTATCTGGGATGAAGGAGGGGTGAGACCCAAAATAGGAATGGCGGAAAGGGAAGAAGGAAGGAGGGGTTTGGCGGGAGTGCGTTCGATCCATCACGACCCATGCTACCATAAATTATACTATTCGTCAAATACGAATATAGTACTAGTATTTAGCAGGTTGCCATATTTCTTCGAAAGATTTCGCAAGCAGAAGAAAACAAAGGGGTAGAGCTCACTGTGCATGAGTGCGAGGGTTCAAGAGCACTGGAATGCGGAGGGCGAGTGTGGCCAGTGACCTCCTTCGCAGCCGACTAGCGGCTGCCCCTGGGCGTTGCGCCCGGATCCCGGGCACCCGGCGTCAGACGCACGGATGACCAGTGCGCTCTACAGAGGCACTCTGTATGGCCTACGCGGGTGCTGCCGCTGGTTGCTTGGGTGAGAAGTTCGCCCGGCGGAGAAACTCCGCAAACCGCGGGTCGCCGCGTAGCGAATCGAAGAACGGATGTACTTTGAGGAACTGCATGATGTTCGATCGTTCTTCGGCGGCACGCTCTAGCCATGCAAATGCTTGTGCGAATCGCTTCATCGAACTGCCCGGCGCCGGTAAGCGCAAAGCCAAGAATCCACAGAGACATGGGATCCTTAGGTTCTATTGTTACCGCAGTGCGCAATTCCGGAATGGCCTCATCGTAGCGCCGGGCATGGAAGAGGATCCAACCTACCTGACTGCTGTCAAATGCCAGCGGGTCGAGTTCTTGTGCCCGTCGGGCCGAGGCCAGCGCTTCCTCAGTCCGCCCCTGGCACAGTAGCCAATCCGCCAAGCCCGCGTGAGCGCTCGCATCGCTGGGGCTCAGTTCAATGGCCTGCCGGTATTCGGCTTCCGCCTCCGCCCAGTGCCAGTCTCTTTGCAGCGCGTCGGCAAGCAGTACGCGGGCCTCCGCAAGCTCGGGATCCAATTCCAATGCTTTCCGAGCCGCGACGAGCATCTTTGGGCGAGTTTCCCCGGGAGGCTCGCCGTAGAAAACGAGTCCGAGAGTAGCGTGAGTAGCCGCCAAGCCCGCGTAGGCCGGAGCAAACGTGCCGTCAGCATCGACCGCGGCCTGGAAGTGAAGAAGGGCCTCCTCGAGTCCGGCCCGGTTGTTCTTATGCAGTGCAAAACGGCCCTTCAGATATGCTTCGTAGACGTCGCGCGCCACCGTACGCGGGGGAACGGGCGAGCCTCTTTGCCCGCCAGTAACGGCGATCTCAATGTGATGCGCAATGCCGCGGGTCACATCGCTCTGCAGCGTCAGCACGTCCTGCAGTTGGCGGTCATACGTACCAGACCACAGGTGCTCGTCCGTGTCGGCCCGAATCAGCTGAACAGTGACACGAATCTTGTCTCCCGATCGCAGCACCGAGCCTTCGATGACCGCATCGACGTTTAGTTCCTTCCCAATCGCAGGCACGGACTTCCGCGTACCCTTGAACTGCATCGTTGAAGTGCGCGAGATCACACGCAGGGCGTGAATCGCCGAAAGCCGGGCAATCAGCGCCTCTGTCATGCCATCGGAGAGGTAGTCCTGCTCGGGATTGCCGGAGAAGTTTTGCAGTGGAAGAACGGCGAGTGACCGGATGCCGCCGTTGGCGCTAGCCGGTCGTATGGCGGTCCGCTCGTGCACAAGCCATATCAGGCCAGCCGCTAGCGCCAACGCCAGCGCTGCGAGAGCCGCCACCGTACGCGCATGAGCCCCACCTCGGACGACCTCTGACACCTGGCGCGCATCTGCCGCATCGATTGAGGCCGCGGGCGCCCGTTCATCCCGCCATGCGTCGAGTTCTGCGGTATAGGTGTAGACCGACCCGAGCCGGCTGTGGTGGAGGCGGTATACCGGCACCCTCTCGCGCTTCTCCCATCGGCGGACGGTGGTGACGTCACGTCCCAGATAAGCGGCAATCTCCTTCCAAGATTCCAGACGCCGCCCCCGGGAGTCGGCATGGGTCTTAGGGATTGATGTCTCCTCGACAGACATGCGCCGGAGGGCTCCTGCTAACTGGAAGGATTATCACACCGGCTTTGTTCCGGGGCAACTGCCTGAACAGACGAAAAAGCTCCGGGTACCGCACTTTGCTCTTCTTTGCCTCTTTTTGCCCGTTGCGCCGAGGCATATGCGGGCGCACGATCCCGGTACAAATTCCAGATGATGTCAGCAACACGAGCCCAGGATGCAGAAATTACCAGAAAGGACAACTACAATGACACCGAAGAGATTTGTCAAACCCGCGGCAGCTGTCGCAACATTTGCCGCGATCATACTTGCGGGAATGTTGAGCATCTGGAGGGGAAAAACCGGGCTCTCGTCGGACAAGGCAGCTATATCGTCAACGCACACGTCCCCTGCAATGAGTGCCACGGCGCCGGCCCTGCGATCACTCAATTCCTGCCAGGCGGCAATCCATACTTTGGCCAGACGACGGTAATCAATCCGGCGACCTACTTTGGTGGCGGTAGAGATTTTGGTCCAGTGGCACCAGGTTCTGCGCATATCATCTCCCGCAACCTGACACCCGATAAAACCGGATTGCCCGTAGGAGGCCACACGTTTTCGGAATTTGTTCAGATCATGAGGACGGGCGTGGACTTGGATAACCTCCATCCGGCCTGTCCACCAGGAGTCGTTAACACGAGCTGCATTCCGGCTCCGTTCCGCGCGGACCTTCTCCAGATAATGCCCTGGCCTGGTCTCAAGAACCTAACGGACCATGACCTGCGGGCCGTCTACGAATATCTCAGCGCGATCCCTTGCGTCGCGGGCCCGCCAGCGCCAAGTCCCCTGCACAACGATTGTTTTTGAGGCTGACGCGGGAAACCGCTCCCGAATCTCCCCCAGTGCCTGACCCGGCACACCGGGGGAGATCTCTTCGTCCATGCTGCCCTAAACGGAAGCCGGGCCAAGGATATTATATGGATAGGGGGGAGCACGCGCACATCGCGCGAAACGAAACGGCGCGCAGGCGACAAACGTCGTAACGTACTTTGCACCGGTGGCGCTGCCCTGCGAATTGACCAGCCCAACAACTGTCCGTCGTTCTGACCCGACGCGCGAGGCGGGGCTGGTGGCGGCCGCCGAGATAGGCGGTGGTCAGGAAGGTTTGCACCATTTCGACGGCGGCGTCGGGGGTGACAATGCGTCCGCCGAGGGTGAGGACGTTGGCGTCGTTGTGTTCGCGGGCGAGGCGGGCGGTCATCACGTCATGGGCCAGGGCGGCGCGAATGCCGGGTACTTTGTTGGCGGCGATGGAAATGCCGATGCCTGAGCCGCATACGGCGATGCCAAGATCGGCTTGTTTTGAAGCCACACGTTCGCCTACGGCCTTTCCGTAATCGGGATAGTCGACGGACTCTTCCGAGGAAGTGCCCTGGTCGTCGACGGCATATCCCGATTCTTCGAGATATTTTCGTATGGTTTCTTTGACGGCGAATCCGGCGTGATCGGAGCCGATGACGATGCGCGGTTTGGCAAGGGATTCGCCCATAAGCGGCAACGCGCGGGATTCTATCGGAGGCAGATGCGAATCGCAATCTGCCGTTCGAGCGATGAGCTGCGCCACTTTTATGAAAATACGGTGAAGTTTACCCGCGTGGTTGCAACGAGTGATATATTGGCGGCGAAGCCATGCTTCTTCGAGTGAAATGCAATCGCTGCTCAGTCCAACATTGGCAATCCAGGGGGCACAGCGGAGCAATGTCTATTCCTAGAATGAATTTTTTGAGAGGTAATTTCTGGCGGCGACGGCGGAGCTTGGCTCTTCTCTTTGGGTGGGCTGCGCTGGTTGCGTGTGCCGCAGCGGGGGTGGCTCTTCGGGCGCAGGACAAGAATCCATTTTCTGGTGATGCGAAGGCGGCGAAGCTGGGCGAATCGCAATTCCGTGCGAACTGCGCGTTTTGCCATGGGCTGGGCGCGCGGGGCGGAGGGCGGGGACCAGATTTGACGCGCGCGCAGAAGCGTCACGGCAATTCCGACGCCGACCTGTTTCGAACGATCAACGAAGGAGTGCCTGGGACGGCCATGCCGCCGAACGGGGCGACGCAGCAGGGCGTGGGCATGACGGAAGAAGAGATATGGCAGGTAATCAGCTACATCCGCAGCGTGCAGGCGAAAGCACCCGCGCAAATTGTTGGAAATGCGGTGCAAGGCAAGGAACTTTTTTATGGCAGTGCTGGGTGTTCTACTTGCCACATGATTCAGGGGAAGGGAGGGCGGCTCGGACCCGACCTCAGCACCACGGGTTCGGCGCGCTCGACCGACTATCTGGTGGAATCTGTGCGCAATCCCAGCCGGCGGCTGGCGCAAGGGATTTCCGAGGCGATGAAAGAATTCTCGCAGGAATACGAGACCGTCACGGTGGTCACCGCGGACGGAACGAAGTTCATGGGCGTAGTGCTGAACGAAGATCATTTCACGCTGCAAATGATGGACACGCGCGAACAGCTGCACCTTTTTGAAAAGGACAAGCTGCGGTCATACGAAAAGAGCCGCGAATCGCTGATGCCGACTTCTGATCAGAAAACATTGAGCGACAAAGATCTGCAGGATGTGATCGCATACCTGCTTGCGGTGAGTGCCCAATGAAGAGCCAAACGATGCCCTGGACGATCAAAAGCGGATTCCTCGCTTCGCTCGGAATGACCAATCGAATCGTCTCGACGGTAGTTTTCTTAACCATGGTAACTGGCGCTGCGCCTTCGATAAGCGCGCAGGTGACGCCGCAACGGCTGTTGGATTCGTCGAAAGAGCCGCAGAACTGGCTGATGTACTCCGGCGACTACGCGGGGAGGCGGTTCAGCGCGTTGGAACAGATCAACACTTCGAATGCGGCGATGCTCGTTCCCAAGTGGGCCTACCAGACGATGGCGGGCGGGAAATTCGAAACGACACCGCTGGTGGTGGACGGCATCCTTTATGGCACGGGCCAGGACGATCGTGCTTTTGCGCTGGACGCCCGATCGGGCCGGCCGATTTGGCAATATCAGCGCGCGCTGGCGGCCGATATTCGGCCGTGTTGCGGGCGCGTGAATCGCGGAATAGCCATTTTGGGCGACAAAGTTTTTCTTGGCACGCTCGATGCGCACGTACTCGCGCTGGACGCCAAGACCGGGGGCGTCGTGTGGGACGTTACGGCAGTGGACTATCGCAAGGGCTACAGCATCACGCTGGCGCCGCTGGCGATCAAGAATCTCGTGATCATCGGAGTGTCGGGCGGGGAATATGGGATTCGCGGCTTCCTTGACGCTTACGATGCCACGACGGGCGAGCGCAAATGGCGCTTCTACACCGTCCCGGGTCCCGGCGAGCCGGGAAATGAAAGCTGGGAAGGGGACTCGTGGAAAATCGGCGGCGCACCCGCGTGGATTACGGGGACTTACGATCCTGTAACCAATACGACTTTTTGGACTACGGGCAATCCTTCGCCTTCGAATCGCGGCAAAGGACGCGCGGGCGACAATCTCTACAGCGATTCCTTGCTCGCTCTTGATCCGGAGACAGGAAAGCTGAAATGGTATTTTCAATTTTCGAAGCATGATGAGCATGACTACGACGCCACGCAAGTGCCCGTCATGGTTGACCAGGGCGACCGGCGCCTCATCCTGCAAGCGAACCGCAACGGTTTTTTTTACGTGATCGATCGCACGAATGGAAAGCTCGTGTTCGCGAACGCTTTTGCAAAAGTGACGTGGAGCGATTCGAAGGATGCGAGCGGCGTTCCCATTGCGCGAAAGGACGCTTCACCAACGCTGGAAGGGAATCGCGTGTGCCCGGGGGCAGCCGGCGCGACGAACTGGATGTCGCCTACTTACGATCCGCAAACGCAGCTCTTCTACGTTACGGCGCGGGAGCAATGTGACGTCTTCAGCACGGCGCCGCAGGCTTACGAAGCGGGACACGCTTACTATGGCAGCGCCTATTTTCCGAACGACGATGCCGCGCCGTTCACCGGCGCGCTGCGCGCCATCGATCCGAACACCGGAAAAATGAAATGGGAATGGAAGCATCCCTCGCCGACGTGGTCTGGAGTGCTTTCGACAGCAGGCGGGCTGGTCTTCACTGGCGACGCAGAAGGAAACTTCATCGCGCTCGAAGCCGCTTCGGGCAAAGCGCTCTGGCACTTCCAGTGCGGCGCGTCGGTCTATTCGTCGCCGATGTCTTTCGCGATCGACGGCAAACAATACGTGGCCGTCGCAGCGGGGTCGGCGCTGTTCGCGTTTGCTTTGCCGTGAGCCTGCCGCGGTCTTTTCCTCAGGATGTTCAGTCAGTCCAATTAGAGATGTACGTAGCGGTGAGGGTCGAATTCGCGCTACAATTGGAGGGTTATGCTCTCCGTCAACAACATCACCATGCGGTTCGGCCCACGGGTCCTCTTTGAGAATGTGACGTGCACCTTCATGGCCGGGCGCCGCTACGCCGTCACGGGACCCAACGGCGCCGGCAAGTCCACATTTATGAAGATTTTAACTGGGGAGATCGACTCCACCAGCGGCTCGATCACGCGGCCGAAGAAGATGGGCGTTCTGCGCCAGGACCAGTTCGCGTTTGACCAATATCGCGTCATCGACACGGTCATCATGGGGAATGCCGCGCTCTGGAAAGCTCTTGAAGAGCGCGACGCGCTGTACGCCAAGCCTCACGAGGAATTGACCGATGCCGACGGCATGCGCCTGGGGGAACTCGAAGGCATCGTTGGCGAAGAAGGCGGCTACACGGCGGAGGCGGATGCCGCGGTGCTGCTCGACGGCCTGGGCGTGGAAGCCTCGCTGCACGAACGCAAGATGGGCGAATTGCAAGGCGGGCAGAAGGTCCGCGTGCTTCTCGCGCAGGCGCTGTTCGGCAACCCCACGGCGCTGCTGCTCGACGAGCCGACGAACAACTTGGATCTTGATTCCGTGCACTGGCTACAGAGATATCTTTGCGACTATGAAGGCGTGCTGATCGTCATCTCGCACGACCGCCACTTCCTGAACAGCGTGTGCACGTACACCGCGGACATCGACTACGAGACCATCATCATGTACGTCGGCGGGTATGACGACATGATAGTTGCCAAGACACAGATTCGAGGGCGCATCGAGGCGGACAACGCCAATCGCGAGAAAAAAATCGCGCAGTTGCAGGAGTTTATCGCGCGGTTTTCCGCAGGCACGCGCTCCGCACAGGCGACCTCGCGCAAGAAAGAAGTCGAGCGCCTGCAAACGGCGGAGCTGGCGAGGAGCAACATCCAGCGGCCGTACATTAAATTCGATATGAAGCGGAATTCGGGACGCCATCCGCTGGAGATTCGCAGCGTCGAAAAGTCCTACGAGGATCTGAAGGTGATTCCGCGTTTCTCCGCGAGCGTGGTGCGCGGCGAAAAAATTGCGCTGATGGGCCGCAACGGCGCCGGTAAAACCACCCTGCTGAAATCGCTGGTTCGCAACGCGCCGGGGTTCATCGAGGACAAGGACCAGGAGTTCCCGATCGATGGCGGTGAGGTGAGGTGGGGACACGAAGTGGCGGTGGGCTACTTCGCGCAGGATCACGGCGAATCCATCACGAAAGGCATGACGGCGATCGAGTGGCTGTGGCAGTTCGATCCCTCTGCCTCGCAGCAGGAGCTGCGCGGTTTGATGGGGCAAATGCTGTTCAGCGGCGAAGATGCGCTGAAGCCGACGCGGGCGCTCTCCGGCGGCGAGTCCGCGCGGCTGATTTTTTGCAGGCTGATGTTGCAGAAGCCGAATTTTCTGGTGCTTGACGAGCCGACCAACCACCTCGACCTGGAATCCATCAACGCGCTGAATATCGCGCTGCAGCGGTACGACGGGACGGTGCTGCTGGTCACGCACGACCACGATGTCATTGATGAAGTCGCGACGCGCATCTGGCATTTCCAGGGCGGCAAAATCGAGGACTTCAAAGGTCCCTATGAAGAGTACGTTGCATACGCGGAGCAGCAGGCTTCTTAAGAACTCGATCTTCAAGATCTTTTGTTGCTTTCATAATGCGCGTCCCGCGGCAGCACCCGACGCCCACGCCCACTGGAAATTGAATCCGCCCAGGTGGCCCGTTACATCAACGACTTCGCCGATAAAAAATAATCCTTTGACCTTCAGACACTCCATCGTCTTGCTCGACAATTCGGCGGTATCGACACCGCCGGCCGTCACTTCTGCCTTCTCGTAGCCCTCGGTGTCTGCGGGAATGATTACCCAGTCGTGTGCCTGCTTGTCGAGTTTCGCCAGAGCATCATTGTTCCATGCGGCGGGGACATGGTTTTCCAGCCAGCGTTCGGCGAATCGCTTCGGCAGAATACCCTGAAACGCCTTCTGCGCCGCGCCGATATTGCGCACCTTTGCGGCGCGAATCGTCGCCGTGAAGTCGCGTTCCGGAGCCAGGTCGATTCGAATCGGCTGGCCCTTTTCCCAGTACGAGGAAACTTGCAGGATCGCCGGCCCACTGAAGCCGCGATGGGTGATCAGCATTTTTTCGCGGAAGGCGTGGTGATCGGCCGTCGCGGCCACTTCTGCTGAAACGCCCGCCAAATCGCAATACCTACTGCGATCTTCGCCGGCCAAGACGAAAGGCACCAGCGCGGGCTTGGTCCCCACGATCTTTAATCCGAATTGACGCGCCAGTTCGTAACCGAACGGCGTTGCGCCCATTTTGGGGATTGAAAGTCCGCCCGTCGCAACCACGAGGGCAGGCGCTCGAAATTTGCCAGATTCGGTGCTCACCACAAACTCGGTGGTGCGCTGCACTTCCCGGATTCGGCTCTGCAGAAAAGTTTGCACGCCTGCCGCACGGCATTCGGATTCCAGCAAGTCGATGATGTCCTGTGCGGAACGGTCACAGAAGAGTTGTCCGAGCGTTTTTTCGTGATAAGGAATGCGATGTTTTTCGACCAGCGCGATGAAATCCGCGGGCGTGTACCGGGCCAGCGCTGATTTCGCGAAGTGCTCATTCGCGGAAATGAAATTCTCCGGTTGGCAATGAATGTTGGTGAAATTACAGCGGCCCCCGCCGGAGATGAGTATTTTCTTGCCGACGCGATCGGCATGCTCGAGCACGGCGACACGCCGCCCGCGTTTGCCGGCCTCGATCGCGCAAAGGAGTCCCGCGGCGCCGGCGCCAAGAACGAGAGCGTCAAAGTTGAGCATCAAGAATGAATCTCGCTTGAGTCGGAATCCGCTGTCCGCCGAGTTTCCACTGTCATGACTCTCAAGGTTAAACTATGTGCAGGAGAAGACCGAGAAAATTGCCTCCGATCATCAGCGCGCAAGGGCTGTCGAAGAGATACGGCGTCGCGCCGCTCTTCCAGAATATTTCTTTTACGGTATCTGAAGGGGAACGCATCGGCGTAATCGGCCCGAATGGATCGGGCAAGTCGACGTTGCTGGAGATGCTCATCGGCCGCGTGAAGCCGGATAGCGGGGATGTGGCGATTCGCAAGGGTACGCGGCTCAGTTACGTCGCGCAGATTTCGGAGTTTACGCCGGGCGTGACAATTCGTTCCGTCATAGAAAACGCACTAGAGCGCTCCGCGGTTCCCCAAGCAGAGCGAGTTGGGCGTCTTGCAGAGACGCTGGGCCGTGCGGGTTTTTTGGACCTGGAACAACAAGCGGCGGCGCTTTCCGGTGGTTGGCGCAAACGACTTGCCATCACCGAGGCCTTGGTTCAGGCACCGGACATACTTCTCCTGGACGAACCCACGAACCATCTGGATCTCGCGGGGATACAATGGCTCGAAGCCGTTCTTCGGATTGCAGCGTTCGCATGCGTAGTGGTCAGCCACGACCGCTACTTCCTGGAAAACGTTGCCAATGAAATGGTGGAACTCAACCGGGCCTATGAGGATGGCGCGTTGCGTGTAAACGGAAACTACAGCGCATTCCTTGAAGCGAAGGAAGAGTACCTGCACGCGCAGAAAAAGCGGCAGGAATCGCTGGAGAACCGCGTGCACACCGAGCTCGAATGGCTGCGCCGCGGACCCAAGGCCCGCGCGACCAAGGCCAAAGCGCGAATTGATAAAGCTCACGAGATGATCGGCGAACTCGCGGAGATGAACGCCCGCAGCCGCACCGCCAGCACCGAAATCGATTTCTCCGCGACGAACCGGAAGACCAAGCAGCTCATCGCCCTTGATGGCATTTCGTATGGCATCGGCAGTCGCACGCTATTCAAAGATATCCATTTCAGCGTCACGTCGGGGATGCGGGTAGGGCTGGTCGGTCCGAACGGCAGCGGCAAGACAACGCTGCTTCGCCTGATGCGCGGAGATTTCAAACCGGAATCGGGCAAGGTTCGCCGCGCCGAGGGCTTGCGAGTCGTCTACTTCGACCAGAATCGCGAACTCGATCTGGATGTTACTCTGCGCCGGGCGCTCGCGCCGGACTGTGACGCGGTGATTTATCAGGATCGCGTCATCCACGTCGCTTCGTGGGCGGAACGATTTCTGTTTTCGAGTGAAAACTTAAATCAGCGGGTCGGCAGCCTTTCCGGCGGGGAGCGCGCACGCGTCCTGATTGCTCAACTCATGCTTCAGCCTGCGGACGTTCTGCTGCTGGACGAACCAACGAACGATCTCGATATCCCTACGCTGGAAATCCTGGAAGAGAGCTTGGTCGAATACCCGGGAGCCCTAGTGCTGGTCACGCACGACCGCTTCATGCTGGATCGCGTCTCGACTGTGGTAGTCGGGCTGGATGGTTTTGGAGCGGCGGAGCGTTTTGCAGATTACTCGCAATGGGAAACCTGGCAGCGCGCACAGTTGGCAATGGCTGCCTCCAAATCAGCCGACGGAAACCGGCGCCCTCGCTCTCCAGCCGACGAAGCCCCCCGTCCCGCCGCAAAAAAGAAACTTTCCTATACCGAAGCCCGCGAGTTTGCAGACATCGAAGGCCGCATCCATGAAGCGGAGCAGATCCTTGAAGCCAGGCGCGCCGCGCTCGAAGATCCTGCAATCACCAGCGATCGAATAAGCCTTCATCAAGCGTGCAGCCAATTGGACGAAGCGCAGAAATCGGTGGATACGCTGTACGCGCGCTGGGCGGAACTCGAACAGAAGCAGGGGTGAGCTTCCACGACGACTGCCAGACGTGGGGATTGTGCGTTTCCCATGATTCGCAGCGGAGGCATCACACGACGCTAAGCTGTGCTCGCCTCTATTTGCGGAGCAAACTCTTCCAACGCACCCATGACTCTGCACGCGCCTTTTTGTCAGCGTCTTTCGCATCAGGCGCTTCGCCAGCGCGCATGAATCCGTGTCCCGCACCGTCGTAGGTGACCAGGTCGTAGGTTTTGCCGGCTGCCTTCATTTGAGTGATGGTGTCTGGGATCGTCGCGTCGATGCGTGCATCGTTCCCGGCATAGAAGCCATAGACCGGCGCTTTGATGCGCACCACCGCGTCTTTATCGGGCGGCCCGCCGTAGAAAACAAAAGCGGCCGCCAGATCGCCGCGGTTGGTTGCGAACCGGAAAGATTGACTGCCACCCCAGCAGAAACCGGCAACGAAGAGCTTGCCATTCGCGGCCGGAAGTTTGAGTGCATAGTCCGCCGCGGCATTCAAATCCGCGGTCGCCTGGTCGGGATTCAGGTGGCTTATGGCTTCCATAGCCTTGCCTTCTGCAAAATCGGTGCTGCGGCCGCCGTTCGGACCCATGCCGGAGAGAAGATCGGGAGCGACCGCAATGTAGCCTGCCGCTGCGACCTGGTCCGCCAAATCCTGCACCCAATCTGTCATGCCAAAGATTTCGTGGATGATCAGTACAACCGGGGTCTTGCCCTTTGATTCGGGATAGACGACAAACGTTTCGACCGAGCGGCCATCGTGCTTGACGGTGACCCACTCGCGGTGGCGCGGAGATTTTTCCAGCGTCGCGCGCGCCCAGTCCTGCGCGGAAGCGACTTGCGCTGCGCAAAGAATCAGCAAGGAAATCAAAGTGATGCGTTTCATGGCGTGGCTTCTCCCTCAGAGAACATCGCTGGCCGGACACGAACTGGAAAACACCCGTGCAGAACGACTGGCATTGTAATGCCGTGCGACAATGCCTGCAAGACGGAGATGGGGTCTTCCTTTTACAGTGCATGCGTTGACACGCTTGCATGCGTCCGATACGCTTTTGAGTTTACTCAGCTCGAGTTATTGCATCTGAGAGGAACGGACAAACCGCCGCATGGCCGAAGAAAAGCTTCCTACCCGCGCACAAGATTTTTCGGAGTGGTACAACCAGCTCGTCCTGAAAGCGCAACTCGCGGACTACGCGCCGGTGCGCGGCTGCATGATCGTGCGCCCCTATGGCTGGGCGCTCTGGGAAAATATTCAGCAGGCTCTGGACCGCCGCTTCAAGGCCACCGGCCATCAAAACGTGGCGTTCCCTTTGCTGATCCCTCGCAGCTTCATTGACAAGGAGAAGCATCACGTCGAAGGATTTTCGCCCGAGCTTGCCGTTGTCACCATTGGCGGCGGGGAGGAGCTCGCCGAGCCGCTCGTCCTCCGCCCCACTTCGGAAACCATCATCGGCCACATGTGGTCCAAGTGGATCCAGTCGTATCGCGACCTGCCGGTGTTGATGAACCAGTGGAACAGCGTGGTGCGCTGGGAATTGCGCACGAAACTTTTCGGAATTGCGGACCAAGCTTTTTCTCCGGACGCTGGAATTCTACTGGCAGGAGGGCCACACGGCTCACGCTACGCGCGAAGAGGCGGAAGCGGAAACGCGACAGATGCTGGATATCTATGCGGATTTTGCGATTAATGACGCGGCGATTCCGGTGATCCCAGGGAAAAAATCCGATGCCGAGAAATTCGCCGGCGCGGACATTACCTATTCGATTGAAGCGATGATGGGCGACGGCAAGGCGCTGCAATCCGGCACTTCGCACTTTCTGGGACAGAATTTCGCCCAAGCCTTCGAGGTCAAATACCTCGACCAGAACGGCCAGCTGCAGCATTGCTGGACGACATCGTGGGGGCTCTCCACGCGCGTCATTGGCGCCATCATCATGGTCCACGGCGACGATCAGGGCCTGGTCCTGCCGCCGAAGCTTGCGCCTTATCAGGTCGTCATCGTGCCCATCTTCAAGACGGACGAGGAAAAGGCGTCCGTCCTCGACGTGGCGCGAAAACTGAAGGGCGAGTTGGTCAAAGCTAACGTCCGGGTCACTCTCGATGAACGAGAAGGCCAGAGCCCCGGCTGGAAATTCAACGATTGGGAGATGCGCGGAGTCCCGTTGCGCGTGGAACTCGGTCCCAAGGACGTTGCCAAACAAGCCGCC